>Ga0247765_1001652_pt1 | contig 9882 bp, 10 predicted proteins | sample UWRJL106311C6_FD_179949 | JGI IMG/M metagenome (GOLD analysis project Ga0247765, IMG submission 179949) | Plant litter microbial communities from Arlington Agricultural Research Station in Wisconsin, United States - UWRJ-L106-311C-6 | ecosystem: Environmental > Terrestrial > Plant litter >... | reverse complement strand
AGGAAGTCCGAAAGGAGACCCCCCATGTCCCGACGCGCCGCTCTAGTCGCAGGATCGTTCCTGACCGCCGCTTTCGCCCTGGCGTCCCAGGGTGCCGCCCAGGCTCCGACGGCCGAGTCCGTCGCCGCCCACGTGATGCAGGCCCTCGGCGGCCAGCAGGCCTGGGACAACACGCACTACATCCATTTCAACTTCGTCGGCCGCCGCGCCCACTGGTGGGACAAGTGGTCGGGCCGCCACCGGGTCGAATGGGACTCCAAGGAGAAGCAGCACTACGTCGTGCTGGAGAACGTCAACACCAAGGAGGGCAAGGCCTGGCTCGACGGCAAGCCGCTCGAGGGGGAGAAGGCCAGGGAGGCGCTCGAGAACGCCTACGGCGCCTGGGTGAACGACACCTACTGGCTGATCGAGCCCTACAAGCTCCGCGACCCCGGCGTGAACCTCGCCTACGACGGCGAGGAGGCGATCGACGGCAAGACCTACGACAAGCTGGCGCTCAGCTTCGGCAAGGTCGGCCTCACCCCGGGCGACCGCTACTGGGTCTACGTCAACCGCGACACCGGCCTGGTGGACCGCTGGGCCTACATCCTCCAGGACATGCCGAAGGAGGGTCCGCCGACGGTCTGGAAGTGGGAGGGGTGGCAGAAGTACGGCAACATCATGCTCGCCCCGCACCGCACGCAGGTCGGCACCGACCGCAAGCTGGAGCTCTCGGACATCGCGGTGATGGACAAGCTCCCGGATTCGGTGTTCACGTCGCCCGCTCCGGTGAAGTAGGGCGTCCCATGTCCGGCCGCCTCCGCGCCATCTACCTGAAGCGTTTCAAGAAGGGTCCCATGGACCCGAGGGAGGCGGCGACGCTGGTGGCCGGAAAGGGGATCACCGGCAACGCCAACCAGGGGGGGCGCCGGCAGGTGATCCTCCTGGCCGAGGAGGGGTGGGCCGAGGCCACCGCCGAGCTCGGGGTGGATCTCGACCCCTCCACCCGCCGGGGCAACCTCCTGCTCTCCGGCATCGACCTCGAAAAGACGCGCGAGCGCATCCTCCGCGTCGGCCCCGCCCGCCTGCGCATCTGGACCGAGTGCACCCCCTGCTACCAGATGGACCAGGCCCATTCCGGTCTCAAGGAAGCCCTGCGCCCCCACTGGCGGGCCGGCGCCTGCGCCGAGGTGATCGAGGGCGGAGAGATCCGCGTCGGCGACGAGGCGGTCTGGGAGGAGGACCCGCAGAGGGCGCTGCCGCTGGAAATTCAGTAGAATCAGAGCGGGAGATTTCTTTTTTCGGACACCAGGAGGGCGCATGGGAGGTTCGCGATGAATCGTTTGCGCCTGGGTGGTCTGCTTTGCGCCGTCTGTCTCGCCGTCACCTCCGCCCTGTGGGCGGAGCCGCAGAAACATGAAGAAGAGCAGCCCGGGGACTCCACGGCCGAGACGCCGCCCGCCCTCGGTGCCACGCCGTGCCGCAACGGGCACGCGGACATCTACCACTGCAAGAACATCGACCTCGAAAGCTTCATGCCGCTCGAGGACCTGGGCGCCGACCCGAACGAGAAGGCGTCCGGCATCTGGGGGTGGACCGACCCGAAGACCCGTCACGAGTACGCCCTGATCGCCCTCCGCAACCGGGTCAGCTTCGTCGACGTCACCGACGCGAAACACCCGCGACTCGTGGGTTTCCTGGTCGGCAGGGCCCTGGACACCACCAACCGCGAGGTCAACGTCTACGGCGACTTCGCCTTCATCGTCGCCGACGCCAGGGACGGCAACGGCCTGCAGGTCTTCGACCTCACCCAGCTCCGGGGCGTCACCGACCCGCCGGTCCAGTTCGACGCCAGCGCCGACCTGATCGCCGGCGACGGGCGCATCCACAATCTGAACGTGAATCCGGAGACCGGCTTCGCCTACGAGGTCGGAGGCAGGGAATGCGGCGGCGGCCTGCGCGCGATCGACGTCCACGATCCCGTCCACCCGCGGCAGGTCGCCTGCTGGGCCGACCCCGTGCACAGCTACATCCATGACCTGCAGTGCGTGGTCTACCGCGGTCCGGACAAGCGCTTCACGGGGCACGAGATCTGCTTCGCCAGCGCGGAATTCGAGCTGCTGATCCTCGACGTCACCGACAAGGGCAACATCCAGAAGCTCTCCCGCACCGGCTACGCCGGCAACGGGTATTGCCACCAGGGGTGGCTCACCACCAACCAGAAATACTTCCTGATGGACGATGAGCTCGACGAGATCTCGGAAGGGCACCCTACCCGTACTTACCTCTGGAACCTTGCGGACCTGACCGCGCCGAACCAGTTCGCCACCTACGATGCGCCCACCGATGCGACCGATCACAACCAGTACGTGCGCGGCAACCTCGTCTACCAGTCGAATTACCGGGCGGGCCTGCGCATTCTGAACATTTCGAAGATCGCCGCCGGCAAGCTGCGCGAGGTCGGCTACTTCGACATCGTGCCGAACAGCGACGGAAACGGCTACGAGGGTGCCTGGGGGAACTATCCGTTCTTCGCGAGCGGCACCGTGGTGGTCAGCGGCATCAGCCAGGGTTTGTACATCCTGAAGCCGAACAAAAAGGTGCGGTGAGCGGACACGCGGGGACGCCTCCCCTGTTACCGGCCTCCCCGCCCGCGGCTTCCCCGGTTCCGCCCGCATTCCGGAGGCCGGTCAGGGCGTTTTCCCGCACGGTGGCGGGGCGATCCTGCTCCTCGCCCGAGTTATTTTGAGGCTTGCCCGGGTTTTCGAGCTTCCCCTCAACCTTGCCGCGCTCCTCCGCGAGGCTGCGGAGCTCCTCCGGAACTTTGCGGAACTCCTCCGGAACTCTGCGGCGCTCCTCCGCAACACTGCGGAGTTCCTCCGGAACTCTGCCGCGCTCCTCCGCAACCTTGCGGTGCTCCGTTGAAACGTCGCGGCACTCGGTTGAAATTTCGCGGTGCTCCGTTGAAACCTGGGCGAATACCCTGAGAACTGGAGCGAAGCCGAATAAGAAGGTGCGGTGATCCCAGGCAGGCGTGGAGCCGAGTCCGTGAACCAGCGCCACGCCTGCCACACCGCCCCGAAGGGGCGGCATTTGAATAGCCTGGTGCTTCAGCGCCAGGTCGGCAGCCCCCACCCACCCCCATATCCGCCCCGAAGGGGCGGTGCCTTTCAGCTACGATTCTTGTATATGGGAGCGCACATCGCTACTGGGTAGTTGGCTGTAGGTTCTCATAGGAGGTTGCAATACAATTACTGAACTCATGGCGGACGCGCGATCGAAGAGTATGGCCCAACTCCCTCCTAGGCACGTCAGATCCACCTCGCCCGGTTGATAATGATCAGCTACTTCTTACCATTACGGTCGCCACAAATTATAAGAAAGTGCAATCGAACCAAAGCGATGAGTACCATCGGTTCGCCCTGAAGGTGGCTCGAATTCCTCTGACCTTTTGACATAACTGTAATCGAGCTGCCAAGCCTTATAGCGGACCGTGGCGCCAGCCTTCAAATCGATGACAAAATTGTTTCGACGAATATCAATCTCGGGACCGTTACGGAAGGTGTTACCGTCCAAAAAAATGTTGTGGACGACAAAGCGACCATCGCCGCCAAAAAAGAAGTAAGCCTCAAGCGGACCGGGCTTAGACGAATCGCTATTCGCGGGCGCGATGATAAGCTGAGGGAAGCTCGTGATGCCATACCCTAGCCGGATTGTGGCGCCGGCGTTCGCATAAGTCTGGACATTGCCTAGGGCTGCCCCCCAGTGGGGTACCACATCGAAGGTCTTTGAACCTATCTTCTTCCGCCAGAGATAGAGAAGATTCGCCGTCGGCTCGTTCTTGAGTTGATTGCTCCAGCCGAGCGGCGTTGGGCAAGGAGGATGGCAGACATTCTCGTGTACGAATGTCTGTGCCCATTTTGCACCTGCGCCGGGTCCCACTAAGCCAACTTGAAGCTCGAATAGGCTCTGCACAGGCTCAGCGGCGCCCTCCTTATTTGTGCTCGGGAAAGTCGCTGATACCAACCATGAGTAATAGAGATAGCCAGCCCAAGGACGATCGTCAGGCTGTGGGTTCGGATCAATAATCGAATCGGGCGTGTACATGTTCTGGCCGAGCGCATGACCATAACCAATATCGGCTGGAACGTCCGGGCAGAGGCCATTCTTACCGCTCCTGCACCACTTATCGATTAGACGTCTGGTCCATTCTGGGTTTCTGACGATGTTCGGATTACGAATCCAAGCAATACGGATGCCGTTCGTGTAGTACTCGTCAGTTGTTCCTGAACGCAGATAGGTGTCGTTCTCAGTATAGAACTGAAAGCTGGCGAGGCGGTGGTCGCCAAGTGAGTCGGCCCGCAACGAGATCGGAATCAGAGATAGCGCAAGACTCGAAGCAACAATGATGATTGACAGAAAGGCTCGGCGCATGGATATCCTCCCCTCGTTAAGGGTTGAAGTCATTGACAATGCCGACAAGTGCCCCACCTTGACTTCGCGCGCTACGCCCCATTCCGAATTGAGCAAATGCTTCGCGAATGGAACTTTCGATATTAGCAAGGTCGGCAATGTTGAAGAGGCCACTGCCATCCGCGAGTTTCGGTATGTCGATACCGAGCGTGTCGACAGCCCGAAGAAGCGCGTCACGTCCGTCAAGAAAGCTCGGCGCATCCTGACCAATCGGTATTTTCCGCATTGCTTCGAGAACCAAGAGCCAGCCGATCTCGTCGCCACGCTCCAACGAACTTAACGCGTCTCCAAGCTTGCGATTCATCGCAAGCAAAGTGGCACACCAGATCATTCCGCCGTTATGCGGCTTGTCGAATGGGGAGTTTTCTAGCGAGCTAAAGGAGTTAGAGAATACGGCATAAGATGACAGCCGACGCCCGTTCACCGGGTTGCTTGAAGACCAAGAACCATAAACGAAGTTTTCAGGGAGCCCTTCACGGCGGCGTAGGTAGTTCTGAAGGGTCAAGGCGAAATAGTCGCTCGTCCCTTCATCTATGGCACGGGATTGGGCGGGGCCGTTGATAAGAGGCTTCCACTCCCCGCGCGAGCCGATCAGGCGGGAAGTTACCCCGTGTGTGTACTCATGGATCATGACATCGGCGTCGAGGGCAGTGTGCCGTGACCCAATTGACCCCAGATCGAGGAGGGCCTTCTCGCCGTCCCGTTGTATCTGGAAACGCGCATCGCCGTCGAAAGAGCCTCCGAAGATACGTACCTCAACTGCATCGTTTCCGAGACCTACACCCTGTAGATTCTTCTTTTGAAAACTCCCGGACGCCTCGTCGAATCCAAGCAGATAGAAGAAGTCGTGGAGGTAATTACATAAAAAGAACGCATTGACCACTTTCTCTGCATCACTCCCCGCCATACCTCCGAACTCGGAGACGTTGCCCTGCTTCGTCGCCTTTACAACCTTGCCACTCCTTGAGGCCACGACGTTGTTGCCGTCTGTCGTGTTCCCTTCTACCCAAGGAAGCGGAAAGCCAGTGGGCAGCAGCATCGACGGACGTAGGGGTGGATAAGCATCGAGTGGCTGCGGCATGTCAAGGAGGCGTAGCGGATCGAGACCTGGATTGAATCGCGTCGCACGAGCCGTGATGCCGTTTGTGCTAGCGATTCCATTCCGGCAGAATAGGATCTCCCCAGCATCGACACCGTTTGCCGCTATTATCAAATCGTACTGGAACACCGGCTTGTCCAGAAAGAGCGGCACGAACCATCCGAGGAGGAGATTCGGCCGCTCGAAAAAAAGAATTAGGTGCGTCGTGATTGGGGCTTTAAAGGGCGCCTTCCAAACTAAAGTCGGCGAAGCCGGAAGATTTAGGGCCGCTGTTACGTGCGGGCGCCGATTGGACACCTTGAAATCGGGTATGCCAACTGCCCTGTCTCCTCCAGGCGCTGCGAGATGTTTTGTCGCAGCCAGCACAGCGTCTTCCGCACCAAGGGTTGGCAAGAGATTGACGTCCCCGCGTCGAACCGGGACATGATCGCCGACAACATCAACGATTTCACTTCTGGAATTGAATCGAACTGAGCGCACAGCGCGGAAGATAGGAACGCCATGGACGTGTTGCTGTAGGTGGACAGTCCGCTCTCCTCCGCGGCCCGAGATGACGCGAGGATCAGCGATAAAATCGACCGGTTCAGGTGATATCTCATCCAAATCCGTCGCATAGTGCCGGAGGTGTGCCAAAGCCCTTTCGACGAGCGAGCCCGAGGCGGTTTCTCCGTCCTTGGCCGTACGATAAGCCCAAGTGCCACTGTAGGGATTCCGCCGCCGCTCCGGAGCGCCAGAAAACGACAGTCCCGTACGAGAGCCCGCGACATGGAATCCCTGCGTCTCGTCCAACGTGTCTCGATGTTCTTCGAGCCTGCGTCGATCTACCTCGAGATTCATGAGCGGCTCCCCTTTGATAGTGAGACGGACTCAGCCTAAGTTTTCCCCAATACTTTCTCCAGTAGGCCATACCAGGCCGAATCGATTAGCCAAGCAGAGAAGATCGCCCCTGGCTGAATGTGCTCAACAGTACGGCTCACCAACGCCGCAAGCGGCTTACACCGCGGTGACTGCCGGTTTCCTGGGCTCCGCGAAGTACGGCAACCCGGGTCTACTGATCAGTCCGTCCGCAAGCGGCCGCCCGCCTGAGCAGTAGCTCGCGCTCGCGCTCATTCCGCGTCAGCGAAGCCGCGCGCTCGAATTCCGCGCGGGCCTCTTCGAAGCGGCCGAGCTTGGCGAGGAGGTCGCCGCGCACGCTCGGCAGGAGGTGGTAGCCCTGGAGCGCCGGCTCCGCGGTCAGCTCGTCGACCAGCTCGAGGCCCGCCGCGGGGCCGAACGCCATGGAAAGGGCGACCGCGCGGTTCAGCTCCACGATGGGAGACGGCGTGATCCTGGCCAGCGCGCCGTAGAGCGCCGCGATGCGCTGCCAGTCCGTCTCCTCCGGGGTGCGGGCTCGCGCGTGGCAGGCGGCGATGGCGGCCTGGAGCCCGTAGGGACCGAGGGCGCCGCCCAGCTTTTCGGCCCGCTGGAGCGCGGCGAGGCCGCGGCGGATGAGGAGCTGGTCCCAGCGCGCGCGGTTCTGCTCCAGGAGCAGGATGGGCTCTCCGGACGGGCCGATCCGCGCCCGCGATCGCGAGGCCTGGATCTCCATCAGCGCGACGAGGCCGTGGACCTCCGGCTCCTTCGGCACCAGCTCGGCCAGGATGCGCCCGAGACGGAGCGCGTCCTCGCAGAGCGCGGGGCGCATCCAGTCCTCGCCGGCGGTCGCCGCGTACCCCTCGTTGAAGACGAGGTAGAGGACCTCCAGCACCGAGGAGAGGCGGGCGGCGAGCTCCTCGCCGCGCGGGACCTCGAAGGGGACCCGCTTCTCGGCGAGGGTCTTCTTGGCGCGGACGATCCGCTGGGCGACCGTCGGCTCCGGAACCAGGAACGCGCGCGCGATCTCGTCGGTGGTCAGGCCGCCGAGCAGGCGGAGGGTGAGCGCGACGCGCGCCTCGGGGGAGAGGACCGGATGGCAGGCCGTGAACACGAGGCGCAGGAGATCGTCGCCGATGTCGTCGTCGATGGCAGCTTCGATCTCCGCCACGGCCGTCTCCTGCCGGGTCTCGACCTCGCGGCCGAGCTCCTCGTGCTTGCGCTCGAGCCGCGTTCTCCGCCGTAACTGGTCGATCGCGCGGTGCTTGGCGGTGGCCATGAGCCAGGCGCCCGGGTTGCGCGGGACGCCCGACTCCGGCCACTGCTCCAGCGCGGCGACGAGAGCGTCCTGCGCCAGCTCCTCGGCAAGGCCGACGTCGCGCACGATCCGGGCGAGCCCCGCGATCAGCCGGGCCGACTCGATCCGCCAGACCGCGTCGATCGCGCGGTGGGTATCCTGATGGGTACTGATGGAAGAATCGGCCGCCGTCACGGCGACCGATCAGACCATCTTCGTTCCGTCGATGCAAGACCGGGGCGCGCCCGGCGACGACGGCGTTACGCCCCCTGGGAGTGCCCGGACTTCATCTGCATCTCGGCGAACCCGGCCGCGGCCTCCTGGACGTCGGGCGGGAAGTCCGACATCTCCTGGACCTGGCGCACCTCGATGATCTCGTTCTCCGAGGCCGGGCAGCGCGACGCCCACTCGATCGCCTCTTCCCGCGACTTCACCTGGATCATCCAGTAGCCGCCGAGCACCTCCTTCGCCTCGGCGAAGGGGCCGTCGGTCACCTTCGGCTTGCCGCCGGGGAACGTGACGCGGGCGCCCGTCGAGGGGGGGTGGAGGCCGTCGAGCGCGAGCAGCACGCCGGCCTTCTGCAGGGATTCGTTGTACTTCATCATCGCGGCCACCGCCGCGGCGTCCGGCACGGTGCCCGGCGCGGCCGTCTCGTACCCTTTCGGGATCATCAGCATCATGAATCGCATCGGCATGTCTCCTTTTGAGAGGTCGAGGTCACTGCTTGGAGGCGATCCGCTCGCGCAGGCGCTCTTCCTGCTCCCGGGCCTCGGGGGTGAACTCGGCGCCGAAGTCCTCGGCCGCGAACACCTGGCGGATCTCGACCTCGAAATCCGTGCCGTCGGGATTGGGGATGCGCTTGACCCACTCGATGGCCTCTTCCTTGGACTTCACCTCCCACATCCAGAAGCCGGCGATCAGCTCCTTGGTCTCGCTGAACGGGCCGTCGGTCACCGCCGGCTGCCCGCCGGAGAACTTGACGCGCGCGCCCTTCGAGCTCGGGTGGAGCCCCTCGCCCGCGAGCATGATGCCGGCGTTCACCAGCTCCTCGTTGAAGTTGCCCATCTGGGTCAGGGTCTGCTCGCTCGGCATGACGCCCGCCTCGGTGTCCTTGTTGGCCTTCATGATGATCATGAATTTCATCGTCGTATCTCCTTTGGATTCAAGTTTTGGGAGCTGGGCTTCCGGGGCGGTCCGACCGGCGGTGAACCCTCGCTCTACTTAGACGTCGAACGAGGGCCGGAGAAATCGACAGGCCGGAGAAACTTTTTTCGCGGAATCGTCTCAGTCGTCGATCCGGGAGGCAGCGGCCCCGCGCTTGCGCCGGATCAGAGCGTCGAGGCTCCAGTCGCCTCCCCCCCGCGCGGCGATGTACAGGAAGATGAAGCAGAACAGGACGGCGGGCATGCCCTGGTTCTGCAGCGGCCATCCCCCCTGGGGCGCGTGGAACTGCCAGTACGCCACCGCCATCATGCCGGAGAGGATGAACGCGACCGGCCGGGTGAAGAGGCCGAGCAGGATCAGGATGCCGCCGAAGAACTCCAGAATCCCGCCGATTCCGGTCTGCGACATCAGAGGTGGAGGACTCGACGCACCGGGCATGCCGCCAAACCAGCCGAACAGGATCACGGCGCCGGACTGCATGAACAGAAAGCCCGCCACGACGCGCAGCAGGAAGTACGTGACCTCGATGGCCCGCTTCATGTTCATTGGCGGCCTCCCAGGTCCTCGGCGAGACGGTCCAGCATCTCGATCCAGCTCGGTTGAGCCCCGGTGCGCTTGGCGAGCGCTTCGGAGACGGTCTGGCGCAGGGTGAGCTCCGTCTTGCATCCAAGCTCGGCGAAGGTCACCGTCACCACCGTCTCCCGCGGCCATTCAGGATCCATCCCCACCTCCGCGGGCTCGACCGGATTGCCGTTCGCATCCGCGGCGACCATGGTGAAGACGATCCGCTCCGGTGCCACGATCTCGCGATAGACGCCCGTGCACCAGCAGTCGTGTCCGTCGGGAGTTCGAATGCAGGATTGGAAAGTGCCACCCGGACGGAGATCGATCCTGGAGAAAGATATCGCGCAGCCTCTCGGCGCGTACCAGCGCACCAGTTGCTCGGGATCGGTCCACGCCTTGAACACGAGATCTCGCGGCGCATCGAAGACGCGGGTGATGAAGACCTGCCTTTCAG
>Ga0247765_1001651_pt1 | contig 9883 bp, 5 predicted proteins | sample UWRJL106311C6_FD_179949 | JGI IMG/M metagenome (GOLD analysis project Ga0247765, IMG submission 179949) | Plant litter microbial communities from Arlington Agricultural Research Station in Wisconsin, United States - UWRJ-L106-311C-6 | ecosystem: Environmental > Terrestrial > Plant litter >... | reverse complement strand
GTGCGGTGCAGCCGGCGAAACGATGGCGATTGGTTAGCGCTTAAATAGTGGCTGCAGCGCGCAGGCCTGCCAGGGGGAACTTCCCTCCGGCAAGAATCAGTCAATGCATCACTTACGATACAAGCTCAGTATCCCAGTAGTGACTCGCCAGCGTATCGCTTCAGTACCGGGGCATCTTCCTTGATCATCCTGCAGCTTGTTACATTTTCTGATTCTTCTACCTACGATTAACCAAGATGTCGCCAGTACTAAGTCAGCCGGAGCCGCCAGCCCCAGTTGCGGGCGTCACATTACGAACCAGTATACCTACAACGACTCGCCCTTCGTTGCTAGTGTTTCTCCCCGAAGGCGAGCCGGCTGCAACGTCGCCTAAGAACCAAGAATCGGAGTTGCAGCAGACGCAGAGCCGTATTAGTTTCCTTAAACGACTGGTACAGGCGAAAGAAAAAGAAAAGGAGCTTTTACGACGACTAGGACTTGCTACGAATTTAAGCCGGAAACGCTAGCGTAACGAATCCCCATTTTAGGAGTTAAGTAAAGCCATCAAAGTCAAGAACATTATCTAATTCACCAGCAAGATAACCTTTCGATACCGCCAGGAATGGCTATAAAATTTAAATCGCGTCTTCCAAGGAGACCCTTAGCGCTTTTAGGTAGTAAAAAACCGGATCTTATTCAGCCTGGAATATATAAATTCCAATATTCGCAGTCGCTGGTATAATTATCGCGACGCGTAACCAAATGACAAGCGAACTGCCTACGAAAAAGATTAGACCCATTTCGAAAACTGGACTGGAATTTTGGTTTATAATGTAGCAGATTAAGATATTACTATAATAAACCAACTCGAACGAGCTACCCAGCGCATTAGTTAGTCGCTATGGGAGTTTTACTCCTATCTCGAGAGCTTAAAGGTACGATTTCCCCGGTAAAGTAAAAAGGATCGCTCCATAAAGTTTTTCGCTAAATTGAATCCCAAGCTTCGTAAGCATTTGGAGCTATATTACTACGGTAATAAACCTAAAGTACGAGAGGAAATAGTTAAATTAGCCCAGCAAGTGTAGTCTACTAGCAAATTCCAACACGAATACGTCCACCCAGCACGTAATTACCCCCAAGGTACTAGTAAATCGCGAGGTAATCGCGGGGCGCGCGGAACCTATAGATACCGAGGACGCCATCTACGAGCCCCCAGAGGCAGTTTTGCTTCTTCAACAATCCAGTACTTTAGTTGTAGTGGTATTGGCCACATATCGCCAAATTGCCCCAACCAGTATCTTAACGCCTAGAGAGCGAACTAAGGAGTATATAAAAGGAGGGGGCATTAGTAACTTCCCCAATAATTGGTACCGAAAAACCAGGGAAACGCCTAACCTCTTCTATTGGCTATAACGCTAAAGAGGGCTTACCTAAAGTAGCAACCCGTATCAGGATAAGAACCAACGCCGTCTTACTTATATTATTTCCTTTCAATATCATACTGGAATTGGATTCTTACGCTAAGTTGGATATTATTAATTACGATTTCGCCCAAAAATACGATTTACGGCGAGTCGCCATAAAAGTACTACGCTTACGGTACCTTAACGGAGTCGCATACGAGAATTTTAAAGTTTTCGAAGTACCAGTATAAGTAACTAATAGCCGTAGCTGTATACGTTCGTTAACTATTTACTATACTGCAGTTTACAAAAATTATTCGTAAGGAAAGTCCCCTATTTTGCTAGGTATACCTACCTTAAGTAAGGAGGCTATTCTGTTATTTCTACGTAAGAATCAGTAGTGGTTCACCATTAACCTAAAAGCTATTTATATTTAGAAGCTACGAAGATTCTTAAAAATATATAAAAAAGAAGCATATGCGTTTATAATTATTCCCCGACTGGAAATACTAGATTGTTTATTACCAGACGAAGAGGAGGAGAACCCTAAGGGAAAAAAAGGAGAAATACTTATCGAGCTTCGAGATTTTAAAGATATATTTAATCTCACACGAGTAGCTACATTACCCTATTATTAGCATTTTAATTACTTAATCCCCCTAATGGAAAATACTACACCCCCGTATAGTAGCCTATATATACTGTTAAGAATTAAATTAAAAGTACTGTAAAAGTTTTTGGAAGAAAACCTGGCAAGAGGGTAGATAAGACCCAGCGAAAGCCTAACGGTATCACCGGTAATATTTATCCCCAAGAAGGATAAATCCTTACGTTTATATGTAGATTACCGAGGTCTTAATAAAATTACGGTTAAAAATCGCTACCCCCTACCCCTTATCTCGGAGATTTTTAATCGGGCCTTAAATACGTAGTATTTTAGCAAGATTGATTTAAAGGATGCTTATTATCGAATTAGGATTAAAAAGGGCGAAAAGTGGAAAATAGCATTCCGAATACGATACGGATTGTACAAGTTCCTTATTATACCCATAGGGCTTACCAACGTACCTGTAACTTTCCAGTATTACATTTAATATATACTTCGCGGGTATCTCGATACCTTTACGGTAGTATATCTAGACGATATCCTTATTTTCTTACCGGACCGAGAATTACACACTTAGTATCTTCGGCAAGTTATAAAGCGACTACGAGAAGCCAACCTTTATTACAATCCTGGCAAGTGCGAATTCTACAAGGACTAGGTTAAATTTCTTAGCTACGTAGTAGGAAAAAAGGGAATTTTTATCGATTTAGCGCGAATTTAAACGGTACTCGATTAGCCGGAGCCTCAATTATTTCACAATATCCAGGTATTTATTAAATTTTGCAACTTCTTTCGACGTTTTGTATAAGGTTTTTCCGAGATCGCTAGGCCGCTATACAATATGTTAAAAGGTATAAAGAACGGTAAAAAACCCGGTAACGTACAATTAGGTAACAAAAAACGGGCGTCCTTCCAACGACTTAAACAAGCCTTCACGAATATACCAGTTTTACGATATTTCGACCCCGAGAAACCCATCATCGTTAAAACCGACGCCTCTAATTTCGCTATAGGCGCAATACTCTCACAAATGGCGAATAACGGCCGAAAACACCCTATTGCGTTCTGGTTATCAAAGTTTAAAGGACCGGCGTTATTATACTCAACGGCTAATAAAGAGTTGATGGCGATTATTAAGTGCTTCAAGTAGTAAAGATATTACTTAGAAGGAAGTCGTAAGCAAATCACCGTCTTTTCGGATTATAATAATCTACAGGGCTTTATATATCAAACTTATCTAAACGGTAGACAAGCTAAATGGTATATATACCTAGCGGGGTTTAACTTCAGCATTAAGTACCAAGTAGGCAAGCGAAACCTAGCCAATATACCGTCGAGAAGACCAGATTATACAGGTGATGAGCTTGCGGAGAAACTGGAATAGCTTCCAGTTCTTAAGAACAAAATAGCGATAGTACAATCAGTATACGCAGAGTTTATAGCCCGGATAATACCCGAAGAACATAGGGGTCCGAGGCGAAGATTTATCCAAGTATTTTAACTATCTTCTAATACGCGAAACAAGAGGGAAGAGGCACCTTCTACAAATTGGCTCGGTCGTAGATAAATGCTCCTAATCTGGGTAGTTAGAGCTACAGCTTTAAAGGAACGTATCTTAGATCCCTACCCAAATACCCCGTTAAGGGACTTGGTTTTGAAGTTGCAAAAAAGTGATGAATGGATACAGAGAGTTGTTAAGAGGCTAAAAAGCCGGCAACTTAGTCGCGATTCAAAGTGTTGGTTACAAGGTAAAGACGGAGAGTTACTCTATAAGGGACGATTATTCGTTCCAACAAAGCAGAACGCGAAGTAGGCGATTCTCCAGGTTTTCCATAATAATCCACTAGCTGGCCATTTTGGAATCTAAAGGATACTAGAAAGGATTTAACGAAAATATTTCTGGAACAATATTAATAAGGACGTCAAAAACCACTACAAATCCTGCAATATCTGCTAATTCAGAAAGCCGAAGAAACATAGGCCTTATAGAGAATTACAATCCCTACCACAGCCCTCCAGGCCCTACCAGGAGTTATTTATAGATCTTATTACTAAATTACCACTAATTTACCTCCGAAACGGGGATAAAATAGATTCGATTCTAATTATCGTAGACAGGTTTACTAAGATAATATACTGCTTTACTATTAACAAGACAATAACAAACCAAGAATTAGCGATACTGTTTCATAACGAGATAAAATATCGAAAAGGAGTTGGGGCGTTAGAAGGCGTAGTAAGTAATAAAGGCTCTATCTTTACAAGTCAATTTTAAAGCGATTTATACTACATTTCACAAACAAAAAGAAGGCTTTCGACAGCGTTTTACCCGCAAACCGACGGTTAAACGGAACGGATGAACCAGACCTTAGAGCACTACCTCAAAGTCTTTTGTAATAAGGAAAAGCCAAACTGGGCTTACCTATTGGTACAGGCCGAGTTTATCTGCAATAGTTCAGTCAACGCAACAATTAAAATTACACCCTTTAAAGCGCTTATAGGCTTTACGCCTTCGTTTCACAACCGAGTCGAGGGCGACTCGCTAAAGGGGAAGGTACCGATAGTAGTTAAGAAAATCGAAAAGCTTTAATAAATACGACAGCAACTAAGAGAAAATTGGGCACGTAGTATAAAAAGGCAGAAATACTACTATAATAAAAAACACTAAAGTTAAGAATTCAAAAAGGGATAGCTAGTAATGTTATCGACTAAGAACTTGAGATTAAAAGCTGTATTAGGAAAGCTTGTATTAAAGTTCGTCGGACCATTTCGGGTCCTAGACAGGGTCGGTTCGCTAGCGTATCGCCTGTATCTCCCGGACAAGTACGATAGGCTACATAATATATTTCCCGTTAGCTTGCTCGAGCCATATATTTATAGGGCAGGATAGGAACCTCTACCGATACCAGAATTAAAAGACGATAAAGAATAAGAAGTTAAGGAAATCCGGGACAAACGGCGAATTAATAGCGAAACGAGGTAGTTAATTAAGTAATTAGGATAGCTATTAAAGTACAATTAATAGCTAGCAAAAGAGGATTTAAGCAATACACTAAACTTAGTAGCAAGATTCGAAAGGGATTACGTAAAGAAGAGGTTACTTGAGTAGGAGAAAGGCAGAAAAGATAAAAAGGGGAAAAAAAGACCCTAACGCAATCCTTGATTACTAATATCCCATAACGGAAACAAAACGAAAAGAATAAAAAAAAGGCGAAACGCCGACGAAAACCCCCCGAATCAACGGTAAAAGACCCTAGGTCTAATACTCAAAACATCTAGTTTACATATCGGAAAAAGGCACCAAATACTAATCCGACTCCAACGTATCCAGATTATCAGGAATATTATCAGAGGAGATACCCTCTAACTTTAGCCAGTTAAAAATAAAGGCGAAAAGCTAGCGTTTAGCCAGAGACCAAGCATTATAGCCTACTTAAGAGGCATCTAGGCGAAACTTCTGGCGATATTCCTAAACTCGCAACTTAAAAGTATACCGGGCGGTTAGCTCCTTGGCCTTAGCTTTACCCTGGAAAAAATTAGCAACCAAAACGCTAAAGAAAGGTAAACGACGTATAACTTTCGGACCAAAAGTCAGGACCGGGCGAGGATCTAATTTAAGCCGAAGCTCCATTTTTTGTACTAATAGGGACTAGTAGCTAATAATAACAGCCTGGGTTAAGTTAGTAAAAAATTCTCCCAGGCGCAAAACGGGCGAAAAGCCAATAAAAACTCACCGCGGCGGGCTTGCGGTTACCAAAAAGGCTATAGGTACGACAATAGGCCTTCTTAACGTTTTCGAATACCGCAATCAATTTATAGGCGCGGGCGGCGTATTCCTGGCGAATCGGGTCATCCTTATCGCAGGTATCCTGGGCGCTATCGGTTAAGCGTAGCAAGGTTATCAGGTCGGTAAGGTCACCTTCCATTCCAACAACAACCTAATACCAATTCGTTAGCATTTCGCTATCATTTTAATTACGAAAAAACCTACCGGAAAGTAGAAGTTATTACAAGAGGTATACTAGTTGTACTAAAAGCTGGGCTTAACCCCGAAAATACAGCTGGGCGCCGGCAATTCATTAAAACCGGGCTTAAAGTACGCCGAAACAACGCTACGTACGTAATACATATAGGGATTGTTCTTAATAGCTAAAAAGCTATCCAACGAGTCAAAATCGACAAACAATATAATAGCGAATCGCGCGCGAATCAATTAAGAAAGGGAAGGGGAATAATCAATTGCGATAGTAATGGTAAAGGTAGAAATTAAAGGAGCGAATAGGGCAAGAGAGTTGGAAATATTTTAGCGGGGTAGGCAGAATTCGGCGGTAAAAAGTAGGGGTTTGGTAGTATAGTGCCTTAAAAAGCGCGCTAGTAATTAAAAGCGCGCTACTGGGAAAAACGCGCTAGCGAATTGGGCGTAACGTATCAGCGAAACGCGTTTAAATTAGCAACAGCTCAAACGCGTTCAACTTATCAACAACGAGCCAGCGATTTTACTAAGTTAAGCAATTCCGCAGTAAAGTTGGGGACAGCTTTTTAGAGAAGGGGGATAGTTGTAATAGGTACGGTACAGCCGGCGAAACGATGGCGATTAATTAGCGCTTAAATAGTGGCTGTAGCGCGTAGGCCTGCCAGGGGGAACTTCCCTCTGGCAAGAATCAGTTAATGCATCACTTACGACACAAGCTTAGTATCCCAGCAGTGACTCGCCAGTGTATCGCTTCAGTACCGGGGCATCTTCCTTGATCATCCTGCAGCTTGTTACACAATAACTACCCTACGCCTACTAAGGGTAGTGAGTTCTTTACAAAGAGACCCTTTTTACTCAAATACAAGGCTTTTATCGCCAGTTATCTCGACTAGCTGGCTATTTAGAATAAGAATATCGTTACTAAGCTTCAAAAGCGCTTTCCAGGTTTATTTTTTACGTCAAAACAACTCCGCAATACGCGCTACTGCATCTGGAAGGCAATACGTAGAGGGTACTTGCCTTTCCAGGTTATAATAAAAATGCTTAACAAGCAGGAAATTTCCTACCAAGTTCTATAAAATAAGTCCCCTCTTAAAAGCGAGAGCATTACCCTTAGGAAGCCTAAAGGGGTCTTTTTTACAACCAAATAGTACAAAGAGCAATAGATCCGCTACCCCTAGGTGTAAATATATAATAATACTTATAAAATTAATAATAAGGGCCTTGCTTTTTTCCAAGTTATTAGCTGTAACCACCTTAATATAAGCTTTTCTTATAGGTTTAAACTTATCGATAATAAGAAATAGGAAGGCTTTAATTGGCTTATAAATATAATTAACGCGGTACGAAAAAGAATAGGGGCTTAAAGGCCAGGGGTTACCGTAACTAACTACGATACGGCTATAAGAAACGCCGTAGCGAAGGTATATCCAGATACCAAACCCTAGATCTATATTTTCCACCTTAATAAGAACGTAAAGCTCCACATCGCCAAAAAGTGGAATAAATAGGCTATTTACAAGGTTACTAGAACCTTAGCTAAATATAAAGCTATTTACAACCTAAACCCCGAATTTATACCGCCCATAAACACACCTCCAAACACCCAACCATACCAAGACTACGAAGTTGAAGTTAATGCCGAAAATCCAGTTCTCAAGGGCAACAAACGTATTGCCAACCGCATCAACCTCAATTAAGATCAAGGCCAGCCGTTACCTACAATTTAGGGGGTTATTAAATATTCAATAGCCGGTTTTTACAAGCTATAGGTGCATATAATCTACACAGCAAGTGTAAAGGACCTTAATCTAGCCTGGGAAAAAATCCAAACCTATTTTCCATAACAAACCAATATTTTAGCGTATTTAAAAACAAACTAACTACCTTTACATAAGCAATAGGCCTACTATTATATTACCAAGAACCTCAACTTCGGTAACCGCACCACAAGCCCAGTTAAATCTATTAATTACTACCTAAAGTCTTTTATTATAAACGGCAATACCCCTATTAAATAATTGCTTTCTTAAGTACTTACTATAGTTAAAGCAATAAAGCAGCGATTTCGGGAGGCTTTAAACGAATAAAAAGACCGGATATCTTGGAAGTATCTTAGGGTTCCTTAGCTTAGAAAAGCACCTTTTGCAGTCTCTCGCAAGGTTTTAAAACTTATTATAAGCCAGTACAGGATCATACTAGGCACTATAAAAACAAATAGCAACCCTTATCTAATTAATCTTAAGCCTTATTTATACTACTTTACAACACGATACAGCATTCCCTATCGCTATAAGCTCTTAAGAAGGCACGAGGCAAAGAAACTATAGCTGGAAAAGGAAAACTTTTACCTATTCTAATAGTTAAATAAAAGCCTCCTTAACGAGAATTAGTACCTTTAGTATCAAGAGTTTAACTATATTATAAACCTTAAAGGCAGGCCTAGAGGCTTAAACGCATTTACAATTAACCCAGGCGCTCCTCAACTCACAGCACCTCTTCTAAAACCCAATAGGGTTATACCAGCTACCCAATTAATAGTTCCAACGAATCAGCTGCCCGTTAGCAATTAACTGGCTTCTTCCCGGGGTAATTAAAGTAATTAGGGTGGTTAGGGCGGCCGAGCAAGCCGGAGCTAGGGTAGCGCCGTTATACTGGGTCTAAGATAAGATCTCTCCGTATGGGAAAATATAGCTCTTAATAATAATAACCAGGGGACCACCGCGATACCCAGTAGTAGTAGATTAGCTAGTAAAACGTCTAATATACCTACCAAAGGCACAGGAAGACCTCCAAGGATCCCAGCAGCCAAAGGGGGGGTCAGAAAGCAGGCATCTACACGCCAAGCGGCCAGTAATAGTACCGAAATCACCAGGGCAGCCCGCAGCCGGGCAGCAGAGCCTGAACAGTAATTAATCAGCGCGCGTATATAGGCTTATATAATTAATTAAAAAACACAAGTTCGCAATGAGATTTAACTATAAAAATGAAAAAATTGGCCGTTTTAATCACTTTCGTAATCGCCATCGCGATGGCAATCGTGATGGATTGCGCGGGCCTGGGCGGTAAATACTGCGCCGGACCGCTGGCGGCTGGCGCAGCTGTCAAAGTGGGGCAGAATTTTTTTTTACAGTACGGGGGGGCGCTTTTCACAATACAAGTAGACATGCTCTTAATAATATATACGGGAGGTAAGAATTTCCTTTACCTTCTATTTTTATTCGTTATTAATTACCTTTACTAGCGGCTTTACTAACTCCTACCCTAATAGGAGATTACTTAGCTACTTACTTAACTAATTAGCGTAAAATAACGTAAATTCTTTCCAAAAGGGTAATACTTTTAGTAAGTAAAAATTACTAATAAATTTATTAATTTTAAAGTACTATTTTATTAATAAGTAATCCAATTTATTATTTAAACGTATCGTAAATTACATTTTCTTAATAATAAATACGCAATCACCTAGCCCAAATCGGGCTATTAACGGTATTTATTTACTTATATAATATACTAGTTATTTACTACTTTTACCACGTTTTTAACTACCTTAACGTACTTGTGAATTCTTAAGGTAACTTATTAAGCCTCCTCCTGGTTAAGGCGCTTTAAACGCGATAAATTGGGGTTAAAAAGCTTAGTTCGTTTAATTTAGTTAAAGGGCAGGTTTATAGGAAATCTCTGGCTAATCTCGTATAGTAATAGGCTAGTATTATTATAAGGAAGATTAGCCTATATAATATTAAAAGCCAGTAAATAATTAAATTAGTTATTTTAATAGTAATTAATATATAATACCGCCGATGCCACGATGGCACCGCTGCCACGATGGCCTCCTACCCGCAGTACAAACGAAAGCGAACCGAAAGCGAGGCAAACCGCAGAAAGAGAAAGAAGCAAACTACCTGTGGAAGAAGGCCA
>Ga0247765_1001650_pt1 | contig 9918 bp, 4 predicted proteins | sample UWRJL106311C6_FD_179949 | JGI IMG/M metagenome (GOLD analysis project Ga0247765, IMG submission 179949) | Plant litter microbial communities from Arlington Agricultural Research Station in Wisconsin, United States - UWRJ-L106-311C-6 | ecosystem: Environmental > Terrestrial > Plant litter >... | reverse complement strand
GCACGGCATCCTCGACTTCACCCGGCGCAATCCCGCGACCGGCGCGCTCGAGCCGATCCCCAGCAGCGAGCGGAAGGTGCCGGCGATCTGGAACATGGCCGCCGACGGCGACAAGAGCGTCGCCGTCTTCGGCCTCTGGGCCACCTGGCCGGCCGAGCCGGTCAAGGGGCTGCTGGTGGCGGACCGCTTCTCCTCCTTCACCGCGCGCGACCTCGAGCCGCCCCCCGGCACCGTCTATCCGCCGGAGCAGGAGGCCTGGGCGCGCGAGACGCTCGCCAAGACGGAGGCCGCGGTCGGCTACGACGCCCTCCACGCCTACCTCCCCTGGCTGACCGCCGAGGATTACGAGAAGGCCGCCGCCGATCCCGACCCCTACGCCAAGCCGGTGAGCGCGCTGCGCCGCATCCTGGTCGAGACCCGCGCCTATCAGGCGCTCGCGACCTCCTGGCTGACCCGCGAGAAGCCGGACCTCGCCGTCGTCTACTTCCAGGGGACGGACACCCTCGGCCACGTCTTCGCGCCCTGGGCGCCCCCGCGCCAGGACGCGGTCAAGCCCGCGGACTTCGAGCGCTACTCCCGCGTGCCGGAGCTCTATTTCGCCGAGATCGACCGCATGCTGGGCGAGATCCGCAAGATCGCTCAAGGCCGCGGCGCCGTGCTGATGATCGCCTCCGATCACGGCTTCCGCTGGAAGGCGGGGCGCCCTGGACGTCTGGCGAGCGCCGCCGCCGCGACCGCCGGCCGCTGGCATCGCGAAGAGGGGATCTATCTGCTCTGGGGTCCGGAGATCAAGGCGGATTCCAACCGCGGGCACGGCGAGGTCGGCCAGGTCGCCGCCACGCTCCTCGCGCTGCTCGGCCTGCCGCCGGGCGACGGCGTCGCCGGCCCTCCCCTGCCGGGGGTCGAGGCCGTCCACGCGGAGCTCGCCGATTACCGGGCTCATTACAAGCCGGCTCCCGAGGTCCAGGGGAACGAGGAGGCGAACGCGGAAGAGGTCGAAAAGCTTCGCGCCCTGGGGTATCTGGGAGCCAAGGAAGGGGAAGCCAAGGAGACCGTCCCCACCGGGGCCGCCGCGCCGACCCGCACCGCCGGCTCCTACAACAACGAGGGGCTCATCCGGCGCGAGCGCGGGGAGATGGAGGCCGCCGTGGCCTCGTACGAGAAGGCCCTCACCGTCGATCCCCAGAACGCCTCGGCGATGTGGAACCTGAGCGATCTGCTCCACTCCCAGCACCGCGATCTCGACCGCTCGGACGATCTCCTGCTGCGCTCGCTCGCCGCCGGCCTCCCCGAGGGGGTCGACTTCACCGTCGGCCGCACCGTGGCCTACGCCCGCGGCGGCGAGTCGGAGCGGGCCCTGAAGCTGCTCGAGCAGGCCCTCGCCGCCAAGCCCCAGGACCCCCGCCTCCATCTGCTCCGCGGCCGCTACCGCCTGGAGCGCCACCAGTGCGAGAAGGCCCTGGGCGACTTCGAGGCCGCGGCCCGCGCGGATTCGAAAAACGCCCTCGCCTTCGCCTCCGTGGGGCTCGCCCGCCTCTGCATCGGCGACGGCGAGGGAGCGGCCGCCAGCTTTCACCGCTCGCTCGCGATCAATCCCAATCAGCCCGAGATCCGGCGGGCGCTGGGGCAGATCGGGGGGTAGGCTTCGATGGGGCACCCGTGGCCTGCGACCTCACCCTCGGTCCCTCTCCTAAAGGAGAGGGAGGGCCTGTCAGAACTGGTGGAGCTCGTAGGGTGCGCTGTACGCGCCTTCAAGGTCGTTCATGGTGCGCACAGCGCACCCTACGGGCAACCCGGCGCGGAGTCGTCCCCCTTCTCCTTTAGGAGAAGGGGATAGGGGTTGAGGTCGCAGGCTACAGAGGTCCCGATCCGCGAGATGTACGAGATGTGTATGAGAAGGTTAATTACCGTCCTCGCCGCCCTCACGCTCGCGGCCTGCACCGGAGTCCCCTCCCCCCGCACGCCCCCAGAAGCCGAAGAGGAGCTCACCGAAAAATCCGACGCCAGCCGCAAACAAGAAGAGTGGTTCCTGCAACGCCTCCGTGAAGCCGACGGCACCGTCCGGGAAAACGCGATCGCCGGCCAGCCACCCCGCGAGCCGCGCGGCAAAGCCGCCTCGCCGCTGGGCGCGCGGGTCTGGCAGGAGGCCGGTCCCAACAACATCGCGGGGCGCGTGCTCGCGGTCGCCTTCGATCCCGTCGATCCCGACGTGATCTGGGCCGGCAGCGCCGGCGGTGGTCTCTGGCGGTCGGGCGACTTCGGCCAGACCTGGAAACAGATGGGGGGCGATCATCTGCCGAGCCTCTGGATCGGCGCTATCGCGATCGATCCCAACCACCCGAAGATCGTCTACCTGGGGACCGGCGAGGCGAACGTGACCGTGTATGGCTACGGCGGCTACGGCGGTCTGCTGAAGACGGCCGACGGCGGCCAGACCTTCACGAAGATCCCGCTGCCGGAGCCGGCCTTCTACCGCATCCTCGTCTCCCCAGCCGATTCGAATCTCGTGCTGACGGCGGCCAGAGGCGGCCTTTACCGGTCGGCGGATGCCGGCGGTCACTTCGCCAAGGTGCTGCCGGGGAGGATCACCGATCTCGCCCAGGACCCGAAGCGGCCTGCCCGATTCCTCGCCGTGTGCGAGGCGCCGACCTTCTCCGATACCAACGCCGGCCTCTACGAGTCGCTGGACGCCGGCCTGACCTGGCACCGGTTGGGGACGGGGTTGCCTTCTCCTTTCCAATGGGGGCGCGCCGCCATCGCCTTCGCGCCGGCCCCTTCCCGCACGCTGTACCTCGCCCTCGCCGCGCGGACTCCCGAAGGGCCGACCCTCTTCCGTTCGCTGGACGACGGCGCGACCTGGACCGCCCAGCAGTACAACAGCCGGCAGGGCTATCGGGGAGTGAACTTCTACGGCGCCCATCTCGACGTGCAGTCCGAGTCCTTCCTCTCCCAGGCGAACGGTTTCTCCATCCTGAGCTCCCGCGACGGCGGCCTCAGTTGGCAGCCCGCCGGCGGGAACTGGCACCTCGACACTCACGGCATCGTCACCCACCCGCGGGACCCCAATCGCAGGGTCCTCGCGACCGACGGCGGAGTCGCCGTCTCGTCGGACGGCGGCGCTACCTTCGAGAGGGTGGACCGCGGCTTCCCCACCGTCCAGGCTTACACCTGCGCGATCGGGCTCCGAGAATCCTCCTCCCTCTTCGCCGGCACCCAGGACAACGCCATCAACATCTACCGGGGAGCCCCCGGTGCCGCCTGGGAGATCAGCCAGCCACCCCGGCGGGGGGACATCACGGGGATCAGCGTTCATCCCGGCCGGCCGGAGGAGGTCGTGACCGTGACGGCGGAGGCCCTGGGCCTCGGCATCAGCGTCGACGAGGGGCGGACCTGGCAGTCGGGCCGCGACGAGGTTCCGGCCGGACTGGGCGCCTTGCTCTGGTTCACCCGGCTGGCGCGCAGCCCGCTCCACCCGGCGCAGCTCTACTTCGGGCAGGGCACCCATCTGGAAACCTCTCTCAACGGCGGCCGGAGCTGGGAAGCAAGCCCAGTCCGGCAGTCCGGCGACGACCCCACGCTCTCCATCGTCGAGGTCGCTGTCTCCCCCGCCGTCGACGGCGAGCTCTGGACGATCTGGACCGACGGCAAGGTCCTCCTCTCCGCGGACGGCGGCGGCACCTGGGAGGAGCGCTCGCCCCCCGGTGGCGCGCGGGCCGGCATGCGGATCAGCGCCGGTCCGGTTACCGGCACCGCCTACGCGGCGTTGAGCGGCACCACCGGCGCCCGCCTGTTCCGCACCCGCGACCGCGGCCTCACCTGGATCGACATCAGCCGCGGTCTGCCGGAGCTGCCGCTCAACGCCGTCCTCGCCGACCCCCGCGCCGCCGGCCGCCTGTTCGTGGCCACCGACGCCGGCGTGGCATTCTCCCAGGACGACGGCGTGACCTGGCAAGACGCCAGCGGCGCGCTTCCCAACGCGGTCGTGCTCGACTTCTGCCTCGACCCCGTCTCCGGCCGCCTCGCCGCCGCCACCTATGGCCGCGGTCTCTGGGAGCTCGAGTCCCCGCCCCCCTGCCGGCCGGACGCGACCACGCTCTGTCTCAACAACAACCGTTTCGAGGTGAAGGCGGCCTGGACCACCACCACCAGCACCGGCGTCGGGCAGGCCCGCCCGCTGACCGCGGACACCGGCTATTTCTGGTTCTTCGATCCCGCCAACGTCGAGGCGGTCGTAAAAGTGATCGATGGCTGCGGCGTCAACCAGAGCTTCTGGACCTTCGCGGGGGGCCTGACCGACGTTCAAACCGTCCTTACCGTCCGCGACACCCTGACCGGCGGCGTCAAGACCTACACCAATCCCCAGGGCCGGCCGTTCCAGCCCATCCAGGACGTCGACGCCTTCCCCGCCTGCAACGTGCCGTCGAACGCGACCGCGGCCGAGGCTCCGCCCCCTTCGAGCCGCGCTGTCTCAGGCTCCGCCCTCCTCCTCAACGAGGACCGCTTCAAGGTCGACGTGACCTGGGAGATTCCCGACGGCACCAAAGGGACCGGCGTGCCGGTGGCGCTGACCGCCGACACCGGATATTTCTGGTTCTTCGCGCCCGGCAACGTCGAGATGGTGATCAAGGTCCTGCGCGGCTGCGGCGTCAACGGCAGCTACTGGGTCTTCGCCGGCGGATTGACCAACGTAAAAACGGTTCTCAAGGTGACCGACACCGTCACCGGCAAGGTCCGAACCTACGTCAACCCGCAGAGCACGTCGTTCCAGCCGATCCAGGACGTGGACGCCTTCGCGGTCTGCCGGTAGGGCGACCGCTGGAGGGACGGTCACATAGGGCAGCCCCTACAGAAACCATTCATCAATTTTTTCGTCCAACCCCGCAGGGGCGTCAGGGATTAGCCCGGCGGCGTGAGCCCCGGGACCGATGTATTCCCATCAGCCTAAAGCCCCGTCAGGGGCGGCAGGAACCCGGCGTGGCAGTTCTCCCTGTCGCCCCTGACGGGGCTTACTCAACAATCGCCGGCCATGTACCCGGGGCTCACGCCACCGGGCTAATTCCTGACGCCCCTGCGGGGCTGGCTTGCTTCCCCACACGCTCCGCTACCTGCTGATAAACTGGGCCGACCCTTTCCCAGGAGATCCCTTGCCTGACGACACCTTCGACGTCTTCCTGAGCCACAACAGCAAGGACAAGCCCGCAGTACGCCAGATCGCGGAGGCGTTGAAGGCTCGTGGGCTGCAGGTGTGGCTCGACGAATGGGAGTTGATTCCGGGCCGTCCATGGATCCCTGAGTTGGAGAAGATTATCGAGACCGCCCGGGCAGTGGCCGTCTGTGTCGGCGAAAATGGGCTAGGACCCTGGGAACAGCCCGAGATGGAGGGAGCTCTTATCGAGGCCGTCCGCCGTAAGGTTCCGGTGATCCCCGTCCTTCTGCCGGAAGCTCCGGCCGACGTGAAGCTCCCTCTCTTCCTCAAGCGCTTTACTTGGGTGAATCTCCGCGGCGGCCTTACAGAGGCGGGCCTCGATCTTCTGGGGTTGGGCATCACCGGGATCAAGCCTGTCCCCAAGGCGAAAGCTCCCGGTCCAACCGCCCCCCGCCTCCACAACCTCCCCTTCTCCCCTCTCGGAAACCTCCTCAAAGGTCGCGACGAGGAGCTTCAACGTCTCCAGGAAGGACAGACCACAGCCATCACGCAGGCGCAGACGATCCACGGTCTCGGAGGCATCGGCAAGACCCGGCTCGCTGTCGAGTATGCCTGGCGCTGTGGAGATCAATACGACACCGCGTTCTTCGTCGTTGCCGAAGCCCCAGAGGCTCTGCATTCCAATCTGGCGAATCTGGCCCGGCCCGAGCTGCTCAACCTCCCCGAATCCAAGGCTTCGGCCCAGGAGGAAACCGTTGCCGCCGTCCTCCGCTGGCTCCGGGAGCACGACCGTTGGCTGCTGATCCTCGACAACGTCGATACCCAGGAGGCCAAGGAGGCGGTGTTGAAGGTGCTGCCCTCCCTCTCGAAGGGCCGTGTCCTCATCACCTCCCGGCTTCGGGAATGGCCGCCGAGCGTCCAGAGGCAGACCCTGGAAACGCTCAGCCTGGACGTGGCCCAACGATTTCTTCTCGAACGCACGGCGAGCGACCGTACCCGGTCAGAGGACGACTTGGCGCAGGCTCGCCGCTTGGCCGAAGAGCTCGGAGGTCTCCCTCTCGCGCTGGAGCAAGCGGCGGCATACATCGTCCACCACCAGATGAGTCTGTCCGAGTACCTGAACGACTGGCAGCGCGAGCGCGAACAGGTCCTCAACTGGTATGACGGGTCGGTGATGCAATATCCCGCCCCCGTGGCGGTGACCTGGCAGAAAACCTTCCAGCAGCTCAGCCCAGCGGCGGCCTCGATCCTGCGCTTCACGGCGTATCTTGCTCCCGATCCAATCCCGTCAGAGATGTTCGAGAAGGAAACGCCAATCATCGAGGAGGCGATTGGGCTGTGGTGCGAGGAGACCGGAGCGCAGCCCGATGATCAGTCTGTCAAAGCAGCCATTGCCGAGCTCTCGGCCTACTCCATGGTGACCCGAGAGGGACCGAATTTCATGGTGCACCGGATGGTGCAGGATGCATTGCGATCCAAGATCCCAGAGGAGCGGCGGCGGGATTGGATTGAGCGATCTCTAAAGCTGGTGTATCACTTTTCTCCGGCTAAGCCAGGTGATGTTCGCACTTGGCCGACATGGGATCTTCTCCGACCTCATGCAACCCGGGTCGCTGAATACGCGGATGACGCTGGGATTGTTGACCCCACGTCTCGGCTCATGAATCAATTGGCTCTACTGCTTTTTAACAAAAGTCTGTACCGAGACGCCGAGCCCTTAATGCGGCGCGCCCTCCAGATCGGCGAGGATTCTCTCGGACCGAATCACCCCAACGTCGCGATTCAACTCAGCAACCTGGCTCAGTTGCTTCAGGACACGAGCCGGTTAGCGGACGCCGAGCCCTTGATGCGGCGCGCCCTCCAGATCGGCGAGGATTCTCTCGGACCGAATCACCCCAACGTCGCTATTCGACTCAACAATCTGGCTCAGTTGCTAAAGGCAACGAACCGGTTGGTGGACGCCGAGCCCTTGATGTGGCGCGCCCTCCAGATCGCCGAGGATTCTTTCGAACCGAATCACCCCAACGTCGCGATTCGACTCAACAACCTGGCTCTGTTGCTTCAGGCGACGAACCGGTTGGCGGACGCCGAGCCCTTGATGCGGCGCGCCCTCCAGATCGACGAGAATTATTTCGGACCGAATCACCCCGAAGTCGCCACCGACCTCAACAACCTGGCTGTATTGCTTCAGGCGACGAACCGGTTGACGGACGCCGAGCCCTTGATGCGGCGCGCCCTCCAGATCGACGAGGATTCCTTTGGACCGAATCACCCCAACGTCGCCAGAGACCTCAACAATCTGGCTCAGTTGCTTCAGGCGACGAACCGGTTGGCGGACGCCGAGCCCTTGATGCACCGGGCGGTGGAAATCTATAAGGAGAGCCTGGGACTTGATCATCCGAGAACACAAAATGCACGAAATAATCTCGCCGTGCTACTCCACGAGATTGAGTCGACAAGCGAACCGGAGCCTTCCGAGTAAAGCTCCGAACCTCTAAAGATCAGCTAAGATCAAACCATTATTCCGTCCCCGCGCCATGGCGACAGAGGAGATTTGATGCGGCAAGAGTCAAGAATTTCGCGGTTGGTTCCAAGGTTGCTCCCAGCGCTCCTCTGCGCGGCCCTCTCCACCGCCGCCTTCGCGCACGACACCTGGCTGGTGGCGCAACGCCCTACCGCCGCGCCGGGCAATTCCGTGGCCCTCGACCTGACGAGCGGCATGGCCTTCCCCACGCTCGACTATGCCATCAAGCCCGACCGCGTGGCCCGGGCGTCCGTCCGGCTGGCGGGCAAGACTTCGCCGGTCAAGAACCGGAAATCCGCCGCCCATTCGCTCCTCTTCACCACTCTCCTGCCCGAGCCGGGGACCGCCACGCTCTGGGTGGAGCTCGCGCCCAAGTCGCTCGACCTCACGCCTCCCAAGGTGAAGGAGTATCTCGACGAGATCGGCGCCTCGCCGGAGATCCGCAGCGCCTACGAGACGGCACCGAAGCCCCGGCGCTGGCGCGAGGTCTACGCCAAGCACGCGAAGACCTTCGTGCGCGTCGGTGAGCCCAAGGAGGACCGTTCGTGGGCAGAGCCCGTCGGCATGGCTCTGGAGATCGTTCCGGAAAGGGATCCCTCCACCCTGCGGGCCGGCGACGATCTGCCGGTGCGTGTGATCCGGCAGGGGAAACCGGCGGCTTCGTTCCCCGTCGGGCTCGTTCGGGCAGGCGACGCCCACGGCACTCTCAAGAGCACCGACGCGGAGGGACGCGTGACCTTCCGGCTCGACCGCGCTGGCTACTGGATGCTTCGTGGCACCGACCTGCGCCGTTCCACGAAGCCTCAAATGGACTGGGAGAGCGACTTCACGACGTTGACGCTCGTCGCGGAGTAAGCGGGATCATGCAGATCCGTCCTCTCGAGGTCCCCGATATTCCGCGATGGGCCGAGCTCCGCGCCGCGCTCTGGCCAGGCGAGCCCGTGAGCGAGCTCGAGGAGGAGGGACGAGCCGTGCTCGCGGCCGATCCGCCCCTGGTCGTCTTCGTCGCAGAGGAGGACCGCGCTCTCGTGGGATTTCTCGAGCTCGGCCTCCGGTCCGTCGCCGAGGGTTGCGCGAGCTCGCCCGTGCCCTATGTGGAAGGTTGGTATGTCGAGGCCGACTGGCGGCGCCGTGGCGTCGGGAGCGGCCTGATGCGGGCCGCGGAGGAATGGAGCCGGGCCCACGGCTACACGGAGCTGGGATCGGATACCGAGGAGGTCAATCGCCTCAGCCGTGCCGCCCACGCGGCGCTCGGCTTCGAGGAGGTGGAGACTCTCGTCGTGTTCCGGAAGCCGCTTTAAGAAGCATCTTTCTTTCGTAGGGGAGCGACTTGTCCCCTGGCTTGCCCCTCCCTCGCCCGTAGGGCGAATTTATCCAGCCTGGGGTGTCAACCCCAGGTGGGAGGCACCCGAATCCAAACCCTGGAAGGGTGGCCGATTCCAACCCGATCGGCCACCCCTGCGGGGTTTGGGTGGGTGGGGCCGTCCTACCTGGGGTTGACACCCCAGGCTGGATAAATTCGCCCCTCCGGGGCGAGGGAGGGGACAAGCCCCTCCCTTACGTTCAGAACGCTTAAATGAACGGCGCCGTTGAGGGCGACCGCAGGTCGCCCCTACAACCTCCGGCGCAAGGTAGATGTCCCTCTACGGCGCGATCTTCAAATGCGGTATGCTCAAGTCTCAGATCCATCGAAAAACCGCAATGCGGCACAGGAGATCTTGATGAAAGGTCATCGCGCGTCTTTGGTCGTGGCCCTGTTCGGGCTCCTTCTGTCGATGGTTTCCGCTTCTTCGGCGCGGGCCGACAAGGTCGACGACTTCGTCCGCGCCGAGATGCAGGCGCAGAAGATCCCCGGCCTCTCGATCGCCGTCGTCCGGGACGGCAAGGTCGTCAAGGCGCAGGGCTATGGCCTGGCGAACGTCGAGCTCAACGTCCCCGCCACGCCCGAGACGATCTATCAGTCGGGCTCGATCGGCAAGCAGTTCACGGCGACACTGGCGATGATGCTGATCGAGGAAGGCAAGATGGGCCTGGAAGACCCGGTCAGCAAATACATCCCGGACGCGCCGGCGATCTGGAAGGACATTACCCTGCATCACCTGCTGACGCACACGTCGGGGATCTCGAACAGCCTCTACGCCAAGATGGACATGCGTAAGGACTACACCGAGGACGAGCTGATCCAGCAGATCGCCGCACTGCCGCTCGACTTCCAGCCCGGCGAAAAGTGGCGCTACAGCAACCCCGG
>Ga0247765_1001649_pt1 | contig 9929 bp, 9 predicted proteins | sample UWRJL106311C6_FD_179949 | JGI IMG/M metagenome (GOLD analysis project Ga0247765, IMG submission 179949) | Plant litter microbial communities from Arlington Agricultural Research Station in Wisconsin, United States - UWRJ-L106-311C-6 | ecosystem: Environmental > Terrestrial > Plant litter >... | reverse complement strand
CTTCCCCTAAGCCTTACACCCCGAAATGCCCACAATCTCCTTGGGGCACTCAACCTGCTTATACTCCAAATTCCACCCATTCACATCGCCGCCCGCCCACTCCCACCGCCACCCGCACCCGCCCTGCAAATTCATCGGCAGCGCATCGCACGCTTCCAGGCTCGAGACACCACCCCACGGACTCCCCCAGGTAGTCCCGTACTGATACCGACAGCCTTCCTCGTTGGGCCCGACCCCTCCACCGGGCGTCTGAATGACAAAGTCCTTTGTCGTGACATTCTGCACCGCTTCTCCAACGTTGATAACCTGCACCGTCATGGTCTTTCCGCGCATCGAGCGAGCAGTTGGCCACCGCAGCTCAAAGCACTTGCAGCAGTCGGCATTGGCAAAGCCCACGGCGAAGCCGTACGATGCCGACGGGGACATGATGGTGGGCGCATAGGTGTCGCAGAGGTAGGCGGTGCCGTTGGCGGCGCAGCCGGATTTGGCCGAGAGACCGGTCTGCGTGGGGAGCGGGCGGTTGTTGATGTCGCAGACGCGGGGCACGCCCGAGACCGATTTGAGCAGGTTGGAGGACCAGGCGCAGGCCGGCTTGCAGCAGTCCCAGCCCGTGTAGGATTTCCCCGTGCCCGAGGGGGCCGTGGGGGCGCCGGTGGTGGTGGTGGCGGCGACAACAAATAACAAGATTGGGAGGAGCATTTATGTGTTTTGTTGGAGGTTTGTTTGTTTGTTTAGATGGATGGATGGATGGGTAGGTAGGTAGGTAAAAACGAGTCTATGACTTCTGAATGTGGATTTGAGTTATCAAGCGGATTCAGGGGGAAGGCGTGAGATTTTTATACTTTTTTTTTGATTCCATTCCATCATGACGGCTGGAGGACACCGGGAAAAAGAGACAAAAATCACCTGTCGGGATATTGCTGTTGCTATGTTTGTCGTTCGCAGCTCCTGATCCCACAGCGTCGGTGACAACAGACCTCACCAAACCGGGGAATGTCTCCCTGGAGAAATCCCGGATGTTTTGTTTTACTCTGCCTAATTCAGGCACTTCCTGACTTTTGGTGACAAAAAAGTCACAGGTCAGGCCATGTGCAATGGCATGGCGGACCGCAAATCCGACAGGGTTAGAACAGAAGCGAGAAGGGGTGTTGCCATTGTCAAGCCCCCTACTTTCCGTGCCGCTTACCGTAGACCTAAGCCTGAGTATTCGCCGAGGCTTAGCGGCGAAAACAACGTGATGATGATCTGGTGCGGATTGATTGGCCGGGTGCGGCCGGGCCGAGGGTGGACGCGCCCTACACTTCACACCCTCCAGACCGAGGGCGGTCCGATTTTAGCCTACAAGCATATCACGACACTTCACCGAGACTTGAACTCCAACATCTCATGTTGGTGATTGAATTGCGAGTTTCAAACAAGTCAAGTTATGGAAAATATGATGTTGAAAAACAACATGTGATGTGATAACCGGGCAGAGGGAAAGAGATGGCGGTGCTTAGGGCGAACGCCCATTGTGTCGTCAGCGTGGGCCGCGCGCTGTTGCCGCTGCTATCGAGGTTGGGTGCTCCTGCATGGGAATGATTTTTTTAAGCTGGCTTTGGCTCAGGGCGCTGGTTGTCTATGCTGCCGCATTTTGTTTCTGACTTTGGGCGCGTCGGACTTGACGTTCGGAATTGTCGAGAGGAAAGCATTCAGTGTGCTTGGGAAGATGCTGTGTTCTGATGCCTTCTTCACCGCAAAAGTTTTAATCTCATGAATACACACACAAGGTACAACTACCTACCTACCTTAGGTACCTACGCTACATACCTAGGTAAAGTAGTTACCCACTTTTAGGACATGGCGTACTCTGATTCCATCTCATTCTCAATCTCGATCATTTCGTAATCGTAATCGCTCTTCTTCTCATCACGATCCATATCATCATCTCCCCCCATATCCTCTTCCGGTGAGTCTGCACTGCCAGCAAAACAATTTGCCAGAATCAAGTACCATTGCAGATCAATCATGTCTTTCATGTTTTGCGCATCTTCCTTGGTACTGTGTCTGACGTGGAAAATCTGGCCCGATACGACTGGAAGGGGAGAAAAAGTATGCACACCCGTGCCCGACAAGGTACTGAATTTGCACGTGTGGCCGAAGCGATCAAGGTCGCCAATGGCCGAGGTGATTTCCTGGAACATTTTTGGCCCCCCTTCTTCGCCGCCACCGCCGCCGTCCTGGTCCACGCAGATTTTCCTATTTCGGGGCAACTGGCTTTGTTTGGGCATCCAGTGAAATTCCAGCGTCAGTACATGTTGGTTATTGTTGTTGTTGATGTTGATACCGGGTGTATATGGTGTAGCAGTATGGGTGATGCCTAGACATTTCACTGCACAACGTCCCCGAGCCCACCAAAGATGCAGCTCGGGACTGACGGCCAGCATATTCCAAGCACAGTCCGATGACCCAACTTTTTCGGCCAGGAGTTCTGACCAGGGACGGTCGCCAAAGAGTCGTGTTCCAGCTATGATGCGGGCCAGGCGGTTTCTATTTTTCAGATCGGAATTGAGTGCAAAGGGCATAATGTGGCATGCATGTGGCTGTACCCAGCCAGTGAACAGGCAGACGCGATTCTCTCGCTCGAGACACTACAATAACAGAAATAAATAAAAATTAGTCCAGTTTTGGGTTATCACCGACGAGAAATAACCGGTGTACCTTTTCTGCCTCGAGCATGTCCCAGCCGTTGTTGTCAACGCGGGGGACGTGGTCAAGTTCTCGCTGTGCTGCATCGAAAACTACATGTAACCAATTTAGATTAGCCAGGGAACTACTTCAATTTTGACCCCCGAAACACACACACACGCAGAGAGAGAGAGAGAGAGAGAGAGAGAGAGAGAGAGAGAGAAAATCATCAACTTACACAGTATCATCAACTCGGAAATCCATTCGAGGTGAATGTCCACGACTGCGGGAATCGCACCCATGTCCGGAACCGCTCCCGTCCGGGCGATTTTTCTCAGCATATCCAGCGGCATGATGAAAATCACCGCCAGGTCCACGGCGCGGATTTTCCAACCCGGTACGCCAATGACTTGTCTAATAGCACCTTGCAGGTGGCGCGCCAGGGTCAGGCGGAGGCAGGCTTCTTGCATACAAGGAATTATGCTGCTGCGGCGGGGCGTCGCGCTCATGGGCGGTTGCTGCTTTGGTGCCACGGGTTGTCGCAACAAACCCTCGAGTTTTTGGAGCAAATTTTGGTCAACCCCATGTTGTGTCGCCATTACGGTGGTATGTGGTGGTGGTGGTCAACTAGTGCTGCTGGGGGTCAAGTTTGAATGGGCAAGGTAGGTAAAATTGTGAAAGTGGACTGGACGGACGCTGGGTCTGCTGCAGATATATATATACCTACCTAGGTAGGCACCTAGCCAGCTTTTTTCTTTTTTCTTTTTGCTTTCTCAATAAGGTTTGGTTGTCCGTGTTGACAATGCTGTCATCAGTGGCTGATTGCCGGCCTGCCTGCCTGCCTTTTTAACTCGGGTGGTTTACATGGCTTGAAAAAGTTAAACGTTATCAAAACAAGTACTTCCCCCTAATTCTTCAGCGATCACCTACCAGACCTCTCTCCCCACCATTCCCCACAACAATATCGCCCTGGCAGCTGTACTTGGCCGATGCCATTACTGGGACAAGGCACTGTGAATCTAAATTACTGCGATAGTTACAGGCACGCCGACTTCAAGTTGAAGCTCAATTGGGCGGTACATCATCTATGGATTGGTGGCGCCCTAGCTCCTCCTAGCTGGATTGCAGCAACAAATCGGGCCGGACCTGAATCATGGAATTTCAAGGTTTTCCGTACAAAACCTAAACAGTCGCGCAGCAAGCTCAGCTGTCTGGCACTGCTAAGATAATATGAAAAGCCATGGAGTCGGATTGTGGATCGGATGAGGGTTTTGGCTTAAACCTTGTTTTTTTTCTCGACCGACCCCTTTTTCTTCCGCTGCTCGGAATTGGAAGATGTGTACGAAGTGCATAGTATTATTTCTGCCCTCGGGTAAAGTTGTGTTGTACGATAAACGGATTTCTAAAAGGACAAAAGAAGAAAAAAAGATTGAAGTGCAGGCTAGGCACGTGACACGCCCGATCGGGATGCGTCGCCAGTGTCATGAGTGGTCATCTCGCAAACCAGGACGAATGCATCAAGACAATGCATTTTCTCTTGAATTTGGACCTCAAGAATAAAGCGTTGATTGTATAGGAAATGCCCTAGCAAGATGCACTTGGGTCATTTAGGACATCTTATACAGTTGTCAATTCAGTAAAGTACCCTGTTTAGGTCAGCGATGAAGACTCAAAAGCATGAGGCAATGTCGCTCCACTGCTGTTGAATATGGCGCCATTCTCGTAACGCCGCAACGCATCGTGGCATGAAACTGGACAAAGTCAGCAAAGCGTCAGCGCTTGGAGTGAGATTGGCGGCGTTTTCTTGATATCACCAGCTACCACACAGACGTGAGTGCACCGGCAAAATTAGATAAGCACTGTTAGCCAAGCTGCCAAGAATCAATGGTCTGGTTCCACCGTGTCTTGAAACGCGAGCTATCCACTTGTGCATCGCCGCAATGGCAAAAATTCCAGCTGTCAACTGGCCTCATTTTACGCGAGTCAGAATCATTTGGCCTACGTTCCACTCAACTGCACAAACGTCTTTTTCATTGTCCATTGAACCGAGCGAGTTACATTTTTGGCCACAAACGGCGTCGTCGCTTCGCATCATGAACCCGACAGAATGAGGACACGATTGACTTCCAATGGCGGCCGTGCGCTTGAGGAAGAAGAAGCTCAACCCATGATGGAAGAAGAACGACGACAGTTTTTGGCACCAAGCGATGCAGCGCATCGACGACGCAGTAACGACACTGATGATGACCTTCCGGATATTCCGCAGAGATGGCCGCAAAAGGGAAACAGGAGTCGCAAAGTCATGTGGTACGCGCTGTTTCTCCTCAGCTGCATCTCGCTGTTTGCCGTGAGCGAGATTCTGCTGTCTCGCTTTTTCATGGATCCGCTACATTCATCACCATCCCAGCCAGCAGCAGCAACAACATCAATAACAACAACAACACCAGCACAGCAGACACAAACTCCAGAAGCAAAACCAAAACCAAAGCCTGAAGTCGGTATAAGCCTCAAACAGTTCTCCGATGAACTTGACCTCAAGACAGGTTTCACAAAGTCTAGCAAACCAACCACCCGGAACTACACCTTCAATATCACCCTCGGACCGGGTTCACCAGATGGTTTTTCCAAGTCCGTCATCTTTATCAACGGCCAATCTCCCGGACCGTTGATCGAGGCCAACACTGGCGACACGCTACGGGTGGTGGTGAACAACCTGTTGCCAGAAGTCAGCACCAGCATCCACTGGCATGGCATTGACCAGAGAAACAGCAGCTGGATGGATGGTGTGCCGGGCGTGACGCAATGTGGGATTCCTCCGGGAGAGAGCTTTACTTATGAGTTTACTTTGACAGGACAGAGGGGGACGTTTTGGTATCATTCGCATGTTTCGGCGCAGTACGCCGAGGGTCTGTATGGGCCGTTGGTGAGTTTTTGTTTCTGTCTGTCTGTCTGTCTGTCTGTCTGTCTGTCTGTCTGTCTGTCTCTCTGTCTGTCTGGCAGTTTTAACCAGTGAACGAGTGATAGATTATTCACGACGTTGATGAAAAGATCCCGGCTGTGGATGACGACAAGATTATCATGTTTGGTGACTTGTTCCACCAAGACACGCAAGAGGTAAGTGTTCACCCGGGACAAGTCACAGTCAAGGAACACGTCTAAACCCCCCACAGCTAGTCACGGAATACCTCGGCACCACCCACCCCTGGGCCATGATGGCGGGAATGGAACCACCCCCTTCCAACATCATCATAAACGGCCACCACGTCTCCAACTGCAGTGCCTTCCCCTCTTGGCGTTCCCCCCTCACCACCTCTAAACTCGTCACCTCGGCTGCCCGCAACTGCACCCTTGGCACCCTCTCCACCACGACCGTCAAACCCAACCAGGCAATCCGTCTTCGTCTGATCAGCCATAGCGCCTCTACGCCGTTCTGGTTTTCCATCGACAACCACAGGCTCTCTCTCGTAGAAATGGACGGAAACGAAATCCAGCCCATCGCTACTACGCGGGTGTTTATGAATCCCGGACAGCGCTATTCCGTGATTATCAAAACGAACCAGACCTCGGGGAATTACCTGGTTCGCGCCACTGCCGTGTTGGATTGTTTCCACTTGCCGGGGGGAGCGGCTTCCGAGTTTGCGCAGATTGACTATCAAGGGGTAGCAGTGCTGGCTTATCACGGAGCGAAACCGGAAGACGGAACCGTTGGAAAAGCATGGGATTTGAATGCTCCCAACACCGGGGTGGTAGGAGCAGGACAGGAGCCGTGGCGGGATGAGTGTGCGGATTTACCATTTGGACTGGTCAAAATGGTGAGAGGGGAAAAAGCCTACGAGGTGGGTGAGGGAGAGGGAAATCGCCACTATATTTCGTTTGAGCGGTTTATGCTGGATGGGAGGATCAAGAGTAAGATGAACCAGGTATGTCCCCTATCCTGTCCTGTCTCTATATCTCATCTCCTCTCTCAACTGTAAGGGAGTAGTAGTATTTGCTGATGAAAGAACAGACAATATACCAACCTCTACCCAACGACGCCACGCTCTGGCGAGCTCTCGAGCTCGATGGTCCACTGAAAAGTCTCAAACAAGGAGACCTGGGAGCCGATCAAATGGTTTTGGTTTCGCAAGATTCCGAAAAGGGCACGCAGATTGTGGTGAATTCCCTAGCCATGATGATGCACCCTTTTCATTTGCAGTCAGTTTTTCCCTGCTTTCCCTCTTATAGCCTAACACAAACTGATAATGTTCTTGGGGGTCTAGTGGACAGAATTTCCAAATAATAGGCTGGGGCGAAGATAAATTCGGAGAAGGCACCACAACATGGAACCTAGAAAACCCCACGCGACGCGACACGCTGACGATTCCCGGGTTTTCGCATGTCGTACTGCGAATCAAGGGGGAGAATCCGGGGATTTGGGCTTTTCATTGCCATATCCTTTGGCATGCCGAAGGTATCTTTTTCTCTCTCTCCTCTCCTCTCCTTTCCTTTCAATATTTGTGTTTGTGTGTGTGTGTGTGCTGTGACTTGTCATGAAAGTAGGTTTGCTAACCCCTTTCTGTTGAAAGATGGCATGTTCTTTTCCATTGGTCAACGGCTAAGAGAATTGGTCAAATCGCTAGAGGGGCCGGCCACACAGGGGCTGAGAAGGCGGTTCTGTTCAGTTGGGCGGTGAATTTGAACGAGATTGTAAAACTAGGTCAAGTGTAAGCTTCAAGCTTGGGGGGTTCTCGCGTCATAGACTTTCTCTCAACATCTCATGTTCCTCCAAAAGCATTGAAGAGTTCGATCACTGGTACAGAGTAACACCGGACCAAACCAGAAAAATCCCCTTTTTAAAAAGGGCTGCCACTGTATATTTGGCAATGCCATTATCCAACCTTACTCTACATTTTGCTTTTTTTTCCCTCTACATGCATTATTTTCTACATGCACGTCACCCTACTTAGGGAAGGTTGGGTTACTTCGCCGGCTCCACCGCCTGCGGGTAGTAAAACAGCTCCGTCGGGTCGTACTTTGCCTTGAGCTGCTGCAGCCTCGGCAAGTTTTGACGATAATACACATCCTGCGCTTCCTTGCGGCTCATTTGCGGATCCGCATAGTTGATATACATGCCCCATTGCGAGGGCTTCAGGTTATCCGTAAACGACTTAACCCATCCATCGAGAAAGCTGAACCCATTGGAAGGATACGAGCCGGAGCGCACGCGGTCGTAGAGCTCGTACAGGAAAAGCTGGTCGCGATAGGCGTAGGCAGACGAGTTCGAGGCCGGCTTGGTGATGGCCGAGTTCTTGCCGCCGTACATGTCGATAATAATAAACCAGTCGCGCGAGTTGCGCTTGGCTTGGTTGATCCAGTAGTTGGCCACGGCTTGAAGAGCGGCATTGGGCAGCGCGTCGGTGACCAGGCTCTTGGAGTAAAAGGTCTCGACCTGTCATCATAATCATTAGAAACCAGGTACTCTAAAATAAAATAAAAAATCTTTGCCCAGGATGTCACCTACCACGTTATAAGGATGTGTAACATCAACTTGACCCGCTGAACCGTACGTATAGTAAGTAAAAGCACCCATCCAGTCATATTGCTGCGCAGTGGAAAGGGAAGCGCCAATCTTGCTGAGGAGAGGCTGGATGGCCGACCGCAGGTTGTTGGAGTTGCCGTGATACAAGCCCTGCAGCTGTGTCTGCTGGTTATTTGCAAACACACGCATGTTCATCTCGCTGGGCATGCCGCCCTGCTGCATCCAGTCCTGAATCGCCTGCCATCCCGACACAATCTGCGACGCGCTGCCCCAGGGGAGGTTGACCTGGAAAGCCGTGACCTGCGAGGGCGCAGCAAACGTCTTGAACTTGAAGGTCGTGACAATGCCAAAGTTGGAGCCAGCGCCTTTTAGTCCCCAGAAAAGGTCGGGGTTTTGGGTTTCCGAGGCCTCGACAATGGTGCCGTTGGCGAGCACGACGGTCGCGCCCACAATCCAGTCGACGGCCAGACCGTGCGTGTGCGAGCTGAAGCCAAAACCACCATGCAGGGAGTGGCCAGCAACACCAACACTGTAATGACCCTGTCAGCGACTGCAAGAATTGTGCAGAGCATTTCATCCACTGGATGCAGACTGGGCCTGGATGTGGGAAGTGACTTACCCAGGGCAGGTGCCATGGCTAAACGCCCTCCTGCCGTTGTTGTACAGCAGCGTAGCCACATGGCCCAGACGCGCACCTGCCTGAACCGTGGCAATCTGCGTCGACGAGTCCATCGTGACCCCACTCATCCGATCCAGCTGCACCACGAGATGGCCGTTTTCCCCGCCAAGACCAAATGACGCGTAGCTGTGTCCGCCCGACTTGGGGCTCACCTTGACGCCGACTTTGGCTGCGCACGACACGGCGGCCGCGACATGTTGCGCGGTTGTGGGCACGGCAATCGCCGCGGGTGTGTAGGCCAGTCTCTGGTTGAAAGGACGGACGTCATCGGTCCATGACTGCGAACCCGGCGTGTTGACGGGAACGTTGGCCGCCTTTAGACAGTCGTCGATGGCAGCTCGCTTGGCCAGACCCGAGGGATTAGCGCTCGTGAGAGCCGCCAAGGTGGTGATTGATAGGGCGTGTTGGAGTCTCATGGTTGATCTCTATCTCGAATCAACTTTTTTTCGGGGAGGGGACGACACCAAAAAACGGGTTGCAACCTGGGGAATAGAAAAAGATGACCCCTGATATACGATATCGGATATCTCAGCTGCTGCCGCTGCTGCTGCTGGATCTTTTCATCCCCGGACCCATGGCCATCCCGCCATGCCGCATGCCGCAACCCCCCCCCCATACTCGCCTGTTAGATAGACAAATCCCCACCGCCAAAAGCGCGAGATGGTGAAAGACGTGGGGCGTGGGGCGTGGGACACGGCAAGGCGGCATCTTCTTCCCGGGGTTTAATAAACCCAGCCGCCCTGTTCAACAAGATAAAAATGGGGGTGTTCCAGTCCAGCCCACCGGAACGCGGAGGAACGGACGGACGGACAAGGTTTGTTGTTGCCAAGATGCCGGGTTTGCATGCCGACCTGTCGGTTTTTTACTGTTCATGGAAGGTGAACCGTTAGGTCGGATCAGGTCTCTCCTCGTATGGGGCAAAATCATGCCCCGGTCCGGTAAGATGGGAAAGGAGTTGATTCGGCCAGAAGTAACACCGCCTATGCGAAGGGGTTCATCGGGAATCTGACGCGATGGTGTATCGCGGTGGATAAAAAAAAAAAAAAAGTGGGCCCGAGACCCCAG
>Ga0247765_1001648_pt1 | contig 9942 bp, 6 predicted proteins | sample UWRJL106311C6_FD_179949 | JGI IMG/M metagenome (GOLD analysis project Ga0247765, IMG submission 179949) | Plant litter microbial communities from Arlington Agricultural Research Station in Wisconsin, United States - UWRJ-L106-311C-6 | ecosystem: Environmental > Terrestrial > Plant litter >... | reverse complement strand
GGGGGGGGGGTTTCCGGCAGCTGGGTAAGGTTCTGATGGTTTCTAGGAATTGTTGGTGTTTGACGGAAAGAAAAAGCACTGGATGGGTAGCGAAATAATTTATGGTCACTTGGCAGTTGGGTCATGCTATATGTTGCCGCATAACACAGGACCAGGTGAAATTTGGTGACATTGTAGGACGGTAGGACTAATTGCCACGCTTTCCCGCAACAGCGGACACCCAACACTGGAGAACAGCTAACTCCAACGTAGAGAACCACACCCCTAGATCCCTAGATAGATAGAAGCAAAACTAAAGTGACCCCGGCGCCCTCACAATCTTGATCAGAATATCCTTTGGAGTCCCCCCCGTCGCCTTATATTTCTCCGTCTGGTAGGCCGGATTATCCGGCTTGACCTGTACCAAAAGCTGCCCGCCGTTTTCTCCGCAGCCCATAATCGCCTTCTCCCGCTGCTCCGGCGTCGCCTCCGGACCGCCGTCAATCGTGTCGGCAATGTCGTCAAACGAGACACTAGAGGTGATGCGGTTGTTGGTGTGTTTCGCCAAGGCCAAGACCGTGCCAATCTCAAACATCATCCACTCGTCGCACCCGCGTTTGGTAATGTTGGCGGGCATGGTCCAAAAAGCAGGGCCGTCTTCGCTGAGACGACGGAATTCCCAGGCCGCATACTCGAGGTCGTCGAGGTTGATGTTTTGAGACTCCCCGCCGGGTTTTCCATAACAAACAAGCTGGCTGCCTTCGTCGCAGATTTGAGCAGACACGAGAGGAAGGATAGCAAGGAGAGCCGTATAGAGCTTCATCTTGAATGAGTGTAGGATGATGATAAAGATTGACTGGGGTGAGATGAGAACTGCTTGTCGACAGAATACAAGTTCTCAACTTTGAGAGTCGACAGCGCCCAATTTATTTGATCCACATTCCACCCTCTTCCACGAGCAACATGGGCAGGATGTCATAAACGCCTTGTTGGATAATGCTCGTCAGTAGCAGCTGCGATCTGCCTAACTCTAGACGCCATTCACAACTGAGGGTTGCATTTCCAAAAGCCGAGATTGCGGAGAAATCCCACGGGACTTGGCGTCCAAACTGACGACATCGACGAGTGCCTGCCACGTGTGATAACATTATGCGGATGGATTGTGTGGGTGACCCCGTGCAGTGCGCCTAACTGCCGGACGAACGGGCCGGTCAGGGGTCGCAAAGCCTCCCCATCTTCGAGTAGGAGCCGCCAAATCCTGCAAAGACCACGGGTGGACCCACAGGTAATGAACAAAGAACTGCACAGCCTGCGAATGCGTAGAATCCACCACTCTCGTCATTTTTCTCTGCCTCGCCTTTATTATTTCTCTCCTAGCGCTGTTGCATTCCACCACATCTTTTCCTTCCAAGACGCGACATTTGCTCTCCATTCAACGGGCTGTTGGATCATGCTGGCTATGCATCACAAAAGTACACCTCTCGGCAGTGGCCAAGACAACAGTCAAGGCAAACTCCCGAGGCGCCTCGACCCAGTGCCAGACGCATCGTGGTTGGCGATGTGGGACATGAAATGAAAGTCGTGATATTTATCTCGTTGTAATGTCTAGAACTCTGTCGATCAATCCATCATCCATTCTTTCTCTTCGAGCACACTGTCAGTCGTTTTTGCCCACATCATCTTGATGGTTCGCTCATTCGCGTGGGTGCTCGTGGCCTGCGCGGCCTGGGCATCCGCTGAATCGCACCTTCCTTTAGACACACGCTCGTTGAAACACGCACCACTCCACATTCGCTCATCCGAGTCCCTTGCCCGACGCCAGAGCTACAATGACACAGGTCTCCCGCAGCTTCTGGCCGAGGCCACGCCCCAGGACTTGCAAAGAGCCCGCACCCTCGTCGCTCAAGTCAACGCCGTCCAGGCAAAATGCAAAGAAGTGACTACAGCCCGGAATACATACGCCCTCCGCCCTGACAACTCTCTAGCGGCACGAAGTGTTCGCCTACCCCGTCAAAACTTCAACACCGCCATCTCCAATTCCAGCACCCCCAACCCCACCATCTCATCAGCAACCCAAGACGAGATAGCTTATGCCTTGGCTTTGGTTGCCGAGGCCGATGCTGTCGCTGAGCGCGGCAACAATACTTTTGCAGAACCCCTCCAGAAGCGCGCAGCACCTTTCTGGTTCAGTGAAGTCAAGCATCAGGGATCGTGGCCGTTTGGGGACAACCCCAGCGATTTCACCGTCTACCGAAATGTCAAAGGCTTTGGTGCCAAGGGCGATGGCGTTACGGATGACCGCAAGGCCATCCAGGATGCGATCAAGGCGGGAGCCATGTGCGGTGCCGGATGCTACTCCACGTCTACCAAGATGGCCGTCATCTATTTTCCTCCGGGCACCTACCTCGTCAGCGGCACTATCGAGACTTACTACGGTACTCAGCTGATTGGTGACCCCAACGATCGTCCTGTCATGGTGGCTGGAAGGAATATGGGCAAGATGGGTATCTTCTCTACCAACAAGTACGTCGGAGATGGCACCTGTGGCCATGACGGTTTGGATAAGGAGTGGTATATCAACACGGCCAACTTCTACCGCGCCATTCGGAACTTTATCTTTGACTCGACCAAGGTCCTCCCGTCAGCCAACATCTCGGTCATGCACTGGCAGGTGGCCCAGGCGGCAAGTCTGCAGAACGTAGAGTTTCGCGCTCAGCGCGGCCAAAAGTGCATCTTTGCCGAGAATGGCAGCGGCGGTCAGATGAGTGACATTGTCTTCAAGAATTGCGAGTATGGTATCTACGGTGGCAACCAGCAGTTTACTGCCATGCGTCTCAAATTTGAGAACTGTAGGACGGCCATCCGGACTATTTGGGATTGGGGTTGGACGTGGAAGAGCATCAATATCGACGGCTCTGATACGGCTTTCCAGTTGGTCTCGGAAGACGGCGTCTACCGTGTTGGATCCGTCTCCATCGTCGACAGCGCCATTACCAACACCAACACAGCTCTCATGACACACCACATCTCACAGCGAGCTGGCGATGGCACCACGAGCATCATTCTGAACAACGTCAAGCTGCGTGGTGTCCCCATGCTCCTCGTGCAGTCTGGAGGCGGCAGCGACCCAGTTCCAAAGACCACCCAAGATTACCCCATTCCAGGTGGAAGCAAGGACATCGACACTTGGGTGCTTGGGCGTTTGTATGACGGCGCCAAGAAGACTGGAAAGCTCCAGGACGAGTATACCTCAACCAGAGATCCCAAGCTCGTCGACAGCAACAACCCCCTCGGCCTTCCTTTGCAGCCGTACTTTGAGAGGAAGAGGCCTCAGTATGAAGGAGCGTCTCGCGGCGACTTTCTACATGCCCGAGACTACTGCAAGGGCGACGGTGTTAGTGATGACACTGCCTGCTTCCAGGAACTTCTCATGGCGGCAGTGCACGCTAACATGATTGTATTTGTCGACGCCGGCACTTACATTTTCACGGATACCGTCACCATCCCGCCGGGCTCCAGGTTGGTGGGCGAAGCCTGGTCGCAACTGGCAGCGTTTGGGCCCCGATTTGGTAATTCCCGGAAACCAGTCCCCCTGGTCAGAGTAGGCCAGAAGGGGGATGTGGGCACTGTTGAGATGCAGGACCTAATCTTCACCTCCAAAGGGCCAACACCTGGTGTTACCTTCTTGGAGTGGAACATTGAAGCTTCGGCTCCAGGAGCTGCAGGCATGTGGGATGTTCACGTCCGTGTCGGCGGTGCTGCTGGGACCTCGTTAGAGGCGAGTGATTGTCCAGCGCTCAAGTCGGGCACGAATGGCCCACACTGCAATGCCGGCGCCATGTTGATGCACCTCACCGATTCCGCTTCAGCTTATATCGAAAACTCGTGGCTCTGGATTGCTGATCACGACCTCGACGACAAGGACCTCAAGGATGATAACAACTTCATGACGCAGCTGTCCATCTATGTTGCTCGAGGCTTTCTCATCGAGAGTAAAAAGCCGACATGGATTTACTCTTCATCGTCCGAACACGCTGTCCTGTACCAGTACCAGTTTCACCGGGCTGAAAACATCGTGGCCGGTATGTTGCAGACCGAGCAAGCGTACTTCCAGCCCACGCCGAACCCACCGGCCCCATTCGGCAATGACCTTGGCGTCTTCAAAAACGACCCCATGTTTCGCTGCACTGACTTAGAGCCATGCGATGCAGGGTGGGCGCTGCGTATCGTGGATTCCAAGGACGTCACCATTCTCGGCGCCGGCTTCTATTCGTGGTTTGATACGTACGACCAGACCTGCGTTGGCACCATCAACTGCCAAAAGGTCATGGCAGAGCTAGTGGGTAACCGCGGAGGCATCTCACTGCAGAATATCATCACGATTGGCTCAGTGAATATGCTCAATGCTGATGGCACTTTGATCACCGCCCAAGACAACGCCGTCGACAGCTATCCTCACTGGGCTATAATCACGACTCTCAACGCGGGTATATTGTCTGATGTCTTCTTACCGCCAGAGCTGGTGTGCAATACGGGTCCGCCTTCCAGCCGGACGGCTAGCTGCCAGCCTCCATGCCGTTTCATCCTGTCCGAGTGCAATCTTGCTGGCGGACCTACCACGATCACGGTTACCACGGCCATCACCGCTGAGGTGTACATCGCGCCTTCATCGACATCGGAGACGACAATTACCACGACCCTCACTGTCATTACAGACCGCGTATCACACAACCCCGTCACAGTTGGATCCGACCAAACCGCTGGCGATGTCTTCAATCCTGTCACCATCGTTCCTCTTCCTCCAATCACGGTCGGCATCACCAAGCCCGGGAGTGAGCCCACCACGAGAGTCATCCCCTTGCTTCCATTCCCAGCCGTCGGAGACTGGCCACCTCGTAACGGAAGCCCGCCAAGTTCCCCCGTTCCCTGGTTTAAGCGCCCAACTCCGACATCCCCGACCGGAGGCCCAAATCCGACATCCCCGACCGGAGGCCCAAATCCAACTGATACCAAGACGAGCTCTACCGATATCATCCCGATAACTTTCCCTACAAAAAGTCGGTCTTTCCGGATACCTACCCCGAAAACGACTAAGCCGACATACCCTCCCTTCACATTGACCTGGACAAAATCAACACCTCCACCCACCACAGATATCTCATGGTTCCCATGGCCCCCTGTCACGCTCAACCCAACCACAACAACAACGACGTCGGAAACGCCGCCCTTCATGACTTGGCCCCCGAATTCCATCGAGTTCAAGCCTGAGGAGGATGGAGAAGAGGATGACGACTTGCCCTGTGATATGTGGTTCTTTTTCATTTGCATCCGATGGCCCAAGATCAACATCAAGTGGCTCAAGTTCCCCGGCCCCATTCCTCCAGGACGCTATCCATGGCCACCACCGCCCGGAGTCATCAAGATTCCACCTGGCATCACCATTGACATCAAGCCCACGCCCATCCTGACCATCACCCGCGGCAAGGATAACAAATGGACAACACCTGACCCGCAAGAGGAGGCCAAGAAGTGCACTCGAACCTCTACGATTTACGACACCATGGTCAGTGTTACCGAGGTTGTCTACACGACATCCCGCACAACGAGCACATCTACCTCCACTGTCCTATCTACCCGTCTCCCGCGCTTTGGCTGCGACGTCACCGAGACAGGTTCCTCGACCACGGCCACAAGCACTGCCGTGTGTAAGACGGCAGCCTTTACCCTTCCCACCGGGATTTTGACCGCGCCCGCTGACGAGCGGAGTAGCGATGCCGCCGTCAACTGGGCCGCATCCGAAGTTGGCCAGTCCAATGCGACGACCCCACCTCTACGGAGGCGAGCCAACCCGTTCGAGGGATGGGCTATGATCATCATTCCCAAGAAGCCTTTTGACACAGAAGCCCTGGACGGACTACTCAGCGGTTACAAATACAAAGACGACAATGGCGTTGAGCAACAGTTGAAGTATACCAAGATATGGGCACCGCATCACCACGGGTTCACCGGCGGGTGGCATCTCGACACGTTCCTTCCATGTCTCCACGGCGAACTCAACAGCGACGCGTACAAGGACAAGTGGAGAATTGCAGCACCTGTTGCTCCTGATTACAAGCGCGATAACCCCATTGAAGGCCCGCCACCGCCTGTGCGGCCCAAGCTGAAGAACCGGCGGTCTCCAATGACGAGCAGCAGAAAGGCAGCCACTGCTCAAAGGCTCGCCAAGCGAACGATTGACGATTCTTACTCTTGGGAGATGTCAGCCGTGTCCGTTCCAGGGGGCATGGGATGGAAGACCAACCCACTGTTCTTCGACCCCGAGACGGATCTGTACAATCAGATGTACCACTCGAGCGCAGGAGCAGGCCAAGATGTGTATGTTTACGAGACGCACGGCGTGGCTTGGCCCAACCATGCGCAATTCTCGCACAACAAGCCCGACAGCCTCATCATGATGGCCGACTACGGCAACCGAAAGGGCACAGTTCCTGTCGAGGACGAGGGTGGTCACGCAGCCAATGTAGTAGCCAAGGTCATCAGCAAAGAACTTGGAACGGCGAAAATGGCCAAGGTATGGTCGGCCAGCGACTCCTTTGAGAACATGGAGTGGGACTGGTTCCGCATCATGACCTTCTTCCGCCAGATGGAGAGTTTTGTCAACATACTCGAAAACGTCGCCAAGGAAGGCAAAGGCGATTCCTCCGTCATTAACATTTCCAGCCACGTCAACGTCGAGCCATCGGCGGCGAAACAACAAGCCGAGCCACAGTTGAAATATCAGCTGCAAACTTTGAACATTGTCATGAGTGAGTCCGGCCCATGTGACTAACAAGTGCCAAGAGGATAGTGCACTTTGATTAACGCTTGTGGATGGTATCATATCAAAGAGTTGTGCTGACTTTGCTAGCCGATGTTCTCTGTGAATTGTTTTCTCTGGGTGTCGTCGTTGTAATGTCAGCAGGTAATAAAGGAAAGGATGTTTTGCCCTCGGAAACGTGGCCGCAGTTCCTCGCCGATCCGCTCGCCGTCCAAGAGAAATGGCATCTCTTGGCTGAGGTAAACGATGAAAACAGTGCGTGATCCCAATTCTTGAGGCAGATTTCACAGGCTAACTGGATCAACCCGTACAGAGCTGAGAGATCTCAATAGCTATGCCGTCCTAGTGGGCGCTGTCGACATGGGTGGACAAGACCTTCGGTTTAGCCAAGATGACTGCGACTTTTGCGTCATTTGGGCACCGGGCCGAGGCTGGAGCATTTCCAACTGGCAAGATGAGATCAGCTGGGAATGGATCGATGAACGCACTGGACAGCCGCACGTGGACGAGGATTTCTTTGACGAGGTTTTGGAAGGCACCTCGTTTGCTGCGCCCATGGTGGCTGGTCTTGCGGCATATTTTAGAGGTGTCGCCGCGGCTGATACAGGTTCCTTGCTTTCAGAAAAACTCAAGGATCCGAGGAACGTGGTAAGAACTTTTCCCAGCCCAACATCATCCCCCGCCCAGTCCAGAGATGGAATATTACTCATTCCAGAATTAACCCGCAACTCGTTACCTGTCAGGTCCTTCTCATCGATAAACTCCAGCGCATGATGTTGGATCCGGAAATGCCGGACAACGTCAAGAGACATCCCATGATTTGGAATGGTCAGGTGCCCAAAGACACGCTGGCCAGCAAGCCCGACCTGTCCTGTCTGCACCGGGCGGACTTCCAAGCCATGAGTGTGTGGCAGAGAGGGTTCTGTCCCGAGGTTGAGGACACCAGGTTTTGGGACGACTACAGGTGGTGGTCAACCGAGGTTGGCGTCGGACCCCGTCCTGGAGAACCGGGCTCTCCCGTTTCCCCCCCTTCTCCAACCTCTCCTGGTTCCCCCACGTCACCCAGTGGACCCACTGCCACTGGAACAGGCATCTCGTTCCAGCCGGGAGAACCGGGTCTACAGTGTTCAGCACGTACTGCTCCAAGCCTGACATTGAAACAGCGTGCCATCGGTCCGTTCCCCATGTCGGGCTTAGGCCAGTGCGGTGTCTCATGCGCGTCTGACTGGTATTGCGACTGGTGGAATGACGGACTACCGCCGTGGTTTTATGACCCCCTTGATCCTAATAACCCGAATAATCCGCCGCCTCCGCTGCCGACGTTTACTAACCCACCTACCGGCCCAGGCGGTCCTCCAGCTGGAGGGTGGCCACATAACCCGTTCCCCACACCGACCACAACTACTATCCCGCCGCCCAAGCCCACGGAAACGCAACCTCCCCCGAAGCCTACAGACCCGCCAAAGCCTACCGAACCCCCGAAGCCTCCACCGGCATGCATCGAGGTCGAAGTCGAATTGACATATGCCTTGCTGAACGTGGGCATGACCATGATCCTGTGGCGAGACGGCAAGAAAGTGTGCGAGGATTATGGATCCTGCACGCCCTTTGACTCATTCAACATGGAGAAATGCTTTGGATCGCGAAGCAGTGATTGCGGCGATGGCAGTATCGAGTGGAAGGATACTTTTGCGAGGTTTTACCCCAAGCGGGGCGATAATTCGGTTTCGTATGAGGTTGTTATGGAAGCCAAGGGGTTTAGTGGACGTATTTGCGGTAAGTTAGCCCTGGAGATAAACTTGTGTTGGAATACGCTAATTTTGGGTGAATGGATAGGCGAGGGTTGTTCCATTAGTGTGTGGAAGGGCAAGCGGTGCTATGATTAGGGACATGGGGTTCAAGGGGTCAGGGTTCTTCTTTGGTTGATCCCGGGTGTGGCCGCAGCTTGTTTTGTGCAAGGGTAAAGGTTAACCAGTTGTTGTTGTTGTTGTTGTTGTTGTTGTTTCAAATCCGACTGAATTGTGAAATTTTGTGTTTGGATTCTTTTTGTATATATTTGGTATTTATTTTAGATTGGACATGTCGACGTGCTTGGAAATTTCCCATGTATAGAAACTTGGATCTACATCCCTTTCTCACTATCATCTGACAGCTTAGTCTGCCTAGTCTTCCTAGTCTACCAACCACTTGATCCTACAAGTGCTCTTCCTCTTTACTCTTGGTCTTTCAAGTCCAGTGTCCACCTTCCTTCCATCGTACATCTTACATCTTACAAGTCAACTTTTAAACTTCACTCTTACTCTCCAACCCTGATCTTCCTTGCATTCCTCTTTGACGGCGCATTTCCCTCGTGACTCATGATCCTCGTATCTTTGGCATCTTTCTCCAACGCGGCTTTTCGTGTTTTGGCTCTCTTCCCTCCGGAACCGGCGATACTCTCCAACGTCTCTGAAACTGGAATCGGGCCCGGAATTGATGTTGATGCCTCAGCGCGAGGGCGAAGCTGATTCCGCCCTCCAGATGTACCGTACCATGTGGCCGAGCCGAGCGCTGCAGTGCCGATTATGGGAACGGCGCGAGCACGGAGTAGTCCTGACATTTTTTTGCAGTTTGCAGTTTGCAGTTTGTAGTTTACAGTTTCGCGTCCAGTCTGTAATTTTAGCTATGAGTGAACCTGGTAGAGGGAATTTTCGCGATATCTTGGATGGGAAGGTGGGAAGGTAGGTGTGGTATTGGAAAGGAGAAGGAGGAGGAGAGGTTATGGTCAAATACTGATTGAGGGTGGGGGGGCGAAGGACGTCAGTAATATGTAGGTAGGGTATCTTAGGTATGTGATAGGTAATGGTGACGTTATTAACTCTAGGTCTAGTCAGGTTAAGTAGATCAGATGAGACTAAATCGATGCACCACGAGATCTTTTATTCCGAGATTCTGAGATTTGGTCTAGATACCAATGGGACAGGGTTCCGGGGATTTTGTTTGGACTAGTAGTGGTTTAGTGTGCTAGGCAGGTAGGTAGTATGTGTGTGATGGGGTTTTATGTCAGTGCGAGCTGGAGCTGGAGTTGGAGTCGTATGATGAGTCGTGACGTCAGTTCCCACATTCTCTCCTCTTGTTCTGGGATGTTTAAGGTGACTAAGTCCTTA
>Ga0247765_1001647_pt1 | contig 9962 bp, 6 predicted proteins | sample UWRJL106311C6_FD_179949 | JGI IMG/M metagenome (GOLD analysis project Ga0247765, IMG submission 179949) | Plant litter microbial communities from Arlington Agricultural Research Station in Wisconsin, United States - UWRJ-L106-311C-6 | ecosystem: Environmental > Terrestrial > Plant litter >... | reverse complement strand
AGCGCCGGGGGGACGTGCCGCTCCTCGCCGATCATTTCCTGCGGCGGTCCTGGCGGCGCCCCGGCGAGAGGCCGCGCTGGACTCCGCGGGCCGAGCGGGCGCTTCAGGCCTATCCGTACCCGGGTAACATCCGCGAGCTGGGGCACGCCGTCGAGCGGGCCTGCCTGCTGGCCCGCGGGCCGGATCTCGACCTCGACCTGCTGCCGCCGGAGATGGCGGGCCTGGCGGGCGATCCAGCGGCCGAGCCGGCCTTCTCCGCGCTGACGGGCGAGGCGTTGAATGAATCGCGGGAGGCGTGCGTGGCCGCGGTCGAGCAGCGCTTCCTCGTCGAGCTGATGCGGAGCTGCGACGGCAACGTCTCGCGAGCCGCCCGCGAGGCGGGGCTCCATCGCACCTACCTGCAAAAGCTGCTGGCCCGCCACCGCGCGGCCCTCGAGCTCCTGGGCGGCCTGCCGGAAGGGGCCTGATGGAAGAGCTCCTCTGCGCCTCCTGCGGCAGGGCGAACTCGGAGTTCGACAGCCGCTGCCTGGGCTGCGGCGCCGCGCTTCCCATCTCCGCCGCCGGCTCCGCCGCTATTTCCGCCAGTGCCACGGTGCTCGACAGCCCGCCGCCGGGAGCCGTCCCGGCGGGGGAGCCTTTCGCGGGCCGGCGGATCTCCCACTACCGGCTGCTCCGGCCTCTCGGCCGCGGCGGCATGGGGGTCGTCTACCTCGCCGAGGACGTCGAGCTGGGCCGCGAGGTGGCGATCAAGTTCCTCCATCACTGGCGCGCCGCGCGACCCGCCGACGAGATCCGCTTCCGCCGCGAGGCCCAGGCCGCCGCCGCCCTCGATCATCCGAACATCGGCACCGTCTACGAGGTGGGGGAGCACGAAGGCGAGCGCTTCCTGGCCATGGCCTTCTACAAGGGCACCACTCTGGCCCAGCTCCTGGCCGCCGCGCCGGACCGGCGCCTGCCGGTGGCCACGGCGGCTGCCATCGCCGGCCAGCTCGCCTCGGCGCTCGCCGCCGCCCACGCCGCCGGCATCGTCCACCGGGACCTCAAGCCGGAAAACATCATGGTGCTGCCGGACGGACGGGTGAAGCTGCTCGACTTCGGCCTCGCTCGCCGGCTCGACGCCCAGGCCCTCACCGAGGAAGGGACGGCGATGGGGACCGCCGCCTACATGGCACCCGAGCAGCTCCAGGGGGAGCGCACGGGCACCGCCGCCGATCTCTGGGCGCTGGGCGTGGTGCTCCACGAGATGCTCGCGGGCCGGAAGCCCTTCGGCGGCGAGAGCGCGGGAATGGTGCACTCCATCCTGTACGAGGAGCCGCCGCCCCTGCGCGAAGCCCGGCCCGACGCGCCCTCCGCTCTGGAAGGGATCGTCTCCCACTGTCTGGCCAAGAAGCCGGGGGACCGCGGGACGGCCGCCGGCGTCCTCTCGGATCTCCAGGCCGCGGGGCTCTGGAGCTCCGGCAGCGACGCGGTCCACCTGCCGCGCCGGCGGATGCCGCGGCGGTGGTGGATCGCCGGGGCCGCGATCCTCCTCCTCGCCGCCGCCGTCCTCGCCGCCTTCCTGCTGACCCGCAAGCCGGCGCCGACCGTCTACGTGGCGGTGCTCAAGCCGGAGATCGCCGGCTCGCTCTCGGCGGACGACCAGGCGCGGGTCACCGCCAACATCCAAGCCGCGCTGCTGCGCACCGTCGCCGCCCTCGACGGTCTGGCGGCGCTCAGCCCGGCTCAGGTCAACCCGGTGAAGGGATCCCCCGTGGCGGTGGCCCGGGCCGTGGCCGCCGGCGAGGTCATAACCTCGCGGGCCGACTGCGCCGGCGAGCTCTGCCAGGTGAGCCTGCAGCGCCTGAGTGGAAAAGACGGGCGGGTGCTGTGGACTGAAGCTCTGGAGGTGCTCTCTTCACGCCCTCGTCTGTTCGCCGACGCCGTCGCCGCCAAACTCCGGCAGGGCTACGGCGACCGGCGGTTGCGCGTTCCGGGGCTGGAGCTGGAGATTCCGGAGAAGGATTACCAGACCTTTCTCGATCTGAGGTTGAAGGTCAACCGGGAAGGCGCCAGCGATGAAGTCCTGGCGCGCCTGGAAGAGCTCCGGAAGAGCGCCCCGTCCTTCGTCGAAGCCTATGCCCTGGAGGGGAAGGTCGCCGGTGGCCGATACCTCGAAACGGGCGAGATCCGCTATCTCACGCGTGGCCTCGCCGTGGTCCAGGACGCGATCCGGATCGCGCCGGGGGACCCCCGGCCCCTCGATGCCCGTTTCGAGCTGGAGCTGTCGGCGGGACGTCTCGACGAGGCCGAAGCCACTCTCGCCAGCCTGGAGCGAATCGATCCGGCTGGAAGCCTCCGCCAGCGGGGCCGGCTCGCCGAGCGGCGGGGCCGGCCCGCTGAGGCCCTGGAGCTGATGCGGGCCGCCGTCCGCCTCCAGCCTTCCTGGACGAACCTGCTGCTCCTGGCCAATATCGAGTACCGCCAGAACCGCCTCGACGACGCGCGGCGGCATGCGGAGGATCTCCTGGCCCGGTCGCCCGGCAACGTCGGAGGCCTCACGATGCTGGTCCAGATCGAGCTGCTGCGGAATCCCGAGCGCGCCGTGGCACTGCTTCGGGAGGCCGTGAAGAGCGATCCTGGGATCGGGTCGCTGACCAACCTCGGGGCCAACCTCCTGTTCCTGCGCCGCTATAGCGAAGCCGAGACCGTCCTCCGGCAGGTGCTGGCCCTCCAACCGGGCGATCCGTCGGCCGCTCTCAACCTCGCGGATTGCCTGACCCTCCTGGGCCGGCCGGCGGAAGCCCGAAAGCTCTATGCCGGCGTCGCGGAGTCCGCCTCCCGCCATGCCACTCCCGGCGACTGGAGCATGCTCGCCGTCCAGGCCCAGGCCCTCGCCCATCTCGGCGAAACCGAGAAGAGCCTGGCGGCGATCCAGCAGGCCCTGCGGCTGACTCCCGACAACGGCCTGCTCTCCTACCAGGCCGCGGTCGTCTACGTGCTCATCGGCGACCGCGGCTCCGCCCTCTTCCATGCCAGGAAGGCCGCGGCGCAGAAAGTCGACCCCAACTGGTTCGCCTTCCCCTTTTTCGACCCTCTGCGCAATGAGCCCGCTTTCCAGGCCTTGACCCGCGCCCATAAGGGATGATTGGTTCTAGGTGATCGGGTCCGGGGTCACCACGATCGTGGGATCATGCCTGCACCTGCCCAGAGTTGAGTCAGAAACAAAAATACTATAAGTAAACGGCTGCGACTGCGATTGCCACTGCGCAACCGTATTCACAACCGTGATCTTCCACTGGTTGGGCGACGGCGGGTCCCACGATTGGATCTTGACGCCGTCCGGTAGCGGAACCGGGAAAACGATTCCCGGGTTGTCGAAAACCGCCGAGCTGCGACCGCTGAGTGTCCAGGTCACGGTCCAGGTTGACTCATTCGGGAACGTTCGCGCACCCCCTACCACGAAGGAAGTGGGAGCATCGACGACCAGCTTCCCATCCGTATCCACGGAAACGACGACCGGCACATCCACGTTCCTCGGACCGTAGGTTGCGGATAGAAAGGGCGATTCGCTCACTTGATCGATCGGGGCTTGCTCCACCATGGTTGGCATCGTCGTACCCTCCTGAAGGAAATCTTTTTCGGTGTAACGGCTGCGACGGAGATAGAGCAGAGCAAGGGCCATGCCGCCCTCCGCAATCTGCGATCTCCCAGGAAAACGTGATAAATCCCGAGGGCTCCCGCCTCTCGACGATGGCAGCGCGGCCCGGCTGAGCCGTGCCGTCGCCTGATGGCGGTGCCATCGCGGGAAGGCAGGGGGCCTGGAGTCGTTGAAACAGATTGACCCGCCCCCACGTCTTGAATCGTGGCGGCCACGGCGCGACGCGCCCGGTGGCCCTCCTCTACGACTCGAACCGACCGGAGCGCCTATGAAACATCTTCTGCCCCTGATCCTCGCGCTATGGCTGAATCCAAGCCTGTCCGCACAGCCGGCGACGCCCGACGGCTTTATCGCCGCCTACGCGAAGGAGCACGACTTCAACGGATCGATCCTGATCCAGAAGAAAGGGGAGGTCACCTTCGCGAAGAGCTTTGGGCTGGCGAACAGACCCTTCAAGGTTCCAGACACCCGGCAGACGAAGTACAAGATCGCCTCGATCACCAAGGCGTTTACGGCGGTCTTGATCCTGCAGCTCCAGGAGCAGAGGAAGATCGATCTCGAGAAGACGATCGGCGCGTATCTGCCGGACTATACCGGCGAGGGCGCCGGCAAGGTGACGATTCACCAACTGCTCAACCACACGTCCGGCCTCGCGAACTTCGATACGGTCAAAGACGTGGAGACGGCCATCAAGAGCGGGATTCCGGTCTATCAGACGCCCTACACCAGCGATGAGCTCCTGGCCAAATTCTGCAGCGGGAAGCTGGCGAACGTTCCGGGCAAGGTCTTCGACTACAACAACGCCGACTACATCGTGCTCGGGAAGATCATCGAGCGCGTTTACGGCAAGACCTATGAGCGGGTTCTCCAGGACAGGATCCTGCGGCCGCTGAGGATGGCGAGCACGGGCATGCTGCGCCAGAGCGAGATCGTCGAAGGTCTGGCGGCGACGTATTTCTTCCGGGACGATCTGAAGGCCCTGGTCAACGATCTGTCCGTCTACCCGGAAAACTGGTATGCCGCCGGCGCGATGTATTCGACGGTCGACGACGTGCTGACCTTTTCGCGCGCCTTGTTCGGGGCCAGGCTGCTCAAGAGGGAAACCCTGGCGCTCATGATCAAGCCCGGTCTTGACGATTATGGCTACGGTGTCTGGTCGTATGGCACCAAGATCAACGGCAAACCTCACCGGGTCGTAAAAAGACCGGGGCAGATCATGGGGGCGCAGAGCCAGTTGTACCACTTCCTGGACGAGGACGTCACCATCATCATCCTCAGCAACACCGGGACCACGAACCTCGACGAGCTCGTGGCGGAAATCGGCAAGAGGGTTGTGGGGTAGGACCGAAAGGTGCGAACGTTTCGGTGCGATAGAATCCCACCCAGGGAGATGGCCGATGAGCGAGACGAGCGAAGAGACCGGCGGGAGAGGCGAGGCGCCGCTGCGGCAGGCGTTGCGGGGTGTGCCGCTGCTGGCCGATCTGACGGAGGCGGAGATCGAGTGGCTCGCCGAGAACGCCGAGGAGATTCATCTGGCCGACGGCGAGGTGATCTCGCGCGAGGGGGAACCCGCCGAGCGGATGTCCATCGTGCTGGCGGGCGAGCTGCGGGGGCGGAACGAGAAGGGCGCCGCCACCCGCACCTTCATCGCCCCGGCGGGCGAGATCACCGGCCTGCTCCCCTTCTCGCGCATGCGGCGGTGGGGCGCCACCATCCGCGCCGTGGGCCCGACCCGCGTCGCCGCGATCCCGTCGGCCCGCTTCGACGAAATGCTGCACCGCATCCCCGTGCTGGAGCCGCGGCTGATCGGCCTGATGACCGACCGGACGCGCGAGACCACCCGCATCGAGCAGCAGAACGAGAAGCTCCTGGCGCTCGGCAAGCTGTCCGCGGGGCTGGCGCACGAGCTCAACAATCCCGCCTCGGCGATGGGCCGCGCGGTGTCCGAGCTCCGCCACCGCCTCGCCGCCCTGCCGGCGCTGACCGCCGCGCTGATCCGCCAGGGGGTCGAGCCCGCCCAGATGGACGCCCTCTGCCGTCTGCATGAAAGCTCCGAGCAGGGCGTGGAGGAGGCCGCGACGCTCGATCCGCTGACTCAGTCGGACCGCGAGAGCGAGCTCGGCGACTGGCTGGAGGAGCGGCGGGTGGCGGACGCCTGGCGGCTCGCTCCCACCTTCGTGGCCACCGGGATGACCGCCGGCGATCTCGAGCGCCTCGTCGCGGGAGTTCCCGCCGCCGTCCTGCCGGCGGCGATCCCGTGGGTGGAGACCGGCGTCGCCCTGCATCTGCTGCTGGGCGAGATGGAGAACGCGGCGCGCCGGATCTCCGGCCTCGTCGGTTCGATCAAGGAATACTCCCACATGGACCGCGAGCTGACCGAGAAAGCGGAGACCGACCTCCACCGCGCCCTCGACAGCACCCTCACCATGCTCGGCCACAAGGCGAAGGCGAAGGCGGTGAAAGTGATCCGCGACTACGATCCGGACCTGCCCGCCGTCCCGGCCTTCGCCGGCGAGCTCAATCAGGTCTGGACCAACCTGCTCGACAACGCTCTCGACGCCGTCGCTCCCGGCGGGCGGGTGACCGTCCGCACCCGCCGTATCGATCACCAGGCCGAGGTGGAGATCGGCGACGACGGCCCCGGCATCCCCGCCGAGCTGCTGGGGAGGATCTGGGAGCCTTTCTTTACCACCAAGCCGATGGGGGAGGGCTCGGGGCTGGGCCTCGACATCGCCCGCCGCATCGTGGTCGGCCGGCACGGCGGCGAGATGAGGCTGGAATCGCGCCCCGGCGACACCCGCTTTCTCGTCAGCCTGCCGATCGGCGATCGCCCGCCTATTTGAGCAGCGCGGCGACCTTCGTCTCGGTCTCGCCGTGCAGGGTGGGGGGCGCGCCGTAGAAGACCCCGGCGGTGCGCCCCTTGCCATCGAACACGAAGAGGGTCGGCACCGCGCTCACGTCGCCGAAGGCGCGGCCGAGCTCCGGCGTGCCCTTGACCCAGGTGAAGGGGAGCTTCAGCTCGCCTGCCAGCTTGCGGACCGCGGCATCCTCGGTCTCGACGGAGATCGCGACCAGGGCGACGCGGTCGCCGTAGCGCTTCTTCAGCTCGCCGAGCCACCCCAGGGTGCTCCGGCAGGGCGGGCACCAACTGGCCCAGAACTCGACCAGCACGACGCGTCCGGCGAGGTCGGCGCGCGTCAGGGTCCTGCCGTCGATGCCGGTGAGCTTGACCGCCGGCATCGCGGCGATCTCGCTGATTTTCGACGGCGCGGCCTGCGCGCGCGCGGCGCCCTTGCGGCCGGCGAGGATCAGCTCGATCATCCGGGTGAGATCGGCGCGGAAGCGCTCCTGGTTCGCCGCGTTCCGGATCGGCGCGTAGCGGCCGCCGTTCTTCACCCCGGCGTTGCCGTAATAGCCGAAGTCGTTCGGCGTCGCCACCAGCACGTCATTCACGAAGACCGCCGGATACCGCGTCACGCCGAAGCGCTTCGCCAGCTCTGAATCCCCCGAGTTCACCGAAACGAAATTCGCCTTGCCGCCGAACTTTTGAATCACGTTTTGAGCCAGCAGACCTGCTGGATCCGAGAGCCCTCACGTGTAGGGCCAGCGGACCAGCGTGACCGTGACCTGGGATCTGGGCTTCGGCGCCTCGGGCCGGGCGGGCGCGAGCGCGGCGAAGTAGCGCGGCAGCACGTCGGTGACGATGGCCGCCGACGCGGCGGGGCTGGTGCCGGGCGGAGCGCTCGCGATCTCGCCCTGGGCCCCCTCGAGGCTCATCCGGGCGATGCTGTGATCGACGCCGCCGGCGGACAGGCGGGCGTCGAATTCGCGCAGCCGCCTTCGGAGCTCGCCGGGCGCCAGCGGCGGCGCGGGCGGACGCAGCGGCACGATCATCTGCGCGGCGTCCAGATAGCGCAGCATCGCGCCGTAGCGCAGGCCGGCGGCATCCAACTGGCGCGCCTCGTTCAGGGCGGCGTTGGCGGTGATGAAGGCGCCGTGCCGGTCGATCGAGGCCGGCGGCCGGTACGCCGCGAGCAGATCCGACTGCAACCCTTCGATCTCGGCCCGCAGCGGGCGCAGCGGCGGCGCGGGGAGGCGCGACGGCACCGAGAGCTGCCGGCAGACGGCCGCGAGCTCCCGCTCCGCCTGCGCGGTGCCGAGGTAGTAGAGGCCCTCGTCCGGCATCGTGTTGTGCCCGTAGTCGAGGCTGGCCTTGTAGTAGGCCCGCACCTGGGGGAGCGCGGCCTCGCCCAGGGCCCGCAAGGCCGCGGGCTGCACGCTGCTCAGGGCGGAAGGCGAGGGCGTGCCCAGATCGTCGCGCATCACCGTGCCCATGCGCGCCCACTCCGCTTCGAAGCCGGCCATGTCCCGGTGCTGAGCGGCTGAGCGCTGGCTCATGTAGGCCGCGGTCGCCAGGTCCACCCGCGTCATGGCGAGACGGTGCAGCGCCAGGAGACGGCGCCCGTCGCGGAGATCCTGCTCGGCGCGCGCGAGCACCGCGAGGCCGCCCGGCTTGACCTGGGCCCAGGCCCCGCGGGACGCGGCGTCGCTGCGCAGGAACGCCGACCAGCGCTGGATCTCGGCGGCGAGCGGGTCTTTCGATGGGCCCGCCTGGAGACCGGGGGAGAACAGGGTGAGCGCCAGCAGCGCGGCGGCCACACGGGAGGTGATTCGAGAGGTCGTCATGGTGCCGCTACGATGCCATGATCCGGCCGTTTCTTCAATCCTGAAGCCGGGCGCGATCAAACCGTCTTCCCTTGCCGGGGCGGTTTGTTATAGAGTCACGGGCGTCACTCGCTAAAACTCGGGTCTGGAGGAGGGAGCGCCCTCCCCAGGAGAAGCTGCGCCGTTTGCACGGCGCGCTTCCCAGCGGGCCCATTTCTCTAGGTGGTGCAGACCATGCTCGATCGAATCGCGTTCCATCGCGGAAACCTGCTCCGTGGACTGGCCATGGCCGCGGCGGTGTTGCTCGGCCAGGCGCCGGCTTTCGCCGCCGCCAGCCTCTCCGTCACCCCGCTCACCTGGAACGTCATCGGCCTGGACAGCAATAATGTCAACACCGGGCCGAACCACTTCCCGGTCGGCGCGCGCGTCTGCAACACCGGCGATGCCCCGGCGACGAACGTCACCTCGGCCTTCGTCTGGGACTCGGCCAACCCCCTGATCAATCTGCGGGCCGGGACCCTCACCAATTTCAACGCCAGCCCGGTGCCGAGCCTCGCGCCCGCGGCCTGCCACGATTTCTACTACGAGGCCGAGGTGACGCGGAATCCGGCGGCGTACGACACCACCCGCCGGTACCACATCACCGCCACCGCCGACACCCTCGGAACGGTGAGCACGCCGGTCCCGCGCGAACTCTACGTCGAGCATCTCATCTCCCAGTCGCGTAACCACATCCTCGACGTCAAGCTCGACGGAACCTCGATCCCCAACGGCGGGACGATGACGCTCCTGGTCGGCCAGACCTACACCATCGACCTGATCGGCTCGACGGCCACCAACGGCTACGAACAGCTCGAAAGCTTCATCAACTTCCCCAACACCATCTTCCAGGTCGTCTCGGTGTCGACGACCTACACCGCCGATTCCTCGCCGTACGTGAGCAGCCCCAACGACAAGCTGTACGGCGACGCCTGCAAGTGGGACAACGATCCGAACAGCCCCTACTACCGCTCCTGCCGCGACGTCGGCAAGGTCGGCGGCGACATCGTCGTCAAATATGTGGTCAAGATCCTCCAGGTGCCGGGCGCGCCGCTGGTCAACCCCGAGCCGCTCTCCAACCTGCTCTATGACTTCTCCGGCAGCAGCTACCACTACAACGACGACTTCGGCACCTCGGCGCGCTACGCGGCGGTCGTCGATCCCTCGACCCTCACGATCGCGAAGAATTTCAGCCCCGACCCGACCAACGTCAACGGCGTCTCCGCGCTCACCTTCACGATCACCAATCCCAATCCGGCCGCGGTTTCGGGGGTGAATTTCTCGGACGTCTTCCCGACCTCGCCGGGGGCGATGGTGGTGGCCAATCCGCCGGCCGCCACCACCAACGGCTGCGGCGCCGCGACCTTCGCGCCGGTGGCTGGGGCGGGATCGATCTCGTTTTCGAACGGTACGGTGGGGGCCAACAGCACCTGCACGGTGAAGGTGAACGTCACCGTTCCCGCGACCGGCGCCTACATCAACACCTCGAACCACCTCTTCGTCGGCAGCATCGACACCGGCAGTTCCGCGACCGACACGCTCACCGTCAACAACGCGCCACCGCCGCCGCCGCAGGTCTGTGGGCTGACCCTGGCGCAGTGGACCTTCCCGGCCGGCTTTT
>Ga0247765_1001646_pt1 | contig 9963 bp, 8 predicted proteins | sample UWRJL106311C6_FD_179949 | JGI IMG/M metagenome (GOLD analysis project Ga0247765, IMG submission 179949) | Plant litter microbial communities from Arlington Agricultural Research Station in Wisconsin, United States - UWRJ-L106-311C-6 | ecosystem: Environmental > Terrestrial > Plant litter >... | reverse complement strand
CGCGTAGCCACTGGAGGCGACGCATAGACCGCATAGATGTCGCAATGTCTCCGGGCGGCGTCGCATAGGCCGCGGAGGCGTCGCGCTGCCACTGGAGGCGATGCAATGACGCTGGGGGCGTTGCATAGACCGTGGAGAGGACGCGTAGTCGCGGGAGGTGTCGCATTGTCTGAGGCCATCGTGACAAAATCACCAGAGATCTGGCGATAGGCCGGGGATTTGGGGGGAGCGCTCGAAAGTTCGCGACAGGCCGTCGCAAACTCTCTCTACGTCTCGGGGTAGTAGATCCCGAGAATTTTGTCGAACTGATCTTTCAGCTTCACGTAATCCGAAGCCTGGAGATCGTCCTTGGACACGATCGCGGAGATCTGGTCGAGGCTCTCGCGAGAGACCGGATTGAGCTTGGTGTCGCCGAGCCCCAACTTGTCGCGCCAGAGGAGTCGGCGGAGGAAGCTCTGGGTGTCCGACCGCTGGAAGAAGGACGGGTTGTGCGAAAGGGCGGCCAGCCGGCCGGCTTCCACCCATTGGCCGAGGTCGAGAGGGGTGGAGTCGAACACTTCCCGAGACTCCTTTGCCAGTCGGGACGCCTCGGTCAGGAGCCCCTCCGGAGGTCTCTTGTCCAGGGTGGTGGTAATCCAGGCATAACGCTTATAAAGGTCATCCGTGAAAGGCTGAGGCTTGAGAAGATTCAAGATGCGAGAGATGACGTCCTGACTTTCCTTAACCTTTCTGGCCTGGAGAGTCGCCTGGAGGTTCACGAACTGAACTCCCATGCGGAACGAGGCTTCGTCGAGCTTGACCTCCTCGCCTCCGTCTCCATCTCCCCGGTAGGTGGGCCCCAACCATAACGGCTGGTCTGTCTGTAACGAATTCGGGAGGGGAGGTGGCGCCCCGTCTGTAACTAGCTGTGGGAGATTCGGGAGGGAAGGGAATGGATTCGGGAGGGAAGAGGTCACTTGGCTTGCCTCAAGCTCCGGAGGGGGCGCGAGTAGTAGGAAATACGTGCAGCTCCCGACTCCAACCAAGAGAAGCGCGGCGATAGGGAGCCACCGCCGGACAACAGCGGGGGTGCCCCTGCCAGGCTCCTCGCGGGAGGGGAACCGCACCACCTTTTCCCTTTCGTTCTCCCGCACGGCCGGCTCAGTATCCAGTTGAAACCGCAGCGTTTCCGTATAGACGGCATAGCATTCCTCGCAGGAAGCCAGGTGCTCGGTGATGCGCTGGCGCTCCGCTTCCCCGAGCTCGCCGTCGATATAGGCGGCCAGGTCTTCAGCGGAGGGACACTGCCCCTCGGGGGGCACTGAATTTCTTTGTGTAAATTCCTGCATTTCGTGAACCGCCTAAACTCCGTCCCTTACTTAGACGGACATCTATAGAAGATTACTCCGATTCCGTTCCTACGCGACTAAGACCCGTCTTCGTCATCATCTTCCTCTTCCTCATCGGGCTGCAGACCCCCCAAAAGATCCTGGATGTCCTTGCGTCGGATTCCGTGCCGCTCCAGTTCCTTCCGCAGCTTCTCGTAGATCTTCTCCAGACGCTTGTAGAGAGGCTTCTGCTCCATCCCGCGCAACCGGGCGATCTCCGAGACCTTGAACTCCGTCCGCATCCGGACGAGGACCTGTTCTTCCGAGGTCAGGATCTTCAGTGCCTGCAGAAGGAGAGCGAAGACCCGCCGCCGGAAGCCGGCCCGCTCCTTCCCCTCCAGCCGCTCGTCCGGCCGCGGATCCCGGGTGATCTCAGCCTGCAGCCGCTCCTCGCTGACGAACCGCCGGAGGCTCCTGGGCGGCAGCTTGGCCCGGAGGCCGGCGAGCTCCAGCACCGTCATCTCCACTCCCTCCCCCCGGAGGATCTTGCAGACCTCGTCGAAGCTAAGCTCGTCCCGCACGAGCAGCCGCTCCATCCGCATCGCCACCCGCCCGAGCCGTTCCGCCTCCGCCGAAGGCCGCCACTTCCCCCAGATATGGTTCTGGTAGTCGAGGAGCTGCCGCTTGATGGTCACCGTAAGGTAGGTCTTGATGCTGCTCCGCCCCCGGAACTCCCGGAAGACCCGGTAGTCGTCCTCGAGGAGCTTGACCATGACGTACCCCCCGAAGTCCTCCGCCTCCTGCGGACTGAAATGGGCCCGCCGGTAGCAATGGCCGATGATCCGCTCGATGAGAGCAAAGTTCTCCCGGAAGAGCTCCTCGGGGGTGGGGGCGTCGGATGGGGTGGGCATGGAAGTAGGTACGGAGAATTCGCTCTTGGGATCTAGAGATGGCTGGGATTCTATAGGAGTTGGGTCCATGTGAGGGAGGTTGGGCCGCAGCGGTCCTCCATTGCTGCTGCTTCCTTCGGGTTTGGAGGAAAACCGCTCGATGCCGTTCCACAAGTCATCAAAATCTCGTAAGATAACTCCCTCTAGGATTAATGTGTACATTTGGAAGTTTGCATTGATAGAGAGCTGCGCATTGGGCCCTACCCGCCCGATTCGATCCCACTGGAGTAAGGGGGATTAGCAGTGCCTGAAGATTGCTGTAGGTGCCCTTCTGATTTGGGAGAAAGTTTCGCTTCATGTCCGTCTAGAGAGATAGGCGTATTCGGTGATGCCGAAGCTCCAACGGATCGCCAGATATGACGTCTTCGAATCTACGGAATCTGACTGTGCCTGCTTTGCTGACTGCCACGGCCATCTTTTTAAGTGCCCTGCTCCTGTCCTCGAGCAAAGGACATCAGCTCAGCGCGGTGGACTTGCGGCTGGAAGTGGGGCGGTTGCGGCCTATAGAGGCCCAACTTTCGGTAAACCGGAGTTACGCCCGGTGCGAGTCTGTCAAGGTGCCTGCTGAGTCCGTGCCTTGGTCTCAATGTCAGGTACATCCTGAGGATACCAGCGTCGACTCCAGAGCCTTGGGCAAGGCCGTCGCCACAATAGATGAAAGCGATCCCTGGTCCTCAGGCCTTACCTACCTTCTCAGGATCAGGGAACCGGCTAACCTGGACCGGGCGATCGAGCGTCTCGAGAGGGCTCACAAAGAAGCTCCCAAGGATCCTGCACGGGCCAACGATTTGGCGGCTGTGCTTGTCGAGCGCGCTGGCCGACAGAACCAGCCTGTTGATCTTGTTGCCGCTCTTGAACTGATCGAAGAAGCTCTAGGGACCGGGACCCCTGAACCCTGGCTTCTCTTTAACCGTGCGCTGGTACTAGAAAAGCTGCGGTTATTGAATCTTGCTCGCCAAGCTTGGCAGCGTTACAGCGATGAAAGCCCTGTATCGTCTTGGGAAGCTGAGGCGCGGAGCCATTTTGTTGAGCTCAACATCTACGTTATGGTCCAAGCTGAGCCAACAAACGACTATCTTCTACGCGCCGCCAAAACATCGAATGTCACTGAGCTAAATGACCTTGCCGATCGTTATCCCCGAGAAGCCCGAGAGTTTGCACTAGAGGTAGCGCTTCGAGGATGGAGTGGGGAAATTTTGGCAGACCACCGGGGCGAAGCTGGACGCTGGTATGATGCTGTGCGGATTTTGGGGAATGAATTGGCGCATTTGGGAGGTGACCAGACAGTCCTTGAGGCTGCGGAGGAAATTGAAGCGCTTCGGCAGAATCGTTCTAATAGAGAACGCAGGCTGGCGCAAGGCTACCAATTGTATGGGAAAGGCCATGAGTTCTTCCAGAAGCGGGACTACTCCCAAGCCGCTCCCTTGCTCGCTGCCGCAGAATCACAGCTAACCACGATTGATAGCCCGGCTGCAGGATGGGCGACGCTTGATCTTGGAGCAATCCAACTTTATAAGAATCAGAACCGAGAAGCGGTCGCAATTTTTTACTCCTTGCTGGCTGGCTGCGACATCAGCAAGCATCCATCACTTTGTGGCCGTGCTGCATGGGGGCAGGGACTGGGCCTGTTTCGACTTGGAAGACTATCTGAAGCGCTCATAGCGTACAGAACCTCGGCGGCAGCTTTTTTGCCTACTCGAGAAAGGGACAACCGTGCGGGTGCGTTTGGGCTCATTGCTGAGACACTCCGCGAATTGGGGGATACTTCCTCCGCTTGGCAATATCGTTATCAGGGCCTGCGGGTACTCGGCGGCCAGACCCGTCATCGCTCGAACCACAACCTGCTCTGGGAAGGCGGAGAGGCAGCCTTAGAGGAAGGCTACACCCGTGCCGCAGAACTGTTTGGGGATGAAGATGTGGCGCTCTTCGGCAACGGGACCGATCGGCTTCTGGCTCTCGAAGCCTACCTCCGTCGTGCTGAATTCAGGCGAGGACGGGTGCCTTCCTCAGTCGTATTGGCAGACCTCAATAATGCGGTAGCGATTTCACGCGAGCTGCCGAATTCGCCTCTACTGCCTCGCATAGAAGCCGACGTGCAACTTGCTCTTGCGCAGGTCGCTTCCGAGCGTAATCCACGTCAAGCAGAAGCCGCTCTCGACCGGACGCTGGAATTTTTTCGCGACCATGAACTTGTCTTACGAGAGGCAGCCACACTGCTGCTCGAAGCGCGTCTGGCAAAAGGGCAGGGTGAAGTGCTTCAAGCTCGCGGCTACCTTGAAGATGCCGTTAGCCTGTTCGAAGCCCGGAGGGCGCAACTTGCATCTGAGGATCAACGGCTTTACAGCGAAACTTGGCAGGGTATATACGACGAGCTGATCGAACTAGCCGCGGCGCAGTTGGATGGCGCACATGATGCACTCCGGCTGCTGAAACAAAGCCGAGGAGAGGAATCACATAGGGCGAAATCGCCTAACACAATAGATCCTTCCATTGTGACCGTTGCTTTCGCTTTACATTCAGAAGCTCTTTACCGATTTGAGCTTCAGGGAGGCAAGCTTAATCTACAGAGGTTCGCCATCTCTCGTTCTGCGCTTGCCTCTAAAATATCTAATTTTGTAGAGTCCGTTCGCTTTGGTCTCCATGACGAAGTTCCTGCATCAGATCTCTCCAATCTGCTAATTCCTGCCAATTTAGCACCAGGAGCCTTGGTATGCTTCGTGCCGGATCGTGAACTATCCCGGTTGCCCTTTGCGGCACTACCTTTGCCGGATAATCCAGCAGCTCCTATTGTGACTCGTCATGCAATAGTCTTGGCCAACTCGGTAGATGCTTGTGAAGCAGCCAATCGTCGCATTGTCTTCGACAGCAATAAGGATAAGATGCTCTTGGTCTCTTCTCCCAGGCTCGACCGGAAAGAATACCCATTGCTTCTCGATCTCCCTGCTGCGGCTAATGAGGCTACCTTATTGCTTGGACTTTATCCGAATTCGACCCTTCTTGCTGGCAACAGTGCCACTGCGCCGGCTTTGCTGAAAGCTCTTCCTGATACCACGATCCTGCATTTCGCAGGCCATGCAGTGTCTCATCCCACCCGTCCAGTTCGTTCGTTCCTACCTCTCGCACCAGATCCAGCCTGGCGCCAAGCTTCACTGCTTTCTGCTGCGGAGCTTGCGAAGCTGCGTCTACCCAAACTGCAGCTTGCTATCCTATCGGCCTGTTCCACTTTTGCGCCACAGTCCCGCCGTAGCGAAGGCATCTCGGGATTGGTAAGCGCCCTGCTCGATGCGGGGGCTCATGCAGTAGTCGGAACATTGTGGGACGTCCATGACGAGCCGAGTCGAGAACTGTTGGTTGAATTCCATCGGCAACTCAATGCTACTGGTAACGCCGCCTATGCTCTTCATGTCGCTCAACTTCGTTGTTTTCTTAATTCAGCTTCAAAATTTGGAGGTAAAAACACTTGGGCTGCATTTGAGCTGGTTGTGAGATAAAATTAGGCTTATTAGATCAGAAAGGACTGACATGACCTAACGAGTGTCCTGCGGCAAGCTTAAGGCTCTATGGGCAAGTGACACCTCTCTCAGAAGATCGCGAGTGTGCTTGTTTCGTTAAAGTGCGCCGTTCTGGGTCATAGTAGGGGTAATCGGCAATGTCTGACGGGCGGCGAATCTAATTACAGCCAAGTTGCTTTGTAAGGGAGGTTTTATGGCTTTTGATGCGAAGTTGGTATTTACTGGTGCATGCGGCGTTGTTCCGAAGAAAAATCCATATGATCCACCAGGAGCTTTTTGTGTATTGCTTCCTGATGCATGGAATGATAATCCATTCCCGCCACAACCAAGGCGCTCAAGTGTTGACGGCACGGTTTTGCAGAGACATTTATCTTATTTGTACTACACCACGGAACATCTGCCTGGTAATCCTGTGAACAAGGGGACTGCAGGTATTTGGTATTTAAACGGTCATCGTCTAATTGTTAACCCATATTTTGAAGGTTCTGAGCAGTTGGCTGCATGGGGTTCAGAAATTGACGGTCTTGCTTCATTTGAAGATGTGACATCTCCTGGTCGTACGGATGCTCTTCTTAGCGTCAGTAAGGCTGTTATGAATCCGCAACAGGGTAGAGTTGTCGGTCAAGTTCTCTTCAAGCACGGTGTTCTCGATGCACCTCCTAAGGCTCAGCCGTGGGTCTTTGACAGTTATCTTCTGAAGGGAGAAGATGATTTTAGGCCAAGAACGAAGTCATTAAATCATGAGGTTGTGGTTACATTAAGGGGTATCAAACGGTTGGAGATCATGGCGCGCTCTCTCTATACCATTGAGCCGGATAAGATTTTTGTTTTTGACGCTGGTCCCTTGGAAATTACTGTAGCAAATCTTTGTGAAATAAACCCTATCAGGTGGGGAAACAACACGGCAGGTAATGGACTGAAAGATGATGAAGATTTTCGTTGGCACTACGAGCTTGTGGATGATCCGCAACGTCTTGCGGACACCTTAGATCCGTTCCGTTGCCCTATTCCACGCCTAACCAGGGGTGACTTTGCCGGTGGAGGGTTGAATTGTTTTCCTATCCGGTTTCCTGCCGTGGATTTTGGGTTTTAAGTCCCCAAGGATGCCGCCCAGTGCTACAGGAGAGATATCGCGGGTTGACCTGCAAGGACGTATCTACTGTGGAGACGTCCCTTGTGAGCCGCCAAGCACCAGAGAGAGGAGAGGTTGGCCCAATTGGGCCTTGAGCGATAAACCGCATCCGGACGGCGGTGTAACCCTTGAGAGGCGGCGAGCCCTTCTCGCCGCCTTGAGTGGCTCACAAATCTAAAGCCCTTGGCTCTGTTGGGGGATACTCCTGATTACCTTTGCCGTAGGAGGCGGAATGTTTGAGATCTTTCAGAATCATCCAGTTTTGATTTTTGACATGGAAGTCAATGCGGAGGCTGGAAGCGGTCAGCCCTTAAGCCTTCTTGGTGACCTTAGGGTTATGGTCTCTCCTCCTATTGATGGCAAGGCAAAGGTCAACTCCACTGTATTGCGTGTAACTGGTCCTGCTGTCTGGGATCCTGGCAAGCCTGTATATTTCGAAGGTTGCACTAAAGGCGAGGACGAGGATTCCAGCGTAGTTGAAATTGATGCATCAACTCTGACGCTTGCGTTAAAAATTTCGGGTTGGCATCGATTGCCCATAGAAGAAGGTGGTTTAATTGAGGATCACGATTTTTTTATGCCCAGAAGTTTCCCCGCCTCAGCATCTATGACAATTACTCTTTGTCCGATGGGTAAGGCCCAAGATGTTATGTCTGCCACGGGTGCCTTCGTTATATCCTCTCCGGGTATGACTCCCGTATTTGGGAGCCTTCGGGGCAAGGTGCATTTATATAAAAGACAACTGCCAGGGATAGATAAGTCGGGTAAGGTTGCTGGTGTCCTTTATCTCCCAATACAGATATTCATGGTCAGGGATAGTTCTGCTCCAAAATTTATCTCTCGTGATCAGCAAGTTAAGACAGCTCAACGTCTATGGGGGCAGTGCGGCATTCTTGTTGAAATACAAGATGCTGATGAGGAAGTTATTATGGATAAAAAAGTACTGAATACTATCTTGTCGGCTCATGATATGGCCTCTATTCGCCAGGAGATTAGGGCGCATCCAAAGGTCGGTAAGGGTATTCCTGTTATATTTGTACCGAAAGGAGTTCCTGGAGGGGGCGGGCAAACTGTCGGTCATGGATCGTCAAGTGCCATGGTGGTGCTAAATGATCAGGATTGTGGCAATGATACATTGCTTGCCCACGAGTTGGGGCACGTTCTCGGTGGCAAGGAGGCTAATGCTTGTGTTTCATCTGATGGGTTCTGGTGTGATGCGGATAAAACTATAATGGATGGAGGCGAAACATTGTGCGAAATGGCTCCGCCAATCTTTGGGTCTTCGACATGTGATTATGCTAAGTGCTTTGCCTACTCCAGGAAGCAGCGGGTGGGCATTCTCTCGTTTTTGTTATTGCGAGCTGCCAGATTTTTGGGCCACTCTAGAGACTAAGTGCCCGGGGGGGGGACTAGGGGAGACTGAGACTAGCAGACTAGGAGCGGTGGGGAGCCGGTGGGGAGGCTAGGTGCCACGTCCACGAAGAAGCCTTCATTCTCTTTCCTTCCCAAGTGCCCTCCACCAAATGCCACGTCCCTGGAGAAAATCGACGCCTCGTCGAGGGGCTTTTTGACTTGTCAAGTCCTCAGGGAGCAGCCTTGGGGAGGTCGAGAGGCTTCTCGTGGCGGTAACGTACGACAGCAGTTACTGAAATTGACGCCAAATTGGCTTCCTGGACACACCTTCTCCTTCCTCTCAGCCGGTGAAGGTCGAGATGGACAGATAGCCGATCAGGATCTGCCGCGGCGGCCGCCTACCCGCCGACGAACGGCAACGCCGGCGGAAAGCTTCCGATGGGGAAGCGCGGATCGGAATTTCCTCTCTGGAGTTTCTCGGCCGCCGTGCGGTAGGCCGCCACGAACCAGGAGAAGCCCTCGTAGAAGTAGTGGCGCATGGCTTTGCTCGCCGCGTGGAAGAGCGGGGCAGGCGATTTCTTCAGCCGTTTGGGACGGCTCGCCGGATCCTGGGCCAGAATGGCCGCGACTCCGAGCGGCTCGGCGGCCGTCCGCTTCCTGGCCGCGGCAGCGTCTCAGCCTTCGCGATCCAGAAGGTCCAGCAGCGCCAATCCTTCCTCCCGCGAGCCCAAGGCAACCCGTGCCCGGAAGCGGGTCTCAGCGTCAAATTCGGTCAGAGCGACGGTCGAAAGCTCGTCAATGAGCTTGTTCATGCTGATTTTCCTCCGTTCGGCGAGCTGGCGGAGGCGTTCGTGCTTCTCGTCGGAGAGGCGGATCGTCAAGGTGGCCATGCCTAAATCTCCTTCAGTATTTCTTCGGGGGAGAGCACCCGTAGTCCTGGAAAGTGGAGCTCCGCACCCTGGAAATCGCGAACGTTTTTGGTGATGATCGCCGAAGCGCTGCCCGCGACGGCGAGCTCGACGACATGGTTATCCCCTTCGTCACGCAGATTGGGCCGCCATCCATAATAGATGTTTGTCCAGCGGCAGACGCTGAGGAAGGCGTTGAACAGCGTGTCTCGCTGGCGAGCATCGAGACGGCAAGATTCGAAGAGAGGTTTTCTCGCCAGAAGTGACTCGTATTCCGCGAAGAGGGCCGCTCCCATCAAGGGCTGGAGCCGTCCTTCCAGGCAGGCCCTCACGATCGCGCGGCTGGCACTTGCCGGGCCCAATAGCGCCGAGACGAAGATATTGGTGTCAACGACGATGATCATCACAGACATGATAGCGTATGTGCTGTCACTTCGATGCTAGGTAGAGACTTACAATCCCTCTCATGCTCCCCACCCCCTTCCTCCAACTCGCGGTCGCCCTCGGTCTCGGCCTCCTCGTCGGGCTGCAGCGGGAGCGGATGGACTCGGCGATCGCGGGGATCCGGACGTTCGCGCTGATCACGCTGTTCGGGGCGGTGGCGGGGCAGCTCGGGCAGGTGTTCGGCGGATGGGTGGTGGCGGTGGGGCTGCTGGCGTCGGCGGGGCTGGTGACCGCGGGCAATCTCTCCCGGCTGCCGGAAGGGAAGGCCGAGCCGGGGCAGACGACCGAGTTCGCGGCCGTCCTTATGTATGGCATCGGCGCCTGGGTGGTCGTCGGGTCGATGACCCAGGCGGTCGT
>Ga0247765_1001645_pt1 | contig 9974 bp, 7 predicted proteins | sample UWRJL106311C6_FD_179949 | JGI IMG/M metagenome (GOLD analysis project Ga0247765, IMG submission 179949) | Plant litter microbial communities from Arlington Agricultural Research Station in Wisconsin, United States - UWRJ-L106-311C-6 | ecosystem: Environmental > Terrestrial > Plant litter >... | reverse complement strand
ACGTACCGCCGGTGGAACGGCTCCCGGGGGTCGTACTGCATGATGTGGATGTCCTGGCAGTCGAGGGCATAGCAGCGGAAGTACTCGTTGAAGACGATCTCCTCCTGGAGCATCATCACGAGCTGGCCGGTCTCCTCGTAGGCGCGGAAGAAGTCGTCCGGGCTGGTCACCCGGTAGACGCTCTTCCAGCCGCCGCCGGCGAAGGGCTTGAAGAAGGCCGGGAAGCCGATGTAGTCGAAGATCCCGTCCCAGTCGAGCGGATAGGCGAGGTTGCGGAACGACTTGCCGCTGGTATCCGGCGGGTGCTCCTTGGAGGGGAGCAGCACGGTCTTGGGAACGGCGACGCCGATCTTGGTCGCCAGGCAGTTGTTAAAGAACTTCTCGTCGGCGCTCCACCAGAACGGGTTGTTGATCACCGCCGTGCCGTTGAGGGCCGCGTTCTTCAGATAGCCGCGGTAGAAGGGGACGTCCTGGGAGATGCGGTCGATGATGACGTCGTACCCCGAGGGCTCCCCCTGGACTACCTTGTCGATGCGGACCGCCTCCGCCACCACTCCGTCCGTCTTCCTGGAGTTCACCCGGTCGATCAGGGCCTGAGGAAAGGTGTCCTCCTGCCCGAAAAGGATGCCTACTTTCTTCATCTGTTCCCTCCGATTTCGTCCCGATCTTCGGACCTCGGAGCAACATACCACAGGGCCCCCCGCTCCCGATTCCGGCCAGCTTCCGGGCGGCGGAACCCCCTACTTGAAGAAACCCGGGCTAACTCATCTTGCCCGTTGACATTTGGGAATTCGTGCCCCAACATATTGTTGTGTCGAGGGTCCACGCCTCCTACCTGGAGTGACGTGGCGGTTCCAAAGAGGCTTGGGCGGCCCACGGAACCGGGCGGGTTGGGACCCGCCGATGATGCACACGCCCAGGAAGGAGGTGGTCCAGTGATAGAAGGTAAACACGGTTCAGTGGAGGTGGCGTCCTCGTAAGGGGATTCTCCACGTGTCCGTGGCACCGGACGGGTAGTCCCCCCAAGGGGAACCCAACGCCACCGAAACGGACCCTTGAGAGCCCGGCCCCGAAAGGGAGCCGGGCTCTTTCGTTTTAGGCCTGGGAGCGCCGGCGTCCCGCCGGCCTTCTAGCTTTTCTGGAAGAGAAAAGAAGGACGGAGGACGGAATTAGCAGGCCGGCGGGACGCCGGCGCTCCCAGGGAGGGCTTCCAAAATAGTACGACCGGTCGTATAATCCTAGACAGGGCAAGGCGGGGCCGGGAGTCTGACTTCTGCTCAAAAAATCGAACGATCGTTCGTATACCTCAAGGAGATCGACCATGACCGACGCTTTCATTCTGGACGCTGTCCGCACGCCGCGGGGGCGCGGCAAGGCGGGCAAGGGTGCCCTGTCCAACGTCCACCCTCAGGAGCTTCTGGCGCAGACGCTCAACCGGCTCGTCGAGCGGACCGGGATCGACCCGGCAGACGTCGACGACGTCGTGGCCGGCTGCGTCTCGCAGGCCGGCGAGCAGGGGGCGAACCTATCGCGCAACGCGGTGCTCGCCGCCGGCTGGCCCGAGGAGGTCACCGGGACGACCGTCAACCGCTTCTGCGGCTCCGGGCTGCAGGCGATCAACTTCGGCGCCATGGGCGTGATGGCCGGCGCCCAGGACCTGGTGGTGGGCGGCGGCGTCGAGAGCATGTCGCGGGTGCCCATGGGCGCCGACCGCGCCGGCCAGGACGGCGAGAACATGACGCTGCGCGGCAAGGTCTTCCAGGTGCCGCAGGGGATCAGCGCCGACGTCATCGCCTCTCTCGAGGGGATCTCCCGCGAGGAGCTGGACGCCTTCGCCCTCGAATCGCAGCGCAAGGCGGCGGTCGCCCAGAGCTCCTGCTTCTTCAGCCGTGGCATCTTCCCGGTCAAGGACCCCGCGACCGGCGCGGTGCTGCTGGAGAAGGACGAGCACCCGCGGCACGACACGTCGATCGAGGGGCTGGCCGCGCTCAACCCCGCTTTCGTCGCCCTCGGCGCGACGCCGGTGGGTCCCGCCGGGGAGACCCTGGACCAGATCGCCCTCGCGCGCTACCCGCAGCTCGGTTCGATCCAGCACGTCCACACCGCCGGCAACTCCAGCGGCATCGTGGACGGCGCCGCCGTCGTGCTGATCGGCTCGCGGGAGTACGCCGAATCGCGGGGGATCAAGCCGCGGGCGCGCATCCGGGCGATGGCCACCATCGGCTCCGAGCCGCTGATCATGCTCACCGCCCCGGCCCCGGCGTCGCGCAAGGCGCTGGCCAAGGCCGGCATGGAGGTCGGCGACATCGATCTCTGGGAGATCAACGAGGCCTTCGCCGTGGTGCCGCTGCAGACCATCCGCAGCCTCGGCATCGATCCCGAGCGGGTGAACGTCAACGGCGGCGCGATCGCCCTCGGCCATCCGCTCGGCGCGACCGGCGCGATCCTCCTCGGCTCCGCCCTCGACGAGCTCGAGCGGCGGGACCTCAACACGGCCCTGATCACCCTCTGCATCGGCGGCGGCCAGGGGATCGCGACGATCATCGAACGGGTCTGACGGCAACCGGGTCTGAAGACCCAGGAGGAGGAGTGGTGATGGACGTTCGGATCGACGACGGACTCCGCATCCGCGCGCTCGACGGCTTCGAGCTCGCGGCCACTCTCTACGAGCCGGCCGCCGGCACGGACCGGCGGACGGCCGTGCTGATCAACTCCGCCACCGCGGTTAAGCGCCGCTACTACGACCCCTTCGCCCGCTATCTGGCGGGCGAGGGGCTCACGGTGCTGACCTACGACTACCGGGGGATCGGCGGCTCGCGCCCGCGCAGCCTCGTCCGCTTCCATGCCCGGCTGCGCCAGTGGGCCGAGGAGGACCAGGGGGGCGCCCTCGACTGGGTCGCGGGCAGCCTGCGCCCGCGCAAGATTCTGGTCGTGGGGCACAGCGTGGGCGGGCAGATCGTCGGGCTCGCCCCCGCCAACGAGCGGATCGCCGGACTGGTCGGCGTCGCGGCCCAGAACGGCTACTGGGGACATTGGCCCTCTCCCTCCCGCTACCGGATGGCCCTGCGCTGGTACCTGGCTCTGCCGCTGGCGACGAGCCTCTTCGGCTATGTCCCCGGCTGGCTCGGGATCAAGGAGGATCTCCCTAGCGGGGTCGCCCGCGAATGGGCCGCCTGGTGCCGCCGGCCGGGCTTCCTCTTCGAGGGGCACGCCGAGCGCCGCCGCGGCTTCGAGCGTTTCGCCAAACCCTTCCTCGCCTACAGCTTCGCGGACGACGACTACGCCCCCCGCGCCGCGGTCGAGAGCCTGCTCGACGCCTACCGCGAGGCGCGGGTGGACCACCGGCACGTCACCCCCCGCGAGGTGGGTGCGCCGGCGATCGGCCATTTCGGTTTCTTCCGCGAGCGTTTCCGCGAGACGCTCTGGCGGGAGTCGGCCGCCTGGCTTACGGCGCAGGCCGCGGCCGCCGCCTGAGCGTCGCCCAGCCGCCGGCGGCGAGGAGGAGAGCCAGGAGGATCAGGCCCGCCTCGTTCAAGGTGGGGACCGCCAGGGCCCCGAGCAGGCCTTCGAAGACGTAGACCGAGCCGCAGAAGGGCGTCCCCCCGCAGGAGGTCCCGATGGCGCCGGCCAGTCCGGTGGCGCCATCTCCCGAAAGGGCGACGGCGGTGCCGCCGAAAGCGCCGGCCGGGAAGCTCGCCAGCGGCAGCGGCGGACCCCAGACTCCGCCGTTCCTCACCAGACGGTAGACCGCCCCGCAGTCGACGCCCGCCGCGCAATCCGTCGTGGGCACGCCGACCAGCGCGCTCTGCCCGTCCAGGGCGAGCTCAAGGGAGTGTCCGAACCCTTCTCCGGAGAGGCCGCCGGTGATCTTCTGCGCCTCGATCCACGCGCCGCCGCCGCGGGCGAACGCATAGACGGAGCCGGGGCCCGTCCCAGGGCTCAGCTCGACCCGGGGGGTGCCGATCAGCGCGGTCAGGCCGTCCGCCGCCAAGCCGACGGAGCTGCCGAAGGAAGCGTAGGGCGCGGCATCCGGGGCGGTCAGCCTCGCCTGCTCGCTCCAGTCCACCCCGCTGCGCGTGAAGACGTAGGCCTCGCCGCAGTCGTTGCCGGCCGCGCAGTCGGTCAACGGAGCCCCGATCAACGCGGTGCTCCCATCCGGGGTCAGGGAGACGTCGACCCCGAAGGCCTCGACGGATGGGTTGGAGGCCCGCAGGGAGTCGACCAGGTTCCAGGTCCCCCCCTGCCGCTCATAGGCGAAGACCACTCCCCGGCAGGGCTGGTGAACGCAATCGTCCCCCGGCCGGCCCACGAGCACCGTCGAGCCGTCCGCCGAAAGGGCGAGCGCGGTGCCGAAATAGAACTCGAAATCGAAGATGTAGGGCGGCGTCAGGCGGTCCTGCTGCGTCCACGTGCCGCCCGCGCGCACATAGATGTACACCGCCCCGCAGGGGAAGGAGGAACTGGGACAGGCCACCTCCTCGGGGTTGGCGACCAGCGCCACCGTGCCGTCCGCCGACAGCGCGACCGTGCGACCGAACCCTTGCCCGCCCGGGCCCGCGGCGGGAAGCCGGGCCTGCTCGACCCAGGCGCCCCCAGCGCGAATGAAGATGTACGCCCGGCCCTCGTTCGGAGCGCCGATGAGAGCGGTCTGCCCGTCCGCGGACAGGGAGACCGCTCCGCCGAAGAAAGCAGAGCCCGGAACCTGGATCACGGTCGGGCTGGCGGCCTGCGCCTGGGAGCCCGCGGCAACGCCGAAGAGGACGAGCAGGACCGCGCCGATCAAGGGAAACGGCCTGGGAACGATCTTCAAGCTGAATTGCATGCGAGCCCCCCTTTAATCATCTCACCCTATTCCAGGTGATCCCTGGAAGGAATCTATTTCCGCCTCTTGGCTCAACGTTCAGACCGCGGCCGCCGCCTGAGCGTCGCCCAGCCGCCGGCGGCCAGGAGGAGGGTCAGGAGGATCAGGCCCCACTCGCTCGAGGTGGGGATCACGGCGATGGGAGCGGCTCCATAGATGAAGGCGGCGCCGCACCCGTCTCCAGCCGGGCACGCCACGCTGGAGACACCCGTCAAAGCCGTGAGACCGTTTTCAGAGAGCGACATCGCGTGGCCGGACAGATGACGCTGCCGCTCGACCCAGGCATCTTCTCTCCTCGCGTAGACCCTCGCCCCAGGGGTTGTCGTCATGAGGATGGCCCCATTTCCCGACAGCGCCGCCCTCGTACCGAAGCCGAAGGTGCCCAGGGCGCCAAGGAGTGGCCGCTCGGTCCAGCCTCCACCGGCACGCACGAAGGTCCGCAATACGCCACAGTAGCCGGATCCATTCTCCAACTGGTGGCCACACCCCCCAAAGGGGTAGCTCACCAGAGCGGTGTTGCCGTCGCCCGACAGGGTCACCTCGCCGACGGGGACGACCGGCCCGGTTTCAAAATCATTGCCGGAGACGGTGAGCCTCTGCTGCAGGACCCAGGTTCCGCCACTCCGGATGAACGCATAGGCCGCGACGGTCCTGAGGCCGCCGTCCGGCGTCTCCTCTCCCGCGCTGCCTTCCATTCCCACCAGGGCGGTGAGACCATCTTTCGAGAGGTCGACGGACTCTCCGAACCTGGACCCTTCGCCTCCCACCTCGAGACGGGTCTCTTCGCTCCAGCTTTCTCCGCTCCGCGTGTAGATATGAGCGAACCCGCACGGGCCAGGCTCCATGCAGGTATTCGGCGCTCCCAGCAGTGCCGTCCGCCCGTCGGCGGAAAGAGCCATGATACGGAACGGTCCGAGGGGGGAGGAGCCCTGGAACGGGCCGGACGTCTTCAGCCTGGCGGTCTCGACCCAGGAGCCGCCGATCGACCTGAACACGTAAGCGATCGCGCAATCGGCCGAATCGATGCAGTCCGTCGAGCGCGCCCGGAGCAGCAGCGTGGAGCCATCCCCCGAAAGCGCGATGGAATGTCCGAGCCTGGCGTTGGCCGCCGCATCCGAAGCCGTGAGCTTGGCCCGTTCGCTCCAGCCGTCCACCGAGCGGACGAAAACGTAAGCCGCTCCACAGTCGGCTCCCGCCGAGCAATCATCGCCGGGAGATCCCACCAGCGCGAGGGTTCCATCCGAGGACAGGGCGACCTCGGCGCCGAAGCCGTCGCCCGCCGCGGCATCGGAGGCCATGAGCCGAGCCTCCTGATAGAAGGTCACCGCCGCCGCCTGGCGAGGGGAAAAAAGAAGAAGGCCGCTGAGCAGGGACAGCGAGAACACGATCGAAACGCGCGGAGCTCTCATCCTCTCTTCCTGAAATTGAAAGGGAGCCGCCGCCTGAGCGTCGCCCAGCCGCTGGCGGCGAGCAGAAGGGTCAGGAGGATCAGACCCCACTCGCTCAAGGTGGGGGTCTCGGCGATCGGACCGGCTCCATAGATGAAGGCGGCGCCGCAGCCAGCTCCAGCCGGGCACGCTATGCCGGCGGCACCCGTCAAGAGCGTGTGGCCGTCTTCCGAGAACGACATCGCGCCGCCGGACAGGCCACGCTGCTGCTCGATCCAGCCATCTTCTCTCCTCGCGTAGACGGTCCCCCCTGGCCTCAGCGTCATGAGAAGGGTTCCATCCCCCGACAGTGCCGCCCTGAAACCGAAGCCGAAGGTGCCCAAGGCGCCGAGGACCGGCCGCTCGGTCCAACTTCCGCCGGCACGCACGAAGGTCCGCAGCACGCCACAATAGCCGGACCCATCCTCCAACTGATGGCCACACCCCGCGTTGGGGTTGTTCAGCACAGCGGTGTTGCCGTCGCCCGACAGGGTCACCTCGGCGACGGGGACCACCGGCACAGCGAGATAGTTATTGGTGTTGATGGCGAGCCTCTGCTGCCGGACCCAGGTTCCTCCGCTACGGACGAACACGTAGGCCCCGACGACCCTCGCGTAGCCGGTCGTCTCCTCTTCCGGGCCGTAAGTCACTCCCACCAGGGCGGTGAGGCCATCTTTCGAGAGGTCGACGGACTCTCCGAACTGGAACGATCCGCTCTCCTCCGTCAGGCGGGTCTCTTCACTCCAGCTCTCGCCGCTTCGCGCGTAGACATGAACGACCCCGCACGGGCCTGTCTGCGGGCAGTTGTTCGGCGCTCCCAGGATGGCGGTCCGCCCGTCCGCGGAAAGAGCCATGGCACGGATCGGTCCGAAGGGGGGCTGGAACGAGCCGGACGTCTTCAGCCTGGCGGTCTCGACCCAGGAGCCGCCGATCGACCGGAACACATACGCGACCGCGCAATCGGCCGAATCGATGCAATCCGTCGAGCGCGCCCGGAGCAGCGCCGTGGAGCCATCCCCCGAAAGCGCGACGGCCTGCCCGAGCCCGGCGTTGGCCGCCGCGTCCGACGCCGTGAGCTTGGCCTGCTCGCTCCAACCATTCTCCGAGCGGACGAAGACGTAAGCCGCTCCGCAGTCGGCTCCCGCCGAGCAATCGTCGCCAGGAGCCCCCACCAGCGCGAGGGTCACGTCCGAGGAGAGGGAGGCCGAGGCGCCGAAGTTGTCGCCCGCCGCGGCATCCGAGGCCGTGAGCTGGGCCTGCTGAAAGAAGCTCACCGCCGCCGCTTGGCTGGCGGGCAGGAGAAGAGCGCTGAACAGGAACAGCAAGACGACGATCTTCCGTCCGAATTGCATAGGGGCTCCCTTCAGATCAAACGCCGACGTTGAAGGAGAACCAGGGCGCCCACGGCCAGCGCCAGCGTCAGCAAAGCGAGCCCCGCACCGCCCAGGGTCGGGATGCCGACGGCGAGTGGCGCACTGGTGAACAGGTACGCGGCGCCACAGCCGGTCCCCGCGGAGCAGGATTGGCCGGGAACGCCCAGCAGAGCGGTCGTTCCATCTCCGGACAGGGACACGGGCCCTACGAGGGCGCCCGCCGACAGCCCCGGAGGAGCGAACTGCTGCACCCGGTCCCAGGCTCCCCCATTCCGTGAAAAGACATCCGCGGTACCGCAGGAAGATCCGGGAGCGCAGCCTACAGGTCTTGAAAGGACCATCGCCGTCTGTCCATCATCCGTCAGATCGAAAGATGCCCCGAAGTCGTCGAGAGCGGACACCCCGGAGAGCACGGCCTCCTGGGACCATGTCGATCCGGTTCGGACGAACACAAAGACAGAGCCCCCACCGGCGAAACCATCGGTGTCCCCCCGGACCAGGAGGGTGTTGCCGTCCCCGGAGATCTCGGCGCTGACGGCGAAGTCGAGAATCCCCGCAGGAGGAGCGATCCGGCCCTGAACGCTCCAGACATCCCCGTTGTCGCGTGTGAAGACATAGACCCGTCCAGAAAAATAGCTGCCCAAGTCGGGCCCCCCCACCACCAGGGCGGTCTTGCCGTCCCCCGACAGAGCGACCCGGCCGGCGAAATAGGGGCTGGCGCCCGGGCCGGGTTCAACCAGCTTTTGCCGTTCCGTCCAGACGCCACCGCTCTGGGTGAATATGTAAGCCGCGCCGCAATGGGCGACGATTCCACAGGAGGTGCCGATCGCCCCGATGATGGCGGTGTTCCCGTCTCGCGAAAGGGATGTCGTGATACCGAAATATCCCTGGGTTTGGGGATCCAGGGCCCTGAGGGTCTGTTGCAACGTCCAATCGGTCCCGCGGCGAGAGTAGACATACGTGATGCCACACCTGCCGCCGGCTTCGCAACTAACGGTAGGGACCCCCAGGAAAACGGTATTGCCGTCCCCCGAGATCGCAATACTGAGACCGGTCTCTCCCGGAGGGTTGCCCGGCGAGCTCAGCTTGGCCTGCTGGACCCAGGTCCCCCGGTCGCGCGCGAACACGTAGGTCGCCGGCGCGCAGGGGCGCGCCGAGCAGTCCCCCATGGCGGAGCCGACCAGAGCGGTGGAGCCATCTGACGAAAGGATGACCTGGCGGCCGAATCCTGCTCCCGCGCCGGCGTCGGAGGCGGCGATCTGCGCCCAAAGAGAAAAGTCTTCCCCTTGTGCCAGGACCGCTCTGCCCGGGGCCAGGCTGACCAGGGCCAGGATCAGGATCGGCAAGGCACACGAATTTCTCATCCTCTCCTCCATCATGAATCGAAGGACCGGCGGGACACCGTCAGTCAGCCTGCAGAAACTCTGGACTCTTTTATGCTATCCCAGCATTGAGGGGAATGTAAAGAGGCTGTGAAGCCACCGAGACGGATCTTTGCGAAGAATTAACGCCCCTCGCGCAGCCGCTTGAGGAGTTGGATCTGCCCGGCGTGGTAGATGTCGTGGTAGGCGGCGCCGAGGACGAGGTCCTGCACGGTCGTCTTGCTCCCCTCGGGGACGGCATCCAGATCCTCATCCCGGAGAGCGGCGACGGCCGCGCGCAGGTCACGGTGGATCTCGCCCAGAATCCGCAGGTCCGCCTTCCAGACCTGCTCGTCGATCTCCCCCTCCGGACGCGGGAACCAGTTGCTCCCCTTCAAGGGGAAGCGGACCTCGCGGCGCAACCGGTGGAGGACGGAGTACTTCCAGTAGGCGGCATGAAGGGCGAGCTCCCAAACGTTGTGCCGGTCGGGGGCGGGGCGCCAGGCCGCCTCTTCCGCCGTCATGCCGCGCAGCGATCCGCGAAGGATCGTGCCATGCCAGGACTTGTGGTCGTAGCCGGTGTCGAGGGCGCGCAGGAGAAGCTGGACGCGAGGGTTGTCCATAGGGGATCAGACCTCCGGCACGATCGAGTCGAGAGCGTCGATGATCGCTGGCACGTCCTTGCTCTCGGTGTCGCGGATCATCTGGACCGCCTGCCTCACGAGCCCCGCCGGCTGGGCCACGACCTTGCCGAGGAAGGCGACCTTGGCGTCGATCGTCTGGACCGCCATCGCCCAGGCGGAGGGCGGCAGGAGCGAGAGGAGGCTGGCATGCATCCAGGAGTCGTCGCGCGCCGCGTCCATGCTGAAGTCGAGCACCTCGATGGCGTCCTTGCCGCCGATCTTCGCCAGCAGGCCGAGCAGGGGGGAGAACTCGCAGACCGTCGCCTCGA
>Ga0247765_1001644_pt1 | contig 9976 bp, 13 predicted proteins | sample UWRJL106311C6_FD_179949 | JGI IMG/M metagenome (GOLD analysis project Ga0247765, IMG submission 179949) | Plant litter microbial communities from Arlington Agricultural Research Station in Wisconsin, United States - UWRJ-L106-311C-6 | ecosystem: Environmental > Terrestrial > Plant litter >... | reverse complement strand
AAATTACAAGAACCAATGCAAACAAACCAAAAGAAACCCCCCCCCCCCAAAACCCAACCAGTTCTCTAGATCTAGGTAGGTAGGTTACAGCCCCTCCAAAAATGCCCGTATCTCCGCCACCTCGGCCTTCTCCTCGTCCGTCCACCCCCTCCCCTCCAAATCAGCATCCCACTCCGCCACACTTCTTTTAATCTCCCCTAGCAGAGCCGCCGATTTCGACTTCATCTCCTCCACTACTCTTGTATCATTCGTATTGATGGAATGTTTCTTGGTCCGCCAGGCCACTTCATTAGTATACATCTCCCTTAGCAGACCCGAGACCCTCGCCACCTCTCCCGTCTTGTCACAGACGGTAAGGGGGATTTCAGCCGGCCGAACGGTTCGGGTAGGTGGGATATCGTCGTTATACCATTGTCGGATCTGAGCGGGGAAGGGCCCATCGGTGTTGGACAGCACTGGGTGCGTGAAGGAAGGACCGGAGGCGGGACGCGGTTTGGGGCGCACCGGGTCGGGGCGACGGTGTTTGAAGATGCGACGGAGGGCTTCCATTCCGTCTTTGCTTCCCGGTATGGCGGCGACGAGGGCGGGGGTGAGGAGGAAGAAGAAGAGGAGGACGGTTAGGCCGTGGGCGAGGTCGACGATGTTGGAGTCGGCAGGACCGACGGTGGTGTGGTTGGTGTTTTGGATGAGGATGAGACAGGATTCGTTGCGGCAAGAGGGGGTCGCGGTGCAGATCTGGCGGTCGTCGAGGCCGCACGGGTAATAGGTGACGTTGGGCCAGCCGTCGTAGGTGTGGTTTGCGTCGGAGGCGACGACGAGGTTGGGTGGAAAGGGGGCGAGTCCCCAGCGAATAGTAGTTGCGTTGAATGCTGCTGCTGGGTGGTTTAGCAGCGACGAGCTGTCTCGTCCCAGCCAAGCCTCCATTGGAGGGGGCAGGTGAGAAGGGTGCGGAGGAGAGAAAGGTTGGGGAGGGAACTCTTGTGGGGCGGTTAGAAGTAAGCTGAGTGAAGACAAGAGACGGGCTGCAAGAATGCGGCATCCTGAAAAGAGTCTGCCAAGGATGTTGCTTATCGTGCTTCCGTTGGCGTGGACACGTGTGTGAGTATCAATCGTGGTGATGACAAGGCTACCAATGACAGTGCTTTAAACACGCCGATTTTTGGGCTCGGAAGCTGCCTGCATAGTGATTGTTGCCCAGAACTCAATCGGGAAGAAGCTAGTGGGTGGCGTTGCGCAAGTTTCAATAAAGGATCATGTACAGGTACATGGCCCGGAGCCTGGCCGTGCCTGCGCTTGAAGTTCAGCCAGCCCTGCACTTCGACTCACAACGCCGTCCGATACCAATCCAAGCGTTGCCCCTCACAGAGAATCTCTGCAAACATGTCACCGTTGAAATCAGCAGTCATCTTGACCTCCAGTACGGCCACCAGGAAATCCTCGCCCCTGGTGCCGGTTCTGGTTCTGGGCTTGAATGCTGCTCGTGGTACGATGTCGACCCTGATCGATCTTCCCGTCATCTCGTTGGTATCGCTGTCCAACTTTTGTTTCGGTGGCTCGTCGCTGTCTGTTGCGCAAATGGTAACCCAAAGGGTAGTTCCGTCGTAGAGGTTGTGTCGCCTGATGCTGCACTCGATGACGCACGAGCCCTCGATAGGTTGGCCCGGAATCAAGACGTCCCCTTTTTGGATAAGCCACTTGATCTGGTTCATGGCCATGTTGGTTCCGTGGACCTCGTCGGCGCCGATGTCAACATTGACATAGGGGTGCTTCCATGAGGTAAGGACCTCGCTGCCGATCACCCCAAAGTGTCTTGGGCAAGACCTGACGTGCACGGCGTTCTTGACTCCAATCCCCGCGCCGCAAAGGACAGCTCCTTGAACCACGGCGCTCCAAACTTCGCGCGGCCTGCTCAATACCATGCTGCCTGGTTGCTGCGATACCCAAGTGGATACCTCCTTGTGTAAATAGTCGCTTTGAGCCATGCCACCGGAGAGAAACACGTGCGAGACCTTGGTTCTATGCACGATTTGGGCTGCCGTGACCTGGTCCGAGATAAGATCAATGGTAGTGGAGACCGAGTGCTCGAAAAATCCACGCATGTCCGCTCTAAGTTGGAAAGCGAGGTTAGTTCATAGCGCATACAGTCATTGGCTGGGGAACTTACGCTGTGATCGGCAATAGGCCCCCAGAAACTTGGGTGAATGATTCGTCAACAACAACACTACTGGGCAGAGTCATGGTATTCAGTTCCACGCCTGTGAACTGCCTCTTGAAAATTTCGAACCGGCTCATGATGGTTATTGCTTTGGGACCCAGGACGAAACGATTGTCGAGCCTGGTGAAGAGGGGCTGTCCCATCCGGTCTCTCATGACGGGTCCGATCCAGGATAGAAACGCCCGGTCGATATACGTGGCGCCGCAGAGGGCCGCTTGCAAAGGTCAGAGCGACATCGGGAAAGGCAGGAGAAGGCAACTTACAGGTGGTATCCCCGATTTTCTGGAGTTCAAGAGGGTCAACTCTGAGCATCCGGTAGGTTACAAGATCCACCGTGCCGCCGCCAGCGTCGCAGACTACAAAACAAGCTCCCTGTATATAGTGTGGTCAGAAAAGCAGAATTGCTAGACATCAATTGTCATAGGTGAGGGGGGCCCACAGGAACTAGCTTTTCTTGACCATTGGCAACCATGTCCTGAACTGTGAAGACGGCACAAGCCTCGGGCTCCGGACAAAGGAAAATGTTGCGCATTGTTGGGAACTTGAAGTAGTCGAAAGCACCCATGGCTGCTCGATACGTCTTGTTGATTGCTTCATACGGCCAGTTCTGTTCCTCGTCAACATCCATTCTTGCCTCTCAAACTCACCAAGGGATATACTGACCGCTGGATGTGTCAAGACCATGTCAATAGGTAGGCTCGTCAAAAGATGCTGGCTTTCCGCTTTGACTGTCCGGTAGTAGTGCTCAGCAATAAAATAAAGGAAGTCTTGAACGATCTCTTCGGGGCTCTTGGTGAGATGATGGGGGGTTTTATATCCGCGGTGGTCATTAGAGGTGTGTCTTTGAAGATCCTTGAGGTTATGTAGTGACCTTTTTAGCACTGATAATTCCTGAAGCGGTGTCTGCTTGAGAAGGTCGAGCTTGACCCAATGCGAAGCCCAAGACGCATCGTTGTCAATCTCACTTCCCCATTGCCTCTTCCCTGCTGCCGATGGTGAATAGGAAATGACGGAGGGCACTTTAGGTGACCCTTCATCTTTCCCGTCCCAGTGAGTGAAGGCAGTGACGCTGCCCAGAGAGAAGTTTACCTCGGCTGCTTGGTTGAAGACAGCAAGTCCTAGAGCAGAAGTGTGTGAGTTCAGGGCTCTACGTTCCTTTTTTTTTTGTTTCTCTCTTGAGTAGCGTACCCGTGTAAGTGGTACCGAAGTCGAGGCCGAGAAGAATTCTAGTTTCGACCCCAAGTCCACCATTTGCAGCGGCGTGCGCCGGGGTTGGCGGTGTTTCCACGCCTTCGTGCACAGGAGGAATGGGAATATGTTGGTAAGGCATCCATGGTCTCTGCGAAGCCTGGGCCGAATCGCTGCCAAATCCTTGGCTACTGTCGCTGAAAAGGTTTGTTGCTGGGCGGGGCCGAGGTTGCTGTCCTTCAACAGTCGTTTCTCCGCTCAGTGTGTTCAGTGTGTGAATACTGGCTCTTGTCTCGGACGCCGGAGGACGCGGGTAGTATCTCTGCGACATGTCCGCTGATTATCGACAGCCCGGTTCTAACGTGGCAAGAGTTAAAACGCGCGCAGAGAGGCTGGAATAAAAGCAAGGAGAAGGGGCCTCGGAACTGGCTGGAAATGAAGATGTCGGGTCGCAGACAAACTGCGGGAGGAAGTTTCGGTCCCCATGCATCGTTCCTTCCTGGCAAGCACGCAAGGCTCCGGCAGCAGGTACTGTACTTCTGCACGAGGGGCCAAAACCGCGCTAATTCTGCAATGCCCGGGCCGAGGGGTGTTCGAGCATTCATGCAGACGCCAGCCTGGTGTTGTTTGCTTCCACAAGCAGCCTGCAGTTCCCAGGCGTCCCAGCCCCCCTTCAAGCTTCCCATCACCACCCGAATCAACGCTTTTGTCCCCCCTTCCTCCCTCCTTTCCTCCAAGCGCTCAAAAAAAATTGACATTGGGAGATGGGCCTCTGGGAAGATATCATGGGCAACAACGAAAGCAGGAGCGTCCGTCGCCACTACCAGGTTGGCATACGCGAGTTCCTTGCGAGTGCCGAAGCATTCGACAAGCGGCCCGGGACTTCAGACTCGCCAGTCAGGAATGCAATCAGCTCGACGGCTCACAGCTTGTCATACTACGACAGAAATGACGAGCTTCCCCGGCTCCTCCATTGGACCCATCATCAGATTCTCGAGAAGCATCGTCTGACCAGCGAGCTAGCAACTATCACCGGGCGCCTCCGCGACAGTGACTCCCGCAATCAAGACCTCACAACACAGCTCCGGTCCGCAAGCGAATCGTTGAGTCGTGAGATTGAACAGCGTCGCGTCGATGCGGAGCTGGCCAATGCCGACCGGCGACAGCTTGAGCAGCAGCACCAGATAACGCTGGCACAACAGCAGGCAGCTTATTCACAGCACCTGCAGCAGGTCCAGGTCATGCATGAGCGCACTCTGCGTGAAAATCAATTGAAACACGAGAAGGAGGTGGCGGAATACAAGACTGAGATTCAAAAGCTGCGGGCCCAGTTGCTTGTTAGTTTTGACAAGAGTCTGGCTTGGCCCGACGAGAAACTGAAGCATCGACTTGGTGAGGTCAGACGACTAGTCGACAACGCAACAGCCCGCCTGGCCGGCGAGAATCTGATCCCACGCCAGCACCCCTTGACCGCACGCCTCGATCCGTCTCAGTTGCTTCCCCGAGTCCAAGGAAAGACACACTTTTGGCTGCGGGCGATGATCTGGTCGAAGCTCCAAGCGGCCTTCTTCAGTCTTCCATATGGATTCGGTGCTTTTGGGCCAGGTGCGGCAGTCGCCGAGCTACTCGACATCTACGGGGCATGGCGTGCTAGGTTTGACGGAACTGAACGCATGAGTAGGAATCCCTGGCCCATTGTTTGATTACGGGTACTGATTGCACCATCTAGATCCAAGAGCGGCGGAGACATTCGAACTCTTCCGCACCTCTGCCGTCAGCAACAAGTGGCGTTCCATTACGTTCCAAACTATGGCCCTGAGCGTTCTTGATGACACCGTTGACGGCAATTCTAACCGGGCGGCTGGCAACCAAAGCGTTCTCACACGATTGGGAGAACAGAACAGAGACGATTGTGTCCGCCAGATCATGGCATTCTTGAGTGAACTTTCCGCTATCTCGTCGGTAAATCTCTATCACGAACTTGAAGGGGAGGTCAAAACCATGGCACGACTCTCATGGCAGATCGGCGTCCAGTGCGGAGTCAACCAGGCTGGGCTATTGTTATTGACAGCGTCGACTGGCGACACAGTGGTGATTGGCCCCGAATATCACGATTGCGAGGATGGGGATGAATATCGGATCGCGACCCATGTGGACTTTGTAGTCTCACCTGGATTGGTCAGGGTTGGTGATGGCCGTCGAGAGATGAACGAGCGATACCCGGTCGTTGCCTGTGAGATTTTTTCATCTGGAGACTGATGAGGAACGAGTCATACTCTTGGAAATACCTAGGCATCAGCAGGCTTAAAGGAGGAGGCATACAGGAAACAAATCTTCATGTCTTTTGCAAAAACCATCGGAAGCAAAGCCGGTTAGTCTGGTTGTCCCGCGGTGCTGGTTAACGCTGAACGTGTCACCAGCGGTTAACTATTGGCAAACTAGCCGTGCACGTCGTAGCATGCATGTAAAATGCCTCGTCGAGAAGGTCAGCCGCACTCAGGCCGGACTTAGCGGGCTCAGTCTTGGCCAACTCATCGACCAGGGCCACAAGGGTTGTTCCTCAGTCAGGGCTGTACGGATAGACGGCAGTATTCAGACAGGTCTCTGATCCCACACGGAACATGTGTCCCATCTGCCGTGCAGCAAGCCCGAGTCCCCGTCAACAGTCACCAACTCACGGCACCATGGGCTCAGTATACCAAGGGCTTTGGAATGTGGAAACACATCTCGTCGCTTTTGGAATGCAGGGGTTTGGCACGGTTATCTGTATCTTCAACTTTTTTGTTCTTGCCATTCTCTCGTGCTGCACGGCATTTTCGATCTTGACGCGCTCTCAACACTGGAAGGATGTCTGGCCTCTTCAAGTTGGATTGGGTCTTTTGTCAGGGTGGGTGATCGATCACAACACGTCTGTTTTGCCTTGCTTGGCTGACACGGCTAGCAGATGGTATCTCATACATATCGTCGACAGTTTTCTTCGCGACAACCGAGCTAGAGTCACTTACTCGTACATGATTGTGCCGGCTCTCTTCGACTTTTTGAGGTTCACGTCTGACATCTCTATGTTTTTCGGTCTGAGCGTTGCGACGCTACGACACAGACAGCCGGATGTTTTCCGAGTAGAGCCTGTTTACAAACTCATCACCTTTTCCGCGTCGGCTACCGCATTTCTCTGGCTCTCTGGGGTGTACCATTTTGGACTCAACATGTCTCTTTGCTTCGCCTGGCTGGGCTTTGCAGAGTTACGCACCATCAAGATTATCGCCGAGGATCGGGCTGTGACCGAGGTCATCTTTGCGTCCACCTACTTCATTTCGGCCCTTCTTTTGCTTATCAACAACTTTTATCGCTACGAAACGTCAAAACCTCTTGTATTCAAGCATGTCCCCAAGGATGCCCCGTCCGTCACGCGTCTACTAAAGGTGAGTAGCCTGCATATCTCACCCTCTTGAGCTCACGAAAGGTGCCCTGGTTGACACACAGCAGCACAAACCACGCATACTCTTCGCCACTGCTCTCCTTTTCGCCCGTTCTTTCTCGGAGCTGGTGGTAACCGGCTACCTCATGGAGGAGGGCAGAGACGTGAGTAGCAGCCTTGCCGCTCGCGACATGTGCTATGGACTATTTAGTGCGGCCTGCGCCATCTTTGCAGTTGCGGGAATCCCACGTCGACCAGTAAAAGCTCTGGCAGGGCTCGTGTCCCAGGATGTAGATGCAGATCCCTGGGCGGAGAACAGGGCACAAGAAGCGGTGGTACGCCAAGCCCAACAGGAGGCGGCGGAACAATATCACCGAGATGTCCAAGACCAGCTCGATGACTGGTATCCTCAGCTGAGAGATCGGGTTTTGCAGAGACTGACGGACCTCACCAATGGTGGGAGGACAAAAGCACCGCCGTTTACTGAGATTATGGATGGCATCGCCGACGAGATACGGAGTGAGAGATCTGAGGGCACTCTAGTCCTCGCCGCCCAGATGAAGGAGGTGGAGCGGATGAAGGCATTTTATGGACCATGGCGACCGATTCTCAAGGGAGGGCTCCGAAAGGAACAGTCATGACTTGACTGAGCTAGTTTGTAAGTTTTTTTTTCTCTCTCTTTCCACATTCCACCCATTCAGTCCAGTGCTGGAACACCTGTTACAAATACACACGTCTGACTGTCTCTAACTGTCCACGGTGAAAGAGCGTACAAGCGCAACGTTAAAGCACGGATATCCGTTTTCATCCTGCCCTGCTGCAGAAAGATCGGTAGCAGCAACACTGCAGTTGTCATCCGACCACAGATTCACCTGAGCACCATCACCGGACCCGCCAGATATGGATCGCGTCTCGTTGATTTGGAAACAGTGCGGAACACTCTCGGATCCACGCCAGTTGGCAACGACCTCGCCGCGACAGTTTGGCTCGGTGTAGCCTACAATGGCCCATTTGAAGTCGGGTTGGTCTTGTCTCTTTGGACTGGAGATTTTCAGTGGGGAGGGGCGGGGGATACGGTAGACGGATACTTACAGGATATGAGACTGGGCGGGGGTCAGATATAGCCAGGTCACCAATACCGAAAGGAGACCGAGGCCGTGTGTACTAGATTTCATTGTGTCCAAGGGAAAGAAAAAGCGGTTGACTGGCTGCAAGATGACTTGAGGCAACTACCTTGGGTAACGGTACGGGTACGGTACGGTATAATGGTTTTTTGTTTTCAGCCAAAGTTCTGCGCATTGACGGTTTTTTTTTTTTTTGGACCCAAGAAAAAGTCATAACTGGGGGGACTGTTAAATACTCGTTTGTTTTTCTGGGCAGGCAACGCAGGCACGCATTCTTGTCACACGCACACAGAAGGGAATTGATTGATTGATGACACTAGGTCTAACTAGTAGGTAGGGGTATTCTATATTGCTCTTGTCAGCGGACGGGAGGGGAAGCGAAGAGAGAGGGGAGGGGGAAGGGAAATTGACTGGATCTATTGCATGTATAACTCGTATCGAGGTAATCACGGCAAACGCGACGGGGAGACGCGAGGGGGACGCGAGGGGGGAAAGTAGAGTAGAGTATAGAGGCTAAAATGATATATCATTGATGGATTGAGAGGAGAGGGGGGCTTTGTGTTACCCACACCCACACCCACATTCACACATTAGCACCGGGCGATGATGGACAGGGGCATGGACTCTAAGATTGTGAATGGCATGTGGTTGCAAGCAACTGTGATGTTTTCTTTGGTTTTAGAAATGTTGGATTTTATCCGTAATCCATACCTATCCATATCCGGGTACGTGGTAAGTGGTAAGTGGTAGGTCGCATCGTCTTCATTCGTGTCACCCAGTCCAGTCGTCGCGAAATCGAGATGGGATATACCATGGATAACTACCTAGGTAGGGTAGGGTAGGGTAGGGCAGGGTAGGTAGGCAGGGGGATAAAAAAGACGGTACAAAGTAGCTTGCACGTCATTTTCTTCTTCTTTTTCTCTTGAGGGTACCTTCTAGGCTATTAATACGGCAAGGAGATTCTTTTTTGTTCCGCGTTCCGTGTCTTGGCCACAGCTACCGGCGCGGGCTTAGGCGCGGGCTTGGTTCTTTTGGATCGTGGATATAAGTAAGGACTGAAGGACATGGAGGTCCATGTTGAATTTCAGTCGCTTAACTTTCTCTCAGAGAGATTGAGTTTTCGCCCTAGTTGAGTTTCACCAACCATGAAGCCGTCACAGATCCTCGCGCTAGTAGCACCGACAGTCGTCTCGGCAGCGTGCGAACGCGCTGCCCTCGTCGAAGTCGCGAACCGCTATGTCGCGGCCCAGAGTCTCGCCGAGATCCGGTACCTACGAAACCTCGCCGCCAACACGACATATATCGAAAACGGCAAGCCCGCCAACATCACCTCGGGTATCCTCTCTAAACCCCTAAAAATCGACCACCGCCGAAGTATCTACGACTCGCTCCAGTGCGCTTCATACACGGAGTTGATTATCACGGATAAATCTCACCCCTATGTCATTGGCACGCAAATTTATCTCACCGGCAATAACGCGACCCTAGCCATAACCAAGATGGAAACCCTCGTCACCGACCAAGACGACTGGCTGTTCAACGCCACACACACGCTGCATTACGCGCTGCAAGAGAACTGGGAGCCCATCCCCGCCGAGAAACGCGATTCCCGACAGACCATCCAGGCCGCTGCCGATGCGTATCTCGATCTCTTCAAGGGCGGGCCCGGAAGCGTTTCCGTTCCCTGGGCGGAAAACTGCCGTCGACTCGAGGGCGGTCTATATACCGCGCCGGGAGATACCTGTAATAGTGGAGTGCCCAGCGGAGTGAACCTGGTGGATAGACGGTACGTGATTGACGAGGTCATGGGTACGGTGGATGTGTTTTTGGCGTTTGGCAGTTCGGGCGGTGGACTGCCGGATAGTCATGAGTTTCGGGTCGAAGGGGGGAAATTGAGGTATGTTCATACTATTACGGTTTGTTGGGAGTTTAACTGTGGATTTGGAGACCCGCCGGAGGAGTTGAGTCGAGATGTGGGGTGGTAACTTAACATGGAGAGAGACCCACCCAAAAAAAAAAAAAAAAAAAAAC
>Ga0247765_1001642_pt1 | contig 9983 bp, 5 predicted proteins | sample UWRJL106311C6_FD_179949 | JGI IMG/M metagenome (GOLD analysis project Ga0247765, IMG submission 179949) | Plant litter microbial communities from Arlington Agricultural Research Station in Wisconsin, United States - UWRJ-L106-311C-6 | ecosystem: Environmental > Terrestrial > Plant litter >... | reverse complement strand
CGGGAAATGGGGATAAGAACGGCCGCCCCCAGAGCGTTCAAGGCTGGTCGAGCCCGGCGCGGGCCGCCGAAGCGATCTCGGTTAGTGCCACCGACCGGAACGATCATCGGGCCTCGTATGCCAACTTCGGCAAGGTCGACATCTTTGCGCCCGGCGTTGACATCTTAGCCGCCGGCTTGAACAGCGATAATGCCTACGTCTCTACGGGCGGTACGTCTCTCGCCTCTCCTTTTGTAGCGGGTGCCGCGGCCCTCTATTTACATGACCACCCCACGGCCAGGCCGAGCGAGGTTCGTAACTGGCTGCAATCCACTGCCACTCCCAACGTGGTGATCAATCCAGGCTCCGGGTCGGCCAACCGTCTGCTGTTTATCGGACCGACAGGTACCGCTACCCATGCCGGGATGACTTGGACAGTCTTGGAGCAGCGCACAGGCGGTGTGGTTCATGTAGGAGCGAACAGCCAAACCAATCCTTATAACGGCGATACCCCCGCCTCCTCCTCCCTGCCGGTCCTCTGCCTCCTCGTGAATGGCAGCCCGGTTCCCGCAGGCATCGTGCCAGATTTCTACAACGGATGGAGTCGTGGCCCGGTGCGATTGACGCCTTCTGTCGCGGGCTCCCAGTTGACCAGCCGGGTGGTCGCGGATTCCCTCTGCGCGGCGAGCTTTGGCGCCGGTTGGAGGATGGCCGAGTTCCACGATGGCCGGTACGGCGCGAACCTGGCTTCCAGCGGAGGCTGGACTTTCTGGGCGAATGGTACAATTCCGCTCGGTACTCGCTTCTGGACTGCGATCAACGACCAGCCGGCGAATCCCTGGAACTGATCTTGAGCCTTCGAACTGAACTCGAAGTGTACTGATCCCATCCCGCTGAATACCGCGAGCCCGGGGGATAACCCGGGCTCGTTGTTTTTGAAACGGCGCTCCAACCGTTAACCGGCGTTTCTCCTCGTGCAGCGGCGGCTCCCCCCATTTGACGGCGCCTCCCAGGAGGAGTCGGCGCCTTACCGAAAACTATGGGCACTTCCGTCAAATGATGGGAGACGTTGTCGTTTCCGGTCGCTCTCCCCGTTTTGCAGCGTCTCTCTGCATTCGACAGCGCCTTGCAGGAGGAAACGGCGCCTCACCGGAAACTATGGGGCTCGTCGCGAAATGGTGGGAGGCGTTGCCATCTCCGGCGTCTCTCCGCATTTGATGGCGTTTCCCAGAAGGAGGCGGCGCCTCCCCCTGATTACCCAGCGCTTGCCGTTAAATTCTGGGAGGCGCTGCTATTTCCGGAAGTGCTCCTTGTTTTGCCGAGGCTCTCCGTATTCGGCGGCGCACCTTAGAAGGAGACAGCGCCTCTCCGGAAATGGCGGACAGACAGTGTTAAATCCTGGAAGACGCTGTCATCTCCGGCGCCTCTCCATATTTGACCGCATGCCCCAGAAGGAGACGGCGCCTCTCCGTAACAGACAGGTTAACCGGAGGTGGAGACGCTCCCAGCGATTTGCGCAAACAGCTCCTTTGCCGAGCCGGTCGGGACGTCTCTTCGGAGGGCATGCCATTTCGAGGGGGCTCGGTCCTCCTGAAGATCACGTCCTACCATTCGCGCGGGATTAGAACGGTCTTGGAGCCTGAACTGCTGAGACGCCCCGACCTGCTCGGGCTCCGAGTTGTCTGCGCACATTGCTGGGGACGTTCTCGACGCATGCGCCGTCGCGAGCTGAGGCCTTATTCCCGCGGTAGGTCCTCTTTTTGAACCAGAGAACCCCCGTCATCTCCGAGCCAGATCTCGGTGGTCGGGGTCGAGGCTAGAGTCACGAGTTTGTGGTACACGGGTTTTTTCTCTGAAGGCGACGTAGTTCTATCCTAAGCGGACTACCAGAGGCGGTCAATTCGCCGGGCTCGTCGTATAATCGAAGTGGGGGAGTACTCGATGACCTTGCTGCAGCGAAGACAGGACCTCATCACCGGAGAAGAGCTTTCTCGGATGCCGGACCTGGGACCTTGCGAGCTTGTGGAGGGGAGGATCGTCCCGATGGCGCCGACGAGCTATGCCCATGGAGAGATCGAGGCGGACGTGAGCGCGGCCCTCAAGGCATATGCGCGCGAGACAGGGAAGGGTCGGGTCATGGGGGGAGAGGTCGGCATCTACGTCCGGCGTGATCCCGACACGGTCCGCGCTGCTGACGTCCTCTTCATCTCCAACGGGCGATATGCCCGCCGTGAATCCGCGAGTTATCTCGATGTCGCGCCGGAGCTGGTGGTGGAGATCCTCTCTCCGGACGACCTCTGGAGCGAAGTGATGGAAAAGCTGAGCGACTACTTTGCGGCGGGTGTGGACGCTGTCTGGGTTCTGAATCCCAGGAGGAAAGAGGTCTTCTCCTATCGTTCCTTGACCGAGGTGCGGCGGTTCAGCGAGGGGCAGATCCTCACGGAGGAGGAGATCCTGCCGGGCTTCGCGGCCTCTGTCTCCGAGCTGTTTCGCGACTGAGCACGCCTCCCCAACTCTTCCTCATGAAGCTGCCCTGGGTGGGGAGGATCACCCCGCCAGCCGCCCATACAGCTCCACATACTCCCGCCCCTGCACGTCCCACGAATAATCCTTCGCCATACCATTCCGCATCAGTTGTTCCCAGGTCTCGCGATGCGGGAAGGTATCGAGCGCGTAATCGAGCGCCCAGCGCAGGCCTTCGGAATGGAAATGATCAAAGACGAAGCCGGTGCCGTGGCCGGTGCCTGAGTCGAACAGCTCCACGGTGTCGGCGAGGCCGCCGGTTTTTCTCACGACGGGCGGTGTGCCGTAGCGCAGGCTGTACATCTGGTTGAGGCCGCAGGGCTCGAAGAGGGAGGGCATGAGGAAGAGGTCGGCTCCGGCTTCGATCCAGTGCGAGAGGTTTTCGTTGTAGCCGCGGTAGAACCAGGCGCGGCCGGGGAAGTGGGTGCTCAGGTTGTGGAAGAATCGCTCGTAGCGGTCCTCGCCGCTGCCGAGGGCGACGAGGCGGCAGTCGCGGCGGCTCAAGAGCGACGGGAGGACGTCGAAGCAGAGATCGAAACCTTTCTGCTTGGTCAGCCGCGACACGAGACCGATCACGGGGGCGCCGGTGGCCTCCATGCCGACGGCTTGGAGGAGCGCCTGTTTCATCTCCGCTTTGCCGGTGAGATCTCCGGATGTGTAGTGGTGCGGGATGTTGGGATCGGTGGCGGGATCCCATTCACCGTAGTCGCAGCCGTTGACGATCCCCTGGAGTCTTCCCTGGGCGGCGCGGTGGCGGAGGAGCCAGTCGAGGCCGAAGCCGTCTTCTTTCGTCTGGATCTCCTGCGCGTAGGTGCGGCTCACGGCGGTGATGAAGTCGGCGTGGTGCAGGCCGGTCTTCATGAAATTTAGGGCTCCGGCGGAGAGATCGAACCAGCCGGCGTAGTCGGCGAGGCCGAGACGGCGCAGGGTGCCGGCGTCGACCAGTCCCTGGAAGCCCAGGTTGTGGATGGTCAGCACCGAGCGCGTGCGGTGGAAGAGGCTGTCCCAGGAGTAGAGGGTCTTCAGATAGACGGGGGCGAGGGCGGTGTGCCAGTCGTGGCAGTGCACGATGTGCGGCGACCAGCCCATGCGCTGACAGCTCTCGAGAGCGGCGCGGGTGAGGAAGGCGAAGCGCAGGCCGTCCTCCTGGTCGCCGCGATAGATCCCTTCCTGGCCGAAGAGCTCCGGGCAGTAGACGAAATAGACGTCGACGTCGCTCGCCGGCAGCTTGCAGGTGATCAGCGAAAAGTAGAACGTGCGGTCGCCCATCCGGATCGGAACGTTCTGGATGAAGTCCACGAGCACGAAGGGCTCGGAGCGCTTGGCGATCTGGGCGTACAAGGGAACGAAGAGGCGCACGTCGTGGCCGGTGCGGCCGAGGTAGCGGGAGAGGCCGGCGGCGACGTCGCCGAGTCCGCCGGTCTTGGCGAACGGGGTCAGCTCGGCCGCGACTTGGCAGATGTTCATCAGATGACCGTACCCGGTGGAATCACGGCGTTCTTATGGATCACGATGATGCCGTCACGGATCGAATAATCGGCGCCGTCCGCGTGCTGCAAGCCTTCGGCGTTGACCAGGCGGCAGCCGTCGCCGATGCGGGCGTTGAAATCGACGATCGTGTTGCGCAGCACGCAGTCGCGGCCGATGCCCATTTGAATTTGCGGGCTGTCGTCGGGCAGGTTCTCCCAGGTGTTGGCACCCATTACGATCGAGCGCTCGATGGTGGAGCCGGCGTTGACGACGGCGCGGACGCCGATGATCGAATCGATGATGCTGCTGCCGGAGAGGATGCTCCCCTCGCTCAGGATGGAGTAGCGCACGAAGCACTCGTTGACCTTGGTGCCGGGCAGGAAGCGCGGATGGGTGAAGATGCGCAGCTCCGGGTCGTAGAGGTTGAGCGGCGGCAGGGGGAGCGTGAGATCGAGGTTCGCCTGGTGAAAGCTCGGAATGGTACCGATGTCCGCCCAGTAGCCGTTGTGGGGAAAGGCGAAAACCTTGTAGTCGGAGAGCGCCTGGGGGATCACCTCGCGGCCGAAGTCGAGCGTCTGGGTGCCGAGGAGCATCTCTTTCAGGACCTCGGAACGGAAGATGTAGATGCCCATGCTCGCGAGATAGGAACCCTGGGGCACCGGAAAGCCGAGAGCGGCCTGGGTCTGATCGTCGAGAGGGAGGGCGTCGAGCAGCGCCTCTTCCTTGGGCTTCTCCACGAACTCGTTGACGCGGCCCGAGCGGTCGAGGCGCACGATGCCCAGGCTCGGGGCTTCGGCGCGGGTGACCGGCTTGACGGCGATCGTGATGTCGGCGTCGCGGTCGCGGTGGAGCTGGATGAAGTGCTCGATGTCCATCAGATAGAGCTGGTCGCCGGAGAGGATGAGGACCTCGGGCGGCGTGTCCGACTCGAACATCCGCGGCAGGCACTGGCGGACGGCGTCGGCGGTCCCCTGGTACCAGGTCTTGCGCTCCTCGGTCAGCTCGGCGGCCAGGATGTTGACGAAGCCGTTGCTGAAGGCGCTGAAGCGGTAGGTCTGGGCGATGTGGCGGTGCAGGCTCGCACTGTTGAACTGTGTGATGACGAAGATCCGATCGATGCCGGCGTGCAGGCTGTTGCTGATCGGGATGTCGATGAGCCGGAATTTGCCGCCCACGGGGACCGCGGGCTTGGCACGGTGGCGTGTCAGGGGCCACAGCCGCGACCCCTGTCCTCCGCCGAGAATGGCTGTGATCACCTTTTCCATGGGACCCCCCCTCCGCGAGCCGGCCTATCTTATAGCAGAGACGGCGGATCGGGCCTGCTAAGATCCGGGCGATGGCGAACGCCCCTCTCGCGCCGCTCGACCCTGGGCTCGAAGCCGCGCTGCGCCGGGTGATCGGCGAGCCGGCGCGGGTGCTGGTCCGCGCGATCGACCGCGCGGCGTATGCCAGCGACGCGAGCGTCTACCGAATGATGCCGCAGGCGGTGGTGCAGCCGAAATCCGAGGACGAGGTGCGCGCGCTCTTCGCCCTCTCCCAGGAGCGGGGCGTGCCGATGACGTTCCGCACGGCGGGGACGAGCCTCTCGGGGCAGGCGGTCAGCGACGGGCTGCTGGTCGACCTGTCCAAGCACTGGTTCCGCATCGAGGTGCTGGACGGCGGCGGCCGGGTGCGGGTGCAGCCGGGCGTCATCGGCGGCCACGTCAACGCCGTCCTGCGGCGCTGGGGCCGGCGGATCGGACCGGACCCGGCGTCGATCGACACCTGCATGATGGGCGGCATCCTGACCAACAATTCGAGCGGGATGTGCTGCGGCGTGCGCGAGAACGCCTACCAGACGCTGGACTCCCTGCGCTGCATCCTGCCCAGCGGCTTGACGATCGACACGGCCGATCCGGAAGCCGGCGAGCGCCTTCGGGAGGGCGCTCCGGCGGTCTATCAGGGCCTGCTGGATCTCAAGCGGCGCATCGAAGGCGATCCGGATCTCACCGCGCGCATCCGCCGGAAGTACCGGATCAAGAACACCATGGGCTACTCGCTCAACGCCTTCCTGGACCACGAGCGGCCCGAGCAGATCCTGGCCCACCTGCTCATCGGCTCGGAGGGGACGCTCGCCTTCCTCGCCGAGGCGGTGCTGCGCACCCTGCCCGAGCCCCGCCTGCACCGCACCGGCCTCCTGCTCTTCCAGACCGCCGCCGACGCCTTCGCGGCGGTCGCTCCGTTCGAGCAGTCGGGAGCGCGGGCCATCGAATTCATGGACGACGCCTGCCTGCGCACGGCGCGGACGTATGGCCTCCTCGATCTCGGCTCGATCGAAACCGGGCCGGGATCGGCGGCTCTCCTCGTCGAGTACCAGTGCGCCACACCCGACGAGCTCGCCGGCCTCCGCGGCGCCGAAACCGCGGTGCTGGCGTCGCTCGATCTGCTCGCGCCTGGGCGGTTCACCGAGGAGCCGGCGGAGCGGGCGGCGCTGTGGAAGATGCGCAAGGGGCTGATCCCGACCGTCGGCGCGACGAAGCGCTCGGGCGAGGCGGTGCTGATCGAGGACGTCGCTTTTCCGTTGCCGCACCTGCCCGCGGCCACCGCGGAGCTGCAGGAGCTGTTCGTGCGGCACGGCTACGGCAACGCGATCCTCTTTGGCCACGCCAAGGACGGCAACCTGCACTTCGTGCTGACGCAGTCGTTCAACGAAGCGCCGGAGATCGCCCGTTTCGAGGGCTTCCTGGCCGCTCTCGCCGAGCTGGTGATCCGCCACGAGGGCTCGCTCAAGGCTGAGCACGGCACCGGCCGCAACATGGCGCCGTTCGTCGAGGCGGAGTGGGGGAGAGCCGCAATGGCGGTCATGCGCGAGATCAAGGCGCTCCTCGATCCGCACGGCCTGCTGAATCCCGGCGTCGTGATCAACTCTGATCCGCGGGCCCACGTCAAACATCTCAAGGACCTGCCGACGGTCGATCCGGAGGTGGACCGCTGCATCGAGTGCGGCTTCTGCGAGCCCGTCTGTCCGAGCCGGCGCCTGACGCTCACCCCGCGGCAACGCATCGCCGTGCGCCGCGAGATGGTGCGACAGGAGGCGCTGGGCGGCGGCGAGATCCTCGATGCCCTACGGGTCGATTTCCAATACGCGGGGATCGACACCTGTGCCGGCGACGGGATGTGCTCGACCGCCTGCCCGGTGAAGATCGACACCGGCAAGCTGATCAAGCGCCTGCGGAGCGAGCAGCACGATCCGCGCGCCCGCCGCGCCGCCGCCCGGGTCGCGCGCCATCTCGGGACTGTCGAAAGGCTGGCCCGCCTCGCCGTCCGCACCGGCCATCTCGCCGAGCGCCTCGCGGGAGTCGCGACGACCCAGCGCCTCACCCGTGCCGCCGGAAGGCTGCTCGGCCGCCGTCTGCCCGCTTGGAGCACGGCGATCCCGCGGGTGCCGCGGGCTCCTCACCCCCCGACCCCCTCTCCCATCCCCTCCCGACCCCCGGGAGAGGGGGACAAAAACGGCGGTGAGGCGGCGGTCTATGTCTCCGCCTGCCTGAGCCGGGTGATGGGCCGGCCTCGCGGTGAGGAGAGATCTCTCTCCGAGACGCTCCAGATCCTGGCGGATCGTGCCGGCGTGCGGCTCAAAATCCCCGTCAGTCAGGGGCAGTGCTGCGGCCTGCCGTTCGGCTCCAAGGGATTCACCGAGGCGCATGCGGACACGCTCGACCGGCTCGTCCAGCACCTGTGGGAGGAAAGCGGCGAAGGCAAGCTGCCCATCGTCCTCGACGCCTCCTCGTGCCTGCATTCGATTCTGACCTCGGGCGCGCTCCTCGGCGATGAATCCCGGCGGCGCCTCGAGGGGCTGCGCTTGATGGACGCCATGCGCTTCGTGCACGACACCCTGCTGCCGCGGCTCGATGTTCAGCGGCAGGATCTGCGCGTCGCTCTCCACCCGACCTGCGCCGCGCGTCATCTGGGCCTGGTGGAGGAGATGCGCCGGATCGCCGAGCGTTGCGCCTCGAACGTGGAGGTACCGATCAACCTCACCTGCTGTGCGATGGCGGGCGACCGCGGCCTGCTCTTCCCCGAGCTCAACGCCTCCGCGGTGGCTCCGGAGGCGGCGGAGGTGCAGGCGGGAAAATTCGATCGGTGTTACTCGAATAATCTGACCTGTGAGATCGGGATGACGCAGGCGACGGGGCGGGAGTATGTCTCGTTGCTGTATCTGGTGGAGGCGGCGACAGCGCGATCGATCGGAAACGCTAGGGATGCAGCTTCTCCCGCCGGTTGAGCATCGCGACCAGCTTCTCGATGCGCCGAGCCCGGGTCTCCGGTTTCTTGGCCTCTTGAACCCTGTAGAGCACAGCGTACCGGTTGACGCTGTTCAGGGTGGCGAAAAAGGCGGCGGCTTCGGGGTTCTTGTCGAGCTCGGTTTGCAGGTCCTCGGGCACGGACGCGGTGCTCTGGGAGTCGTAGGCCCGCTCCCAGCGGCCGTCGCGCTGTGCCTGCTCGACGGCGGCGAGGCCCGCCGGCTTCATGCGGCCGCTCTCGATCAGCGCGAGCGCCTTGGCGCGGTTCACTTTAGACCAAGTGCTCCGCGCGCCGCGGGGCGTGAATTTCTGCAACCAGAAGGTGTCGTCCAGCGCTCCCTTCTGTCCATCGATCCAGCCGTAGCAGAGAGCGACGTCCAACGCTTCCGCGTAGGTGACCGTGGCGATCCCCGCGTCTTTTTTGGCGATCTTGAGCCAGAGGCCCTTCGAGGTCGGGTGGTGCTCGGAGAGCCACTTCTCCCAGTCGAGCGGAGAGGAGAAGGGGAGGATGGCGAGCTCTCGCTTGGTATCCATAGATTGGATTCGGGAGAATACGACGGCGTCCGCGGACGGTCAAACAGGGGAAATCCGGGCCCGCCGGTTACTTTTTTGCCTCATCGCCTGTCTAAGGGATATGGGAGCCTCAAGAGCGGGGCTGCCCAGTCGAAAAGGGAGGGAGGCCCCCCATGTCTCGAACCGTCACGCTCCTCGGCGTGTTGATCCTTGCCGGCGCCGGTGTGGCTGCGAGCTTCGCGGTCAACGCGTCGGGCTCCGGCTCTGCGGGCACCGCGGCCAAAATCAGCGTCGCGAGCTTCACTCCGGCCTCGTTCCGGTTCGCCAAGGCGGCCGAGGAGCGGGAGGAGAGCGAGGCGGCCTCTCCGATCCAGCTCACGGCTTCCGACGGGACCGGCCTCTCTCTGGTCGCTCTCGACGTCAACGGCGTGCTCGAGCCTCCCCTCGCTTTCACCGAGATCCACATGACGTTCGAGAACCCGCGCGACGCGACGATCGAGGGGCGGTTCCGCATCGCTCTGCCGCCGGGGGCGGCCCTCTCGCGCTTCGCGATGAAGATCAACGGCGGCTGGCAGGAAGGGGAGGTGGTGGAGCGCCAGCGGGCTCGCGTGGTGTATGAGGATTTCCTTCACCGCAAGCAGGACCCGGCGCTGCTGGAGCAGGAAGCGGGCAACGAGTTCTCCGCCCGCGTCTTCCCGATCCGGCCGCGGGAGCGCAAGGAGCTGATCGTCTCCTACTCGCACGCGATGCCACGGGCGGACGAGGCGTATACGCTGCCGCTCCACGGCCTCTCGGAGGTCGGCCAGCTCGATATCCGCGTGCTCCTCGGCACACGTCCGATGACCGGCGCGGCTTCCGGCGCGGTCAGCAATCTGGGCGGCGAGGTCAGTGAGCGCCGCGTCGTCGAGCTGCACAAGACGGACTGGACTCCGGACCGCGATTTCGCGATCACCCAGGACCGCGTCACCGGGCGTGCCGGGCTGCGGCAGGGCAATCTCGCGGTCGTCCGGGTCGCGGCTCCCGCCGGCTCTGACACCGTACCGCAGGAGATCGCGGGCCTCTACGTGCTCGTCGATTCGAGCGCCTCGCGCGCTCTGGGCTACGCGACCCAGGTGCGCCGGCTCACCGAGCTGGTCCATGGCCTGCGCGACGGTGCCGGCGGCGCGACGCCGCTCGGGATCGCCGCGTTCGATCAGGCGGTCGCGCCGATCTTCG
>Ga0247765_1001641_pt1 | contig 9990 bp, 7 predicted proteins | sample UWRJL106311C6_FD_179949 | JGI IMG/M metagenome (GOLD analysis project Ga0247765, IMG submission 179949) | Plant litter microbial communities from Arlington Agricultural Research Station in Wisconsin, United States - UWRJ-L106-311C-6 | ecosystem: Environmental > Terrestrial > Plant litter >... | reverse complement strand
CAGGTCACGGAGGAAGACGAGGGCGCTGAGGGCGCTCTCCCCTCCCCCGATGATCGCGATCTCGACCTCCTCGTCCTCCGGCACCCGAGCGAATTCCTCGCGGCGGCTGTCGCAGTGAAAGACGCGCGACTCGACCTCGGGGTCGTGGGGGAAGTGGCGGTGCACGCCCGGCCCGGTGAGGACGAGGGAACGGCCGGTGTGGCGCTCGGGGTCCTCCGGGCGGCCGCGCTCGGCAACCTCGACCTGCCAGCGGTCGCCCCCGTCGGCGAGCGAGACCTCGGTCACCCGGCCGTCGTAGAGGCTGATCCCCTCGGTCGCCCGTTCGAGCACCCAGCCCAGGTACTCACCGTAGTCCTTGTGCAGCACCGAGGGCGAGCCCGAGTTGACCCAGGCGGCGTATTCGTGCCGCTCCATCGCGAAGCGCTGCCAGGTGAACGGCAGCAGCGCCGCATCGATCTCGTCGCCGACCTCACCGAACTGGCGCGAGCTCTGGTACGGGAAGCCAACGTCCTTGATCGGCGGGATCGCCAGCGGCTCCTCGCCGGAGGTCATCCCGTTGCGCCCTAGCCAGGAGGCGGCCGGCTCGGTTTTCTCGATTACCGTCATCGAGATCTCAGCCAGGCCCAGGGTGTTGATCGTGTGGACCTTGGCGGCGAGCGCGGCGGCCTTGGCGCCGGCGCCGACGATGAGGATGTCGCTGTCGCTCATCGTGACTCCTAGACGGGCGCCAGGGCCTGTTCCCCAGCCGGTTCGACTTCCCTCGGTTCGGCGATCACCAGCCCCTTCTGGTCGGGACTGAAGGAGATCGCGCTTTTGCGCGCCCGCTCGGCGTCGCTCTCGACCGCCCGCAGCTCGGTCGTCTCCAGCACCACCCGCAGCACCCGCTTCATCTCCATTTCCGCGTAGCTGGCGGCGAGGCAGCGCCGCACGCCGCCGCCGAAGGGGATCCAGGTGTAGGTCCCGGGCTGCTTGCCAACGAAGCGCTCGGGCATGAACCGGTGCGGTTGCTCGTACCAGCGCTCGTCGCGGTGGATCAGGTGGATGCAGGGCGCGACGGTGGTGCCGGCCGGGAGGTCGTAGCCGCCGAGGGTCAGCGGCTCCAGCAGGGTGCGGACGACGACCGGGACCGGCGGCCGCAGCCGCAGCGTCTCCTTCACCACCGCGTCGAGGTAGCTGCCGTCGCCGTCGAGGATGTCGTCGCGCAGCAGCTCGAGTTTGTCCGGGTTGCGCAGCAGCCGCTCGAAGGTCCAGGCGAGCGTGCTCGAGGTCGGCCCGTCGGAGAGCAGCGTCACCAGTTCGTCGCGCAGGTCCTGGTCGGAGAGCGGCGAGCCGTCCTCATAGCGGGCGTGGACCAGCATCGAGACGACGTCCGGCGCACCGTTTTCCGGCGCGGCCTTGCGCCGCCGCACCTCCTCCATCACCTCGTGCTCGACCGCCCCCATCGCCTCGCGGTAGCCCCTGCTGCGGATCACCCAGCCGGGGCCGAGGACGGCGAGCCTCGCCAGGTTGCGCGGCTCGTTCATCCAGCCGGTCAGCTCGCGCAGGCGTTCGCGCAGCGGCTGCAAGCGCGGCTCCTGCGAGTCGGGTCCGAAGACCGCCCGCATGACGACGTCGAGGGTGACGTCCTGCATCCGCGGCCAGAGCACGAACGGCTCGCCGACCGGCCAGCGGCTGATCTCCCGCTTCGCCACCAGCGCCATCATCTCGCTGTCGGCCTGGACCGCCTGGCCGTGGAAGGAGGGCAGCATCAGTTTGCGCCGGGTCATGTGTTCCGGTTCTTCCAGCAGCATCACCGAGCGCGGACCGAGCAGCGGACCGAGCAGCGGGTTGGCGGTGGCGACGCCGACCGCGCGGCCGGCGGTAAAGACCTTTTTCACGTCGTCGGGATCGGCGAGCAGCACCCAGTCGCCGTAGTGGCGAATGCGCAGGGTGAAGGTGTCGCCGTAGCGAGCGTGGCAGCGCTCCAGCCAGGGCAGCGGCCGCTGCGTCCAGCCAACCGCCTGCAGGGCGCGCGGCATCCTCGGCCCGGGGGGCAGCTTGCTCATGCGGCCTCCCTCCCCTCGGCCTGGGCGGCAAGTTCGTCCATCAGCTCGTCCTCGAGCCGGCAGGTGGTGGCGATCAAGAGCTCGAAGAGGTTGGCGCAGAAATCCTCCGGTAGCCCAGCCTCGGCGCCGCGGCTGAGGTAGCGCTCGCGGACGATCTTCACCCGGTCGGGCTGCATCATCGGGATCTCGTGCTCGCTCTTGTAAACGGCGACTTCGCGGCAGATGTCGAGGCGCTCGCCGAGCAGCTTCGCGATCGCCTCGTCGATCTCGTCGAGGCGGCGGCGGAAGGGCTCCAGACCGTTGGCGGCAGCGTCGACGCTCATCGTCCCTCCCCTCCGAGCAATCCGGTGGCGAAGGCGTGGCTGCAGGCGGCGAGCTCCGCGAGCGCGTAGCCGCCCTCCTGGATCACGCAGACCGGCAACCCCGGCGCGGCCAGCAGGCGGCCGACCTCGGTGAAGATCTCCGGCCGGAAACTCCAGCCGCCGTGCGGGTCGCCGGCGACCGTGTCGTAGCCGAGCGAGACGACCAGCGCCCGGGCGATCTCGGAGAGGTCGTGGACCGAGGCCGCCACCTCTTCCAGGTAGGTCTCTTCGTCGGGGCTGTCGGCGAAGGCGACGGCGCGTTCGCCGGCGATCCGCGGCAGCAGCGTCCCCGGCGGCAGGTTCGTCACCGGCGCCGCGTGCAGCGAGTGCAGGGCGGCTTCGGGGCCCATCCGCTCGACCAGGGCCGAGGTGCCGTTCGGGTAGTGGAGGTCGAGGTCGACGATGCCGACCGGCTTGAGACCGCCGTCGCAGAGGTGGCGCACCGCCGCGGCGGCGTTGTTGAGGTAGCAGTAGCCGGCGTGGAAGGCCGGGCCGGCGTGGTGGCCGGGCGGGCGGCAGACGGCGTAGGTGAAGCGGGCGCCCTCGAGCAGCTGGTCGGCGGCGGTGATCGCGGTGCGGATCCCCTCCCGCGCGGCGGCGACGAGGTTGGCGTTGACGGGGATGTCGGGCTCCAGCCCCGGCGGGGCAAAGTCCGGCATCACCACCGGCTCTGAGGAGCGCAGTTCCTCCAGCGCCTCGAGGTAGGTGGCCTCGTGCAGCGCCGCCAGGGTCCGCTCGACTTCCTCGTCGGCGGCATCGGCGGCAACCGGCCGCACCCGCGAGTGACGGACGAGGCCGGCGCGCAGCTCGACCAGGCGCTGGTTGCCGTCCTGGCCCGGGATGCGGCGATCGCCTTCCCGCACCCAGAAGGCGTCGTCGTCGCGACCCTGCCGCTGCTCGACCATCACCAGTTCGCGACTAGTCATGACTGATCGCGCTCCGCTCGCGGCGCGAAGAACCAGATATGCACGCTTGCTCGCTCCGCGCTCATGCGAGCAGCCTCCGCATCCGCGGCCCGAGGTGCTCGAAGCCGTTGCGGCGGTAGAAGGACTCGGTCGAGGCAATCGCCGCGAAGGTCTCCCGCGGCAAGCCGACCTCAAGCCGGCTGACGCCACGGGTTCGCGCCTGGGACGCGATCGCCTCGACCAGTTCCGCTCCGACGCCGCGACTACGCCAGGCCTCATCGACCCAGAGGTCCTGGATAGTCACGTACACGCCGGGAACGTGGATCGCCCGCTGCCAGCTCGCGGTGAGGACGCCGACGATCTCGCCGTCGGCCTCCGCGAGCAGCACCGACCCGCCCTGCGGGTCGTCGAGCAAAGCTTGTACCTGCGCCTCCATCTCCGCCCGCGAGGGCATGCGGCCGCCGAGCTCGCCGAGGAGGCTGCCGACCGCGGCCGCGACCCCCTCGACGTCCCCGGCCCCCGCCTCGCGCACGGAGGCCCGCGTCGTCGCCGGTTCGGTCACGCGGCCTCCGCGTGGTGGGCGGCGGGCTCCAGCTCGACGCTCCAGGCGTCGGTGCCTTCGCCGCCGGTGACGGTGCGCGCGACCGCCGCCATCGGGGCGCGCGCCTTCAGCAGGATCTCGTCGAACTCCTCCTGCGGGTCGGACTGCATCACGATCGCGCCGCCGGCGCCAATCGTCGTCTTCCCCGGCCGCATCACGATCGTGCGGATGACGATGTTGAGGTCGGTCGAGCCGTCGGCGCCGAAGTAGCCGATCGAGCCGGAGTAGACGCCGCGCGCCTCGGCCTCGAGGTCGTCGATGATCTCCATCGTCCGCTCCTTCGGGGCGCCGGTCATCGAGCCGCCGGGGAAGGTCGCGCGGACGCAGTCGACGGCGCTGCGCTCGTCGGTCAGCCGGCCGACGATCGTCGAGACCATCTGGTGCACGGTCGCGTAAGGCTCGATCACCATCAGGTGCGGCACTTCGACGCTGTCGACGTCGCAGACGACGCCGAGGTCGTTGCGGAGCAGGTCGACGATCATCAGGTGCTCGGCGTAGGTCTTTTCGTCGGCACCGAGCTCGCGGACGCGCGCCGCGTCTTCAGCCGGGTCGTCGACGCGGGAGATCGTTCCCTTGATCGGCCGCGCCATCACCTGGCGCTGGCGGTCAACCGAGAGGAAGCGCTCCGGCGAGGAGCTGACGACCGCGTGCTCGCCGAGGCGCAAGAAGGCGGCAAACGGCGAGGGGTTGCTGCGGCGCAGTTGCCGGTAGAGGTCGAACGGATCCGGGCTGGCGTCGGTCGAGAACTGGTCGGTGAGGCAGACCTCGTAGGACTCGCCGGCCAGCAGTTCGGCCTGCGATTTGGCGATGTCGGCGAGGTAGCGCTCGCGACCGCGGCCGGACTGGAAGCGGACGTGGGCGCCGGGTTCGCTCGGCGGCGCCAGCGGCCGCTCCGCCGGCGGGTTGTCGATCGCCTCGGTGATCAGCTCCACCGCCGCGTCAAGCCACAAGTCGGCCTCCCGGTCCTCGCCGCGGCAGAGGGCGAAGACGTAGGTCTTGTCCGTGGTGTGGTCGACGGCGACGACCCGGTTGGCCAGCATCAGCGCCGCGTCGGGCATGTCGGAGCTGTGGACGTTGGGCGAGCCGCAGTCGGCCTTCAGCTCGTAGCCGAGATAGCCGACGTAGCCGCCGACGAGGCCGCGATCGACCCCCTCCGGCGGGTCGATCGCGATCCGCTTCAGCTCGCGGTCGAGGTAGTCGAAGATCGACTTGTGCTCGACGGTGCAGACGCCGCCGCGGTCGACCGTGACTTCGCCGCTATCGACGTCGTAGCTGACGAAGCAGCGCTCGGCGCCGGCGGTGGTCCCCATGTAGGAGCACTGCGCAAGCCAGGTCGGCGCGTCGGCGCTGTCGAACCAGAAAGACGGGTCGTGCTCGGCGAAAAGCTCTTCGTAGACGTGCTCGGTCGGCGCCTGTCCCTCGATCTCGCGCATCCGCAGTTCGAACTCGCCGGCTTTGTCGGTCTCCGGAGCCGGGGCACGCGGAGCGCTGCGGGGGACGATCGTCGCCCGGCCGGCGGGTCGCTCGGCGCGCTTGTGCTGGGCCGCCAGGTTGAAGAAGTTCTCGGCGATCTTCAAGCCGTACTCGGTCGAGATCGACTCGGGGTGGAACTGGACGCCCCAGATCGGCCGCTTGGTGTGCTCGACGCCCATCACGACGCCGTCATCGGACCAGGCGACGATGCTCCCTTCCGGGCCGGGCGGGGTGGTAATCGCGAGCGAGTGGTAGCGAACCACGGAGAAGCCCTGCGGCACGTCCTTGAAGAGGCCCTTGCCTTCGTGCATGACCCGGCTGAGGCGGCCGTGCATCGCCATCGGCGCCCGGTTGACCGTGCCCTCGAGCAGGTTGCCGATGCCCTGGTGGCCGAGGCAGATGCCGAAGACCGGGACTTCGCTGTGGCGGAGGATGTCGCGGCAGACGCCGAAGTCATGCCAGCGCGAGGGGTGCCCGGGGCCAGGCGAGAGCACGATCGCGTCGAAGTCCATCCTTGTCAGGACGCGCCAGCTGACCGCGTCGTTGTTGACCACCATCGGCTCCTCGCCCGAGGCCGCGGCCAGCAGGTGGAAGACGTTGTAGGTGTAGGAATCGTGGTTGTCGACCAGCAGCGTTTTCACGTCAGGCTCCCTCTAGTCCCAGGCCGCTCAGGCCCTGCTCGAGCACCGGCTGCACGACCGCCTCGACCTCCGGTGCACGCTCGTCTTCTCGGTACCAGCGCGCGAAGTGGGAGAGGTACTTGGAGAGCGGGGCGACGTCGAACTCGTCGACGGCGCTGCGCAGGTGCACCCGGTAGTGCTCCGACTGGACCACGGCGAAGCGGTAGTCCGGGTCCTCGGCCGGACGCTCGCCCTGGATCTCGCTGGAGGCGTGGTGGGCCTGCGCGCGCGCCAGGTCCCAGCCAAGGCTCCCTTTTCCTTCGACCAGAAGCTTCTCTTTGCCGAACTTGACCTGCTTGGTCGTCGGCTGCAGGAGGAAGTAGCCAAGCGCGACCTGGCCCGGCACCGTTTCCGGGTGCGGGTGGCGCGCCATCTCCTCCGCGAACTCGGGGTTGTCGGTGAGCTCCCCCTCCAGCCACTCGACCAACTCATCGATCAGCAGCGCCCCTTTCTTGCTGGAGCTGATCGATTCGTTCTCCCGCGCGACCATGCCATGGAAGATGTCGTAGGTCGGCGGGCCTCCCCCACGGGCGCTGCCGTTGCCGTTGCCGTTCTCCAGCCCCATCTCGTCGATCAGCTTGCGGCGGCAGGTGACGTGGGCGACCCACTCGTTGCCGCAGACCTGCATCGAGATCACGTCGTCAAGTTCGTCGGCGGCGGCCCAGTAGGCGAGCGCCCGCATGTGCTGGGTCGGGAGGCCGTCGGAGCGGACCAGCGGCATCTCTTCTAGCTCCTCGCGTTCGGTCTCGTACATGACCATGTCGTCGCCCCAGCGTTTGGTCAGGGTGCCGCTGGCGAGGCCCTCGTTGGTGAACTCGCGGACCTCCGGCAGGTAGTCGGACTCGTAGATCACCTTGTCGAAGGCGATGCCGAGGCGGGCAAGGGTCTTGCGCTGCCCGGAGACGACCCAGGAGCGAGTCCGCGACCACAGTTCGAGCGCCTTCTGGTCACCCTCGAGAACCCGCATCATCATCTCGTCGGCTTTGTCGTCGTACTGGGTCGACTCGCGGGCGACGGAGTCCTCGGCGCCGTCGTCGCCCTGGCCGCCGTTGCGGCTGGCGGTGACGTAGTCGGCGTAACAGAAGCCGACGAAGTGGTCGCTCTTCTCGTCGGCGTCGGGACCGGAGTCCTCACCGGCGCGGGTGGCGACGCCGGCCATCGCCTCGCCCATGCTGCGGCCGACGTCGCAGATCAGGCTGCGGTTGTCGACCATTGCCCCGGCCTGCTTCAGCGCCCCGGCGATTGCGTTGCCGACGGCGAGGTTGCGAAGGTGGCCGATGTGCAGCGCCTTGGTCGTGTTGGCGCCCCAGAAGTAGACGGCGTAGCGGTTTTCGGCGGCCATGTCGGCGAAGGTCCCGTTGCCGAAGGAGCCGGAGCGGATCGCCTCGCCTTGGGATTCAATCCACTCGTCGGCGATGCGCAGCGTCGGCTGCTTGCCCTCGCGGTCGATCGCGTCGACCCAGGGCTCGGCCTCAATCCGGTCGAGCGCCGCCTTCGCGTCCTCGCTCTCCCGCCAGTCGGCGCCCTTCGGCAGCCGCGGGATCAGCATCAGGTCGAAGTCGGCCTCTGGCCGGTAGGGGGCCCGCGCCGCCCAGAGCACTTTGCCGCTCTCATCTGCTGCGGCCTTGTCGAAACTGTTGAAGATGTTCTCGCCCATAGCTAGTGATTCCGAACTTTCTTGCCTCGAATTGGTTGTTCGAAATGCACCCGCCGGGGCTCGAACCCGGATCTTTGGCTTACAACGCCAACCCTTTAACCGATTAAGGCACGGGTGCTAGCTATGTCGTTCCCTGCCCCTGAGCATCTTTCCCTGATTGCTCAAGTGCGGCGGCAGCATAACCACGATCCCTGCACGAGTCAAATTATTTGATCAATTCCCTGGAAATCAGGGCAAACTCCGCAGTAGGGAGGGTGCCGATTCGGCGCCAAGGGACGAAACTCGGGCGCCGAAGGACAAGAGCAGGTCGAAGGACGAACGCAAGTCGTGGTTCCTTTGTCAGCTGCTGCACGACAAAGGAACCACGGGATCGCCCGAACCAAGCTCCAGCTCCAAGTCGTGGTTCCTTTGTCCGGATATAGACGACAAAGGAACCACGCGATTTGAGCCCGCGGTAGCTGTTTCGTCCCGGGGGTGCGTGTTGAGGGAGGAGGGGTCGGTCTACATAGAAAACCTCGCATTTTTTTGAGTATTAGAGTCCAACTCAGCCACCCCAAGCGGTGTCGCTACTGCCCCCCGGCTACCTGCCCTGGCCGGGGGGCAGCGCCGCGTTGGCCTCGAGGTCCTCGGCGAGTGCGGCTAGCTCAGACAGCGGTACCTGCAGCCCGCGCGCAATCCTGCGAACGTTGCCCCAAGTCGGGTTGACGCGACCGGACTCCAAGTGGGAGATCCAGGTCGGATGGATTCCGGCTCGCAGCCCCAGCGCTTCCTGGCTCAGCTGAGCTCTGTGGCGCAGTTGCCGAATGGCCATACCGAGGCCGATCTGAGGTTCATCGCGGCGGGGCATCTACGGAAGCGAATTTGCCTCCCGCCCCCGCGTCCATAGAGGCGAACTCAAGTCGCCTCCGGCTCGGCGCGTGGCCGGCAGCTTTGCAATACGCCACAGCTTCTGGCGGCTTCGCCCACGAAGACCCGGTTTACGGGGGCAGTCTGTCGTCAAGGCGAACACGAACATATGTTCGCATATGTTGCTGCTGCACGTCAGGGCACTTGTGCCGCAGCAGCACCCTGGTCGCGCGCCCGAGCGCTACTCGCCCGCTTCGGCGCGCGCAGCTTCCAGCTCTGCTTCGACGGTGGAGGTCTGGTTGGGAATCTGCAGCCGCTGTTCGAGGATCGGGATCGCCTCGTCGGGGCGCCCGCTCAGGCGCAGGGCGTTGCCGAGGTTGAACAGCGCGTAGGCGTAATCGAGGTCTTCGCTGCCTTCCGGGTAGGCCCCGACCGCTTCTTCGAGCACCGGCACCGCGGCTTCGTATTCGCCCGCCTGGATCAGGGAGTAGCCCTCTTCGTTCAAAGCGGTGCCGGCGGTGGCATCGCCTGCCGACGGTTCGGGCGCGGGCGCGGAAGATTCGGGCGCCGGAGTGGCCGTGGCCGTCGTCGCCGTCTTCTCTTCGGGCTTGGGATTTGAGCGCTGCTTGGAGCTCGCCTTCGTTTGCCGGGGGGAAGCCGCCCTTCCTCCTTCCTTTTCACCGCCACCGCCGCCCAGGACGACGAGCGCCACGACCACAACCGCCGCGACAACGCCGAGGATCGCGGCAACCGCGCCCCAGCGGCTGCCATGCGAGGTCGACCGGGTGTATTCCGGCGGTGAGGGCGGCAATGCCGGCTCTGGATTGGGCTTCCGCGACTCCCGTTCGAAGCTCGGCTCGAACGCCTGCGTGGGTTCGCCGACCGCTTCCGCCCGTTCCAGCCGCGCCAGCGCCTGGCGCGCCGAAGTGGGGCGGGCGCTCGGATCGCGACTCGTCATCCACTCGACCACGCCGCCGAGGGCGCGGGAGCAGCGGCCGTCGCAGGAGCGCAGCACCACGCCGGCGGAGTAGAGGTCGGAGCGCTCGGTCGCCGGCTGGCCCTCCATCACCTCCGGTGCCGCGTAGCGCTCGGTGCCGAGAACGAGACCGGTGCTGGTCAGCGCGGTCGCATCATGCGGCAGGGCAATGCCAAAGTCGATCAGCTTCGCCGTGCCGTCGGGTTCGAGGATGACGTTCGAAGGCTTGACGTCGCGGTGCAGAACCCCCGCCCGGTGGATGTGCGCGAGTGCCTCCAGCAGTTCCCGCGCCAGCCGGTCGCAGTCGACTCCCTCCCCGCGCTGCATCCGCTCGGCCAGGTTTTCGCCCGGGACGAACTGCATCACCAGGTAAGGCCGCTCGCCCTCTTCGGAGAAGTCGTAGACGCCGGCCAGGTTGGGGTGCGAGAGCGAGGCCGCCGTCCGC
>Ga0247765_1001640_pt1 | contig 9993 bp, 10 predicted proteins | sample UWRJL106311C6_FD_179949 | JGI IMG/M metagenome (GOLD analysis project Ga0247765, IMG submission 179949) | Plant litter microbial communities from Arlington Agricultural Research Station in Wisconsin, United States - UWRJ-L106-311C-6 | ecosystem: Environmental > Terrestrial > Plant litter >... | reverse complement strand
CGGCTCGTGGTCCTCGGCATGCTGGGCGAGATGAAGCGGCCCGACGCCATGGCGCAACTGCGCGAGGTGGTCTGGGCTCCGCTCCCCCCCGCCGACTCGCAGGCGGACAAGCTGACCGCGCGCGACTTCGAGGAGATGGTTCAGGTCAAGGCGGTCGAGGGGCTGGCCTTTCTGGCGACGCCGCAGGCCGACGCGGCGGTGCGCGAGGTGATCGCGAAACACGAGGCCCTTCACGTGCGGGTCTCGGCGATCGACGCCTACATGTGGAACCACGGCGATCGTCCGGAGACGGCCGCCGAGCTGTACCGCTTGCTCCCCGCCGAGCTGCACCCGTACGTCGAACGGCCGCGGTTTCAGCGCGGCCAGGATGCCGAGGAATTCACGCGGCGGCTGCAAGCCTGGCAGGAAAAGTGGGGAACCAAGCCCCAGACGTCGGCCGCGGAAGACCAGAACGGGGGTGTGAAATGAGATCTCAAGCGAAGACCCTGCCGCGGACGAGAGCCCTCCTTGCGCTGGCCGCCCTCGTCCTCCTGCCGGCCGCGGCTGGTGCCGTGTGCCCCAACACCGTCGAGACGGACGAACAGGCCCTCTGGAACATCCACAACGGCTGGCCGGCGTTTCGCGACTGGTTCCGCCCCTATTTCAACTTCCAGTCGGACCACTGGAGTGGGAGCTGGGGCTGGGATTCGAGCGATACCACCCAGGCCTTTCCCAAGGCGTGGAACTCGGCCTACCTGATCACCTACGGATTGAGGGATTCGACCCGCGGCCCCTGGCACAGCGACGTCGACTATTACAACTGGGCTTCGGGCGCCAATCATGGCTTCCGCTACGAGCCGGAGGACTCGAACGACGCCTTCGCCAAGGCTTTCTGGGGCTGGTTCGTGACCGACCGCGTGGAGATGATGTGCCCCAGCTTCAACAGCCGGACCGCGGGCGTACGGGGTGGAACGATGTTGCACGAGTCGACCCACATCACGTACGACTCGAACCATGGGTCAAACCTGCCGGGCAGCAACTGCGGATCGGACCCCTGCACGGACGATTGGTTCTTCCACTACCTCAACTCCTACTCCTACGGCTCGCTCGCCGGCCACAGACATTCGATGAACCAGATCCAGATCGAGTGGCTGTGCGACCTGTCCGAGTTCGGCGAGTGGTGGGTACCCGTTACAACCGGACTCATCGCGAAGAGCGAGGCCAACGACCGGATGAACAACCGGATCCGCAACCCACCCGGCTGGACCTGTGGCAGCCCGCGCCCGATCTACGTAGCGCCGCCGCCACCCCCGCCGCCGCCCGAGTGCCTGCTACCAACGAACTGCCCGTAGCGCAAAGCAACCCTGCCGGCAGGTGCGTAGCCGCTTCCGAGGGGCGGCCATAAGGCCGCCCTTTCAGGTGCCCTGGCGGGACAGGTGCCTCGTTTCTGGAACATCTCGTGCTGGATTCGTGACGTCCGAGGCCGGAGAGAATCGGGACGGTCTTGCCGCTACGGAGACTACGCAACGGTGTTGCGGTGGCGATGGTTGGAGGTTACGGGGGACCGCGCAAGACGCAAGATCTCCGCAACCTCTTCTTGAGGCCAACCCTCCAACGTACTGTAGAGTCTCCGCAGCGGCGTCAACGTTCCAAATCTCTCTCGCCTTCCTGCGTCCGCCATATCCGTCTCTTTCGTCGCTCCCGGAGGATCGGACGAGATCTGTGGATCCTCAGACGACGTATATCCAGACGTCGGATTTCTGAAGCCTCGGACTCGTAGCGGGCCCAAATTGGCCAACTCCCGCCTTCGGCCTCTGGAAACAGTGCCCGAATCTCCGAAACGCGACTTCAATCTCTCTACATGGGGGGGTGTCTTATCGGTGAAGATGGCGACCCTTTATAGAATCACCTGGAACCTTTATGGGGTGCCTTTATGGGATGCCCTATGGCCAGGAGAACTCCTCAAAAGACATTTGAGCCAAAGCGTCAGGCTCGTACCAGATGTTCGCGCTGACTAAGGGGCTCATTCTTACTTCTAGTACGATTCGCGATGTTGACGGCCTTGCGAAAGCGGTGTATAATCTATTTAGCCATAGAGTTAGATATATTTGCTGAGTCCCGTGCGAAATTTTGCATGTGTGAATTTCTTGCCAAATGGAATCGAAGGTAGACACCTGAAAGGGATGCTGGGAACTAATGAGTTCCTCAGCACTTCTCATTTTCACTCACCATGAGTTAGGAGCTTCTGTGCATATTTCGCTCTTTGGCTACTCGCCAGACTACGAACTCCTTACTGCTGTTTTAGGTTTTGTAACTGCAGTTCTTGGTTTTGTTTCATTCAGCAAGAGTAACCGACTGAGCCTACTGGAGACCCGAATCGAAAAGCTCAAAGAATATGCAATTAACCACCAAGTATTGGATTATCAGTATATAGACATTGTGCTTCTCGGCCCTAGACGCTGCGGCAAGACCAGTGCTGCCAAGTTGTGGACAGAAGCCTGGAGTGACATAAGCATTCTCAAGCCAAGCGAAAACTGGGAAGTTTCTGAAATTTCTGTCTTCGAACTGGAAAGATGCGAATTTCTTGACACACTATTTGAAGTCAACCGAACAATGCGAAAAGAGCTTCGCCTACGGATTCATGACTACCCTGGCGAGGATCGCTTTCGGCTAGAAGCAATAAAAAAAATTCCCAATCTGAATAAACCAGTTCTTCTACTCTTTTTTGAAGTGGATGCCAATAATGCTGGGCCAATCAGTACGAACGCCAATAATTCTTATTATAGCCGAGCATTCATGGAGTCAGTCGAAAAATCTCCTGGATTGGCTAGCGGCCTAGCAAAGGTAATTATTGTCTTTAATAAGTGCGATCTGATCACCTGGCCCGAGAAGGAGGCAAGAGACGAGCTAGCACGAATCAATCAAGATGCTATCAATCGCATTGAATCTTTGTTTTCTGGCAAGCTGGAGACATTCTTAATAAGTGCCGCAAATAATACTCACATGATCTCTCTACTCGGATCTGCAAGCTCGGCAGCGCTAGGGAAGGAGGACCAGAAGAGGCTAGATCGAGAAATGAGAACGGTGTTTGAGAAGAGGCAACAATGATTTCAATTTTTTCTTTATTTAGGCTAAACGTCCAGGGCCAAGGGAGCGTTATACTCTGGGCCGGCGGAGATTCCCCGCTCTCTGATTCAGAAATCGATAGCCTCTTACCTCAGTCTCTAGAGGATCTTTATGGGCCAAACCTTGCTATCAATGCTGTTCAGCTATCGGCTAGGAATTTCTTGATCTGCACTACAAGTCGCTGGGATATAACCGATCAGTTTGGCCGGCGCGGGCCGACCTTATCTCAAGGATTTTGGCTCAATTGTTCCGGAGACAACGATCATGTCCACATCGAACTCTGTGAACTTTTTTTGACCCTAAGCGATATTCATGAGAAGCTATTCGTAAGTTTGGGCAAGGTTCTGCAGCGTATCGCGACTGTTGGAGAAGAGGAAGAGCGGGTTCTCGCGGACAGGCTACACGACCTACTGGCTTCCCGAGTAATTCGATTGGAATCCGGAACTTGTTTATGGCTTCAGAAGGCAACAGAGCACTTAACAGAGGTCAGCGGCCAAGAAAAGCTTAGACTCTTCTCGGACTTTCAAGATTCCAAACAACTTGGCACTTGCTTGCTGCTTGGCCTACTAGTAAAAATGCCTCTTCGATCTCGGATAGGCGGAGGATATCTAAAGAACTCTGCTTCGTATCAGCATATTGCGAGTAGCCAAGATACGTCTGGCTTCTCAGCGCAATCTTTAGGCAAACTGTTGTCCAGCCGCCCAAAAAAGAGCGCAATTTCATTCAAAAAGGTTACACTCAGCTCTCCAGAGGTCCCCTCGACTAAAGATCCTTCTCAGCTGACCCGCCGCAGGGATCTCCTTCGATCATCTTGGATGATATTAGTTCTAGCATTGGCTGTCGGGTATTCAGGCTGGCTCATTATCAAAGTGCAGGCAAGCGTCGGCAGATTGGAGGAGAACCTCAGGAACGTTCCCCTAAAGGTCCAGTCATTGATAGAAAGATTTGATTCACTAGCATCTGAGAAAGCTCACCAGAGCAAAGGAATTGACACTAATGGTACTGATCCGGCGAAATCACCTGCGGCAACGGACCTGAAGGCCTTAATAGATGACCTCTTTATCGAAAATCGACGCGATACCGCACTCATTCAATTAACCTCTAGGTCGGCCAATGACCCCCACGCGATAGAAAGTGCCCTTTATAGGGCGGAGAACTCGCTAGGCGATTCAAATGATCAGCGGATGGGTCTTGTCTATTTGCTCCGTTTCCTGGCAACTGCAGGAGAACAACCGCTCAAGAACCAAAAAGTACGGATCGAAGCTTTGCTAGAGAAGGTCGAATCTCTCAGGAGACCAATGGCCACAGAGGCGGCGAGAACTGTTGCACAAAGATTGTAGCCGAAATAGATCAGAGGGCGTCTCAGAAGCAATCTGTCTGCCAAGCAGGGAGTGTACCGGCCTCGAGCGCCAATTTTCTCTCCCCCTTGCAAGACGGCTCTACACCATCTCTTGCAAGGAAAAACCTTCGAATGTAGGCTCACTTTCGTGCCGGGTGATGTTGACACCCTTATCCACCTCATGACAAGACGGCCTTCTCTTTTTCCTGCCTCCCAAACCGTACCTCTATCAGATCGCCCTACGGCTTGCTCGCCCTCACGGGAGAAGAGATACGGTAGTTTCCATGTTCCTTTGCAGTCTGTGGTATTAGTACCTGCTGTCGACTGGGAAGCGTTAGCTAATTAATCTCATCGCCAAGCAGGGTCATAAAGAGAAATAATTTCCATGGCATTAAGTAACACCCTGCCCCAACTACTTGCTTGCGGTGTTGCGCCTAATGTTTGGCGCTGAGCGGTTGGGGGTCATAGACGCTTCAGTATTCTAAATCGCTTGCCCGCCGATCCGCTCCAAGAGAAGGGCTAGGCTCAACTGACTATCCACATCGGTGCGGTCTTCGGATCTCAGGAGCCATAGTTAACTTAGCCGCATCCCAACTGCTTGGTGACCGCCATTTACAGTCGGTGGCTTCACACCGCCAAAACTTCGGACATAGCTGAAGGCAGGCTTTAATCGTGTCTGAAACTTGTGGTAACTGTTCTGTAAGACCTCGCCCTACCCCAAAGCTGGGTTCAGGAGAGGCCGTTGGGTCGAGGTGGTCAGGAATTGGGGAGCGTAACCGCGCCGGGTGATCCAGGGCCTCGGAGGTGGCACGGAGCAGGTAGCTTTTCGGCTCGACCCCGCAGAGCTTGGCCGTCTCGACCAAGCTGCAGAACAGAGCGGCGACTTCACAGCCGCGGAGCGACCGAGAGCCATAGTATTTCTTGCATAGAAGAACCTGGAACCTTTATGGAAATATTTATGAGGGGAGTAATAAGAATTTCAGGGTACTCCCACGAGCGGCATGCTCGGCGGGCGGCGTTCATAACAGGGAAGAGAAGCTGCTGCGCTTCCCGATACTAAGACATATAGGACAACTGTGAGTCCTCCTACCCAACGCATATCTTGCTGCATCCAGAGCGGGACCGCATCAGCAATAAAGGAGGCAAGCACGCTTGTAGCTGTAACGACAAGGAGAGAAAACGTAGCCATGGGGATATAGAACCGGCTCCTCCGCGTACTCGGCTCCTTTCGTGACTTGAGGATTCGCAGCGCAATGATAAACGCCGGAATTGTTCCGAGAAAGATCAGGCTGTAGGAAAACCAAGGACTATGGGCGGTCAATGAACCCACCCTTTCTTCTTCCCATACAGCGACGGACCATAGCGTAGAAAAGGCCATATTCAGACCCAAGAATGCAAGTGCGACGAAAGATAAAAGAATGACAAAGAAAGGCATGCGCTCTGCGATACGGTACTCAAAAAGCGCTAGCGCGATACCCATAAACAGATAGGCAATGCATACTGATAAACCGAAGACAACAGGAATCAATTGCACGGCTAGGCGTACCGAATTTTCTGTTTCTGCTCCGATCACTGCGAAGTTAAAAGCAGTCTCCAGACTCGCGGCGAAGGCCACGAAGAAAGACACGATTGAGGATCGCGCAACTGGTTCCGGCCCCCTATCTCTTTCATGCCTCTCAAGCAGCAATATAGCGACTGTCAAGGCAAATCCGGCGAGTATGCCGGTTAGCGAGCCATGCTGTTTGCAGAGCTCAATTACACTGTAAGTGCGGAGAACTGGATGGAGTTTAATAGTGAGGTCTACCGGAATAATCGTCGGCGTGCCATTGACCGGTGTAATCGCGATTGTGGCATAGTACTTTCCGATCGAAAGGTTGCGAAAATCTACCACCGCAGCAAGGGTTTTAGTGGACGAGCCACTGGAGGGAACTACTTCTAACCATGGTGCGTTAGTCGTTGCCGTCCACTCCTTTGAGACAGGCGCTAGCTTGATGGAGAGCGGCTTGGACCGAGGATCCGCTCCTTGCGTTTCTGTGAAATGCAGGCGGTCAGGCTGAACCAAGAGAGTCTGGGGCGGGCCCGCCGCTGTCAAGGCGGGGGAGCAGCTGACGACCAAGGCGACAAAGGCGGCTCGTTGTGCCATTGGTCCCAGCGGAAGTAAGGAACTCATAGACCATTTTTCTCGCATCAGATGGCCTCCCCAGTCAGATTTCTCAGAGGGTATGATAAATTTTTTGTTGTTCCCCAAACAGTCCTACCCGCGCGTAAAGCGCGGTTGCCGCACGGTGCAGCGTAATCCTTCAATACTGGTATACAACTCACCAAGTCTCGGTTCATGGGCGAGTCCTATACGCGACATTACTCGCTTCTTTTTATAGACGGCTAACGTTAGGAGGTAAGAGGCGGGACTGCGCGATAGCACGGTATCCGCCCGCTCGGCCTTGGGGGTTGCCGCCGTTCAGAATGTTTTCTTGTGCCGCAGTCATGCCACAGCGATGCCGTATTCAAACTGTCGGCTTGACCACCGGCTTCGGCGGTTGCTTGGCAGTTGGGTCCGCCTTACGTTTCAGGTAGTCAATGCCGAAGTCAATCCGCACCTCAATCCAGATCGGCAGGTGATCCGACATCTGGTATGTCCGCCAGTCTTTGAACTTCGTCAGGTCCTCCTTCGCGTACTCCTCCCGGTCTTGGATCCGGTACACGTACTCGTAGTAGTCAAACACCCCACCCTTGGCCTTCTCCAACTGGCTATGGACATCGGGTGCCAGAAAGGCGATCTGGTCGAAGGCTTTCGTTCGACCTTGGTTGGACCGGCTTTTATCCAGTGCTGGGGCTTTTCTAAATGCCGCAGTAAGCGCGGCGAACGTCTTGTCGAGTTCGGAGAAGATGTTGAAGTCTCCAAGCAAGATAACATTTTTGGCCCACCTGTCGGCGGATTTGATCCGATTTTGAAGCAGTTCGACTACGTTTTTCATTTCGGCAAGCCGTTGGGGATCGTCGGGCTTCGACTCCCCATAATAGAGATGGCCGGTGCAGATGCTAAACTTAAACCATCCGGCCCGAAACCCGACCATATACGGCGACCGGGCGAAGGCGAAGTCTGCGGCGAGCCCGCCAGCCGGCCGCTTGATCATGTCCGGGGCGACCTCGCCGGCCAATCCCCCGAACGAGAGCTTTCGCTGGTCGTAGACGAACGCCAGCCGTTCGCTATTCCCTTGCCGGCCGCCGGTCACGTCGGTTATCACGTACTTCCACCAACTGCCGAGAATCACCATCAACTGATCCAAAGCCCGTAAGTCGTCACGGACTTCCTGTACGGCGACCAAGTCGAAACGGTCCATGACCTCAGCGATGTAGAACAGCGCCTCTCGGGTCCGTCCACCGTATTTAGCCCCGCCGAACTCGCGAAGGTTCCAGGACGCGACCAACAAAGAGTCATCCAGTGTCTTGGCGGGAATCTTAATGTCAAGGGCTTCGCGGAGACGGAGCAACCCCGAGGCGGTTCGTCGATCGTCCGACTTCTCTGAGTTAAGAGTGTTGTAAAATGGCATTCGGCCTCCAATAGTGAAGATTAACTTCGCCTAGGATGTCCGGCAACCTTGTATTCAACCTGTTGCTCCATGCTGCCCTACAGAAAGCCTGCTCGCTTGTTCCGGAGAATGGAAGCATGGCTATCGAACAATATTTTCTTAGTTCCTTTAGCTTTCCTCAAGAGTAAATGAGGCCAAGGTTCTCGTCAAGAGACGACGGCTTCGTGTATTGGTGTTTGGAAAGTCAGCCCCGCAGGGACCTAGGCATAAGCCTGGGCCTCAACCCAGAAAGCGAGTTCCAAAGTCCATCAAGTCCCGAAGTGCAGGAGTTTGTCCGGTCGATTGCCGGTTAGCTGCCTACGCCCTATGGGGCTGACTTCCAAGCACCTTCTAAGAGTCAAGAGCCTGCGGTCGGCCCCCGAGCGAGGGGCGAAAGTTACTAGGTAGTTCCGTCAACCTTTTCGAGGCGACTAGAAACATTTCCGAAACCCTCGCCGTCATTTTCAGGGATGCCGGGAGCGTTTTCGAGATTGCCTGCAACGTTTCCAGCCCCGCGAGAGACGTTTCCGGTCCTTTCGGAAAGGTTGACGGATACTCCTGGAACCCAGACGACGCTCCTAAGAACTCCGGCGGGAGACCTGAAAAGGAGAATACGCGGCGGATTTTCCTTTTCAGCTCGTTCGCCGGGGCCGGCATGCGGCATTTCTCCATGATTCCGCTGCTTGTACCGGCCGGCTTGCGGTAGAAAAGGGGAATTATGCCGCCTATCACTCCCGGCATGCGGCATATCTGGGATGACTTACGGCTGATTTTCCGAAAAACTCCGCCTGCTGGCCCCGGTTTGCTGCGAAACTCCCTCTGAATGCAGCGAATCTCTTGATTCTACAGGCCTCCTGACCTAAACTCGCGGTACTTTTTCTCCGGAGGGGGTCATGGAAACGACTTTGTCGGTGGCGGCGATCCTTTCGAGCCTTGAGGCGCAGATCGCCGAGCAGCGCGAGCAGGAGGCGCTCCATGCCGAGCGCGAGGCGTTTCATCGCGGCTTGCGGGAACGGCATGCGGCGGAGCTGGAGCGACTCGTCCAGCATTTCGAGGCCTTCAAGGCCAGCGCGGCCAGCGCCGCGGAGCTCGCCGGCCGGCGTCCGGCCGCGCCGCCGCCGCCCGACGACAGCCTGCCGCCGGGACGCAAGGTCTCGATCAACAAGCTCGTCGTCAGGGTGATCGAGGGCAAGGGGCCACAGGACCCCTTCGGGCCGCGGGAGATCGCCGAAGAGATCAACCGGCGCTTCGGCGGGAAGCTGAAGAAGCAGGTCGACGTTCCCCAGGTGTCGGTGTCGCTGCGCTGGCTCGCCTCCACCCAGCGCGTCTTCCGGCTCGAGAAGGGGCGCCCCCATTCGGGCTCCCAGTATGTCCGCCAGATCCCCGCGAAGTGAGGCGGGTCACGTTGCGCGGCAGATGGTGATGAGGAACGCCTCGCCCCCCGGGATTGAAATCCCGGGCTACCGACGATCGCCCCTCGCCGGGGCTCTGCAAAAGGGGTTGGTGGGAGTCCCGGACGGGACAGCCGTGGGTAGCCCGGGATTTCAATCCCGGGCTGGGGGGATAACAGGCGGCTTCACGGCTCCCCCGCCACCTGCCCGATCGCGGCGCGCAGCGCTTCCAGGTTCACGGGCTTGGTGAGGTGCCGGGCGAAGCCGGCTTCCTGGCTGCGGCGGATGTCTTCTTCCATGCCGTAGCCGGAGAGGGCGATCCCCTTCCAGCCGTAGAGGCGGACGAGGTCACGCATCAGGTCGTGCCCGGAGCCGTCGGGCAGGCCGAGATCGCTCACCACCAGATCGATCCCGTCGCCGGGGAAGGTGGCGGCCAGGGCCAGGGCGGTGGTCACCGAGCGGGCCACCGCGACCTCGTGACCGATCATGCGCAGCAGGTCCGCCATGGCCTCGGCGGTGTCCTCGTGATCCTCCACCAGGAGGATGCGCAGGGAACGGTTGACCACGGCGGTCTTCTCGACGGCCGGGC
>Ga0247765_1001639_pt1 | contig 9995 bp, 9 predicted proteins | sample UWRJL106311C6_FD_179949 | JGI IMG/M metagenome (GOLD analysis project Ga0247765, IMG submission 179949) | Plant litter microbial communities from Arlington Agricultural Research Station in Wisconsin, United States - UWRJ-L106-311C-6 | ecosystem: Environmental > Terrestrial > Plant litter >... | reverse complement strand
GAAATCGGTCCACTCGTCGATGTGCTCTTCTTCGGCGAGCAGCACGAGCCCGTGGCCGTGCATGGGGCCGCGCTCAGCGAGCGAGCCCAGCACGAACAGACGAATTGACGACACGAGAGTACTCTCGCATGACTAGTCTTCCAGTGTCAATCCGATGGATGTCCCCATTACGTCGTGTGTCCGCCTCCATTGCCGCGGTGAGGAGCCGTGCCTAGGCTCGCTGCCGAGAGCCACCACCGCCCACCCTCACGACTGTTGCAAGGAGAACCCAATGAGCGACGCAGCCGACTGGAAGTTCGAAACCAAGCAGATCCACACCGGCGCTTCCCCCGACCCGGTCACCAACGCCCGTGCCACACCGATCTACCAGACCACGTCGTACGTGTTCAACAACGCCGAGCACGCCCAGAACCTGTTCGCCCTCGCGGAGTTCGGCAACATCTACACGCGCATCCAGAATCCGACCCAGAACGTGGTCGAAGAGCGCGTGGCCGCGCTCGAGGGCGGCACCGCGGCGCTGCTGGTCGCCTCGGGTCAGGCCGCGGAGACCTTCGCTGTGCTCAACATCGCCCAGGCCGGCGACCACATCGTCTCGTCATCATCGATCTACGGCGGCACCTACAACCTGTTCAAGTACACGCTGGCGAAGCTCGGCATCGAGACCACCTTCGTCGAGAATCAGGATGACGCGGCCGAGTGGGCGGCAGCCGTACGCCCGAACACCAAGCTCTTCTTCGCCGAGACCATCGGCAACCCGAAGATCAACATCCTCGACATCAGGCTCGTTGCCGACGTCGCGCACGAGGCGGGTGTGCCGCTGATCGTGGACAACACGATCGCGACTCCGTATCTCATCCGTCCGTTCGAGCACGGCGCCGACATCATCGTGCACTCGGCGACCAAGTTCCTCGGCGGCCACGGCACGGTCATCGGCGGCATCATCGTCGACGGTGGAAAGTTCGAGTGGTCGAAGAACGTGGAGAAGTTCCCCGGACTCACCGAGCCCGACCCGAGCTACCACGGTGCCAGCTACACCACCGTGCTCGGCGACGGCATCGCGTACATCATCAAGGCGCGCGTGCAGCTGCTGCGCGACCTCGGTTCGTCCATCGCCCCGGCGAGCGCCTGGCAGCTCATCCAGGGCATCGAGACGCTCAGCCTGCGCATCGAGCGCCACGTGCAGAACGCCCAGGCCGTCGCGGAGTGGCTCGACAACCATGACGACGTCGCCTCGGTCAACTACTCTGGCCTTCCCGACAGCCCCTGGTATGCGAAGGCCAACGAATACGCGCCCAAGGGTGTCGGTGCGGTGCTGTCCTTCGAGCTGAAGGGCGGGGTGGATGCCGGCCGCGCCCTGGTCGACAACGTCACGCTGTTCAGCCACCTGGCCAACATCGGCGACGTGCGCAGCCTGATCATCCACCCGGCATCGACCACGCACTCGCAGCTCACCCCCGAGCAGCAGCTCACCTCGGGAGTCACGCCGGGACTCGTGCGGCTGTCGGTCGGGCTCGAGAACATCGACGACATCCTCGCCGACCTCGAGACCGGTCTCGCCGCCGCGCGCGAGGTCACTCGCGCCTCGGCGAACGCGTAGTCGCTCGCTGGTCGAGTAGGCCGCGAGCGCCCACGCGAGCAGCCGTGTCGAGACCCACCACGTGCGGGGTCTCGATACGGCTGCTCCTCCGTCGCGGCCTACTCGACCAGCGGGTTGGTGCACCTGCTCGACCGGCGGGTTGGTGCGGGCTGCTCGACCGGCGACTACGCGCAACCCGTAACAAAACCGCGCGCGTTCATCGCCGCTGGGATACTGGCAGGAACATGGACTGGCAGACACCGGAGGACACTGCGCCCGCGAGCTTCGTGACAGAGGCGAACGCTCGGGCGATCACCGGCAAGCCCCCGGTCACTGGCGCCTGGCGCGAGGGCGACCCGCCCGGCGACCGTCGGTTCGTCTCCATCGGCCCGCGCACGCTGGAGCGCGGGGGCACGCTCCCCTCGGCCCGCATCGCCTACGAGACGTGGGGCACGCTCGACCCGGACGGCGGCAACGCCGTGCTCGTATTGCACGCCCTCACCGGCGACAGTCATGTCGTCGGAATGCCCGGCCCCGGGCATCCGACCGCCGGGTGGTGGGCCGACCTGGTCGGGCCCGGCAGGGCGATCGATACGGATCGCTGGTTCGTCGTCGCGCCGAATATGCTCGGCGGCTGCCAGGGCAGCACCGGTCCGGCATCCTTCGCCCCCGACGGCCGCGAGTGGGGACCCCGCTTTCCCTACCTGACCATCCGCGATCAGGTGGACGCTCAGGCCGCCTTCTCCGATCAGCTCGGTGTCGAGCGCTGGGCGGCGGTGATCGGTGGGTCGATGGGCGGAATGCACGCGCTGGAGTGGGCGATCTCCTACCCCGATCGACTCGAGCGCGTGGCCATCCTCGCCGCCCCGTCGATCTCCAGTGCCGACCAGATCGCCCTCAACTCGGTGCAGATCGAGGCCGTGCACATGGACCCGAACTTCGAGTCCGGCGACTACTACGAGACGGATGGCGACGGCCCGTACCGCGGGCTGGCGCTCGCCCGCCGCATGGCGCTGCTCAATTACCGCTCCCCCACCGAGCTGAACGACCGGTTCCAGCGCAGCTGGCAGTCGAGCATCAGCCCGCTCGGTGACCATGGCCGGTTCGCCGTGGAGAGCTATCTCGACTTCCACGGCAACAAGTTCACGCGCAGATTCGATGCCAACAGCTACGTGCTGCTGGTGGAGGCGATGAACTCCCACGACATCGGGAGGGACCGTGGCGGGGTCGCCGCCGCCCTCTCCCGGGCGACCGCGCGCGCACTGGTGCTCGGCATCGACAGCGACCGGCTGTTCCCCGTTCCCGACCAGCAGCTCATCGCGCGCGGGCTGACCGGCAACATCGACGGAGATGAGGCCGTCGTCATCCATTCGGAGTTCGGTCACGACGGATTTCTGATCGAGCACGAACTGGTCGGGCCAGAGGTTGCCCGGCTGCTGGCCGAATGAGCGTGCGCTCCCGTGAGGTACCGCGATGAGCGCAGCGCCACGGGAGTTAGTAAGCAGTCCTGAGTTACTCGTATGCTGGGTAGACAGAGCAGTCTGCGCGGACACCCGAAGTCCACGCGCTAAGGGGATTCATTGGCACTGATGAAGACGCGCCCGAACGTCATCACGGCAGCAATCATCGACGACCACCGGTTGGTCATCGACGGCATCGTCGCACACCTCCACGCCCGCGACACCGGCATCGATGTGGTGATCGCCGAGACGAGCTGGGCGGCGCTGCTGTCGCATCGCGCGTTTCCGGTCGACGTGGCGGTGCTCGACCTCAACCTCGACGACAACATCGCGATCGGCGCGAAGGTACGCGCGCTCGCCGCCGCCGGCACCCGCGTTGTCGTCATGAGTCGGCACGCCGACCTGGCCTCGATCCACGGCGCGATCCGCGCGGGCGCCCTCGCCTTCGTGCCGAAAACGGAGGCGGCCGACGAGATCGTGGGCGCCATCCGTTCGGCCGCCCTCGGAGAGCAGTACCGCAATGCACCGCTGACCGCGGCGCTCGAGGTGATGTCGACGGCGAAAGACCCAGGGCTCGGCAAACAGGAGCAGCGGGCCCTCGTGCTCTACGCCTCGGGCCGGTCGATCCGCGAGGTCGCCACCGACATGGGCACCACCGAGGAGACGGTGAAGTCGTACATCAAGCGCGGCCGCCGCAAGTATCGTGAGCTCGGCATCGATCTCGGCACCAAGATCCTGCTGCGCCGCCACGGCATCCGCGAGGGATGGCTTGCTCCGGAATGATCGCCACCGGTCGACGACACGTCTCCCGCACCCCCGCATAAGGTCCTGGTCTGTGTGACTATTACAAGCGTGGAACTCATCGCCAAGGAGCGCGATCGACTTCTGCAGCGCTCGGCCAGAGTCATCGGTCTGGGCTCCTCAGCGGTCGCACTGCTCTGTTTCAGCATCCCGGGTGTTCTCGAGGGGACGACCCTGCTCTCCGTGCTGCCGCTTTTCGTGGTGCTGATCTTCTCGCAGGCGCGCGTCGGCGCCAGCATGTCGCTGATCTGGATCATTCTCGGTCTGACCTCTGGGCTCGCCATCCTGATCGTCGTCGGTCTTCCGTTCGGCACCACGGCGAGTTCTGCTCTCGCCACCGCGATGGTGCCTCTCGCCGCCGGTTCGCTGGCCTCCTTCGCGATCCTGCTCACCTCGAACGTGCGGCGCATGATCATGCTGGTGTTCGGATTCCTCACCTCGGTGGTGGTCACGGAGGTGACGATCGGCGCACCCTCGGTCGCGACGATGGAGGGGGCATCCGTCGCCCTGGGCTGGGTGCTGGCCGCGGTTCTCGGCTACTGGCTCAGCGCGAGCGTACCCAGGGCCGCCCGGCGCATCTACAGCATCGGCCGCGCCCACCGTGCCGAGCGTCAGGCCAGCGAAACCGAGGCCCAGCGTCGCCAGGGTGCGCGACTGTTGCATGACACCGTGCTGGCCACGCTCACCCTTCTCGCGCACTCCGGTGTCGGCGTCGCGCCCTCCGCTCTGCAGCAGCAGGCGAACGACGATGCGCGACTGTTGCGGCAACTCCGGCTGGGCGCAACGCCGGTGCCGCAGTCATCCGGCGGTTACAACCTCGAGCAGCCGGTGGAGGAGAGCGCGCTCGGCACCACCCTCGAGTCGGTCAAGCAGCGCTTCGGCCGGATGGGACTCGAGGTCAGCTGGCACGGCACCGGGCAGGTGCTGCTGCCCAGCGACGTGCTCGACGCCTTCCTGCTCGCCCTCGCCGAGTGCCTCGAGAACGTGCGCAGACACTCCGGGGTCACCGACGCCCACGTCACGATCACCGACGACGAGACCACCGTGCGTGCCATGGTGACGGATGCCGGGGTCGGCTTCGATCTGAAAGACATCGACGAGGCGCGCCTCGGCTTCAAAGACTCCGTCGTCGGTCGACTGAAGGAGGTCGGCGGAAACGCGCGACTGTTCTCCTCGCCGGGTGCCGGTACCACCGTCGTGCTGGAGGTGCCCAAGTGAGCAGCGGCTGGACCGCGCCGGAAGAGAATACCCTCGGCGTCATCCTCGGCCGCCGCAACCGTCGCGGTGTCCCCAATGCTTCCACCGCTGGACGCGCCATGCGGCAGGCGAGCGCCCGCGGCGCGAGCCTCGGCACGGGTTACCTCGGCACCGGCGCCAGCGTGCTCGCCGCGGTGCAGGGCGTGCACGGCATCGCGATGTTCCTCAGCCATGCTGGCGAGTACCCGCGGCTGCTGCCGATCGCCCTGGCCTGGTTCCTCTATGCCCTCACCCTGGTCGGGGTCGCCATCGCCATCGCCACCCGTGGCGAGCGGATGCCCAACTGGATGTTCGCGCTCTTCCTGCTCGCCCTCGCGGGGGTCGTGGCACTGGACTTCACCGCGATCTGGCCGATGCACGATGTCGGGCGCTATGCCACGGCATCCGTCTCCGTCGGTTTCGGGCTGCTGGTGGCGCTGACCCTGCGTCGCGGCCGCGAGATCCTGATCGCCGCGCTGCTGCTCGCCGCGGCGATGGTCGTCGCGATCGTGATGACCACGCCGCTGAACGACGAGACCCTTCCGGCGCAGATCCTCGCGGTGGTGCTGTGTGTCGCACCGTCCATCGTCGGTCTCTACATTGTGCGCTGGTTCCGTCGGATCGTGCAGCTCGAACTCGATCGCGTGCTGGTGCAGAGCACCGTCTCCGCCCCGCGCTTCGCCGTCGGCATGCTCGCCTCCGAAGAGCTGGCCCGGCTCGACCTCGCCGCGGAGGAACTGCTGGATTCGGTGGCGACCGGGCGCACGGAACTGCCGCTGGCTCCGAAGACGGCCTCGGTGGCGGCATCCCTCGCCACGGAACTGCGGCTTCACCTCATCGAGGGTCGCCGCGAGACCTGGCTGTACCACGCCATCACCGAATCGGAACAGCTCGGCAAGTCGGTGACGCTCACCGATCGCGGGTCACTTGCGGGGCTCCTCAACCCCGCTCAGCGAGACGGGCTGCTCTCGGCGGTGTGGTTGCTGGTGAGCGACAAGCGCAAGGGCGCCTCCACGGCACAGGTCACCCTGGGGCCGGTGACGGCGCTTCCCGACCCCGTCACCAAGCTGATCACCGTGCCGGTGGTGATGACCACGACCGGCATCGCCCGCAACCGCGTCGACCCGGCGACCTGGGACGCGATCAGCAAGGTCGGGGCCTTTGTGGACTCGACCCAGAACTCCAGCCTGCGTGTCGAGATCGACTGCATGGTCGCCAACCCCGCAGACCAATAGCATTTCCCCACGCGCCCGACGCGTGGACTACAGAGAAACGGAAGAACACACGTGGCAGACGATCGAATCAGACTCGCGCTGGTAGACGACCACAAGATGCTGCTCGGCGCGCTGACGGAGTGGATCCGGGGAGCGGCGACCGACATCGACATGGTGGCGGCGGTATCGACCTGGCCCGAACTGCTCAGTCACCCCGAGTTCCCCGTCGACGTTGTGCTGCTCGACGTTGACCTCAAAGACAACATCCCGATCTCGCTGAAGATCTCGACCCTGAAGACCACGGGAGTGAAGACGGTGCTGATGAGCACGTACTCCGAGCCGAACGTGGTGCGGGAGGCGCTCGGTGCCGGCGCGCTCGGCTATCTCGTGAAGAGCGAGGAGGCCGACATGATCGTGGAGGCCATCCGCGCCGCCTCCAAGGGCGAGTCGTACATCTCGGCGGAGCTCGACCTGGCGATCAACGCCAGCGATGTCGGCGGCTCCCCCAAGCTCAGCGCCCAGGAGCGTCGGGTCATGGCGCTGTATGGCGGTGGCGAACCGGTCAAGGCGGTGGCCTTCCAGCTCGGCATCTCGGAGGAGACGGCGAAGAGCTATCTCAAGCGCATCCGCGAGAAGTACCGTGTCGCGGGCATCGATGTCGGAACCAAGGTGGCGCTCCGTAAGCGCGCCATCCAGGACGGCATCCTGATCTCCACGGATGCCCCGAACAGCTTCTAGCCCGCACGACCATCGACGGCGCTCGACCACACGGTCGGGCGCCGTTCGTCGTTGTGCGCGAGTCGGTGCGGTTGCGTCTACTCGGCGTTCAGCGGCACGGTCTGGATGCGATGCTCACCGTTCAGCGTTCCGCCGCGCCTGCGCTGCAGGATGACGCTGGCCGTGATCAGCAGGATGCCCGGAACACAGAGCAGCAGTCCCACCCACACCGGGGCGATGTAGCCGAACTTCGCGGCGATCACCACGCCGCCCAGGTACGCGCCGAGGCTGTTGCCGATATTGAGAGCCGAGTGGTTGGCGGCCGCCGCCAGTGTCTGGCTGTCGCCCGCGACATCCATCAACCGGGTCTGGATGGCCGGCGAGATACCGGCGGCGGCGAAGCCGACCAGGAAGACGAAGATGAACAGGCCGGCCGGGGTCTGCGCGGTGAGAGCGAGCCCGGTGAGGCTCACCAGGAAGACGGCGAAGAAGGCGTAGACGGTGCCGATGACGTTGCGGTCGGCGGCACGACCGCCGACGATGTTGCCGACTGTCATGCCGAGACCGATCACCACGAGCACCAGCGGCACCGCTTCGAGCGGCAGCGGGCTCACCTCGGTCGCGATGGGCGAGATGTAGGTGTACACGGCGAAGAATCCGCCGAAGCCCACCGCCCCGGTCAACAGGGTGAGCCAGACCTGTGCGCGCCCGAACGCGCGCAGCTCGCGCTTCATCGTCGCTGCCTTGTCCCCCGGCTGATCGGGCAGGAAGGCGATCAGCGAGATCAGGGTGAGGGCGAAAATCGCGGCGACAGCGAGGTAGGCGATGCGCCAGCTGGTCATCTGGCCGAGGAACGTGATCGCCGGAACCCCGACGACATTGGCGATGGTGAGCCCGGAGAGCACGAACGCGACACCGGCGCCGCGCTTGCCCGGGCCCATCAGCGAGGCCGCGACCAGCGAGGCGATGCCGAAGTATGCACCGTGTGGCAGGCCGGCGAGGAAGCGGGCGGCGAGCACCAGGCCGAAGGTCGGTAGCACCGCGGAGAGCAGGGTGAAGAACGTGAAGGCGGCGGCCAGCACGATCAGGAGCTTCTTGCGCGGGAACCGTGCGGCGACGGCGGCGATGGTCGGCGCACCCACGACGACGCCGAGCGCGTAGGCGGAGGCGAGCAGCCCGGCCTGGGCATTGGCGTCCTCCGGCGAGCGTGCGTAGAGGGCCGGCAGCAGGTCGTGGGCGATGTTCGGCAGCAGCCCGAGCGCGACGAACTCGGTCGCGCCGATGCCGAACCCGCCGAGGGCGAGGGCGAGCAGGGCGATCCGGATGCGGGCGGGCGAGAGCGGCGACGCGGTGCGTGCGGTCACGCGGCGGTGTTCATTGGGCGAGTGTTCGTGATGCGGGCGTTCATGATGCCAGGCGGACCATTCTGATCTCGGGGATGTGAGACAGCTCGCCGTCGAGCATCTTGGAGGCTCCGTCAGCAACGAAGCCTTCTCTACTGTAGAACGCCTGCGCGCGCGGGTTATCGCCGAGCACCCAGAGCGACGCCGGGGCGTGGCCGATCACCGCTGCGAGAAGAGCGGATGCCAGGCCCGAGCCGTGCAGGTCGGGGTCGACATAGAGGGCATACAGCTCCTGTGCCGCGGGAGCATCGTCGTCCTTCCCTGGCCCCGCCAGCGCCCACCCGATGACGCGACCCTGCGCCGTGCCGACGAACTGTCGCACGGTCGGGTCGCCGAAGCGAGCCCGGCGCGCATCGACCTCCGCGTCGCGCCGCGCCGCCAGCCGATCGAGAAAGTCCTCCGTCATCACGTGCGAGTAGGCGGCGCGCCAGCCCGCGATGCGGAGGTCGACGATCGCGTCCATATCATCGAGGATTGCCGGGCGGATGGACCAGGGGGGAATGCTCATCTCTCAATTCTCGCCGCCGAGCGGGCCGGCTGGTCGAGTAGCGCCCGGGCGTCCGCGCGAGGACGCGTATCGAGGCTCGCCACTCGGCGACAGATTTCGATACGGCTGCTCGTTCCTCGCGGCCTACTCAATCAGCGGTCACGGCGCGCTGGATCGCCGCCTCGAGCCGCTCGACCTTGCCGGTGAGCTCACCGGTGTGACCCGGGCGGATGTCGGCCTTCAGCACCAGCGAGACGCGCGTACCGAAGGCGCCCACGGCATCCGTCGCCGCCTTGATGACCGCGAAGACCTCGTCCCAGTCGCCCTCGATCGTGGTGAACATGGCATCGGTCTGGTTCGGCAGACCGGAGTCGCGCACCACCTTCACCGCGGCGGCGACCGCATCGTGGACCGAATCGCCGGAAGTGTCGCCGCCGCTGGGGGCGACCGAGAACGCTACAAGCATGAGGGGGCTCCTTATTTCGTGGGGGTGACTTCGCGGGGAAGGATCGAGAACGGCCACACCTCGGGCAGCCACTCCGCGTTCTCGGCGGGAGGGGCATCCGTTCGCCGCCAGTCCCGCCACAGCACCATCATCGACCAGCCGAGCAGCACGAACAACAGCACGTCTTTGGCCGTGATCACGGTGAGCATCAGCGGGTTGAGGCCGAGCAGGTAGCCGTACAGGTACGGGTAGATCACCTGCGTGAGTGCGGCAAGAATCGCCGACAGGATCGCGGGCACACGAAACGATCGACCGCTCCCGGCCGCCGTCGTCGCCAGCCCGAGGATCACCGGCACCGCGAGCCAGGTGATGTACTGCGGCGAGCCGACCTTGTTGAAGGCGATGAACGCGACCACGAATCCGAGCGACAGGGCAGGCAGGATGTCCGCCACTCGCGCCCGCGCCCGCACGGCCAACACCCCCAGGGTCGCCACCGCCACGAAGGCCAGCAGCATGAGCGGGGTCGTCACGGCACTGGCCACATCGACTCCCGCGCCACGCACCTGCCAGGTGAGCAGATCGGTGTCGTAGTACACGGTGGTGCCCGAGCCGACGGCGGCACCCCAGAGCCAGATCGTCGCGATCGGGGCTTCGAC
>Ga0247765_1001638_pt1 | contig 10001 bp, 8 predicted proteins | sample UWRJL106311C6_FD_179949 | JGI IMG/M metagenome (GOLD analysis project Ga0247765, IMG submission 179949) | Plant litter microbial communities from Arlington Agricultural Research Station in Wisconsin, United States - UWRJ-L106-311C-6 | ecosystem: Environmental > Terrestrial > Plant litter >... | reverse complement strand
CCCCTCGAACTCCACCGTCGTCGCCATCTTGCGGCGGCGCCCCCAGGCCATCACATCGATCCCGTTGCGCCCTTCGGCGTCGGCGGTACGCCAGCCCAGGGCGAGGCCGAGCTGCGGGTTGCCGTCCGTATCGAGGTCCTGCACCCGCGCGTCGTAGAGGATCACGATACCGCTCTTGAGCTCCGGATTCGGGTTGGGCTGCCGCCGGACGGGGGTGCCGTTGTCGCCGGCCAGCGCGTTGGGGTCGCGCAGGAAGACCGGATTGCCCGCCGTCACCGACCCTTTCACATAGACATGGGAGCCGATGTCCGCGCCGAGCTCCAGGCCGATGTCCTCGATGCGGTTGAAGGCGGTCGAGACGAGGCCGTAGCTCTCCAGGCGGCGGTCGTTCTGCCGTTCGAATTTGGGAAACTTGCCGATCCTGGCATAGACGCCGGAGCGCGGCGCCAGCAGCGCGTGCCCCGCCTCGCGGCCGAGGCGGATCCAGGCCTCGTCGACGTTCGTGCGCGCCCCGGTGGAGGTCGGGTTGCGCTCATAGAGGCTGATGAAGTCGACCTTCAGGTGCGCCCGCAGGTCCTCGCCCCAGATGCCGTCGAGATAGACCGTGGCTTCCGAAAGCTCGATGTGCGAGCCCGCGTTGACCGTCTCCTCGAAGCCCCGGGTCTGCCCGGGCGGCAGCATGGACGGAGAGAACGGGAACGGGACCGGAAAGCGGTTGGCCTCGCTGCGGCGGAAGTTGGCTTTCGCCTCCAGCCCCCATTCGAGCCGGGGCTTGGCGGCCGCCTCGGGATCGTCCGCGGGCGCCGCGTCCGGCTCCGCCTCCTGGGCTCTCAGAGGAGTCGGAGGAGTCAGTGCCAGGAGGAACAGACACAGGCCACACCACAGGCGGGTTCTACCCATTTGAAGGTCGTCTCCATGCAAAACTACGGGACCGGGCACCTTAGCTTAGATGGTACCGGTCCCGCAGTAAAGCAGGAGTCGACCGCCGGGGGGGAACCCGGCTCAGGCGAGACGGCGGCGGTCGCGTACGTGGCGCACCAGGTACACGGCGCCGACAACCCACAGGGGCACGGTGAACAGACCCAGCCGCACCCGCTGATTGAGAAGCGATTTTACGTTGCCCTTCAGCTTGCCCATGACATCCTCCTGAGGTGAGATCATGATGAAGCTCAGCGGCGAGTGTCCTCTCCACTGCTCTTCGCTGCACTACAGGAAGGTGCAAGAGGGGTGCCATTTTCCATTGAGTCTGTTTTTATGAAGGGAGCCAAGGTGATCTCGTCTGAAGAGTTTCGTCTCGCGCTACGCCATTTCCCCGCCGGTGTCACCATCGTCGCCATCCGGGCAGGAGAGGAGATCCACGGCCTGACCGTCTCGGCCTTCGCCTCCGTCTCCGCCGAGCCGCCCCTGATCATGGTCATCATCGAGAACCGCCACCATGCCTATCCCCTGCTCCAGAAACCCGATGCGGTGTTCGCGGTGAACATCCTGGGCGAGGATCAGTCGGAGCTGTCGAACCGCTTCGCCTGGGTCAAGGACGAGAACCGCTTCGCCCAGGGCAACTGGACGACCGCCGCGACCGGCGCGCCGGTCCTCGCCGACGCTCTGGCCTGGCTCGACTGCCGCGTCCACGCCCGCTACCCCGCCGGCTCGCACACGATCTATGTCGGCGAGGTCGAGGCGAGCAGCGTGCCCAAGCAGGAGGCGCCCCCGCTCATCTATTGGAACCGGGGCTACCGCAAGCTCAACCTCCAGACGGAGGAGCAGGCTCTGCCCGGGGCGAAGTAATCGCGAGCTGCTCCCGGGCGTCCCGGGCGAACACGCCCGAGAGCAGCCAGTACCCGGCGAAGAGAACGAAGCCGACGGCGCCGCAGCTGTACCAGAGGGCGGGCGGGCCGAAGCGCTGGTAGATCCACGTGCCGGCGAGGGGCGCGATGACGAACGCGCCCTCGAACGACAGGGTGAAGATCCCCATGTACCGCCCGCGGTTCGCCTCCCCCGCCCGGTTGGCCACCGCGCCGGCGAGCACCGGGAAGGTCAGCATCTCGCCGATCGTCCAGACGATGACCGTGAACGCCACATAGGCGAAGCCGGAGCCGAGAGGGAGGAGCGCCATCCCGAAACAGAACAGGAAGCTCCCCACCGCCACCACCTTGAGCGGATCCCGCCCCCCCAGCCGGTGCACCAGCACCATCTCGAAGAGGACGATGACCAGCGTGTTGACTCCCAGCACGAGGCCGATCTTGGCCTTGCTGAAGTGATGGAAGTCGCGCAGGGTCAGCGGGAAGGTGCTGGCGATCTGAAAGGTCACCACGGCCAGCACGAACATCAGGACTGCCAGAGCCATGAACGGACCGTCCTGCCACGGCGACCGCTCCGCCGCCGCGGCGGCCAGCGACTCTTCCCGGTTGATCGTCCGGATATCGCGGCGGAAGAAAAGCCACAGGAATCCGGCGGCCAGGATGCAGGTGGCCCCGTCCACCCGGAACAGCCAAGAATAGTCGCGAGAGGCCAGGAAGCCGCCCAGGGCCGGCCCCAGGGTCATCCCCAGGTTGATCGCCAGGCGGTAGAGGGCGAACGCCTTGGTCCGCTCCGCCGGCGGGCTGGCCGCCGCGATCGCCGAGGAGTTGGCCGGCCGGAACGCCTCTCCGACCAGGCTGAGGAAGAACACGGTGACGAAGATCGACCACCGCGCCTCCAGGTGGCCGAGGAGCAGGAACCCGGCGCCGGTGAGGACCAGGCTCGCGACCATCACCCGGCGGGCGTCGAAGCGGTCGGACAGCCAGCCGCCGAGATATGTCCCCGCCGCCCCGCCGAGGCCGTAGCAGGCCAGGACCTGCCCCGCCTCGGTGGTCGTGAACCCCCGCCGCTCGGTGAGGAAGAGCGCGAGGAACGGCAGCACCATCGTGCCGCTGCGGTTGACCAGGCTCGCCGTGGCGAGCAGCCAGACCGACCTGGGCAGGCCGGAGAAGGCCTCCCGGTAATTTCGGGCGATGGCAGAGACGGGGCGGAGCATGGGAACGGTACTCTAGCAGGAGGATTACAATATCCCCGGAGGAAGAACGCAGCCGTGCGACCGATCCTCTCAAGAGTCTTCTCCACCCTCCTCTTCGCCGCCGCCCTCCTCGCCGGCGCACGGCCGGCTCTCGCCCTGCCCTCCCCCAAGAGCCAGTGGATCGAGCTGCGCACGCCGAGCTTTGTCCTCTTCAGCGACGCCGGCGAAAAGAACGCCCGCAAGGTGGCCGCGAGCCTCGAGCGGCTGCGCTCCGTGCTCGGACAGCTCAATCCGGACCTCCGCCTGACCTCCCCGAACCCGACCTACGTCTTCGTCTTCCGGAACGAGGAGTCTCTGCGGCCCTACCGGCGGATCTACAACGGGAAGCCGGTGGACGTGGGAGGCTACTTCCTGACACTGCCCGAGGCCAACTGGGTGGCGATCAACGATGCCCCGCGGGGCGGCGACGCGACCGCCATCATCCAGCACGAGCTCCTGCATTCCATCCTGCGCAACAACTATCCCTCCCTGCCGCTCTGGTTCAACGAGGGGATGGCCGAGGTCTACAGCTCCTTCACGGCCGGCGAGCGGGTGGCGAGGATCGGCGCGCCGGTGCCCGAGCACGTGGCCTGGCTGCGAAGGCACGGAGCGATGCCGCTCGCCGCGCTGTTCACCGTCGACCAGGAGTCGCCGGACTACAACGAGGGGGCCCGCCGCGGCGCCTTCTACGCCGAGTCGTGGGCTCTCGTGCACAACCTCCTGGTGGACGACCCGGAGCTGCGCGGCCGGGCACCCGCCTATTTCAAGGAGATGGCGAAGGAGAAGCCCGCGCCGGACGCCTTCTACCGCGCCTTCGGGCTCGACGACGCGGCCCTCGAACGGAAGGTGGGCTCCTACACCCGCAAGCGCATCTATGAGATCCAGACGCTCCCCGTGCAGCCGGCCGATGAGCTGAACGAGTCGAGGATCGCGAAAAGGGACCTCCCCCGCGCCGAGGCCCTGGCCCGCCTGGGCCATCTGCTGGCGAGCCTCGACCCCATGCTCCGGCCCGCCGCCGGCGAGCACTTCCGGGCCGCCCTGGCCCTGGACCCGGAGCAGCCGCAGGCCCTCGCCGGGATGGGGAGACTGCAAGCGCTGGCCGAACGCCCCGAGGAGGCGCGCCCCTGGCTGGAGAAAGCGGCGCGGAGCGCGACGGACGATTTCATCGTCCAATATCTCTACGGCCTCAATCTCCTGGAGCTGAAGCCCGGTCCGGAAGAGATGCGCCGCGCCCAGGAAGCCTTCGCCCGCGCCGTGGCCCTGCAGCCCGACTTCGGCGAGGCTTGGGCGCGCCTCGCCTACACCCAGGCGCAGCAGGAGCCTCCGCCCCCGGACGCCGTCGCCTCCTTCGAGACCGCCCACAAGCTGCTGCCCACCCGCCTCGACATCGCCTACAACCTGCTGCTCCTCTGCGCCAGAACCGGCCGCAGAGACCGCGCCCAGGAGATCCTGGATCACGTCATCGCCGTCCGCGGCACCCCCGACGACCTCCGCCGCGCCCAATCCGCCCTCATCCAGGAACAGCGCCGCGACATCGAAGAGCTGATCGGCCAGGGCGACCTCGAACAGGCCGCAACGCGCCTCGAAGCCCTCGCCGCCCAGTCCCCCACCGCCGAGCAGAGAGCCGACCTCCAGAGCCGCCTCGACGACGTCCGCCACGTCCTCGACTACAACCGCTTCGTCGACCGCTACAACCACGCCATGCAGCTCGCCGGCCGCGATCCCAAAGCCGCCCTCGCCATCCTGGAAGACCTCATCGCCACCACCCGCGAGCCCGGCCAGGTCGAGCAGGCGAAAAAGGCTGTGGAGGCGCTGCGGGGGGAGGGGCGGTAGGGCATCGAGAAGCTACGAGTGGCACCTGTTCAGCGCCATGGACCGTGACACAGAAGGCTCCGCGTGGCCTGAGCAAGGTCACGCGGACTTGGTGTGAGTCAGCGGCCGAACACGTCGGCGAGCCGCTCGGCCGTGAGGAGGCGTTCCGCCCACCGGAGCAGGAGCTCGCGGCCGGCAGCATTGACCTTCGCTTGCGTGCGATCGTCGATCGGACCGAACCGGACCTCGAGCTGGCGCAAGAGAAGCTCGCGGCTCCCTTTCTCCTGGCCCTTCTTCAGCCATTTCTTCTCCGCCCGGGCCTCGATCTCCCGACTCCACTCTTCGACTCTCTCAATCAGCATGGTGCGAAAGTCCTCCAGGTCGATCATCTCCGGGATGTCCTCCTCGCCCTTCGCCGGCAGGAGGACGCGTTGCAACCAAACCACAAAAGCGCGCCGCAGGCCACCTTCATCCGAACCCGGCAGCGCGTCGACGAGATCGCGGATGATCTGCCGCAGGCCGGAGCGGGTACGGCTCCTCTCCAGCCGGATCAGGAGAGCCATCAGGTTGCTCCCTTGGAGATCGGCCGGCTTGTACTTCTCCATGGCGATCAAGAGGTAGCGCAGACGTGGCGTATAGACCTCCGAACCGTCGCCGACCACCTGGATCAGCTCGGCCAGCTCGCGGGGAGCCCGCCAGTCGGCCTTCCCATTGTAAATGACAATCGACAGGACCAGGGGCAGGAGGGCTGTCCGGTGTCAGCTCACCCTGTTTCACGAGCTGCTGGCAGAACAGCCCCACATAGACCGACTGCCGTAGCGCCATGAAGCGCTGGACCTCAGACTGAAACTCGACAAGCACGTAGACGCATGTCGACGGATCGCCGCGGACACGAAGGCGCCAGATGACGTCGCCGTCGCGGCTCTGGAGGTTCTCGGCGACATGAGAGCCGTTGACCCTCTCCAGGGTCGTGAAATCGAGCCTCGCGATCCAGGGCTCGGCGACGAAACGGCGGATGAGATCCTCGACCATGCGAGGTTGGGAAAACAGAAGCCGGTAGCTGCGGTCATGCTTTTTCAAGGCAGGAATGTCCTCCTGCCCCTATAGAAGACGGAAAACCGGCCCGCAATCTCACAAGAATCTTTGATGGCGGGATGCTCACCGTGTGAGCAACAAGGGGTTAAATATCAGCAGCAAAGAGGTTTCTGAGTTTCGCCCGGAACGAGGCTCTAGCCTCCCCCTGCGCCTGGCCTTATCCGAGGCCGCGGACGCGAATGTGGTTAAAGGAAGCGCTGGCGCTGTACCGATGTCGGCTCCCGCGTCGTCGTTGCCATCTCGCTGGAGTCGCACAAAGTTGTCAGTGTTGGTGGTTGACCCGAACGACAGGTCGAACGCACCGAGCAGCGGTCCATGACCGACGATCCAAGCTGGCTCCATGGTCCACCCTATGGAGTCGTTGAGCATGTGTTCGACGAAGACTCCGTCGAGGTATGTACCCTCGAACAAGAGGAAGCATAAGTACCGCTCGGTGACCGGAGTCCGGCCGCTTCTCGATCCGGACAACCTTCGCATCGCGTGTGAGCTGACCGAGCTGAGCTTCGCGCTCCATCCCTTGAAGGTTCGCGTCGATCTGCCACGTGGCAATATCAACTTGCCAGCGGGCAAGTCTATCCGTACAGCTGTCCGCGTCGACTTGCCACGTGACAACGTCGATTTGTCAGCGGGCAAGTTCATCCGTACAGCTGTCCGCGTCAACTTGCCACGGGGCAACGTCGATTGCCAGCGGGCAAGTTGATCCGTACCGCTGTCCGCGGCCACGGGGCAACGTCGATTTGCCACCGGGCAAATCGATCCGTATAGCTGTCCGCGTCGATCTGCCCTGCGGCAGATCGACGTTGCAGCGGAGCCTCTTCCCCCATTGGAGCGACTCCCTTCTCCTCACCTTGCAATGCCTCCCTGAGGATTGACAATGCTGCGATGCAAGCCGGCATTGACGGCCGGCTCCTACGCGGCAGAGCTTCTCTCTCACTTCGCAATGCCTTTCTTCTGATCAACAGTTGCCAAGCATTTGCGCTCTTCCGCCGAGAGGAGTAGCATCCAGATATGGCGCGACGGTTCTCCTTCAGCGCTCTTGCAGCGAACCCCCTGACAGCCTGCCTCGTCTCGTCGCTCAGCCTTTGGCTCTGCGCGGACGAAGTCCGCAACATGACAAAGGCCGCCCCAGGGGGCGCGCAAGAAGCTGGAGGCCGACTGTTGCTGCCAGCCTAACGGCACGCGGGCACCGCACCCCCCGGTGCAGACCCCGCTGCCTGACCCCGTGTTTGCCGCGCAGCCCCTCCGCGCGGCCCTGCCGACCCCCGATCCGGCCCGGGTGCCGTCCTCGCCCGAGCCGGCTGCCGTGCCCGCGGTGATCCAGGGGGTCGGTTTCTTCCTTCTCTCCGCCGCCTGACCGGCTCTCTCCTCAGGCCATCGCCTCCGAGCTCAGCTCGGGGTGGACCCGCATGAAGGAGACGAGGGTCGGCAGATAGGAGCGCAGCGGCGGCGCCTGGAGGTCGGTGCCGGCGAGGTCGGCCAGGGTGTTCGAGGAGTCGTAGAAGGTCGGCTGCACGAAGTAGTCGATGGCGCTCGACGGGATCTTCATCAGGCGGTAGACGCCCGGAACCCAGTCGATGGCCGCCTTCGCGATCCCGACAGGCAGCGGCAGGCGGATCATCAGGCGACCGGTGGCGCGGGCGACCGCGGTCAGCACCTCGTCGATGGTCAGCGGCTCGGGATCGGCGAGCTGGTAGACCTTGCCGACGGCTTTCTCCTGTCCGCTCAGGTAGGTGATCGCGCCGATCACGAAGTCGCGCGGCACCAGGTTCAGGCGGTAGCGGGTCGAGTCGCCGACGACCGGCATGACGGCGATGCCCGGCTGTTTGAGCAGCCAGCGGATGGCGTAGTAGGGTCCGTCGTACTTCTGGGTGTCGCCCGTGCGGCTGTCTCCCACCACCACGGCCGGGCGGTAGATGGTCGCCGGCAGCCCCTTCTTCATCCGCTCCTGGACCTCGACCTCCGCCAGGTACTTCGTCTCCTCATAGAAATTATTGAACTTCTGCCCCTTGGAGAGATCGGTCTCGCGGAAGATGCCGGCATAGCGGCCGCTGACGTAACAGGTGCTGACGTACTGGAAGCGGCGCAGGCCGGCGCACCCCTCGGCGAAGTCCAGCATGTTGCGGGTGCCTTCGACGTTGACCTTCATGCCGACGCTGCGGCGGACGCTCAGGTCGTAGACAGCGGCCAGATGATAAACCTCGGCCGTTTCCCGCTGGAGCGCCGCGGCATCGACGAGGCCGAGGCCGGGACGGGTGATGTCCCCTTCGGCGAGGTGGATGCGGCCGGCGCAGCGCGGCTCCCGGGCCTCGATCTCGTCGACGCGCCGGCGGGCCAGATCCATGAATTTGGGCTGGACCAGACAGACCGCCTCGTCCCCCGGCGACCGCAGGAGGATGCGCGGGACGAGCTCGGAGCCCAGGAAGCCGGGGAAGCCGGTGAAGAAAAGCTTGGCCATGGATCGATTCTCCTTAGCGCAGTCCGGGGATCCGCCGCAGCGCTTTCAGCGTCGCGCTCATCGCGCGGCTGAAGACCTCGTCCGCGACCCCGGCGGGCGCCGCGAGCGGCATGCCGCGCTGGATGGCGATCGTCTGCGGCTCGGTGTATTTGAGGAGGCCTTCGGCGCCGTGGCGGCGGCCCAGCCCCGAGTCCTTGAAGCCGCCCATCGGCGCGTCGACCGACGCCCAGGCCGCGGCATAGGCCTCGTTGATGTTCACCGTCCCCACCCGCAGGCGCGCGGCGACGCGGTGGCCGAGATCGGTGTCGGCGGTCCACACGCTGGCGTTGAGACCGTAGCGGCTGGCGTTGGCCTGCTCGACGGCATCGTTGACCGATTCGAAGGCGTGGACCGCCACCACCGGTCCGAAGGTCTCTTCGGTGAAGAGGTCCATCTCCGCGGTGACGCCGGTCAGGATCGTCGGCTCGTAGAAGGTCGGCCCGAGATCCGGGCGCGGCTTGCCGCCGGCGCGGACATGCGCGCCCCTGGCCACAGCGTCCCGCACGTGGGCGTCCACCTTGGCGAGCTGCTCGGCGGAGATCAGGCAGCCCATGTCGGAGTCATAGTCGAGGCCGGCGCCCAGCTTCAGGGCCCGGGCCTCGGTGATGAAGCGGTCGAGGAAGCGGTGGTAGAGCGACTCGTGGACATAGATCCGCTCGATCGAGATACAGAGCTGACCGGCGCTGCTGAAGCAGCCGCGGACCGCGCCGGCCACCGCCGCCTCGAGATCGGCGTCGGCGAGCACGATCATCGGGTTCTTGCCGCCCAGCTCCAGGGCGCAGCCGATGAGCCGCTCCGCCGCCTGCCGGGCGACCTTGCGGCCGGTGGCGGTGCTGCCGGTGAAGGCGAGGAAGTCGCACTCTTCGATGAGCGGTGTGCCCAGCTCGGCGCCCTCTCCGGTGACCACCTGGAAGAGCCCGGCCGGCAGGCCCGCCTCTTCGAGGAGCTCGGCCGCCCAGAGGGCGGTGAACGGCGTCTGGCGGTCCGGCTTCATCACCACACCGTTGCCGGCGAGAAGGGCGGGGATGGCGTCGGTCACGGCCAGCGACAGCGGGTAGTTCCAGGGCGCGATGATGCCGACGACGCCCACCGGCTGATGGTGCTCCCAGGCGATGGTGATGCCCGGCAGCGCTCCCCGCCGCCGCTTCGGCTCCAGGAGATCCGCCGCGTGATGAGCGTAGTAGCGGGCCACGATGGCCGTGTCGGCGACCTCTTCGAAGGCGTGCTTGCGCGCCTTGCCGCTCTCGAGCTGGATGAGGTCGAGCACCTCGTCCTGGCGCTCGATGATCAGGTCATGGAAGCGCAGGATCGGCTCCGCCCGCTCCGCCACGGTGCGGTGGAACCAGTCCTCCTGCGCCTTGCGCGCCCGGCGCACGGCCTCGCGGATGTCGCCCGGCGTCCCCTTCGGCACGGAGCCGAGGAGCCAGCCGGTGGCCGGCGCGCGGACGGTGATCGTCTCGCGCGTCTCGCCCTGCGGCGGAGCGCCGAGGGCGACGCGGCGCGCCAGACGGATGAGCCGGTCGGCACTGATCCGTGGGACCGGAACGTTCAGAACGTTCAGAAGGTCGG
>Ga0247765_1001637_pt1 | contig 10002 bp, 8 predicted proteins | sample UWRJL106311C6_FD_179949 | JGI IMG/M metagenome (GOLD analysis project Ga0247765, IMG submission 179949) | Plant litter microbial communities from Arlington Agricultural Research Station in Wisconsin, United States - UWRJ-L106-311C-6 | ecosystem: Environmental > Terrestrial > Plant litter >... | reverse complement strand
CCCCAGCCGCGTGGGTTTCCCCCCCCCCTTTTTCCCCCCCCCCCCCCCCCCCCCCCCTAGGTATGCTGTGCTTGTGCTATGCAGTGCTTAGCATGTGCAGCTTGACTCGGTAGCAGAACAAAACAGAACAAAACAGCCAACCAGCCATGCGGGAATTTAAGTCTTAGAAAAAAATCTCTCCATCCGTCTCGCCACCTCCGGCGGCGGGTTGTCCTCATCATACCCGGACCCCTCGTCATACTGGGAATTAACCACCAGCGGCTCATCAATGCCCACGAGTTCCGTGAGAAGCGGGAATTTCTCGGCCATCTTCGCTTTGAGTTCATCGACATTCTCGTCCCAAAATGCATCCGCTCCTCGATGGTAATCGTAGAGTCTTAGGGTTTTGAGACTCGAAGGTAGGCCATCGATGAGTCGAAATGGCGGCGGAGTAATCGTCTCGCCGTCAGCTGGAGTCATGCGATACATTTCTAGCGTTTCCCGGGATGGACCAAGGAGCGCGGCAATCTGTATGCTCAGACTCTCGAGTTTGGTAAAGTCGTGAAGGGACCCGATGGTGCGTCCGTACGGGCGCGTGTCGGGGAGATGTCTGGCCCAGATGGGCTTGCCGTTTCCGTGGGCTTGATCGAGGCGGAAATATTCATCCACTTTGCGGTTGAAATTGGGGTTTCCACCGCCGCTATCCTCATCGTTGTTACCGTCGTTGTCATCATCATCATCGTCGTCGTCGTTGTCGTCATCCATCTCTTCGTCTTCGTCCTCATCATCTGGATCCGGCCCATCTTCCTGCTCCTCCTCCCTCGATACCGTCAAAACGTGCGCGATATCCAAATCCAACACTTTTAAAGTGTCTTTATGTTCCAATAGACTTTTTCCCAAAGTCTTGACGCAAGCGACCGAAGTCCCCCCTTCAAAATGCGCTAGGCCCCCCGTAGAGAGGACAAACTCCTCGAGTTCCCTGGGAGCACGGATGATGGAAGATATAATCCCCCCTTCAATATCCGTATTCGTTATCTTTATACTTTTGAAATTCACACTTCCAGGGGGAGTGGTGTCTCGCTCAGCCTGGTAAGCCATGCATGCATTCGCATGATAGTTTTTTATCGACGGCAAACGGCCGAAAAACCGGAAATGCTCAAGGAACTCGGCGCCGTCATATTCTCTCTCATCAGAAGGTTTTTCAGACTGAACGAGGACGGACTGTAATTTCTCGAGATACTGAGAGGGAAGTTTTCCGTAGTTGTTGAAGAGCAAGAAATCTCGTAGGACCGGGGGATGGCTATATTCCGCCCCGTACAGCTGGAGGTGCGTGATGTTGCGGCAGAGGGAAAACAGAAGGATGGCGCAAGCAGCGGCGTAACCGCGCGTGGTTTTGTGCTGCGAACGGTAGGCGTCCTCGTGCGAGGTATTCTCAGCGGGGGTGGGCGCGTTGGTGAATTTCCAATCAAGAGATTCGATGAGCTGAGTGGTGGTTTCTTCCGGGAGGCCAATGGTTTGCGCATGGGCTTTGAGACGGTCATGCAAGGCGATTTGGTCGGCGGTAGGCGGGCTGGGGGGTTCTTGGCTCTGGTGGGAGCGGAGGAACGAAGGATACGAAGGCCAGGCTTGCACGTCAATGACGAGTTCCTCAACGTTCAGCGCGGCGGAGGGGTCATTGATGTAAGTGCCGAGATATTGGTGGATGTTGTCAATGTCACTCTGTTTGACCAGGCGGAGAGTTCTGCGCTCATCAGAAGCGCTAATTGGCTGCTGCTGGGCAGAGGGAGTGGTATCCATTTTAATCTGGTGTTTGCCTTTGTCGTTGAGACTTTGAGAAAAACTGATGAGAGACGAAAGAGCAAAAACTGACGACAACACCGGTCGAAAGGCAAGCATTTGTACTCCGATTGAAACCCCCGAGGAAAAATGGGGTAATGCCAATTGAAGCTGGTTCCTAAGATCTCGCGTCGCGACATCGAACCCGTTTTGTCCCCACTGCACCCAGGCAATCCAGGCAATCCAGGCACCAGCCCGCTGGAGGATGAGCTCGTACCCCACCAACCCACCGCTGCTGCCTTGCAAAGTGTGACGCGTCGCGCCGCAGTTCCATTTGTGCACACTAAAACACGAAATCCCGTGATATCGCGTCTGGTCTGGCTGAATGCAACGAGCTGGATAATCAGGTCATGTCGTTTGTGCCTTGCCTCTGTGAGTCACCGCCAGCCAGCCTGAAGTCTTGAACCAACGGAAATGACCAACGGGTTGGACAAGTAGAAATTATGAGAATGCAATTTTACCTACCTCGTGCTGTGCCGGCCGCACAGACACATCTTGTGTGCATCGCCAGCCCAGTTCAATTATTCACAGACGGCAGCATCTAGACTGACACATCAAGGTAGAGTGGCCATTAGACTTGTGAATCTAGCCTAGGGAAAGGTCACTTGCTCATGTTTGGGAAGGAGACCTCGTAAATTATCGGAACCTGGGCGACAGTGCAGAGAAGACGGTCCGGGAGGAGCCAGACATGCAAATATGCCAACCACACTGCTGATAAATGTGCCTGAGGCTTTAAATGGGCTGGGCTCTGCAGCTTCGGAGATTGGAGTTCGGGGGGTGTGCACTTTCCGAGTTGTAGTCTAAACGTGGATGAAAGAGACCGGGAGACTGTATGATATTGCGGATATTAAGGATCGAAGAAAAGAGGGCTGGAGTAAATAATGAAAGAGACAAATGGTAGGGTGTAGATGAGATTGTGATGGGCTTTTTGTATGGTTACCCACTATAGATCTATTCCGTGGATGTTAGGACTGCCAAATTTATTCAGGAGAGAAAATATTGTATCACACCCCCGAGGTCAACTTGACATCATCCTCAAGCTTCGCCACAACAGCGCAATAAAATTTCTGGCAAAAGCTGTCGTTCTCTAGCCCTGCAACCTCGAGCACACTGCCCAGACACCACCTGACGACGCTTGCGTAGTGTCTACCGCCGTTTTGAAGAATTTCGTCGCACAGCATGTTGCCGGCTTCGTGCTTAGACAAAATGCTGACCATGTCCATGGTTCCTGTCATGTCTAGGGTATCGACTACCCGCCCGACGATGACTTGGGCTAGAAGGGTACCGAGGGAGAGAACAGCAAGATTGACTGGTCTGGGTGTATTGTGTGATACGGAGGGCTTGGGTTGTTGGGTATCTTGCGTAAGAGGTCGAATGACAAAAGGTTGGTAGACAGAATCGCTTGGATCAACAGGTTGAGGACCCTCACCGTGGAAAAAGAGGACGTCATCTAGGGTGATGGGATTGGTGATCCACGGCGTACTGAATAGATGGAGGATGCTGACGGACAGTGCCGCGGCGACCTTTAACTTTTGTGGATAGTCGAATGGGGGAAGGGATGTGTCTTTCCCAGAGAGTAAGTCCCTGAGCGTCACAGTTGTCCGGTAATCGGGCTGAGATGGTGGTGGACGAAGTTCAAATGTTTCTTCGGCGTGGGACACGTAACCGAATCGGTCAACTATTGCAGATTTACTTCATCTGAACAGAGTTCGGCAGAGGTGAGATATCTTTTGCGATCCACATGATCCGGGGACCAGCGTTGGCGCAACGGACAGGGTCTGTGTCGTCTCGACGAGAGTTTGTGTAGAAGAGGCTGACACCGAACTTGATGTTTGGGAAACGGAGGTGGTCGCTGATGGCTGTGTTCCAATGAGTTTATCACTCAGAGATTTGGCTTTGCTGACCCAAGCAACATGGCGCGGCGCTTTCGAAGGCTTTGTCATCAAGGTAACCTTTGAAGGCACTGTCGTCTGGGATTTGGGTTTTTCGAAATCGGTGGGCTTGATGTGCATGCTTTCCCATCGGACACTTGTTGCTGTTGCGTTAGGTTTTGGAGTCGGAACTTCGCTGTGTGAGCTCATGGCCACATGGAAAGTGAAGCTTTTGGCGACTTCCTCATCCAAATCTGTGGGAACAAGAATGGCTGCTCTTGGTTCAAGCTCAAGACACACGTCGTGTGACCGGGCGCAAGAGCAAGGAGATAGACTGAAGAGTAGTGCATCAAAGATACTCCGAGCCAATCCACGGATCAACCTGATAAGTCGGGCTTGAGAGCGGTGCCTCCGATTCAACTCGAGAGTGGAGTTTTGCCCCGCTAGGTCATGGAGAACCGAATTGGCAGTCTTGATCTTGGCCAACACGCCATCGTAGTCCTTCTTTTTGAGAGTGAAGGCGACCCCACGTTTCAGCTCTCTGCTGATAGCCATACGATCAGTGAGTTTGGTCTGTCAACTCGGTCAGTTCTACCAATATCTAGGTGTGGTAGAAAAAGACCCACGCTACCATCAGGCTCCAGACACAGCTTTGCCCTCAGTTCATCGGCAGCATTTCGCATCTCGACAACCTGTTCCTCGAATTTCCCGGCCGTAGTCCAGAGTCGAAGTCGAAGTTGGTCATTATATGGCTTCCAATCGGGACCAAACGGGGTTTGGATCAGTTTGTCGACAACAGAAGGCGGGGCGATTCCGTCGAGGAGCAGTTCACAGGTAGTCTGGAGTCTAATGTTTTCCGTTTCTAAGTCTCGGATCAGTGCTTTGAGATTGCGGTGAGCGTCTTTCACCGATGACAGAATGGCCATGTATCCCTGGGCAGCCTTGACTGCGATTGGAAGGGCACCGAGTACTATGCCGACGACTTCGAACCCAGACATGGCGGTTGAAGGTATTGAGTGATGTAATGGGGTGGTCTGAGTTTGCGCCGTCGAACAACGAGAGCTCTGTGGAATATCGCTGGGAAGGTGCGGCTGAGAATACCCCGCTTCCTGACATGACGGTGGCCTGGAGACTGACAAATCCCAGACTGAGCGGGGTATCCCGGAATGGCAGGCACCAGCACTCGTTCTTTCCAAAGCCGGCAAACACCACTTTGACTCTCTTCACCATTGCTGTTTTTTGGCCGACAACCAAACATTAAATCCCCAATATGACGGGAAACGAAGCGGGTGAGCCCCCGTCGCAGATCTCGGCTCTTGTGGCCAGGGGGTTCTCATCATTAAAGACACTTCTTGATGGACTGGATGGAAACCCAACGCAAGGGTCGGCCGCAGCTTCACATCTGGCTCGTTTAAAACTCTGGGCGGGTAATTTGGGAGCCCACCGTTCATCGGGAACTAGGTCTCTAGAGTATCGACTTCGTGACGCATCATCAGTTCGAAGCCATATTATCTCTCTTCTGCAAGACCTGTGTACAACCGTCGACGAAGGTGATATTGCCGGGTTGCTTTCTGAGGCTCGAGTTTACTAACACATTACGTTACAGGTGTCTCATCAGTGCAAGAGGAATCGACGACAGGTGATGACCAGAGCCGAACAGATCCCAGTCAGGACCAAACCGATCTGGACCTCGAAGAGTACTTTCGAGACGACAGAAGCGAGGACGAATCTGAGCTCGATCGTATTCTGGCTGATATCGCACATACCCTTGACTGTCTCCTGAGGCTATCGATAACCCTTCGAAACCCAGCACCACACGACAGATTTCGATCAAGAGTAGTCGAGGATGATCTGGAGCATTTTGCCGAATGGGACACAAGGCACGTACAAAACAAATTTACCAACATCGACGCCAATATTGCGCAAAGACTGGGAAGGGCGGCAGTTCGTCGCCGACAGTACTTCAAGTACCGCGAAGAACATTCTTCCAAGCTCGCCGAGGGACTTGATGACGATAGGCAAGAAGGCGCCATAGAGGGGGGGAGCACTCGGGAAAAGGCAACAACAATTGCATCATCACTTCCTAATCACCTCAAGGACTCCTTTGAGGAATTCGCCGACTTGGCTGACGACAGCAAATCTGACGTCTCTGGAACGTCCTATGCGCCCTCCACTGCGGACACAAGTCGGTTACGGGTGCCACCGATCCCGGAAGCCCACCTCGATGGGCCATTTAAGTGCCCGTTCTGCTGTATGATCGTGTCTATTAGCACAAGGAAGGAATGGAAGTACGGTTTGGACCCTCGGCTGTACAGGTGTGGTCAGGCTAACCGCTCCTACAAAGAAAACATGTCTTCGCAGACTTGCAGCCTTACGTATGCATCGACGCAGCGTGTCGAACACCTGAAAAGCAATATTCACGGCGGAACGACTGGATTCAACATATGAGGAACGAGCACTGGAGAACTTGGAGCTGTCCACTGGGCTGCCAACAGGCATTTGCAACCACCCGAGACTTTGATGCCCACATCAGCAATGTTCACCCAAAGCACGACACACCCGGCAGCCGCCAGTCGCTGCAAGCCCTGGGCATGAGCCAAGATCTGAAAGGAGCCAAGGGAGTCTGTCCATTATGTTTAGACGTTCAAATCGGCACGGACCGACAATACAGTACGCATGTTGCAGATCATCTTGAATCTCTCGCACTCTTTGTTCTGCCCGATACCGGGATGGCCCCAGAGGAAGAAGACAGCCAGAGTGAAGAGGGTGCTCAAAGTCTACCTAGCGGTCCTGGAGAGATCAGCCAAAAGCAGTTGCAGGAGCTTTCCGAGAGACTTAAGGCGGCTCCCCTGCAGGAACGACGCATGAATATCTTTAGCCACGAAAGGGATTCACCTTTTTGGGGGGTTGGCAGTGATAGCCGAAAAAACAATGGAGATAAGGCCAGTGCCAGCGACGTCTCACGGCCAATGTCATTCGCATTTGAAGGCAAGTCTACGCATCTATCAGCGTCGAAAGATGAGAGGATGGTTGCTAGGAAAGTGATTCTAACTGGAAGGATAATGCATTAGACCCGGTACTTTTGGACGATGATGACGATGATGACGATTTGGCGTCTTGGGCTCCCGACTACGGAGACTCGGAACAAGAGGACACATCGGCAGCTCAGACTGCACCTCTTCGAGAAACGCCCGCGGCATCTTCGAAACAGCCTGGCAACAACCGACATGCGCATGCACAGCCCTCTTCGTCCCAACCAGGGATGTCGTCGTCTAGGACCCGAACCGATAATGAATACTCTGGCCGCCAAGCCGCAGGCAAAAATTCCAGGAATAAAAAAATAATAGTAAACAATTGGTACTGCTGTAGCTGTGGATATGGGCCACATGATACCGAGTATTACGAGGAGTGTGTTAACCCATCCTGCCGTACTTCTCATAGGAGGTGCCGACAATGCCAAGTTGAAGCGGTTAAAATTTTTACCAGCTATTGATATTGCTTATAGACTATATATGTAGGTACGTATATAGTGGGTGGGTATTGACGAGGAGCCTACTTAGGCATTTTTACTAAACCTTGGTAGGCTGTGCTTTTTTTCTTTTGAATACTAAAAGTATAAATATCTAGGCATTTAAGTAGTTTGATGCGATAAATTATGGTCGCCCAGGGTTAGGGTCATGGGGCCACCTTCAGTGGGCACCAAACCCATTTAGATCCATCATTACAGCATCACCCTAACCACCTTCCCCTCCTATAACTCACGACTTCTTGTTCTGACCAATCAAAAGCCGCTGAAAGTAGGCACCTCAACACCTCTCTACATAATAAAAAACCTTAACCCCCCTCTTCTCTACCGCGCGCTGACCTAGTGGTTTCGGCAACCTGCCTTACTTACTCCCTTCTCTCCCCGCTGAAATATGGTCTTTACCAACTGCCTTTACGCCCACTATAATACCTTCTACGCAATAAATACTACAGGAAACCCCCCTCTCCGCTTAATAATAGCCGGAACCTGACCCAATCTGCGCCTTTACTAACGCCCTCTTAGCTAAAATAGAGGAAGATAGATAAGTAATAGGGGAAATTATTCTAGCCCTCTCCTTTTACCTCGACTTAGCGTTTTGTAGTTTAAATAAGGGTGAAAAAAGTACTGGGCCCTCCGGTTTAACTAGGAGATCCTCACCGGTATTAAAAGGGCGATTAACCCTCGGAGATAATACTAAACCTCTCCCATACTAAAGGTAGGGGGCTAGACCCCAAACTGGTTAGGTATTTAAAAACCTGTGATTCACTAGCGATGAGTTGATAAAGCAGATTCCACTTCGATACAATGACTGATTCTTCCAAAAGGGAAAACCCCTTGCGAGCGCCAACTACCTACAGCGGCTTTTATGTGTGTGCCAACGTATTGCGTCACTAATGCCCCGACGCGCTAATCCCGATCGTCGGGACCAACTCACCAAGACAGTACCTAATACCTAGGTAGATATACTAGTATAAGTGCAGCCCTTGGAAGCACTTCAGTGAGGACTTGGTTCCTCACACAAGCAATAACATTCTTGTCTACCTATTTGCTATTACCTGCTTAGGTGGAACAACTTTGTTATGAGGGTTGAACCTTAACCCGTCGCCTCTAGCCTTGCCATAGCCTCTTATCCACCCTGCCCCAGGCACAGACGTACCGCCTTGCAGCTTGGAGCTCAAGAAGCACAGGTTGTAACACCTATACCTTTATCACTCTATTCTTTTCCTTTTTTTTACTTTAAGCAAAATAATTTATATATAACATTTAAGCAACCTTTTTAACCCCCGTAATCTCTATATAAAGCCCACTATAATCACCCTATTACAGGGCATAAACCCCTATATTTACGCTTATTGCAGTAGGTTAGTCTACTAATCTTAGTTTCCTTTAACCCCGTCCTGAGATGATGACGATTTGGCGTTTTGGGCTCCCGACTACGGAGACTCGGAACAAGAGGGCAAATCGGCAGCTCAGACTGCACCTCTTCGAGAAACGCCCGCGGCATCTTCGAAACAGCCTGGCAACGAGGATCCTGGTCAGGTATCAGAAAACAAGACAATGGAGGAGCCAGCACGGATGACGACCCCTTCAGGGAGCTGGCAAGTCAAGAGATCACGGGAGGAGAAATTCCAATCTCGACCCAAGAAGAGGAGAAAGTCTCAGATGAGGTTCGAACCGGAAGAATGGTGCATCACCTCCGGGAGGTCAGAATAAGCTACCCCGGCAGAGCACCGGTGGTTCATCCGCCGGTTATCGTCCCATCCTACCACGAGGGTTATGATGATGGAGACGACGGACTATACCATCCACATCCTTTACCATGGAGACCGCAACACGGAAGCCCTCAGCAGTCGGTCCAGAGGCGCGGGAATTGGAGCGATAGTGACGACAACGAGATTATCTACGAACCTGGGAGATACGAAGAGAACCCAACGGCCCAGAAAAGTGGCGCGGAGTCACCAGAGGAGGGTGCTTCCGAGCCGACAATAATTCCACCGGCCCCTCCGGTTTCTCCGAAGCCGGATATTGATGATGAACTTTATTCACGCAGATGAAGCAATTCCTTGGAACCCGTCTCAGCGACCCCACTAGCCCTGCTTTAAACAAGCAAAGGCAACATCTGCGCTTGAAAAGCCAGGCACAACAGGGATGCGCCAACTGAACCATGTGCTTATGAGGATTTCTTCCAGGGCCTTGCGTGACCGATGGCGTCTATGCCATGGGCTTGATTTTTATTTAATAGCGGCAACCCATTCGCGGTTGGGTTGACTTTGCGCCACCAAAGTTGTACGATCTATCTCTGTCTTTCCGATCCATCAGCAATGTTTTTTAAGGCAAACTTCCACTGGTCGTCTTCAACGACGACCACGATAAGCTGCAGGACTCCTACTGAAGAAGAAGAAAATCTCTGGGAGTCTCAAGACGAATCCTATGAATACAAACCCCACCCACATCTTGCACCTGGCGAACGCTTTAAGTCGACCGAGCGTGAAGTTACATCTATCAACGGCACTATCTCAACAAGGCACGAAGAAATAAAACCAGAAATCATCAAACCAAATCCGGAAATAAACCCACCACCACCACCGGCATACAGCCCCGGTGACCCTCTCTCTGCCTCATCCTCTCCCGCCTCGCCATTCTTCGACACACCCTCCCCTTTCGGTCTCCGCTCGCCATTTTTCGACATATCATCACCATCACCATCACCATCACCATCACCATCACCATCACCATCACCATCACCATCACCATCACCATCACCATCACCATCACCATCACCATCACCAT
>Ga0247765_1001636_pt1 | contig 10012 bp, 10 predicted proteins | sample UWRJL106311C6_FD_179949 | JGI IMG/M metagenome (GOLD analysis project Ga0247765, IMG submission 179949) | Plant litter microbial communities from Arlington Agricultural Research Station in Wisconsin, United States - UWRJ-L106-311C-6 | ecosystem: Environmental > Terrestrial > Plant litter >... | reverse complement strand
GAGGGGGGACTCGGTCACGACAACACAGACTTAGGCCCCCCCACTGGAGACATACTGAGGTATATCTACCAACCTAGGTAGGTAGGCAGGTACCCATCATAGAGGATCAACTAATTAAACTTGTATACCAACAACGTTTATTTTCACCGTGGTTTCAAAACTACTAAATGTGACGAGATGCAATTTTTCCATCACGTCTCGATACAATCAATGGCTTGGTGAAGACATAAGCAACGCGGCAATCTTGACATGATTCCGTTTACGACACAACTGTGAATTCCTTTCAGTATTGTAGTGTTTATTGGGGTAAAATCGCAAATCAGACTCAAAACTGGTCAATTCTATTCAAGTCCAAATCTGTCGAAGCGGTCCTACTCAGTAGTACTAAGCTATGATCTAACCAGAATTCCTTTCCTTTTATTTCGCTCATAGCTCATTGATAACCCGAAACGCAGCTGTTCGCGTCCCAAAATAACAAATAGCATCGACTCAATCATAACTCATCTTCTCCGGGATCATCCTCGCCAGACAAGTCCTCCACCTCTTCAGTCAGTGTTTTAATCCCCTCCCCTTGTAGATCCATTTTTGGATTCTCTCGTTCTCTTGATTTTTCTTGTCTTATCCTCAAGGGTTTTTTCATGGTTGTTCCTATCCCCAAATATCCTCCCATGCCCATCCGCCCTCGTAACACCCATTTCTCGTTAACCCGTTCGATAATCCCCACATCCTCACGACTTGCCCAATCAACTAGACAGGCATCATCACTCTCTGAACCAAAAATCACGGGCGGTTCTGTTCCTTGCGAAGCTCTATCGAGATGTCTCGCCACATGTTCCATTCGCTGATCCCATGCTTCGGGACCTCGAAACTCCGCGCTGCAGCTATGCGCAGGACAGGTCATGTGTTCGGGGAGAGTACATCTCGTGCGCAGAGCGCTTTCTTGGTGGCGACGGAGGAGGTCTTCCCATTCTTGATCTCTGGTACCGTCCAAGGTCTTGGTCTTGCTCTTGTCCTTGTCCTTGTCCTTCTTCTTGAACTGTTCCGGCATGTGCATCCTTCGCATATGTTGCGTGTACAGGTCTTTGCGGTTGAAGATGACTCCGTTGGATAACTTCGGCCTCGGTGGCTTCATGATAGACGACAGGGAAGGGGAAGACGCCGCCGAGGATTTAATCGATGACTGGCTTGACCGAGTTGGCCCCGGAAGGTGTGGATCAGGGCCATTGCTCTGCTTCGCACAATCATCCTCTTGACAGATCCAGTAGTGCAAGAGCAAATGCTGCGAGCTGACGTGGCGTTTCCATTCGTTTTTGCTGGCAAAAGTGGATTCGCACCCGGCGAAATGGAAGACGCAGATATATGGGCGCGTGTGACGTTTCTTGACGTGAGCGTCCAGCGCGGCTTGATCCGGAAACGTAGCCCGTAAACATCCGGGTTCACTGCACGATAGCGTCTCTGGTTTCGGGCCTCTAGGGTTGATTCTTCTAGGGAGTATTGCTGACTGACTGGGCGGCGGCACCCACTTAGGCCTCACACGGCGGCGGATTCTGGACGGAGTCCGTGCTGCAGCCTTGCTGGGCTTTTTCGATGGCCGATAGTCCCCGTCGTCGTCGGATTTCCAACGTTTGGCCGCTCCTTGGTCCACATCCCCACCCTCTGAAGAAACCTCGTCGATGGATCGCTTAGAGTCGTCCGGTAGGGGTGGGTACTCGTCCCAACTCACGGGACTTGGACGCGTGAAATCCACCGGCTCCTCTTCCGGATCGTTGGGATAACTGTCCGCTGAATTGACAATGGATATCGGCCCCATGTTGGCAAAGGTTATTTCCGAGCCCATGGTGGTTTGCCCATACTGCTGATAAAACTCCCAAGGGGGGGGTGTCTCTGGCGGAGGACAGGAAGTGTCATCAGACGACCGCGCCGAGTCGATGAGGCTGCTCGTGTAGAGACTTGGCACTTTTGTAGCCGGAGGTTTGGAGATGCCCACCGGATTGGTCAGGTACTTGTCGAGACCCCAGGTCGGAGGCACATACATGGGCGGCGAGTCCAAATCCAAGCCCCCGGTCGTGACATCCTCAAGGAGTTGCGCAAAAACCCTCGCGGCAGGCATGATCAGCACCTGACCCGAGGTTAAACTCCCTGCAATGACGTGGCCGAAAAGTTTCCCTTGGACCGTCTTGATCCAGCATCCGCAGTCGCCCGGTCGTAGGGGCTTGTTCATTTTGGCCGTGTAAACCTTTTGGAAATCGCTCGTCCCAGGCAGACGCACAAAGAACGGCGTGCCCGACAAGGTGCCGTTGATTTCCCCGTGGTTGGTGACAGTCTGGACGGGCACATCGTCGGCTTCTGTCTCAATGTGGTCCTCGTAGGCCTTGAGAGGGATAGCCTGTGGGCGACTGATGTCGCTGGTGCTGACGCGGACGAAAGACGAATCGAGATGTTTCGAGGTTGCTACGACGTTACCAATCTCGAGAAGGGGGTCCGATCCCTCCACAGCGACTGCATCGTCGACCCTCGACTCGAGTCGTATTGACAGAGGACTGTCCGGGTCCCGACCGTCAGACATCCCCAACGACGCGCTGGAAACTCCACTACTCTGAGACAATTCTGAAATGTCCGAATCCGAGTCTTCGCCGTCGCTGTTGTGGGGCGTCTGGCTGGCACGACTGGTAATATCGTCGCCGTCGTCCTCCTCCTCGGAGTCGCTGAGACCCATGATCTCGCATTCGATCTCACTGTCTTCCGAACCTTGTCTTTCTTGAGATTTTGCCTGTATTGACTGCGCTGACCGCAGAAAGTGATCAACCGTGTGCGCAAAGTATCTGCCCTTGTAGCTGATGAAACCACCAGTTGTCGCACTCTCGCCAGATGGCGCTTTCAACACGCCGCGGCCCCCGAATATCTCGATCGACTCGTCTGGCACGGTGAAGGAGGTTGACTCTTTTCGAGCAACGAGGGGGGTTCCGAACCGGGCCGTCCGTGGTGGGTCGAGCGATGGATCGATGAATATGCTGGGGTACTTGCTGTCGGCATACATGATAGGGTGTGTGCTGAACACACTCTGACCGGGTTCAGGACTATAAGTCTGTTGGAGCATGGAAACCGATTCGTCGTCGTGATAAGGATTGAATCCTTGCCAAGCGAAACTGGAACTGAGAGGGCGGAGATTCTCGAATTCGGCTTTGAGCGGCATCTCGCCGAGGTCGAACCCCGGATACTCGTCCATGATGCCGCTGTCTTTTATCAGTCGGAATGCTTCGACGCGCGCTTGCTTGTCCTCCGAGACCAGCATGACGACGGGTTTGGTTTGGTCCGCCGACTTGCCCATCATGAAGAGGGACCATCCGACGTAGCTTGCCGAGTCCTGCAGCTTGGTGCTGTTGTCGCGCAGACATTTTGCAATGGCGCCGCTGATCTCGTTGGCGAATTTCTCCCGCGCGGGACCCTTGGCTTCGAAAACACTCATTCTGCCTTTTCTGGTCTTGAGTGAGCCGCGATGTCGACCGGTCGAGTTGGCGGCGTACGGCCTGTCCCTAGGTCTGCGTCTGATGAAGTTCATGGCGGTACTTGTGACAAGACTTGCCTCAACTTCGAGGCTTCAACTGGCGCCGTTATTACCTAGGTACCTACCTGGCAGGTCTTTGGCCGGATGACGAGTGGATATGCATTGGGGGGGGGGAAAGGGAATGAGGACGGTGGGATGGTGGTGTCTGGTGACTAGACTGGGAGTGGTTGGTTTATTCAAAACGGTCCCAAAATAGTTGCAAGTTGCAAGCCGTGTTGTAACCGCCGTCTTTAACCTGATCGGGACTGTGGCTGCAGGTTGAAACGCTCCGCCACGCTCGGCTATCGAGAACTACCAATCAGCCAGACTCATACACATTGACATGGGCGGGCAGTGAGAAGCAACTAACCGGATTGAGGTTGCGTAAGGCTCTGGACAGGGTGGGTGGTTGGTTGCCTCAGAGCCTTATCGGCGTCACATCACCGAATGAGCGTCGAATTCTACATTCGTCGTCTTTCCTATCTCAAATCAGAATTGGAATTGATGAAGCACTGAGCAGCTGTTCCCACCAAAATGGACACGTCCCTACAGAGATACCCTATACCCCACGACTTGCGGGACTGGCTGCTTCGGGAACTCTGGAAAGAATGCACCCCTGATCCCAAGACGGCAAACCCCGCGCTCCTCTCACCTTATCTCAACTACTATTCAACAAGATGTCAACATTTCTCTCACGACGGCGGCATCCACCTGTGTGTGAAATCACACGCCGACCTCGCCAATGTTGCCAAGACGATACTTGCCGACTCAACCAGGGAGGAGGTCTGCTCTTTTCTGAACAGTCCACCAAATGACAACGACACGAACCGGGCCACGACGGCAACCACAACCGTGGATCTCTGTGCAAGCTTGCTGCTTATGGCTGAAGTGGTTGCCGATGTGGGCGTGCACAAATTTGGATTCTCCGGATCTGCCCCGTTGATCTGGTCCAGCCAACAAACCCTGCGACAGGCTGTTGAGCGACACTTTCAGCCGGAACACGAACTCCAGCCAGACAACCCTCGACTCGGGAAGCTGTTTACGGCGCGGAACCTGACTTATATCGGCGGTATCAAGATCAAATGGACGAACAACATTGTCGACCATTTGCTTTTGTCCGATGATGACCAGACGGTGTTTTTGTTCCACTATGCTGGCTATCTGCAATATCATCAGGGGTAGGTTCCATCCCTCATCCCTCGAATTGCTGCTGGTTTCTAATACACATATATCATAACCACTAACACCAAAATTACAGTTTGAAAACCCCTCTCTTCTCCGAAGCCTTTATCGAAGAAACCCTCCGCACATTGTCCCTTTTATTCCCCCAAAACGATAGAAAAACCCGTCGCTGGTTAGCCGGCCAAATCGCCGAGCATAACCTCGACCCGGCCCTTTCGCGATGCGGCAACCTGCGCGCGCAGACGCGTCGGTTTGAGCAGTTTTCATTTTGGCGCGACAGGCTGGTTATTCTAAAACAGGCGTTTGATGAATCCAGCCCGCGGGGCTTGACGCAGTGGTGGAATGACCGGAGGAATTCCGTGCAGTGGTATACCTTTTGGGTGGCCATTCTGGTCTTTCTCATGACGGTGTTTTTTGGGCTCGTGCAGAGTGTCGAAGGGGCGTTGCAGGTCTACTTAAGCTGGAAGGCGTTAAATCAGGGGGAGGGTGGGAAGTAAGAAGTATCAGTATTCTGACACGGTAAACTCTCAATGCTAATAATGTCAGATATGCGAACTGTGTGTTTTATGCGACGAATCTGGGCCCACGAATTTCCTTTCTCGTACCTTATCCACATGACACTGCATGTGCTCATCCTGCACACGAACGCGGCACTCCGTCACATCGTGGGGTTAGTTTCGGCCGCCTCGTTCACTAAAACAAGCCGGCCGACTTTGCTTCCAGCAGGCGCACAATACCGTCATGCCCATTATATGTAGCACAATACAATGGCGTCCGGCCCTGGAAGCTGCGCGGGTGTGGGTTCGCTCCTCTCTCCAACAGCAACCTCACAATCTCCTCGTGACCCTGTTCCGATGCAAGTAACAGCGGCGATTCTCCCCACTGCCACTCACTGTAGTCCGGGTCGATGTCTGCCTGCTGGACTAAGACGGCGACCACGGCCTTCCGCCCTCGGTACGTCGCCCACGACAGCGGGGTCCTCCCATGCTTAGACTTGGTGTCCACATCGGCGCCGGCCGCGAGCAGCTGCTCGACGGCATCCACCTGTCCGTTTCCCGCGGCCCAAGAGAGCGCCGTGCGGCCGAAATCACACTTCGCCTCGAGCTTGATACCCTCGCAAGACAGCAGCAGCCGCACGATTTCGTCGAGGCCCCCCTTCGCGGCCAGTATCAGCGGCGTCTGCCCGTGTTTAGCCGTAGTATTAATGTCTGCCCCGCGTCCAAGAGCATGCCCTACAGCGCCAGTGTCGCCACCCTCGATGGCGCAAAAGAGCGGACACGGATGCTTCTCCGCCGCCGGAGTTGGTGAAATAGCTGTTTCCAGCATCTGAAAGATGCCATCATGCCCTTTCTCGCCCGCGTGCAATATCGGCGTCATGCCCAGGTCGTCGGCAGCGTCGGGGTCGATGTCCTTCCTCCCCAACAAAAGGCGCACGGCGGTTTCGTGCCCCATGCGCGCTGCATGGAGCAGCGCCGTGCGGCTGTTGTGATCTCGCGAATTCGGGTTGATCCCTTCAATGGCAAGCAGGAGCCGGATGGTATGGTCTCTCCCACCTTCCGCCGCGCGCGAGAGGGGAGACATGCCGTATTCTGTCTCGCTGAGAGTCGGATCGGCGCCGTATTCGAGCAAGAGCTGGATCACGGCTTCACTCCCCTCCCACGACGCGATGGAGAAGGCCGTATGGCCGAACTTGTGTTCGCGCACGTTCACGTCGGCACCAGTCTCGAGCAGGGACCGCATTACGCCGACGTGGCCTTTACAGGTCGCGCGATACAGGGGAGTCTCTCCGGTGTTCGTCCTTGCTTCGATGCTTGCACCCATCTGGATCAGCAACCGAGTCGTCGTGACGTGGCCTTCGGACGCTGCCCAGTGCAAGGGTGTCATTCCTAAACCGTCTCTCCCTTCAATGTCCGCCCCATTATCGAGCAACATCTTGACCGTCTCGTGGCGGCCTTGTGCCGCCCCGTGGTGGAGACAAGACATGCCAGCCGTGTCTCTTGCCTCAAGGTCCGAGCCGGCAGCTGCCAGAATCTCGACTGTACTCGTTAGGCCGAATGAAGCCGCAACCTGCAAGCCCGTGATATCTCGGACGTGATGCTGAGTGTACCCACGGAACCGGTACAGGCAACCATCCATATGCCGGGCTTGAGCCGCTGATTCCAGATTTGACCTCTGCTCAAATAGCCTCTTGATCAAGGCGCTGGCGGAGGGGCGGCTTTCGGGAGCCTCGCGTGCATGATCAGCCCAATACCGGGCCGCGTATTGGAGAAAGGGGTACCTGGCCATTCTCGCTTCCGCTTGGGCGTCAGTCGGGCAGCTTCCAGTGGAGAAAACGTCCAGCAATAGATAGGCGAGACACGATGCGGCTATCCGGGCTTGCGCATCAGGGAACAGCTTTTCGTGCACCAGCTCGAGGTACTCCTGGGTTGTGTAGTGGACGAGACGGATTACACCACTCTTCGTGTCTGTGACTACGAGTCCGGCGCACGACGAGAGAAGATATTTTTCATCTATCAGTGCTTCTTCGTCAAGCTCGGTGTCTTGGGGTTCTACGGCCAGTGCATGCTGGAGTTCCGGGACCGTTAGAGCTTGCGAGGCGTAGAAGATCCAAGAGAGGACTTGCCGGGCTCTCTTAGACCTACGACCGTCCTGCGAGAGCACTCGAGTAAAGGCTTCGTCGTAGGTCTGCATCAGCTCTGTTGGGAGCTTTGCTAACGCTCGTCTGACATCACGGCGGTTGTCTTCTCTGGCCAGCGAGTCAAGATGGAGTTGCACAAGCAGAAACCTGAACACAATTAGACATTAGGGAAGTTCCATGAGGGTAACAGCAGGGTAATATAATCAGCCATACATACCGCGAGCCCGCTGGACGGTAGAGTCCAGAATCAATGTCCGTAACCCCGGGTCGTCCTTGACATGTTCAGCCAACTGCTTACTCTCTTCGATTCGAGCAGCCGCGTATACTTCGACGTCTTTATCGGTTGCCAATATATCAAGGCGAACTTCTCCTTCGAAACCTGCCTCGATGCTAGCCACGACTCGAGATGTGACTAATAGTCGCACGTGGGATGGCAGGCGCCGTATCTCGGGTAGGAAGCCCCCAGTACCATCTGCGTCCGAACATTCGTCTAGGGCGTCAATGACAATGTAAACCATGGAGAAGCGGCAAACTGCCTGCCTTAAGAGACTGACGTATTCTCCTAGAGGCGGTCGTGTTTTGCATTTGGCATGCTGTTGATAAGCTTTCTTGATCTCCTCGGGCATTTCAACTTGCCTCTCCACAAGCTGCAGCAGCAAGCTTGCGATGACGTTTGATGCCGTACAGTTCCGCTCTTTGTAGTTGCAGTAAACATAGGCGACAGCTCTTTCTTCATTTTCTTCACACATCCTCTCTAGATGATGGATGATGGCTGACCTATTGCCAAGGCGGCGTCAGTCAGGTCTAAACGTGTATGGCAGACAGGAAACCGGATATCTATCCTTACGTCAGGATTGTCTTTCCAGCCCCGGCTGCATAGGCAATTTCACAGATGTAAATGTTAGCCACTGGTATTGTACATATAAAGTTTCTGCGTATTAAATGATAGATAGGTAGGCTTACGCATCCCAGTGCACCACACCGTCCTAGCTCCTCCTCCATGAAGCCAGGTTTGGAATACAGGGGACGTGAAGAGCCACTCCCCAGTCCCGGTCTTCCAGCGGCTCAGGAAGTCGGCTTGTGTGGCATGAAAGCCCCCAAGCGGGCTAAGCCACTCCAAAATGTCTCGTCTTTCGCGCTCTGGCGGGATGAGCGTTAACGAACGCACCTTAATCCGCCGCGGTTATCTTGTGGAACATGAAACTTACCGTTTCTATCAACCTGCATCTCTAAAATGCCGCTGCGGATGTCGTTTACGCCATGCTCCATCCGGGCGAGCTGGCTTCTCGTACAACGGGAGAGCTCGCTGCAGCCCGAGAACATGAGCAAGCTTCCTGGTGGGAGGAAACTGAGAACATTACATGTGATGGCCCTGCAGAGCGAGCAAAAGCAACGTTTTCTGGCGCTCCATTACACCGATGATCTCGGCGACCTCGGCTTTGGCAAAGGGCTGGACGGCTGCGAGGGTTATGGCGAGTCCGGGTCGCGGGTTGCTCGAACGCATACGCTCCTTGGCGCGACGCAGCGACGACTCCAGCTGCTCGAGGGGCCCGTTTGGCGCGCTGAGATGGACGATGGACATTCCAAAGCTGCCATCATTGTGATCGTCTGCGTCGGCTGCGAGGCCTTTGATGTGATAGAGGAGGCCAGTGACACTGCTGATCTCTTCGACGAGTTGCCTGTAGGTCGCCGACGCGAGCCTGATCCGGCTCAAGCACCGAACGACCAACTCTGCCAATTGCAGCACTGCGGTAATGCTGGCGATCAGACTCAGGGGGTCCATTACAGTTTTGGCTACCTGTAAGCGGTCTAGCTCTGTTGGGATGGAAATTATCGCGGGATTATCATTAAAGGATCGCAGAACAAAAGAAGAGATAAAAATGCCGCATTTTGATGAAACGTGGGAAGAGAAGGAAGGACAGCCTGCCCGAGGGCGCCTGCCAAATCGCCATTGGTAGACGGTGGCTGGTGGGGTAGGACAGGGTGCCTGCTTGCGGAGATGAAGGCAAGCACGTCTCTGGCCAGAATTTCGAGGATAGCAAGTGGAATACCATCATGAGAAATGAGAAACGCAAGACTCTATCCTGGGGGAGGGTTTTGGGATACATCACGTCGTGGCAGTGAATCGCTGTGAACTTGAAAGCATTGGGAGCGATAATGATAGTGGCAGAATTCAGAATTGATGTGATGAAGCGGCAGAATGCAGAAGCCGATTACGTGATGGCAGCTTTTTCTGGCGCTTTTTGAATGTCCGCGGGTCAGGTTTTTGTATGGGAGGTTTGGTACCTACCTTAGTTATATGTCACGACCCAAGAAGGGGGACAACTCCAACCTGAGGCATCCACCAAGTGGGGATCCCAGGAACAGCCAATCATAAAGTGTCTCGAGGACTTCAGCAGGAAGCCTGGGACAGAAACGAACTACAGCCAATCATGAGTGACCTGAGGGGAAGTGTTCCGGCCTCGGGACACTTGGGCTCGGGCCGAAATGATTGTAGATATGTACACCGGCCGGACCCGCCACTGCAGATGGCTTCCTTTATTCCCAAGTAGTAGCGATAACAGTTAGTTCGTGTAGGGTATCCAAAAAAAAAAAAAAAAAAAAAAAAAAAAAAAAAAAAAAAAAAAAAAAAAAAAAAAAACCACCTC
>Ga0247765_1001635_pt1 | contig 10015 bp, 12 predicted proteins | sample UWRJL106311C6_FD_179949 | JGI IMG/M metagenome (GOLD analysis project Ga0247765, IMG submission 179949) | Plant litter microbial communities from Arlington Agricultural Research Station in Wisconsin, United States - UWRJ-L106-311C-6 | ecosystem: Environmental > Terrestrial > Plant litter >... | reverse complement strand
GCCGCTTCCGGTGCCGCTCTGTATGGGGAGCTACGCGACCGCCAGTGGCGCCTCGGGGCCATGGCCGGGATGGTGGCAATGCTCGGCGTTGCGGTCTGGACTTACTGGCCCGCCAAGTAGTTCCGCCCGTGTGACATACCACGGCGACCGGCAAGTGGCCGCCGGAGCGTCTGTCCGGGGCGTCAGTCTCGCTTGCGTCTTCGTTGTGAGGAGTCGGCCGGGCGGCGCGCGGCGGCCGAGGCGTTGTAAGGGTCGTAACCCTTTGCCTTGGCGGCCGAGAACTCCTCCAGCACAGCCAGCGTGATCTCGTTGAAAGGATCGACGCGGGGTTCGGCCGGCTGGTCGAGATCGGTCCTGCTGCGTTGCCGGGTCGGGTCTGTCGCCGGTTGGGTGGCGGCCTTCGCTGCCGCCGGTGCGGGCCATAGAAGCCGCAGCACGGAGCCCTTCATTGCATCCCCAGTTCTAATCGTTATGTCGACGCTGCGAAGCTTGTCACAGGCGGCTGTCGGCGTAGTGCGACGCAGGTCACACTCGGGAAGGGTCAGTCGGCGGCGCGATCCGCGGCGCGGGCGAAGTGCCAGAGGCCGCGCAAGACCATCACCATCAGATAGGGGCCGAGGGCGACGGCCCAATAGACGGCCGAGCCGGTGCGCAGGCCGTTGAAGAAGTCCACCAGCAGCTCGAAGGGCCCGCCGTCCGCAAACGGACCGAGCACACCGCGCCCCACTACCCAGATGAGCAGCGGCACGATGAAAAGCCCGAAGGCCAGCAGGATGACCAGGATCATGAGCTCGCGTCGTCCCCGGGCGGTGAGGGCGGGTGCCGTGGGCGCGTCAGCGTTCTGCTTCGGACTTGCATTCATCGGGGCGGCATAATAGCCGGCAAGATGAAAAAAATCAGAGCAGCAGTTGTCGGTGTCGGTTATCTCGGACGGTTTCACGCGCAGAAATATGCGGCGCTCGATGGCTGTGAGCTCGTCGGCGTGGTGGATGGGCGCGCCGAGGCGCGTGAGAAGGTCGCAGGCGAGCTCAGCACGCAAGCCTTCGCGGACTACCACGAGTTGATCGGCCGCGTGGACGCCGTCAGCGTGGCCACGACGACACCGGCGCATTTCGCGATCGCGAAAGACTTCCTCTCCGCTGGCGTGCACGTGCTGGTGGAGAAGCCGATTACGGAGACACCGGAGCAGGCGCGCGAGCTCATCGAGCTGGCGAAAGCGAAGCGCTGCGTCCTTCAGGTCGGGCACCTGGAGCGATTCAATCCGGCGATCCTCGCTGCCGAGCCTTATCTCACGCGGCCCAATTTCATCGAGTGCCACCGGCTGGCGCCGTTCAAGGAGCGCGGCACCGACGTGAATGTCGTGCTCGACCTCATGATCCACGACATCGACATCGTGCAGACGATCGTCGGTGCGCCGATTGCGTCCATCGACGCGATTGGCACGAAGGTGTTCTCGGACGAAATCGACATCGCCAATGCGCGCATCCGGTTCGAGAACGGCTGCGTCGCCAATGCCACGGCGAGCCGGGTCAGTTTCAAGACGGAGCGCAAGCTGCGCGTGTTCGTCGACGACGCGTATCTTTCGCTCGACCTGCAGCAGAAGATCCTGACCGTGATCCGAAAGCGGTCGGATGCCCCGCCGGGGCAGCTTCCGGCCTCCATCGAAGAGCAGAGCTTCGAGCAAGGCGATGCCCTGAAAGCCGAGATCGAGTCGTTTCTCGATTGCATCCGCCACGGCAAGCCGCCGATCGTGGGCGGCGAAGCGGGCATGCGTGCCCTTGAAACGGCCATGCGCATCACCGAACAAGTGCAGCGCGGCTCCCAGGCGCGCTGACGGGGCGTCGCCGTTCCCTCGAACCGCCTCGCTGGTGCACGGATGTACGTCAGCCGGAACGAAGTGGTCACCCCGACCGTTGATGGTTCGAGAAGGGCCCGAACAAGCGGTCGAGCTTGAATCCTCCGCAGGGCCCTCCAGATAACCTGCCATGGATACTCAACTGGTTACTCCGGCTCCCAAGCGGCTCCTCCTGGAGCTCGATCTGATCGCAGACTTCGCGTGCCCGTGGTCGTACCTCGGCAAGCGCAGTCTCGAGCGCGCACTGGGGAACTTGCACGGGTTCCCGGCTCCGGAACTTCGCTGGCACGGGTTCCGTGCGCAGGCTGAAGGCAAGGCTGAGGTGCCGAGCGCGCCGCAATCCTGGCGCGCGCATATGGCTACCCGGTTGCCTGCGGGCATCTCGGTAGACTTTGCGCAGAAGAGTCTCGCTGAGGCTGGCGAGGGGCTTGGCATTCACTTCGATTTCTCGAAGCTCGAGCAACTGCCGGACACCCGCGAGGCGCATCGGCTGGTCGCGCTGGCTGCGAAGGAAGAGAAGCAGAGTGAAGTGGCGGACGGCATCTTCCGTGCGTTCTTCGAGGAGGGGCGGGATATCGGCGACAAGGCGGTGATCGAAGCCGTGGGTCGGGAGAGTCACCTCAGCGACGAGACGCTCACGGCGTTTGCCAACCCCGAATCGGGGCGCGACGAGATCACGGCGGAGGAGAAGCGGCTGCGCGGGTTCGGCGTGGTGGCAACGCCCAACCTGCTGATCAACGGGCGAGTGCTCGTGCCGGGGCCGGCGGACGTGTCGACGTACGTGCAGGCGCTCGACCAGGCGCTGTTCCCGCAGTTGCCCTCGGACAAGAAGCATCTCCACTAAGAGATCGCTTCCGCGACGACCTCGAAGGGCGGCCCTGGTGGCCGCCCTTTTTCGCGCAGCGGTTCAGGACGAGCTCTCGAAGATTCAGGAGGCGCCCCTCCCCCGACTAGCCCATCGCGCGAGCCGCTCCCAGCCGCGCAGCGACTGAGCGCTCCGAGCCGCCCGGCGATTGAGAGCTTCTTAACCCACGCGCGCTAGCCTCAACGAGCCCCGCACGGTAACGTCCCGCCCCCATGGAACCCAAACACTTCGCTCGCGCAGCCCGGCCGGTCACGGTCGCGGCCACCCAATTTTCCTGTAGCTGGGACTCCGACGCCAACATGGCGAAAGCGGAAGCAGCCGTGCGCGAAGCTGCACGCAAGGGCGCCCAGGTCATCCTGCTGCCAGAATTGTTCGAGACGCCTTACTTCTGCATCGAGCAGGACGTGCGCCATCTCGCGCTCGCGAAGCCGCTGGAACAAAGCCGCCCCGTACAACACTTCCAGAAGATTGCACGCGAACTGGAAGTGGTGTTGCCCGTGAGCTTCTTCGAGCGGGCCGGGCGGGCGTACTACAACTCGATCGCGATCGTTGATGCGGACGGTCGCGTGCTCGGCGTGTATCGCAAAGCGCACATCCCCAATGGTCCGGGTTACCAGGAAAAGAACTACTTCAGCCCCGGTGACACGGGCTTCAAGGTTTGGGATACGCGCTACGCGCGTATTGGTGTCGGCATCTGCTGGGACCAGTGGTTCCCAGAGACCGCGCGTGCCATGGCGCTGATGGGCGCAGAGCTTCTGTTCTTCCCAACCGCCATCGGCACGGAGCCGCCGCCGGCTCTGCCGCTCAACTCGCGCGAGCACTGGCAGCGCACGCAGCAGGGGCACGCCGCGGCGAATCTCATGCCGCTGATTGCCTCGAACCGTTACGGGCTCGAGCGCTCGCTACAAAATCCCGACGATCTCTACATTACGTTCTACGGCTCGTCGTTCATCACCGATGCGACGGGCGCGAAGGTGGCAGAAGCGGGTGAGCAGGGCGACGCGGTGCTGACCGCGACGTTCGATCTCGATGCGCTGGCCCAGCAACGCGACAACTGGTTCGTGTTTCGCGATCGCCGGCCGGAGCTTTACGGGCCGCTGCTCACGCTCGATGGCCGGCAGCAGCACGCGTCGACACCGCCCGCGCCAAGCGACGGGTGCGGCTGAGCGCTACTTCGCTTTGGCCTTGCGAGCGAGCCAGGCGCTGGCGCCTTCGAGGTCCTGCACGAACTTCGAATATTCCGCGCGCTGCTGAGATTGCTCCGGGATTCGAAGCAAATAAGACGGATGGATCGTCACCCATACGTGAGCGTCGTCCGTGAAAGGGGTGGGCAGGCCGCGCATTGATGACACGGTAACCGGATGCCCCAGCAAACTTCGAGCAGCCGTGCCGCCTAACGCGATTACGAGGCGAGGCTGAACGAACTTCAGCTCCTCGCTGAGCCACCAGCGGCACGCGTCGATTTCACCGGCGCTCGGCTTCGAGTGAATGCGCCGCTTGCCGCGCGGCTCGAACTTGAAGTGCTTCACCGCGTTCGACACGAACACGTCCTGGCGCTCGATCCCCGCGTCTTGCAGCGCGCGATCCAGAATCGCGCCGGCGGGGCCGACGAAGGGATGACCTTCGAGATCTTCCGAATCGCCCGGTTGTTCACCGACAAGCATCAGCTCGGCTTTCGCAGGCCCTTCGCCCGGCACGCCCTGCGTGGCATCCCGATAGAGCAAGCATCGCTTGCACGCATTCACAGCATCGCGCAGCTCACTCAGAGAATTGAGATGACGTCCGATGCCATCGCCACGCTCTCGCTCGCCGCGCGAAGGTGCGTCATGAATTCCCGGTCGCTGATCTCGTGTGCTCACCCCTCGACAATGATCGAGTGCAACCCAGAGTTCCCGCCGCGATGGCGTATGCGTTTGGAGGAGGAGCGCGCCTGGTCGGAAAGACCAGGCGCGTTGCTGATGGTGGAGGCGGGGGGAATTGAACCCCCGTCCGTAAGTGCTAAGCTCGAAGACCTACGTACGTAGCTGTCTCTTTAGTTGTCGCGCACCGCTACCCGAGCAGCAGGGAAAACGATACGCCAGCGAAAGTGACTCTTAACTAGACGGCCTGTCGCACACCGGCTAGCGATCCCATGAACGCGTCCCCAGATTCAGTTGCATGGGCACAAGCTGGTCTGAGGTCAACAGCCCTTAGGCTGCCAGAGCGTAGTTGTCGTCGTTGGCAACTATGATTTGCAGAGTGTTTTACGAGCGGCACTGCAGCTCGGTACGCACCTCGAGGTTCACGACCCACGTCGAAACCGGTCGCCCCCAAAGAGCCTGCGAAGCATACCTGAGTTGGGGCGAGCGCACTCGCCTCAAGTCCCGGTCCAGCCTCAGCGCTGCCGCATGATGCGCGCTTTGTCCCGCTGCCAGTCGCGATCCTTCTCCGTGGCGCGCTTGTCGTGCTGCTTCTTGCCCTTGGCGAGGCCGACCTCGAGCTTCGCGCGCCCGTTCTTCCAGTGCAGGTCGAGCGGGATCAGCGTGTAGCCCTTGCGCTCCACGGCGCCAATGAGGCGGCTGATCTCGTTCTTGTTGAGCAGCAGTTTGCGCGTGCGCACCGGGTCTGCGACGACGTGCGTCGACGTGGTCCGGAGCGGGGTGATGTGCGCGCCGGTCAGGAACACTTCCTCGTTGCGCACGAACACGTACGCCTCCGCGAGCTGTGCACGGCCCGAGCGCATGGCCTTCACTTCCCAGCCCTGCAGCACCATGCCGGCCTCGAAGCGCTCCTCGATGAAATACTCGAAGTGCGCCTTGCGGTTCTCGGCGATCAGCTTTTCGGTGTCTTTGGTGGGTTTGGCCATAAGGGGGCGCGATTCTAATCGATTGGAAAAAATCGCCTGCGACGATTTTTTCGATACCGCAGCTTCGTTTCCGGCGGCCAAAAGCGCGGTTTTGGCCGCCTGCCCTGGCGCGTTGCTACGCCCGGAGGTTCTTGCAACAATCCCCGCATGCGACACGTCAAGCGCTCGGCCCTCGTCGCACAGCCGCCAGAGCGCATGTTCGCCCTCATCAACGACATCGAGAATTATCCGGCTTTCGTGCCCGGATGCACGCACGCGCGCGTCGAGAGCCGCACGCCCACGGAAATCGTGGCGACGCTGGGCGTGAAGAAGGGCCCGATGCAGACCGAGATCACCACCCGCAACCGGCTGGAGCAGGACAGGCGCATCACCATGTCGCTGGTCCAGGGCCCCTTCAAGGAGCTCGAAGGCGTGTGGACGCTGACGCCCGTGGGCGAGGGCGGCTGCCGCGTGGACCTGGACATGCGCTTCGCGTTCCGCAATCCGATGTCGGCAGTGCTCTTCGAGCCGCTCTTCGAGCAGACGGCATCTTCGCTCGTCGACGCGTTCGTCAGCCGCGCTCGCGCGCTGGATAAGTAACGTGGCATCGATCCGCAAGCGCTGCGTGGTCGCATACGCCACGCGCGACGAGCAATGGCTGTGGACCGTGGAGTTGCCCGACAACGCCACCGTTGCCGATGCACTCAACGAAGCGCGAGCGCTCTCGAAGCGAGAAGAGGTGCCCTGGGATTCCGCACCGCTCGGAATCTTCGGTCAGCCCTGCCAGCGCACGGATGTGCCTGCCGATGGCGATCGCATCGAGCTCTACCGCCCGCTCGCCGCAGATCCGCGCGAGCGTCGTCGCCAGCAGGTGAAGGCCCAGCGGCGCGCGACGCGCCGCTGATCAACTGTCGTTGGTGGGCGGCGCCTGCGGCGCTTTCGGCTCGCCGGGCGGGAGCGTGGGTGCCTTGTCCGCCGGCGCAATGGTGCCCGGCTCGACGATGCGCTTGTCCGCGTCGGGCATCCCTTCCGCATCCTTGTTGTCGAACTTCGAGACCTTGTCTTCCGCGAAGTACACGATCAGGTGACGATGCAGGATGTTGCCCGACATGTTCCCGAGCTTGAGATAGTAGAGGTAATCCCAACGATCGCGGTCGAACGAGTCCGGCACCATCGGTGTGCCGAGCAGGTAGCGGACCTGACTGCGAGTCATTCCCACTTGGAGCTGCGACACCGCGCGCTGCTCGAGGAAATTCCCCTGCTGAATCGGCATGTGATAGACGCAGCCCTGCAAGGCAAGGCCGGCGGCAAGTGCGGTGACGGCGAAAAGAACGCGCCGCGCAGTGCGGCTTTCAGCAAAACGGGGTCGCATGTGAGCCTGTTTGGAGGAATAATCGCGGCCGCATCATACCGTATGGCCAATCTGGCGCACCCCGTACCTTCCGTGGCTCGGGCTGCGCGGCTGGAGAGCTCGAGTGGAAGGTAAGGATCTTCGCAAGGCCGGCCTGAAGGTGACGCTGCCCCGGCTGAAGATTCTCGAGATTCTCGAGAGCAGCACGACGCGTCATCTTTCTGCCGAAGACATTTACCGAACGTTGCTCGATTCCAACGAGGATATCGGGCTGGCGACGGTGTACCGCGTGCTCACGCAGTTCGAGGCGGCCGGGCTCGTCAGCCGCCATCACTTCGAAGACGGCATGGCGGTGTTCGAGCTCAACCAGGGTGTGCATCACGACCATATCGTGTGTCTGGAGTGCGGGCGGGTCGAAGAGTTCATGGATGCGGGCATCGAAGATCGTCAGAACTCCGTCGCGGAGCGATTGGGCTTCGAGATCCGGGACCATTCGATGGTTCTGTACGGGAAGTGCAAACGCAGTCCCTGTCCGTATCGGAAGAAGGGGACGGGGTCGGTGAAGAAGGTGATAGACCGGGGGCATCACTCCTGAGGCCCGGCGAGTGAGGGCTTCTTAGTTCTTCCGCTTGGAAGCCTTAGGCGGAGAAATAGCCGCCGCCGCGTTCTTCAGCATCTCCCTCGCATGCTCACGCGCCTTGGCGGTGATATCGACACCGCCCAGCATCCGGGCAATCTCTTCCACCCGGTCATCCGCCGACAGTTCAGTCAGCGCGGTCCGCGTGGTCTTGCCGTCCGTGAGCTTGGTAACCCGCAAGTGATGATGCCCCTGCGCAGCCACCTGAGGCAGGTGAGTCACGCAAAGCACCTGCGCGTTCTCCGCAAGCGCATGCAACTCGCGCCCGACAATCTCCGCCACGGCCCCGCCAATCCCCGAGTCCACTTCGTCGAACACCATGCATCGGGTCTCGCGCGCGGCACTGGAAACCTGCACAGCGAGCGACAGGCGGGAAAGCTCACCGCCGGAAGCCACCTTCGCCAGCGGGCGCAGCGGCTGCCCGGGGTTCGCGGTGACCCGAAACTCAATCTGATCCACCCCGTGCGGCGCCGGCTCCGTAGTCGTGAGCGGCGTGATTTCCACCTGGAAGCGGCCGCCGGCCATCCCGAGCGTCTGCATGCGCGCCGTAATGTCCTTCGCAAGCGCCCGGCCCGCGGTCGCGCGGCGGGCAGTGAGCTGCTGCGCAAGCGTGCGGTAGCTGTCGAGCGCCGCCGCCTGCTCCTTGCGGAGCTGCGTCAGGTCGGATTCGGCGCGTTCGACTTCGACCAGCTCCGTCTTCAACTGCGTCAGTCGCTGCGGTAGCTCGTCCGGGGAGATGCGGTGCTTGCGCGCCAGCTCTTCGATCGCCGCGAGCCGACGTTCGACCTGGTCCTGGCGGGCGGTGTCCATGTCCAGCGCATCGATGTAGTGGCGGAGCTGATTGGCCGCTTCGCGGATCTGGATCGCAGCCTCGTCAACGAGCGGCAGCACGGCGCCCAGTTTGGCGTCGATCGACGCGAGGTTTCGCAGCGCCTGCACCGCTCGGCTCACGGACGCATGGGCGCTGCCTTCTTCGCTTTCGTAGAGCTGCAGCAGTGCGGTCTGCGCGGCTTCGCCGAGGCGGCCGCGGTTGGCCAGGCGACCCCGCTCCTCGTTGAGCTGGGCGACCTCGCCATCCTGCAACTGCAGGGCTTCGAGCTCCCGCACCTGATAGCGCAGCAGGTCGAGGCGGGCGTCGCGATCGCGTGCCTTGCCTTCGAGCTCGAGCATCCGGTTGAGCAGGCCGTTCCAGACGCGGTGCGAAATGCCCACCTGGCCGACGAGCCCTTCATGGCGCCCGTAGTCGTCGAGCAGCTCACGCTGTGCGGCATTGCGCGTCAGCGACTGGAACTCGTGCTGACCATGAATATCGATGAGGATGTTTCCGAGCTCGCGCAGCAACGTCACCGGCACGGCCTGGCCGTTGAGGTAAGCGCGCGAGCGCCCGTCCGTGGCGACCACTCGCCGCACGGAAAGCTCGCCCTCCGTGCTGATGGACTGCTCTTCGAGCCACTGCTTCAGCTCCCGCGGACTGCGCATCAGGTCGAACGTTGCGGAGATCTCCGCGCGCTCGGCCTTCGCGCGAACGACCTCGGCACCGGCGCGGCCGCCGGAGATGATCTGGAGCGCGTCCACCATGATGGACTTGCCTGCGCCGGTTTCGCCCGTGAGCACGGTGAGCCCGGGCCGCAGGTCCAGCTCGATGGAGTCGATGATCGCGAAGTCGCGGATCTGGAGGTAAGTGAGCACGAGTTGCCTCAGGAGGCTGTCTGAACGATGGGCATCTACTGCGGCTGAGCCTCAAAGGCCGTATGCCGCGATCCTTTCGCTTACATAGTCCCCGCTATGCGCGCGAAACGATCGCGGCATACGGCCTTTGAGTCTCACCCTCGCTACGATGCCCATCATTCAGACAGCCTCCCGCGCGTCAGCGCGAAGGATCGAGCCCGCCACGCCCCCAGTGCAGTTTGGAGCGGAGCAGGCAGTAGTAATCGTGGCCGGGTGGATGCAGCAAGGTGATGCGTTCCTTCGCGGCCTCGATGTCGAGCACGTCGACATCGGGTTCCATCGCACCGAGCAGCACGCCGTCGCACGCGACCTGCGCGTACGTGTCGTATCGCTCGATGAGTTTCACTTCGATTCTGGAACGCGCCGACACCACGATCGGACGATCCGACATCGTGTGGGCGCAAATCGGCGCCATCACGAGCACATCGAGGTGCGGCTCGACGATGGGCCCGCCGCAGGACAGTGCGTAGGCCGTCGAGCCCGTCGCCGTCGCCACGACGATGCCGTCGCCGGAATGGGAGTTCACGAACTTGCCGTTCACGCGGGTCTCGAAGTCGAGCATGCGGCCGGTCGCGGCCTTCTGAAGAACGATGTCGTTCAGTGCGAGGGAGTCCACCACGGTGCCGTCGCCCCGGCGCAGACAGGCGCGCAGCAACGTGCGCTCCTCGCTGGCGAGCTGGCCTTCGATTGCGGCGTCGACGTGGGGCAGCATGTCCTGCGGCATCACGTCCGTCAGGAAGCCGAGGCGCCCGCGA
>Ga0247765_1001634_pt1 | contig 10019 bp, 9 predicted proteins | sample UWRJL106311C6_FD_179949 | JGI IMG/M metagenome (GOLD analysis project Ga0247765, IMG submission 179949) | Plant litter microbial communities from Arlington Agricultural Research Station in Wisconsin, United States - UWRJ-L106-311C-6 | ecosystem: Environmental > Terrestrial > Plant litter >... | reverse complement strand
CCATGTTTTGGCGCCTCACATTGCCTATGAATGGCCGGTCTGGAAGTCGAGGCAGGCAGGAGCCAGCGACCTGCGTCCACGTGTGCGGTGCGGGGTTTGTGTCACGATTCTTATCCGTGATGCATCAAACCACGGTCGAACCTGCCTGAGCCAGCAGAGAGATCCTGGCTCCTTCCTGTGGAAACGATAGAACCGCAGAAATGAGCGAAAAATTCGATTGGAAAGAGCAAGGACTCGACAGGTCCCGATTCGAAGCCCTGACAAAGTTGCTGCGATTGCGGCACCAAGGCCAAGTCGAGACGCCGACCCGCTACGACGACGATCATGATGATGACAACATCCCCGAGACGGACTGCAGCTCGGTCAAGGCCTCACCACCCTCGGATCTGGAAGCTGGTCGCTTGCGGCGGCAATTCCTCGACAGGCTCGCCGAATTGATGGCCAACCAAAAGGGCGGCAGACATGTCGCTGCGACGGCCATGTCCGTTAGCCCAAACAGCGTCAAGGTCACGGTCGCCAAAAACGATAAATTCCGTCTCACCGACAAAGAATTCCTCGAACGCGTCCAGTCGCTGTTACGACGAATCGCTGCAGCAACCCTGGATGACGGGAGCAGGGACGAGCTTTGGGCCGCACTCGTCGTGCACAGCGAACCCAGGATCCAGGGATACCTCGTCGAGGTGAGACAGCTCCTCAAGCGATACCAACAACAACACGCTAGCACGGCCCGCCAACGAGTCCAAAAAGCTGCTGTCGCCCCTTCTCTGGACTCGGAGCTGAGCGACCTGTGCATCGCCGTCTTTGGCCAACATGCATCGACGGTATGCCGAAACGATTTGCTGGTTACACAAGCCCACGCGATCCACAAGATGTTTCCGTCTGGGGATTTCGAGAGCCTCGATTTTCCCGCCGGTGCTAGCCTCAGAACCGCTCTTGGTTTTCTCGGAAGGCCTAGGACCTCTTTCCACACTCTGGTTGCGGCTGCAGAGAGGCTGGAGGGCTTTGCGAATATTCAGATTACCACTGTCGCCGAGCAGAGATTGGAGCGGACCAAGGGCAAGAAAGCTGCTTTGGCTGCTGACAGCGAACCATGGAGTGTATCTCAGACATTTCAACAGTTGGGACAACCGCTAACAGATGCCCAAATCCATCTCTTGTTGGATTCCAAAGGAAGAAAGGCAAAATGGACCAAGACGAGGTTGCTGCAGGAGTTTGGCAAGCTGAGGTCTCCGACCTGGGAGGTCCATGCCGAGATGCAGCTTTTACAGCACTGCATCTTGGCTGCGCCCACCAGAGGCGGCGGCAGCGGGAAAATGGTTCCATATTTTGGTTGCAGCAAGCGAAGCTGCTTTCTCTGCTGGAGTTTTCTCGACATTTTCCAGCCGGGGTTCAAAACTAGGGGCTGCCATGGGAAGCTGTACAATCTTTGGGGGCTTCCCAGCTTCGAGGGTGCGAAGGCGGAGGATGTGAGCAAGATCGCGGGCACGGTACGCCGACTGGAAATGCTGCTAACAAAAGAGTTACTCCGCGGAAATGCCAGTGCCCTACCCTTGGCCAAAGAGTCTACCATCGGCCCATCCATCCACACCATCATGCCCACGTACGACGACGTGGAGCGGCCTGGCCTGGCCGACACAGTGCGGAGCTACCTAAACAACCAATGGCTGAACGCCATCTTCTCAGCTGCCGAAAATCGTGGGGAGAACGCATACGAGGAGGACACAGTCGTGGCATTAAGCGTGCAGAACAACATGGAGGTCGAGGCCAGCACAGAAGATGCAGCCGGTGGGCCGTGCGGGAATTTCGACTGCGAGGAGAGGATGACGACAAGAAGATGCTCTCGGTGCCACGGGAAATGGTATTGCAGCCTATCGTGTGAGGAAGCCGACGTGTACTCGCACCGATTCGCCTGCAGTCGCGGGGCCATTACCACGGCCGACATGCTGCTGAGGGACTGCTTCGCTGACCAGCTCCCAGAGGACCCGCAGGTACGAGAAGACTTTGGCTTCGTCCGTTGCAGAAACAAGACGGAGGAGTCCCACCTGTGTGGGCTGTACCAGGGCATCTTCAAATTATTCGACGTCGATGCCGCAGAGCTGCACAGGTGGAGGATCGAGGGGATCCTGGCGGAAAAGATTATCGAAACGTTTTCTGCTCATCCGAAGGACTCTCGCGGGGGTTATTATCCCTGGTTCCTCCGTAACCAACACGTCCTTGACCAGCAACACCAAGCAGTGCGTGACGAAGACGACCCTGATCTCCACGTGCAACGGATGCTCGCCAAGGCACGCCCATACCTCTCGCCCTGGGACCGAAACACACCCGTCCAAGACCTCGTTCCCTGGGCGAAACAAAACTGTTTCTTCTTCCTCGCGCTATTGCTTGACTCGGCTCTCCCCCCACCGAGGATGCCGCACCTCGACCTGTGGTACGACTTTGGCTTCGCCGTGTGTTGTGCGAACCTACACGACGAGTCCACTCTGGCCAATGTATACCAGAACCTGCTGCTCGGCAACCGGCCTATCCGGGACTACTTTGCCAGTTTAGGCAGCGGGACCACATTCACGCCTGCTGATTTCCCGACCTGCACCTTTGAGCAATTCTGGAAGGCATGGGAGGCTGGGACGCTCATGGACCTGTTCGACACGTACGGCAACTACGGGGGCCGAGCCTCCTACGGTGAGTCCATTGACTTTCAGTTTCCTGATCTGAGGGAGTTTCTCTCATACCCTGGGGGCCCTGGATCCGTGATACGCCCGTCGGTCTGGCGACTTCGGCAGTTCCTGGCTGTCGAAGGCACCGGGGCAAATCTGTTCACGGTGGCGCCCACTATCTCCCGTGCCGCTATTGAGTATGGATTCGAACCGGGGCTGGATGTGAGGACACGATTGGACCTGCATGCCTTTTACACGAAAATCTTCGAGCGGGGCGTTCACGCCGCAGAAGTCGATGGCGCTCTGAGGAGGGGGAAGCTCGATGAGATGGCAGATCTGTGGTATGGAGAGTCGGTTCCTGAGCGTGTGAGGGTGGTGTTGAGGACGGTGTCGGAAAAGGCGGGGCGGACCATGTCTCCGCATGTTATCGGGGTTGGTGCGTTCAGTGGCAATAATGATACACGTATGCATGGCGAGGAGTGTTCTCACATCGGCGGAGATGATGGCAGCAGAGAAGATCAGAGTCCGGGGGAAGAACGGAATGAGCTTTTGGAGAGCCAGACGAGAGGCTGGTGTACAATTCAGTAGGTACCTGCCTACCCAGCCAGGGTACCTAAATACCTAGGTAGGTACCAGGGGCAGGGAACATCTCGTGCTGACTGGACTGGACCGGACTATGACATTTGATGACTGGATTTATAGAAAACATGGGGGGGAAACCTTATCCCTATTTATACATGTGTGTGTTTTGCTCTTGATGGAATGTCCCCCATGTCATCGCACTCGACATTGTACCCTGTACTTTTAATGACCGACGTGGGCATACAGAAAAAAGTCCGAATTGATACCTCGTTGGAACCAGGATCGTCGTCTGGTGTGATGGGGTGGTGGCGATCAATATTCGTATTAACGGCACAAGGGTTGTGTGCAGTTGGTCAGCTCCATCATTGATGAGGGAAAAAAAGTCCGAACTCCCAAACTCGCACTTGTAGTGATAATCCCATGTAAAATCTGAGCTCAGACAAGAGGAGGAAAGCTTAATCCGGTGGATTAGGATATTTAAAAAAAAATAAAGTCGGTGATAGTGAAGACAATGTTGCCAACTACTATGCAGTCATTTTTGATGTACTTTGGCCGTGTTTCGGGCGTGGTTTGCATCACTGTCCTCATCTGGGCAGGTTTGTAAGTTCGGCTTTTCTTGTAATGGTGGAGGTCAGCTGTCGAAAGTGTGAAAATTGCAAAAGTTGTGTGATTGATCAAGTTACGAAAGATGCTTCAGTACCAGACGACTGACTATAAATAAGCGGGAGGTTATGTTGGCCACACATATTGTAGGGCCTCTACTCTACACATGCACATCAGTATATACGCGTTAGTCCCCCTAGTTCCCAACATGCTCCCCTGGAAAATGATAAATCATATCTCAAGGGTCAAATTCTTACATTATTCTAAAGTCACACACGCAGAGCTGGATACCTATATACATGGTCCCTCTGATGGCGTTGGTGCAGATCAAGTCCTTGCCAATGCCATCAAGGCTACAATTATTCAGCTTACTCGGGGCGGGGCGTCCATGGGTGCTAGTCTTTGATGCACTCATATTGATAAAAAGTCCAGTCTCCTGACGTCGGGCCTTACACGCCTGTCTGTCTGTCCTCAGTAAACCACAGCCATGTCCTTCTTTTTCTTCCGCTTCTTCTTCTCCTTCCTTCTTTCATTGCCGCAATAGCAGCATACAGGTCATTGGTCTTTAGCAGACTAGATACATGTATCAACTAGCGATTGATACCCGCGCCCGAATACCCTCGGGGGCACAAGGTCAGAGAGCGGACATGTCGCTTGTATTCAGCCCTACCCAAATGAGAAATCATTGTGGCTATGGTTGTACAAAAGGCCACTTATTTGAGATAAAGTGCTTTTGCAGCGCAGTTGCCTCTCCGTGCCACATTCCACCAAGGCTTGTCTATTCCCTTGCCCGCACCCCTCCCCCCAGGCTTTTCCTTTCCCCTTCCCCCCCCCCCCCCCCTTCCAAACTCAATCCAAGTCCTTCGCTAGCAACACGTGAAGATTGAGGCAGAGATTTTTTGTTTTGCATGACGCTAAATCGCAGGATAACGCTCCCGAGGGATTGGACACTTAGTCCGAGTAGTTCGGACTTTGGAAACATTTTCGTGGCGTCTCACCCAACGACCAACTAGCGGGCTAGGCCCACCCCGGCGCCAACGGCCCAACGTGACACAGAGGATTCAGCAACTGCGCCTACGAAAAAGGCATTCTTGCAGCATTTTGAAATATTTTAAGCGCCTTTTCCTCTGGCTCTGGCCAACATCAAAGGTCCCGGGCTGTGTTTGGGATTGCGCAGGGGAGTGCCTAGGGGATCGTGCAGCATTCATGTTCCCGAGTAAAAAGAATTTCAGGTGCACTCAGGTGCTTGGAATCCAGTCCCCGCGGTTTCCCAAAACTCTGTCCATGTATGTCCTCTCACCATCACCACGTTCAAATGACGCCAGACATCTGTCAAGCGCAGAGTCATGATAGATCACCCCTTACAAAGTGAACAGCCGCGGGCGGCTTCCTACCAGTTGTCCGATCTTCCCGAAGTGAATCACAGCGCGCAATACAGCCACGATGCTCCGCAGGTATACGAGCCGGCTCACCTCGAGGTAGCGACATCGAAATATGAAAACGAGAAATATTCCTACTCGACAATACCTTCCTCCTCAACAACCCCGTATCCTACCCATGCAGCCGAATTGACATCACACGGGCACATGCAAATACCGAACGAGAAGGAGGTAGCACCGACAAGGGAGAACAAGACGATATGGGGTTTCCAAAGAAGGGTTTTTATTCTGGCGTGTATAGTTGGGGGGCTAATTATTATCGGCATTATCGTGGCCAGCGTTGTCGCTGTCGTGGTCACTCGGAATCAACAAGCTTCTCAGTCGGGGAATCAGCTCGGAAATAACAATGGGACTGGCAATGGTGGGGATCAAACAGGAAGGGGGAATGGGAATGGGTCAAGCCGAGGAGGAGGAGGAGGGCCAGGAACTCTTCTTGCGCAGACGTCCCTCGCTGTCGCCAACTTCACCGAGGAGGGTGGTGCCCAAGCCGCCCATCATTACGTTTTTGCGCAGAGCAACTCCAGCGAGCTGATTGCTTCTCTGTGGGACAGCCAAAACAAAACCTGGAGCACCGTGTCCATCTCGCGCATTTTTTCCGCAATGGGAGACACCAACCCCAACTTCGACCTTAACCCTTTAAACGGCACGCCCATTGCCGCCTTTGCGTATACCAACCCCAGCTTCCAAATGCGCGTTTACTTTCTTGACACGTCACGGGTCATTCAAGAACTTATCAACACCGATCCCTGGTTACGGCCTCAGGGATGGAAACCCGGCTCTCTCGGGTTCAGCAGCACCTCGACATCCAACACCATCCTCGTCGCGCGAGAAGGATCACATCTTACGGCGTTGCGTCCACAATGCGGCACGGGCAGCGACTGCCGGAATAAATTCCCGCCAATGGTAGTGATATTCCAAAACCCTTCCAATGTGGTTGTCCTCGCCAAGTCGCCCGAATGGGTTCCCCAAACGATTGCGCCGGCCGAGGCGCGTACTGTCCTGGGAATTTCGGGCCTGATTGAATCGCCGGATATTACGGATTTTCAGTGGAGACTAAATTTTTTTCAGGCGGGGATGTTTAAGGAATATGGTTCGAACGGGGGGTTAGGGGGGTGGATTGATGGTAAACACCCAATTAACACCCAATTTCTCTCTCATTGTTTATGTGCATCCATGTGGTGTGTGGACTGCCATGGACAAGAATGAGCTGGTTTGACTGACTTTTTTTTTTTTGTGAGTACAGGAAGAAGTCTAGACCGCATCACGCCTCCCGAAAAAGCCATGTCGTCATTCTCCTTCGATCTCCGAAACATCATGGTCCTCACCGTCGAAGGCGACGGAACCCTCTGGGCGCGGATTTATACGGGCAAAACCGCAAAATGGGACCAGGATCCCCTTCCCGTAGTCTCGACGGCGGGGATTTCCGCGTCTGCAGCAAAATTCACGGCCGCAGCAGGTAGTTCAGGAAAACGTATCTATGCCCTGTTGGAAGATGGCGTGCTGCATGAGTGGCAGTTTGTAAGCGGCGGGGAGGGATCGTGGCAGTATATCGGGGTGGTGCCAATTGGGTTGTAGGGTTCAATACCTTGATGATTAATGAATACATAAGATCAAGTAATAACAACACTGATGACCACGTGCAAGTGTTGACTCTGTTCCGTTTTGACCGTGTCGGGTTAGGTATCTGGTTGTCTGGCAATGTGACCCGGTTTTATCAGATGGTGAAGATTTGCAGAAACGATCAATGTAGATCAAAAATGTTGACGGGCTAACCTTTTTGACAATTTGTGATTTCTTCTATTTGTCTGGAAAGGTTCATTTTCACCACCCCCTGAAAATCTCCCGTACATTGCTCCAATCTAACCAAGATCCTGTGCTCTGCGATTGAATATTACGGAGTGAGCCTGAGAAGTCTACCTCCCGCACCGTCCTCCAATACCCACAGAGCACCGTCCGGACCCTGTCGCACACAGCGAGTACGCTTGCCAATTCTAATTCTCTGCACCTCACGCGCGGTAGTGCCGGAAATCTCCACCCGAACCAACCCCTGTGCACCGAGACCGCTGATAATCGCATTGCCCTTCCAGCTGGAAAACAGGTCGCCCTTGTAGATGACCAAACTCGATGGCGAGATGACGGGATTCCAGAAGACTTTGGGAGCGATGAATTCCGGTCGAGTATTGTGGCTGGGAATCTGCCGTCCGTCATAGTGGTTGCCCTGCGACACGACCGGCCATCCGTAATTCCCGCCTCTCTCAATCAGGTTGAGCTCATCGCCGCCCATCGGGCCCATCTCTACCTCCCAGAGACGACCTTGCTCGTCAAAGTCAATACCCAGCGGGTTGCGGATACCCAAAGCCCAAAATGTGTTTCCGGGTGTGCCGGTAAAGGGGTTGCCCTCAGCGGCGGTTCCGTCGTCTTTGAGACGCAGGATCTTGCCGAGATTGCTGGTCATGGACTGGGCCGGGTCGAACTGCTGTCTTTCTCCCGAGGATAGGCACAGGGTCGAGTTGGCATCAAACAGGATGCGGTGACCATAGTGGCCACCGCCTTGGACATTTTGGGTTTGACGCCAAATAACGGTAACATCTTGGAGAGCACCGCCGCCACTGGTATTCAGCACCAACTTGGCTCGCGCCAGGGCCGCGCGTGCCTGGTTCCCGCTTTGTTCGGCGTAGCTAAAGTAGACGAGGTTGTTCTCTGCGAAGTTGGGGTGGATGGCAATATCACCGAATCCGCCCTGGTCAGCGTAACGGACGGCGGGAACTCCCGTGATGGTGCCCTTGGCTTTGGTGGCGGGATCAACAAGACGTTGGTTTCCCCTCTTTTCCGTGACGAGGATGCGGTTGTCAGGCAGGAAAGCCAGAGCCCACGGTTCCGCAAAGTCGGTGATGGCCGACGTTTGCGGGTTGGCTTGGCGCGGTGCCACGGGCGTTGGCGGCAAGGCGAGAACGCCAGCCACCAACGCTAGAGCGCAGGCAGCAGAGAGACCGAATTGCATCATCTTTGCCTCCTCTCTTTTGGTGTCAAGCTGGTCAGGCAGTCGTCAAAAGGGGCAAACCTCTGCAAGGTGGGTGTTAGTGCTATGGGGTCATTGCTAGCCTTTTATTTATTTCAATAGGAAACCAAGGCTGGGACCAAGCCCAGTGTGCTTCAGGCTATTATTCCGTACCATTGGCCACATGTAGCGACTACACTACACCTCCATAGTTACCTAGCCAAGTATCACTTGTAGCGGGTAAATAGGTAGGTAGCCATGGGTGGAAAACAAAATACTACACCACGCTTTCTTGTCTTGTCCCGGGAACTATCCAAATCATATCCTAACAGCGGCGACTACTTGGCGGGTTGGCGCCATGCCATATCTCATGTTTGCATACTACCCACGGAAATATTATTACCATGCGCCGCTAGGTATTTTGATGGCAGCAATACCGGTTCTCAGAATTAGCGACTTGTTTTCCGTGGAATTGGGAAAAAGTGCTACGTCAGCTCTCAACTTCTCCGGAGTTTGATGATAAGGGAGTTTCGCCGAAATGCATGTGGTTTTCGCTTAAACCGCGCTACTACATTCCGTGTTGGGGCCGGTCATCCGAGGTGCTTGTTTTTCTTGCCTCCTTTCAATGCGGACCAGACATTGTCCAGACTCTCATGATTCTTACCCTGTTTTCAATGGCCTCGACATGTGTCCTTGTCAATATTTGTGAACACCCCCTAGAGAGTTTGGGAGGATGTATTTGGTGGCGTGAGTTGAAGTCAATCTCATCGGAGGCTGTAGGCTGCCGGTTGTGAACCGGGACCACGGAGCCCCGACAATATAAACATGAACCAAAAGTAGGAAAACGGGCGTGCGACCGGCAGAACGGCTTCACACCGGAGCCATGTCACTGTCTTTCATCTTTCGAGTTTGGTCATGAACTTTGTCCCCCCTCAAGCCAAGCATCTTGGCGACGGAGACCTCAATCCCGCAAAGTCTTGGTTCTTCGGTCTTGGCTGCCCTGTACAGCCTGGTAATCTGCAATGAATCTGGGCACACAAAATTTCCTTTTTCGTTCGCAGTCCTGAGCGTGAGCTGTGTGCTGATTTGTCCTGAGCTTCCCCTGATTAGGGGTTTAAATTTCCCGCTGATGGGAACCCGTGGGTACCCCAAATTTTTTTTTGGGTACCCATGGGCGGGATGGGTAAAAGTGGGTTTGGGTACCCATGGGAAATACAGTGGGGTGTCAAAATAAACGCAAATCGCGACTATCGTCACCAAAACTGCCCATTTTCATGCTTTTCAACAGGGTATATCTCAACCACGGGTCGATGAAAAAATAAAAGAAAAATGTTACATATAGAAATTTATCTAAACTTTATATTTAGTATCTCGTGATTAAGTTTAGGCTTAATCTTGTAAAATGGCACGTGTGTATAATTTGCTATATTATTTTGCGCAGAAATCTGTTAACGTACATGATAAGCGAGTCAGCCAGACAAGCGAGTCAGCCACTTTTTTCCCATATATAACCCTAAAAATCACAAATGCTAACTCTCTCAAAGTTACATATATAACCCTGAAAATTCAAATATAACATATTTAATATAATACAAATATAATATAATCTTGCTTAATAAGTTTTTACTATTAAATTAAAAGTGTAATTAAAAAGTAATTTAAAAATAATTATAAAATATATATATTCTCAATTAACCCTTATTAAATAACCTTAGCTTACTAAGTAAAATTATATTATACTTA
>Ga0247765_1001633_pt1 | contig 10028 bp, 8 predicted proteins | sample UWRJL106311C6_FD_179949 | JGI IMG/M metagenome (GOLD analysis project Ga0247765, IMG submission 179949) | Plant litter microbial communities from Arlington Agricultural Research Station in Wisconsin, United States - UWRJ-L106-311C-6 | ecosystem: Environmental > Terrestrial > Plant litter >... | reverse complement strand
GAGTCCGTGGCCCTCGCCCTCGGGCGTCGTGAGTCCGAAGTCGACGTTGAACGAATTGTGCTCGGACGACACCCAGCGGTGCGTCCATGACATGCGCTTGCGATACGCCTCGAGATTCGCGAGCGGTGCGCGCGAGACGAGCGCCAGGGAAACACCGCGTGCGTTCAGATGCGCGGGCGTGAACTGCCCGATGTTGTCCGTGAACATCGAACACCCTGGGCACCCGGCCGTCGGCCAGCCGTGCACACCAGGCGCGAACATGAAGTGATACAGCAGCAACTGCGGCCGGCCGTCGAACAAATCGAGCAGGCTCACGTTGCCATCGGGGCTCGCAAACACATACTGCTTCTCCACTCGCGCCATCGGCATGCGACGACGCTCTGCGGCGAGCGCGTCGCGCGCGTGCGTGAGCGCCTTCTCCTTGACGAGAAGTGCGTTGCGCGCAGCAAGCCACTCCTCCTGAGACACAACCTTAGGAACAGCCGCTTTGGCTGACGACATGCTTACGCTCCTGACGAATTGCACCCTTGCCCTCTAAAGACGGACGACAGGACGCCGAACCGACAGACGCTGACAAAACAGACGTGGGCCGGCTTCTTGCATACTCTCTCCCCGAGTACCGGGGGAAAGCAGCGTGAACGCCTTAGCCAAGCCGATTACCCAGAACGCCGATATCCGCTACCTCGGCAAGCTGCTGGGCGACGTCATCCGCGCCTACGGCGGCGACCGTCTGTTCGAGCGCATCGAGAGCATTCGCGCCAGCTCGGTGGACCGCTATCGCGGCATGGGTGACGCCTCTGCGCCGGGTCGTGGGCTGGAGGCCCTCAACCCTGACGACACGCTCTCGTTCGTCCGCGCCTTCATGCTCTTCTCCATGCTGGCCAACCTGGCGGAGGACCGTCAGGGCGGGCTGAACGAATCCGGTGGCGACGTCGCTACCGCGCTGTCCCAGCTCAACGCCAAGGGCATCACCGCTGAGGCCGCCGCAGCGCTGCTCGATCACGCGCTCATCGTGCCCGTGCTCACAGCCCATCCCACAGAAGTCATGCGCAAGAGCATGATCGATCACCGGAACCGCATTGCCGATCTCATGCGCCAGCGGGACATCGGCCGCATGGAAACGCCCAACGGCGACGCGGTCGAGCAGGCGATCCTCAGGCAAATCTCGCTGCTCTGGCAGACACGCCCCCTCCGCCGCGAACGCTTGTACGTTGCCGACGAGGTCGAAATCGCGCTCACTTACCTGCGCGACGTGTTCCTGCCGGTCCTGCCTCTTCTATATGCGAGATGGGAGCGCCTGCTTTCCCACCGTCCGAAGAGCTTCCTGCGCCTCGGAAGCTGGATCGGCGGGGACCGCGATGGCAACCCCAACGTCACGGCAGATTCGCTGCGCGTCGCGCTCGGACGCGCCTCAGCGGCAGCGCTCGAAAGCTACCTCGATCAAATACATACGCTCGGTGCTGAACTCTCCATCTCAACTGAGTTGGCGAAGCCCACCGACGAGCTCGAAACCCTCGCCGACGCTAGCGGCGACACCACCGCCGCCCGCAAGGACGAGCCGTACCGTCGCGCGCTGACTGGCTGCTATGCACGTCTCGCTGCCACGTACGAGCTCTTCACCGGCCACCCACCCGGCCGCCAGGCCCACGTGCCGGGGACGCCCTACCTGCGACCCGAGGAACTGCGCACCGACCTGGTGACCATCGCTCACTCGCTGGCCCAAAGTGGTGCCGGATTGCTCGCCACGGGTGGCGCACTCGGCCGACTCATCCGCGCCGTCGAAAGCTGCGGCTTTCATCTCGCCACGCTGGATCTGCGCCAGAACTCCGACGTACATGCCCGCGTCGTCGCGGACCTGTTGAAGGTCGCCGGCGTCGAACCCGACTACCTGAGCCTGGATGAGCAAGCTCGCGTGACGCTTCTTCGTAAGGAACTCGCCAGCGAGCGTCTCCTCGCGAGCCCCTTCTCCCAGTACACCGACGAGACGCACTCCGAGCTCGCCATCGTGCTTGCCGCCGCGCAGGCGCATGAGCGCTACGGCAAAGCCTCTATCACCACGTACATCATCTCCAAGTGCGAGAGCGTGTCGGACATGCTCGAGGTGAACGTGCTTCTGAAGGAGGCTGGCCTGTACCGGCCGTCAGATCCCGCAGCGGCCGCGATTATGGTCGTTCCCCTGTTCGAAACGATCGGAGACCTGCAGCGAGCGCCCGACATCATGCGCGCGTGGCTCACGCTCCCTGAGATTCGGCAGGCACTCGACGCACGCGGATATCAGGAAGTGATGGTCGGCTACTCCGACTCGAACAAGGACGGCGGCTACCTCACCTCCGTATGGAGCCTCAACCAGGCGACTCGTGCGCTAGCGCGTGAGTTCGAACAAACGCACGCGGCAATGCAGATCTTCCACGGACGCGGCGGTGCAGTGGGTCGCGGCGGCGGCTCCTCGTTCGCGGCTATCCGTGCGCAACCGCGTGGCACCGTGCAAGGGCGGATTCGCATCACCGAACAAGGCGAGGTCATCGCAGCCAAGTACGGCACGCGCGATAGCGCGGCACTGAACCTCGAAGCCATCACCGCCGCCACTCTGCTGGCGACTCTCGAGCCTTCGACTACGTCTGCGGAGGAAGTGGCGCGCTTCGTGCAGGCGATGGAAACCATCTCCGCTAACGCGTTCTCCACCTACCAGGCACTCGTATACGGGACGGAAGGCTTCAAGACCTTCTTCCGCCAGATGACGCCGTTGCTGGAGATCGCCGAGCTGAAGATCGGCTCGAGGCCTGCTTCTCGCACCAAGTCCGATCGCATCGAGGATCTGCGCGCGATCCCATGGGTGTTCAGTTGGGCGCAGGCCCGAGTGATGTTGCCGGGATGGTATGGCGCGGGTCAGGCGCTGCATGAGTTCCCTGACAAGGGACTGCTGCGCGAGATGGCGGCCACCTGGCCCTTCTTCCGCGCGACGCTCGACAACATGGAGATGGTTCTCGCGAAGTCCGACATGGACATCGCCAAGCGCTACAGCACGCTCGTGCAGGACCGCGCGATGGCCGACGCACTCTTCGGGAGAATCCGTTCAGCTTGGGAAACGACGCATGACTGCCTGCTTTCGATCACTGGGCAGTCGCGCCTGCTGGAGAAGAATCCGCCGCTCGACGCGTCGATCCGGCTCAGGCTGCCGTACATCGAACCGCTCAACCTGCTGCAGGTGGAACTGCTGAGGCGCTACAGAGCGGGCGAGACGGATGCCCGCGTACGCGAAGGGATCCAGCTATCGATCAACGCAGTCGCAACGGCCCTGCGAAACAGCGGCTAGCGGCCGGCCGGCCAAGACATCCCGGCGACCGCGACCGCTCGGGATTGCACCGCGAAGCGCCGCCCTCCAGCCGCCCGGCGATTGAGGGCCTCTTATTCCGCCACGTTCGCACAGCTATCGGATGAGTAAGTCGGCTCCACCGGCCGCTTCGGCCGCGCCTCATTAAACCCCGGGTCCTGCTTGCGCTTCTGCGCCCACTCCGTCGTGTCCTTCATCCATTGCTTGAGCGCCGCCTGATACTCGGCAACCTGCGCCCGCTCGGCCGGATTATCCCCGCAATACCTGAGCTGAATCTGCACGCCCTCGAACTGGGACTCCTGCGCCTGAATCTCCGCGCGATTCGGCACCCACAACTCCATCGTCGCAGGCCCCTTCCAGATCACGTGCGGCCAGAGATCGCGCGAGCGCGGCACGCGCATGCTGAACACGCGCCTGGCATGCGAGGCATCCGCCGCCAACGCGAGATCCACCATGATGCCTGCGCCGGTGCGCGTGCCGATTGCACACACTTCCTCCTGCACCGTGGCGACCCAGCGCCCATCCGGCGACTCAGCCTTCTTTTCGCCGGCATGCTCGCAATCACGCGCGTCCGCGGCCCAACCCGCCATCGGCGCCGCCAACACAAGCAGCCCAACAAGAACCCGCACCCCGCGCATCATGTCGTTTCGCCGCGCCGGAAACAGGCCAGCGAATGATCGTTGACGATCCCAACGGCCTGCATCCACGCATACACAATGGTGGGGCCCACGAACTTGAACCCGCGCCGCTTCAGCTCCTTCGAAATCTTCTCCGACAGCGGCGTGGTGGCGAGCAGCTTCTTGCCGTCCCCGACGATCGGCTCCCCCTCCGTGAACGACCAGCAGAACGTCGAGAACTTCTCGCCGCGCTCGAGCATGTCGCAATAGATCTTCGCGCCGCCGATCGTGGCTTCGATCTTGGCGCGCGAACGCACGATGCCCGCATCGGCCAGCAGGCGCCGAATGTCCCGCTCGCCAAACTTCGCCACCTTCGCCGGATCGAAGTCCGCAAACCCTTTGCGAAACGCCACCCGCTTGTTGAGGATCGTGCTCCAGGACAGCCCCGCCTGGAACCCTTCCAGCATGAGCATCTCCCAGAGCTTGCGACTGTTGCGCTGGGGAACACCCCACTCCTTGTCGTGATAGGCGACCATGAGTTTGTCCGTGCCGGCCCAGCGGCAGCGGACCATTTCAGGAGAGGGTGCGGCATCTTTCATGCCGCGCAAGCCTACGCGCCGGACGCCGCGCTGTCAGCCCGCGAAGTCCAGCGGCCGGCCCACGGCGAGCGTGTTCCTGAACACGCTGTTCATCGCGCGGAATGGCGGCTCGGGTTCGACGCCAAGCGACTCCACCACTTTCGTCCAGAAGGCGCGGGCCGCGGCGGCAGCGGAGATGTCGAACACCTCGCCATCCGTGAAGCCATGTCGCTTCAATTCCTGCACGTCGCAGGCGTCGACCGACGACGCATCACTTGCGACCTTGCGCGCGAACGACACCATCGCGATTTCAGCGGGGTTCAGTGAGTCAGGCGCCTCCCCGCGCGCCAGCGCAAGAACGTCTGCCTCGGGAATAAACTCCATCAGCGCCCGCCCGTGCGCGAGCGAGCACAGCGTGCTGCGCAAGGCCGTTGCGGATACGAACGTCACGAGCTCGAAGCGCCGCTTCGTCATGTGCCGCTTGATGCCGATCTGCAACTGTGCCCACAGGCCCATGATCTCCGGCCGGTGGCAGAACACCTTCGCGTAATTCGGCACGAACCCCCAGTGCGCTTCCTGTCGCGCGTACATCGCGCGCACTTCGTCGCTGATGCTGGAAGCCGGAAGGATGTCGATGAACGCCATGTGAAATCGCCTCGCTCAGCGGCCCTGCTGACTGAAAGAATACTGACTGATCTGGGCGTACTCGCCCTGGTTCGCGTAATCGCCCGCCGTCCGCCGCGAACGGAACTCGCCCCAGTTGATCGGCCGATAGCGCGCCGGATGACGCGCATCGATGACCGACGGCAGCGGCGCGTAATCCGCGCTGTACGGCGGATTGAGGAAAAACGCCGTGGTGAAGCGCTCGACATCGGGCTGCACCAGCGCGCGATGAAGCGCGGCCCGGTACCGGTCGTTCGACCACACCTGCACGATGTCGCCGATGTTGATGACGAACGCGTCGCGCCGCGGCTCGATGAGCTTCCACGCTCCCTCGTGAAACACTTCGAGTCCCGGCCGATCCTGAAACAGCACCGTCACAGCGCCGGCGTCCGTATGCTGGTTCACGCCCAGATACCCCGCCTTCGCCACGGACGCGTCTACCGGCCGCTCGGGCGTTGGGCACTCCGGGTAGTAGTTCAGCCGCAGGAAGCTCGTGTGCTCCGGCGCGAAGTACGCGTCGAGCGCATTCGAGGACACGCCCAGGCTCAACGCGATGGCCCTGAGTATCCGCATCGAAACCGCGTTGCTCGCGTCGTAAAACGTTTCGATCACCGGCTTGAACTGCGGCAGCAACGCCGGCCACTGCGGCACGATCGCCCGGCCCGACGCCGGCCCCACGTCGTAGATCTGCTTCCAGTCCGGCGTGTGCCGCGTGAGCTCGCGATCGTAGAAGCCCCAGGGATTCTCCGCCGACCGCACGATCGCTTGCTTGGCGGCAAGCGGCTGAAGGAAAAACGCTCGCATCTGCCGCTGCACGCTCGCGATCAGGTGCGGATCGACTCCGTGCCCGACCGCCTGGAAGAAACCCCAATCGCGACACGCAGCGCCGATCGCCCGGACCGTCTCCGGCGCTTCAGGATCCGCGATATCGACGACTGGTATGCCTTCAACACTCATGCCCCGCCGCTCCTCACGCCGATTTCCGCGGATGCAGCCACTTCGGGAGCAGCGTGTAGGGATCGAGCGCGATACCCGTGTCATAGCGAACGCCCTTCTCCGCGAGACGCTTCTGGATCGAGCCATCGCGCCACGCATTGAACAGATCGGTGCAGCCACCGACGTGCACCCCACCGATGAAGATCTGCGGGATCGTCACCGCGCCCGTGCGCTGGGCAAGCACCGCGCGAATCTTCCCGCCGCGATCGCCACCCTGATACTCCACCGAGTCCAGGTCGACGCTGCGGTACTTGATGCCAATGCGCGCAAACATCTTGCGTACCGACCAGCAGAACTCGCACCACTCCAGCGCGAACATGACGACGGGCTCGTTGCGCACGACCTCGTCGACGAAGCGCTGCGCTTCAGGATCCAGCGCCGCCTGCACCGGCGCGACCGCCGGGGCCGGCGCCGCCGGAGGGGGCGCATCGAAGCGGCAAAGCGGTGTGGAGCGGGACAGCTCGAGCTCTTCGGCCGTCATCTCTTCACCGACGTTATCGAACAGCGGTGTCGACAGGTAACGCTCGCCCGTGTCGGGCAGCATGCAGACGATGTTGGTGCCGGGGGCCGCGCGGCGGGCCACGTTGAGTGCGGCGGCAAGGGTTGCGCCACTCGATGTGCCGACAAAAATGCCTTCCTGCTTCGCGAGCTCTCGCGACATACGCAGGGCATCGTTACCCGCTACGGGAACGATCTCGTCGACATGGCCCGCCGCGACGGCGTCTTCGGTCAGCTTCGAAATAAAGTCCGGCGCCCAGCCCTGCATCAGATGCGGGCGGAAACGCGGATGGCTCGCGGACGGGCTGCCGTCCGCCTTGCGCGGCTGGGGAATACCGCTGCCCAGCACCGGCGCGTTGTCGGGCTCGGCCACGATGATCCTCGTGCCCGGGCTCTCCTTTCTCAACACGCGTGAAACGCCCTTGAGCGTGCCGCCAGTGCCAAAACCCGTGACCCAGTAATCGAGCCGCTCGCCCGTGAAGTCCCGCAGGATTTCCTGCGCCGTCGTGCGCGAATGCACGTCGGCGTTCGCTTCGTTCTCGAACTGCCGGCACAGGAACCAGCCGTGAGTTTCCGCGAGCTCGACGGCTTTCGCGAGCATGCCGGAGCCCTTTTCTGAAGCCGGCGTCAACACGACGCGTGCGCCGAGAAAACGCAGCAGCTTGCGCCGCTCGATGCTGAAGCTCTCGGACATGGTGACGACCAGCGGATAGCCCTTCGCTGCGCACACCATCGCAAGGCCAATGCCGGTGTTACCGCTGGTGGCCTCGATGACCGTCTGGCCGGGCTTCAGGGCGCCGCTCGCTTCCGCGCGCTCGATGATGGCGCGCGCCATGCGGTCCTTGACCGAGCCCATCGGATTGAAGGCCTCGACCTTCACGTACAGATTGACGTTTTGCGGCGCCAGCCGGTTCAGCCGGACCAGAGGGGTGTTGCCGATCGTCTCCAGGATGTTCGCGTAGCGTGCCATTGGGTTTCCCAGCAAATGTGTTTTGGTGCGGGCGGCATTCTCGAAGCCGGCCGTGGGAGCGGGCGTGGTAATTCGTGAAATTTTCGATCGACGGCGCGATCACAGGAATTCCACGCCGGTTTCCACGCTGGCTCCAACGGTGCCGGGCGCACTGTCTCGCACCCCCGACGGCTCTGGCCGGCGGCCCGAACACCTTTGAAAGAGGAACGAACCGAAATGACCGCGACCGCAACCCCAGTCGACAACGGCGTCAACGTCGATGCACTGCTCGGCGCCCGCCAGGCCCTTACCGACACGCCAGAAGCCGCCCGCTTCAAATGGCGCGCAAGCTGCCGCTGGATCCGGGGCACGCACAGCCAGTCCAGCGTCCAGGGATTCTTCGGCCTCGGCAGCGAGCAGTCGCACCGGACCGAGTTCAGCTTCGAAGCCGATCATCCGGAGGTGTTCGCCTCCGAAGACAAGGGCGCAACGCCCGTGGAATACGTGCTCGTGGGCCTCGCGTCCTGCCTGACCGCCGGCATCGCCGCGATCGCGCAGAACCGCCAGATCCAGCTCCGCTCCGTGAAGGCCACGGTCGAGGCCGGCATGGACCTGCAGGGCATCCTCGGCATCGACAGCGACGTGCGTAACGGCTTCGACGGCATCAAGGTGGTGTTCGACATCGATGCCGACGCGTCGAAGGAAGACATCGCGGCGCTCGTCGCGCAGTCGCAGAAGCGTTCTGCGGTGTTCGACATCGTCACGAACCCGACCAACGTGACGGTGGAAGTCCGGTGACCCTGGCAGGCACCACTGACGTCGTCGTTATCGGTGCCGGCCACTCCGGGCTGGCGATGAGCCGCCACTTATCCGCGGCGGCCATCGATCACGTCGTGCTGGAACGGGGCGAGATCGCGAACTCCTGGCGCCGCGAGCGCTGGGATTCCCTGCGATTGCTCACCCCGAACTGGCAGACCCGCCTCCCCGGCCACGCGTACACCGGACCGCAGCCGGATGGCTTCATGACGATGAGCGACGTCATCGGCTTCATCGACGGCTACGCGAAGGTTGTGGATGCGCCCGTGCGCACGTTCACGACGGTCACGTCGGTGAGCCCGCTCGACGGCGGCTACGAAGTCGTCACGGATCGCCGCGTCTGGCGCGCCCGAGCCGTGGTGATTGCCAACGGCGCGAGCAGCACGCCGGCCGTGCCGGCGCTCGGCTCAGCGTTGCCTGCATCGATTCGCAGCCTCACGCCGCGCGAGTACCGCAATCCGCGGCAGCTCGACGATCGCACGGTGCTCGTCGTCGGTGCGTCGGCGAGCGGGGTGCAGCTTGCGGACGAGATCCAGCGCTCGGGCCGGCGAGTGATGCTCGCCGTGGGCGAGCACATTCGCATGCCGCGCACGTATCGCGGCCGCGATATTCAGTGGTGGCTCGACGCGACGGGCGTGCTCGATGAACGCTTCGACGCCGTGGACGACATCGTGCGCGCCCGGCGTGTGCCCTCCCCCCAGCTCATCGGCACGCCGGAACGCTCGACTCTCGACCTGAACGCGCTCAGCGCGCGCGGCGTCGAGCTCGTCGGCCGCCTGGCCGGGATCGCGGACGGCAAGGCACAGTTCTCTGGTTCCCTGCGCAACCACTGCGCCATGGCCGACCTGAAGCTCAACCGACTGCTCGACCGGATCGATGACTGGATCGAGCGCAACGGCGGCAGCAGCGAAGTCGACGCATCCGAGCGGTTCGCCCCCACGTACACGCCGGAGAACCCGCGGTTGCTCGTGGATCTCGAAGCCAACCGCATCGGCACCGTGCTGTGGGCCACCGGCTTCCGCCCCGACTATCGCTGGCTGCGCGCGCCGGTGCTCGATCGCAAGGGCAACCTGCGGCACGAGGGCGGTGTCGTGGAAGCGCCCGGGCTCTACGCCCTCGGCCTCAACTTCATGCGCCGGCGCAAGTCGAGCTTCATTCACGGCACCGAGGACGACGTGCGCGAGCTCGGCGCGCATCTTGTGGCGTATTTGCGTCGCGTGCCGTTGGGGGAATTGCCTCCAACGGCAACCGCGAGTGCCGCAGGCGGCACGCCCCACCGCCATGTGGACAGTATCAATCTAAAGTCTCACTTCCACTGAGGGGTCGACCCGCGCCGTCGTTGAAGCGACACGGGTGGGTCTGTTTGATCAACGACGCTGACTAAGAGGCCGCCCCGTTGCGTGTCGAACACGCAACACACATCTATCTGGGGGACTCATGTCACGTCGATCCATCGATCAAAGGCTTTCTATTGCCCGCGTTCCGGCACGCACGCTCATTGCGGCTGCTGTGGCCGCGACGCTTGCATCCAGCTACTCCGCCGCTCTGAAGGCACAGGAAGCCGCCGCGCCCGAACCGGC
>Ga0247765_1001632_pt1 | contig 10040 bp, 2 predicted proteins | sample UWRJL106311C6_FD_179949 | JGI IMG/M metagenome (GOLD analysis project Ga0247765, IMG submission 179949) | Plant litter microbial communities from Arlington Agricultural Research Station in Wisconsin, United States - UWRJ-L106-311C-6 | ecosystem: Environmental > Terrestrial > Plant litter >... | reverse complement strand
TGGGTGCTGTAGCCTAGTTGATCTACTACCCTGGGAGTGCTGCCGACTGCACTATGGCAAAGTGCAGTCACCACAACCACGGGGAGTTGGTGTTGTGGTTCAGGGGGGCTGCCAAGCCCCCTGGACCTACTGGAACCTACTAGAATTGACGGGGAGTTCCGAGAACCTACTACCTGTAGGCTTGGCCTACAGGGGTAGACCTACCACTACTGTTACGTTAGTACAGCCAACTCGTTGCCCTGGAATTCTTTGGATTTCAGCGTTAACGTAAGTACTTTTCCCTTTGTAATATAGGCTTTCCTTTTGTGTTTTAGGGCCCTTACCCCCTGTAAGTTTGACCTATACCTACTGAGGGCCCTATAAAGAACTATCTCCCCTTTTGTATTTCTAATGTCTGATTCTTTTCCTTTCTTCTACCTTAAGTAAAATAGTTTATATATAGCCTACGGGTAACCTTTTGACCTTCGTAATCTCTGTGCAAAGCCTACTATAATCACCTTATTATAGGGTATAGATCTTTGTATTTTTACTTATTATAATAGGTTAATTTACTGATTTTAGCTTTTTTTAACCCTGTCCCGGGCAATTATCGTACCCTTAAAGCCTTCCGCTACGCCTGTTACAAGGGACTTACCCCTTGTAACCTTTTATACTAGACCTTACTAAGACCAATTAGGCTATATAAATTAATAGGTTATAAGCCCGGATTTTATAACCCTTGGCTAACCTCGCCTCGTTGCCTATAGTTAGTAACCACCCCTATAGCGCTTTTACGCCCTCCGTAGGCCACATCGTCTATTTTTCGGAAGAGCCTATACGCTGGCCAAAGTTGCCCTTAATGTGGCTACTAACCCTTTTAAAAAGCCCTTATACTAGCTAGAATTACCCCCGTAAGTGGTACTGTGATTTTCGTATTAATTACTAACCCTTTGTTTATACTGCTAGTACTACTTACTGTAATTAGTAGGTTAGGTCCCTGTAAGATTATTATACCTCGATCCTCCAGGGGAACAATACCCCCTAATTTCTATTACTAATAGAAGTATTACCCCCTGAACCATTATAGACAGTACTATTATTATATACTACTATATTTCAGCCTCTTATACGTAATTACTACTCCCTAATTCCAAATGTATTTAGGAGAACCACCCCCTAAAGAACATTTACGCCTACTAAAATTCGACCTTTTATAGTAGTTATTGCTATTAAATATACTATTTGTATAGTAGGTACGTAATTTGTATAGTAGGTTAACCTTAACGTATAGTATACCTCCAATTACCTACTTGTAATTCCCCGGCTCCCTTAAGAACCTTTTAACTTAATTGTAGTAGTACGTACGTACGGGAGAGGCAGTTCCGTTGCGTAATTAGAATTCCAATCGGAAATCAGGTATGATATAATAGCTGATAACGACTTAGATATGGCCTTTATAGGCCAAGGCCAATAGCCCGAAGAAATCCCGCTTATTTAGGGCCTGGCATAGTAAGTTTCTAAGCTTATTTAGTGCTTTAATAGGCTATTAGTAATATTAGAATAATAGTAATAAGCCCGGAATATATTAGATATAAGTATTTCCGGGGCCTCCTAAAAGGGGGGTAATAATTTAATAATAACTACTAGAGCCCCTAGGATTACCTATCTTTTAGTAATTCCAATTATTAGGGACGAGTTTAGCGCTTTTATAATTAAAAAGCTTATTAAATAATCTCTCTTTTTACCCGAAAAATAACGCTTATTAGGACTTAAGAACTATTAATAGTAGTTTTAAATATTATTAATTTAGTTTAGGGCCCTTTAGATCTCTAATTTCCTTTATAACTTATAAATGGTTATAGAACGCCTTAGTAACCCTTAGAAAGCCGCCCTTTTATTAATTTTTCGGAATATACTAAAAGAAGGCCCCCTTACTACTATAACTTATAAGGAGGATCCTAGATCTACCTTTAATTGGCTCCGCTAATAATACGCCCTAACTTAGGCTAGTCTCCGTAACAAACTTTACTACTAATACCACTCCCTAACCTTTAATAATAATATTATTATAGTAGACTTTAACGTTATTTTTAATACCTTAATAAGCCGTTTTAGTATTTAAAAAATCGTAATTGCGAAATAGGATTAAATTAACTACTATTTTAACATTCTAAAACCCTAATTTTTATAATAGGCTAAGCGTTCCAGGGTATTATTACGATAAAATTAATAAATTGTAAACACTAATATTGGGTTTTAAAGGTTACTTAATACCCTTACCCTCCTATATTTTCAGGAGGACCTACTTATTAAAACCCGGAACCTTAGTACCTTTTTAATATGTATTTTAACTATATTATAAGTTAATTGGAAAAGGTTTAGGGAGCTTAAATAAGGTTTTGGAGGAGGTAAAGGCTAATAATAGGGCAAGTTAAAAGCCTCGTAAGGTAACTTTAGGTTTAGGGAAATTAGGAATTCGAAGAAATAAAGTAATTCCAGTAGTAAAAGAGCATATAATAGTAATGCCTTTAGTACGGAAGATACCCCTGAAGGTATTAATGAGACTTACGAGACTAATATTATTTTTAGTAATTAAGGGGAGCTAGTTATTATAAAGGAGGTTTTCCCTATTTATTATAATTTTAACCAAGGTATTATACTTAGTGCCGAATTTACTAACCTTAACGATACCTTTAGTAAACTGGATACTTTAATAGACTTTAAACCCCTTATTAGTAACCCCCTTGAGCCCCCTACGGTTAACCTTTTTATAGGGGGTAGTTTTATTAAATAGTAACTTTTTAATACCAGTTTTATAATATACATTTATATTAATAAAGCCCTATTTATAAAGCTATATATTAGAAAACTAGCTATAATACGTACTAAAAGTAGCCTAGTATAGCCTTAGGGCATCGGAATAATTAAACTTAAGCTTTATACTAATACTATTAGGGGTAGGCCTTAATATAGTACCATCGTACTAAAGGAGTACCTTTATATTCCAACCTTCCCTATTAATATCGTTAATAGCTACCGCCTTTATAATTCAAAGGGTGTGCTTATTAAAAACAAGCTTTATAGCGCTTTTAGGAAGCTTATTGCCCTATTGGATTTTAAAGGTTCAGGTTTTTATATCCAGTTACGGGGATTACGATCCCTTGAAATTAATTATACTTAACAAGACTATAAAAGTACCTGGTACTACTACTTATCCGGAAACCGATTTAAAACCCCTACTATAATATTACTTATTATAAAGGGGGTAACCCCTTTCTTAGTATATTACAATAAGGCCTAGAGGGGTCCTTTAGCGGTAATAATTAAGGCGGTTAGACTCTAGTACATTCGTTTGGGCTATATAAGGCTGGACCTTTTAAGGAAGACCGCCCTAATTATTAAAGGGATGCCTAATTTTAGCGGTATATACCCTAAATATATAATTTGCAAAAATTATAATACCGTTAAATTACTACGCCAACCCTCCTTTAAGGCTATTATTAACCCTTCTGATATATTAGGGTGGATAAAGGGGGATATATTCGTAATCCGCCCTATACCTTTAAATAATAAACCCTATAAGCTTATTTTAGTAAATTAAAAGACCCGTTTTAAAATTATCAGGTTTTTAAAATCTAAAGATAAAATTATTATAAAAGTAAAGGCTATTATAAAAGAGATTAATAATACCTTTAAGCGGTACCTAGTATACTTATACTATAATAAAGGTAAGGAAATTAATAGGTTTAGGCCTTACTTATATAAAAAGGGTATTATTTTCTCGGAGTCTAGTTTTTACGTATATAATTAAAATAGCTTGGTTAAATATATTATACGGGTGGTTTTAAAACGCCTTAGGGTTGTAATAGTTATTTTAAGGCTTTTATCTTCCCTATAAAGATACGTTATAAGCCCTATAATTAAGCTAGTTAATAAAACAGTAAATATTACTAAAAAGCTTACCCTATACCAACTCTTCCTTAATAAGTTAATGCCTTTATAAGCCCCTTATATCCCGGATCTTTTTAATTATAGGGCTATAAGCGCTGATTATATAGTATTAGTCCCCCCTAAAAAACGTATTTAATTTTAGAAGCTTACCTTTAGGGGCGTTTAAGGCAAATTATTAGTTATATTAGGTACCTAGACCTACTTGGTTTGGTCTGGTTAACAGAAGGTTATTTAGATTAGTTTTATTAAATTATACGAAAACCCTTTTACCCACCTATAGGGGCCCTAGGGCCTAATTAACGCCTTAAACCTCCCGGATACTACTAAAAATACGGAAAACTAGCACCCTAACCACGATAACTCTCCCCCCAAGGCGCCTACTAAGTTCGCCTTACCGGTAATACTATTACGTAAATTAGTTTAGTTACTCGTAGCAACCCCTGAGCCCTTCGAGTCCTTTATGGGAGATAAATTTAGGCCTATTATAATGGAAGTCCTAATTCTATAGGCTATTAAAACCTAGCGAAAGGAATTTGAACGAGTAGAAGTTGAGCTTATAAATATTATGGCGGACCTAGTTAATTACCTTGTTAATAGAGCTATTAAACAAGCCAAGCCTAGTGGCTACTATAACCTTTTTGAATTTACTGAAGATTTGGAGCCTAAATTCTTTAAATAAATTTTAAAGTACCTTTTGAAGGATTAGTGGTTAATAGTATATTTTAAGGAGATATAGTAATTGTTAATTATTAAAACCTTCCATTTTGTTAAATGGTTTAAAATTAAAAAGCTACTTATTATTACTAAACCAGTTACTAAATTAAAGAAGGATGCCTAGGGTAGGGTTATTAAGTTTAAGGTCCGGTTAATAGCTAACGTACGTGATAAGCGAGCGCAACAAATAAGCGAGCGCAATACTTTCCACTTCCCTACTACAATTATCCTCAATTACATAACTATAATACTAGGAAATAACTATAATTGAATCGGAAACAGATAAATCAGACAATTCTGCAGCCTCTTTGCACGTACGTATATTATGGCCAGGTTTACCGTACACTCCACAGTACCGAATCTTCGTACGAGACCCCCCTGCACCACCACCATTTTGTCGTATTTCCTGGACCAACTGCTTACCTATAGCCTTCTAATCCAGTAAATCCTGTACCTCTTGTACAGTAAGTGACCCTCCAAACTACATACGTGTTTTTTTAACTCTCCGTCGCTTACTAAGCCCCTTATTAGCCTTTCGTAGTACTAAGACCTCTATACGTAGAAAAGCTACCTCGTACATAATAGCTATCGTACCTTTAGCCAGTCGATTTACAGCAATTAGTATTAAGGTTGGAGAGCTGCCTTAATAGTTGGAAATTCGAGTTTTAATAAATACTAACTGCGAGGTAGCCTCTCGAGGGTTGTATGGCGTTTGGGAGACCCAAGGTAGTATTATACGTAGGCTTGAGGCTAGGGGGGTTGGGGTTCGAATACGGATATTTAGCTTAGATATTACCCTTTTTGGGTCGTACGGTACAAGGCCGGCTCCGGTAAAACCCCCCTAGATATTCTTTTCTGTAATTGAAGTAAAAAACGCTTCTTTAAACGTATAGAGAAATTCCAATTTACTAATATATGTAATATTTATCCGCATTAACTACTTAATTTAACGACTATACGCCTTTTTTAACGGCCCAAAACAACTAATATCCAATGGCTGAAGTAGGTGCGAGGAGTACGGAGGCATACAAAGTGTAATAATATTATACTCCTAGTAGTAGGTTTCGAATTCTTCGGAGTAATAATTATCGTAACCGTTAAAAATAAGCAGCCGATATTTACCCTTCATACGAAATATTATATAAAAATCAAAGTACCGAATCCAATCTATACCTTTCTTATTAATAATCTACCCGTTATTAGTTATTGTAATGCGCTAGGAGGCCGGAAGGTTGCACTTTTGATACCAATTAGCGAGGTAATACTGCCCAGCTAAAATAATAAATAGCAGAATAGCCCAACCCAAAGCGTTCACCCCTTAGATAACTATTACCCACTCTCAATTTCCAGGCTGGGCCTGTTTGGCCCTACTACGGCCGTTAGAGGTAGTAACTACCATAGCGGCGATAATAATACCCATTATAAAGCCGGTTTCGTTAAAATTATACGAATCGTCGTTAAGGATACTATATTTGACTTTAACGTTATATACAAGGGCAAACTACTCGTAAATAATTATTAGATCTTCGTATTTAGCCCTCTAGTAGTTATATTTATACGTAAAATGCGTCCGGAGTTCTAATTAGCGTTTAATAAAGTTATAAGCCTATCGTACGCCAATAGGGGGCGCGTCGCGTTCGCGTAGCAATCAGTTGGCTATATCTTCCACGTACGAAAGCCAGGGATAGAATACGCGTACACATAGCTCAATTATATATTAAACAATCGTTTTCTCTTCTAAATCCGTAAGTTTACGTGAGTTGGCTGGAATATCGCGTCGCGCAGGCTAACCAGCGCGCCGGTAAAAGAGAGTTATATAATTAATATTGTAAATCTTAGCTGCTTTACGTAAGTTTAGATTTTTATCGTCTTAAAGAGCTTGGAGGGCCAGAAGTAATCGTACTTCGTTTGAACGTACTATCATATTGGGTTGTGGAGAAAATAAAGGTTGAATGTGGAAATGGTACAACGCGTGAAAAGTATTGCGCTCGCTTATCTATTACGCTCGCTTATCATGCACGTTAGGGGGTTTTAATAGGCCCTTGGAGTTGATTTTAAGGAGACCTTTACAATTATTATAGTACCGTTAACCTGGTGAATTATATTAATACTAGTTGCTATTAAGGATTGGGAAATTAAATAAGTAGATTTTGTAAAAGCCTTTTTAAATAATAAGTTGGATGTGGAGCTTTATATTGAGGTTTCTAAAGGCTTATATAAATTTAGTTTTAGTAATTTTAAGGTACTAGACTTCCTGAAGCGGTATGGTTGGGACCCCTTTAAAGATTAAGTTATATTATTAGGTAAAGGACTTTATGGGCTAAAGCAGGCCTCCTACCTCTGGTAATAAAAGGTTGCGAAGCTATTAAAAACGCTAGATTACAGCTTTTTTATTAGTAACGTGGCTATTTATTATAGTACGGTTTATAAGATTATAGTGGTTACCTACGTTAATAATTATCTCCTTATTGGGCCTTTTGTAACTAAGATTAAGGTATTAAAGGTCTAACTTGGTTAGGTATATGATATAAAGGACCTAGGCCCTACCCGTTATTTTCTAGGGGTCGAGATCTATTATAATAGGGTATACCGCCTCTTATAGGTTAATTAGAAGGCTTATATTAAATAGGTTATTTAGTATTTTAAATTTAGCTATAACGGATTGGTTACCCCTTTTTTTTTGGGATTTATAGGGCCTGACTCCTTTTTTAAGCCCCTAAATATTACTAAGATCCGGCTATTTTAGCAACTTATTGGTACTGTTATATATGTTATGTTTAAATTAGGCCGGATATAGTATTTGCAGTATAGTGGCTTTCCCATTAGTTATAATAACTTATTATTACCTATCTTAAAGTAGTAAAGAAGCTCCTTAATTACTTATTTTCCAGTATAGATTAGGGTATTTATTTTGGTACTTTTACTAATCTTACCCCTATAGGGTATACTGATAGCGATTTTGCGGGGTATAAGACCACTGTAAGATCTACTTACGGTTACTTATTTATAGTGGGTAAAGGATTAGTTAGCTGGAAGTTAAAAAGGTTGTGTATAGTGGCCTATTTGATTTTGGAGGCTGAGTTTATAGGGCTTATAGAGGGTAATAAAGAGGTAATTTGGCTTTGGGGGCTATTCTCTAAACTGGAACGCTTTATATAGGGACCCGTTTTACTAATGGGAGATAATAACGTGCATGATAAGCGAGTGCACCAGACAAGCGAGTGCACCACTTTCCACGCGACGCACCACCTCCACCTTTAATCCTCAATTATTCCACAACCCAATATATCTTCCACTTTAAAAGAGGCACAGATAATTTTGGCCCTTAAGGCTATTTAATGTAATAAAAACCTTACCCTACAAGCCGTAAGCAAAATCTATAATATTTACCATATAATACTTATACGACGACGCGACGGTAAACCTGTACGATACGATATTCCAGCCAACTCGCGTAAGCTTACGGATTTAAAAGAGAAAACGATTATTTAATATATTATTAAGCTATATATACGCGTATTTTACCCCCGGCTTTCGTACGTAGAAGATATAACTAATCGATTGCTATACGAACGCGACGTGCCCAAAGTAGGCGTACGATGGGCTTACAACTTCGTCAAACGCTAACTAGAACTTCGGATGCGTTTTACGCGTAAATACGACTATTAAAGGGCCAAATGCGAAGATCCAAAAGTTATTCGCGAGTAGTTTACGCTTGTACACAATATAAAGGTCAAATACGGGATCTTTAATAACGATATGTATAACTTCGACGAGACCGGTTTTATAATGGGCATTATTATCGCTACCATAGTAGTCACTACCTCGGATAGCCGCAGTAGGGCCAAACAGGCCCAGCCTGGTAATCGAGAGTAGGCTACAGTTATTTAAGGAGTAAACGCCTTGGGCTGGGCCATCCCGCCATTTATTATCTTAGCCGGGTAATATCACCTCGCTAATTAGTATCGAGAGTACAACCTTCCGGCTAATTAGCGTATTGCAATAACTGATAATAGCTAGACTATTAATAAGAAAGGTATAGATTGGATTCGGCATTTTAATTTCCATATAGTATCTCGTACGAAGGGCAAATATCGGCTGCTCATCCTTAACGGCCACGATAGCTACTACTCCGAAGAATTCGAAACCTACTACCAGGAGTACAATATTATCATACTCTGTATACCTCCGTACTCTTCTTACCTACTTTAGCCATTAGATGTTGGCTGTTTTGGGCCGTTAAAGAAGGCGTATAGCTGCCAAATTAAGCAGTTAATACGAATAAACATCACATATATCAGCAAGCTGGAATTTCTTTATGCGTTTAGAGAGGCGTTTTTTACTTCGATTACAGAAAAAAATATCCAGGGGGGGTTTGCCGGAGCTGGCCTTATACCGTATAACCCAGAAAGGGTAATATCTAAGCTAGATATGCGCATTCGGACCCCAATACCCCCAGCCTCAAGCCCAGGTACAGTACTACCTTGGGTTTTCCAAACGCTATATAACCCTTAAGAGGCTACCTTACAATTAATACTTATAAAAACTCGAATTTCCAACCATTAAGGCAGCTCTCCAACCTTAATACTAATTACTATGGATTAATTGGCTAAAGGTATAATGGTTGTAATGTACGAGGTGGCTCTCCTACGTACGGAGGTCTCCGTACTACGAAAGGCTAATGAGGGGCTTAGTAAGCGACGAAGAGCCAAAAAAATACGTATACGGTTTGGAAGGTCACTTACTATACAAGAGGTATAGGATCTACTGGATTAGAAGGCTGTGGGTGAGCAGGTAGCCCAGGAAATACGACAAAATGGTAGTGGTGCAGGGGGGTTTCGTACGAAGATTTGGTGCTGTAGCGTATACGGCAAGCCTGGCCATAATGCACGTACGTGCAAGGAGGCTGCAAAATCGTCTGATTCATCCGTTTCTAATTCAGTTATTATTATTTCCTAGTGCTGTAGTTGTGTAATTAAGGATAGTTATGGTGGGGTGGTGGAAAGTGGTGCACTCGCTTGTCTGGTGCACTCGCTTATCATGCACGTTAATGGAGGTGGATGGGCGGGGCGGCCAGTAGGGTTGGCCCTGCCGGGCAAGGCAAGGCGGCGGCTTCGCTTCGCGGTTTCGATGTGGCTTAAAGCCCATATTGACTTGGTATTTTACATAATTAACTGCCTCGGTATCTACCTGCCTACATAAGGTACCTAGGTAGGTATCTGTGAGAGCTTAACTCTCTCTTCTTTTTCCTCCGTCATTCGTTCAATATCAAGGAGGTCTCCTACACCTCCACCGGGATAATAAAGGTTAGCGTGTGAATTCCTAACCTTCTCTGGAAGGGGCCTGGTCAGGTAACTTTTCTAGCAATTTCTATGCCAGGCTACCTGCCCAGCCAC
>Ga0247765_1001631_pt1 | contig 10043 bp, 22 predicted proteins | sample UWRJL106311C6_FD_179949 | JGI IMG/M metagenome (GOLD analysis project Ga0247765, IMG submission 179949) | Plant litter microbial communities from Arlington Agricultural Research Station in Wisconsin, United States - UWRJ-L106-311C-6 | ecosystem: Environmental > Terrestrial > Plant litter >... | reverse complement strand
GTTTCCGGCAATCATCGTTTCCAACATGAAACGACCGCCCCGTCTATTGTCTACGCCCCGTCACCAATCGCTGCGCCGCGGATCGCCTCGCGCGTCGCAGCCTTGCCGTGGCTCGCGTCCTGCGTCTCGTGCGATCTGTTCGGTGTTGCAGTCGGGGCATTGCGTCTCGAGGTTATCGTCGAGATCAGAGCCGCCCTTACTGCGCGGGACAATGTGTCCGATCTGATTCGAAGGGTCGGGCGGCGCCAATCTGCCTGCGCGGATGCACGGCTGGCACCGGTAGCGATCACGAAGCAACACCCGCTGTCGAATGGCCATCCATCGGCGACCGCGGAGCCTTCCCGGATCGCCTTTGCCCCATGCCATTCGAGTCGCCCTCGCTCATGGGGTGAGCATATCTACGCGAAATGCCTCTGTAACGCAACCAGTGGACGCCTAAGGCGCGTCCGTCCTCTTGAGGCGGCGACGCTCGGCCCAGCAGGCTGGGCAATCACAGAGCGCATCGTAGGCGTGCCCTGCTTGGTACAGCGGATCGGCTTGCTCAATGCGCTTGCGCCAATCCTCGTCGCTAACGGTCCGTGGCGGGATGGTAGCCGTGGGGTCCTCGGGTGTCCCGTTCCATATCCGGACCAGCGGCTCCTCCTCCGCCGGCATCGTCGCCAGGAACTCGGCCTGCTGCTCGGCCATGCGCTCGAGCGCCTTGGCCACCCGCTCGGTTGCCTCGACGAGGCGGCGTAGACCTTCGGTGTCGTTCATGGCTGCGGCCTCCAGCCTTCCCATGAATCTTGATCAGGAATCCATTGCTCCCAGTCACCGCACCATTGGATTCTTTCGACCTGCGGAAACATTGAGCGAAGCCGAGGAGTGACTTCATCCGGCAGAGGAGCATGCCGTCGGCAGTCAAATTTTCCTGTCCCGTTAAACGCGCAGAACCTGCACGTCTCGCACCGTTCGTTTCGCATCTCAGGTCGCCTCCGTGGCCTTGCCCTGATCATCGATCAGGAACTTGCGTCCGCTGCCGACTGTGAGCACAAGCTCGGGTACGCATTCGCACGCTCCGCCTCCTCCCAGAAACGGGCAATCGCTGTCGTGGGCGAGCTCCATGTGGACCACCTCGCCTCTCTGGAACAGGTCAGGCCTTGAGGCTTGGCATACGGCGATTCGATCAAGGTATCCGCTCATCTTCACGTCTCCATAACATAAATGGTTGCTGAATTTTAGGTTGGTAGTAGTTGCTTGAAAGGAAGGTAAGGAGAGGAGAGTCAACTACCACCCACCCTTGTGCGCACGCAAGCAACTACTACCAACCCTGCGGTTCACACTGCGTTCAGATTAACGCTTTCTTTACCTTATAGTCCTTCACCACCATGCCCAGCGCCTTGTTGCCGACAACGCACGCGTTGACCCAAATCGAGCCTGCGGCGGGGTGCTTACGGATGTGGCCGCGGCGAAGATGAACTCGCGGCGATGCATGCGATCCTCCGAGATCGTCCTCGGCCGGGTCGCGGCGTTCAGAAATCTCCAGGACGTGGTAGGAAAAGAATGGCTGCTTTCCAGAGCGCGCCCTCTTCCTGTTCAGTGCGTCAGGGGCCGCTTCAGTCCGTAGCCCGACGTTCTTGCAGCGAAGCGCGGCAATGACTTGCGCAACAACGGTCGTCGCGTAGGCGCTCATGGAGACCTCCACTTCTCCATCTGCGTCTCCGTACGAATAAGCTTTCGCCGCATAAATGTTCGACCGGAACTTGCCGTCGCCAAGGTCATCCAGAGAGAAAATGACGCCCATATGAGAGAACCCGTAGCCCTTGGCCATCTGAGTAATCGGCTCAATGAGGATGTTCCAGCGATCGTCGTCGGTCTTCTCTTCGTAGCACCTGAGGATGACGGGAAGCCTTAAGTCGGGCTGATCCCGCACGTTGCCGCGGAACTCGAAGCAGGTCAGCGGGAACGGCAAGCGAAGAGGGCTTGCATAGTCTCTAATCATTGGCCCTATGTGCTTGCCCTCCCAGTTGAGCATTAATCCGCCATCGGGAAGTCTGAATTTCTGCGACGCCTTGATGGCCTTCGAAAGCCTGAGGGCGTCAGCCATTTGTCGATCGATCTCCACGGATGAAATCCCGGCGGACAACGCACGGGCACGGACTGCGGCGGCATTCGCTATCGCGTAATCGAAATCAGCGATGGCTTCCGCGCAATAGTTCGACGCGTGATACCCTGCATTACCCATTCCTGTTCTCCCTCTCGCTCAATCCGGCCAGGATCGCAGCCCGCGCGACGGCACGCCGTTGCCGCTCCTGCTCGGCGCGTTCAGCGAACTGCTGATGCACCCTGGGGTTGACGCGCCACGCCCGAACTCCGGTCCGGTTGTCGGGCCGGTCGGGCATGATCCAGCCGGCGATCTCGAGCTGATCGAACACGGCGTCCCGGTGGTGCCGGGGCGCAGCTCTCCACGCCTTGATGTTCCGGCTGATGTCGGCCGTGGTCAGGCGTTCGAGACCGTGCGCGAGGATGAGGTTCGCTATCCGCGTCACATCGTCGCTGCCGCCGACTTCGCCGAGTATCTGCTCGTAGAAGTACTGGAGGTGCCAGAACAGGTATTCGAACATGAACCGTTCGACGCGCTCGGCAGTGTCGCCGTCGATTTCGCCCGCCACTGGCTGCTTCAGCGCGGCGCACTCGATGGCGTAGTAGAGCAGGCACAGCCGGACGAACAGGCCCGACCACTTGCCGAGGTGGTAGCGCATGCGCATGGGCAGCGTGGCGAGAGACTGGAACTCCGATAGCTTGGCCTCGACGCGCCTGAGAACTTCGCGGGCGTCGTCGTCGAACGTCAGCGGCCGGTCCGGATCGCCGCGCTGTGTCGAGAGGAAGTCCAGGATTTCGCGATAGGCATCGACGGCGCCTTATCGGGCGCACGGTCCACGCCGGAGCCCTTCACGGGCTGCGCGACCACGATCATGAACCGCTGCAGCAACCCGTCGTCCGTCATCTTCTTCGCCTGCTCCTTCATCGCGGCCGGCTGGATGCCGCCGAGAATGTTCGTGCTGAGATTGGGGACCGGCATTGCCTCGCGGCTCACTCGATCGATTTGGCGCGGTCCGCCGTTATAGGACTCGAGCCAGAAGCTCCGATCCTTGCCGCCGACCGCGCGATAGGCGTCCATGCTGCCGAAGAATCCGCTGAGCTCGTCGAACAGCACGAGGATGCCGCCGTCGTTGTCGACGAGAATGTCCGACAGCGCCTCGATGGTTGCGTCCTGCACGATGACGCGCCGGATAGGCGGCTTCTCGGGCGCCTCGTACAGTGGCGCGCATGGCTTGTTCTTCGCCTGCGCATCGATGTAGTGCCGCTCGGCGGCGTCGTAGACCTTGCGAGCGATCTTGTAGCGCCGCATCGCGTCCTGCCCTTCCTCGGCGAACTGCATGTTCATCTTGCGCAGGTGCGCGGTCGCACGATTCAGCGGCGGCGTCTTCTTGACGCTCGGGTCTCCGACGAACGTGCCCCACAGCCGCGCGCTTTCGCGCCAGCCGTACTCGTATCGCTTCGGCTGCGCCTTGATCCGGTCATGGGTGACGGCCGCCGCGCTGACCATCGCCGAGATCGCGAGGATGCCGGGGTCGCTGCCGATGATTTCCGACTGGTCGAGGATGAATGCGGCGAACGAGGACGGCAGGTACATGCGATCGAGCCGCGGCAGGATTGGAGCGTCGAACAGGTCGATCGGGTCAGGGTGGGCCTCGCTATCGAGCATGGGCCCAGGCTCGAAATCGGTGACCACGCCGGGGTGCGGTTCGGCCGGCGGGAACCAGTGCTCGACGTGCTCCTTCGCCCACGCCACGACCTGCTTGCCGTCCCAGCCCTCCGCCGCCGCATCGGCGATGTCCCAGCCATCGGCGTGCCCGTTCGGGCGCACGATGCGGCACGCCTGCCCCAGCCGCTCGGCAATGCGCTCCATCGCTTCCTTGCCTGGCTCGTCGGCGTCCGGCCACAGCGTCGTCACGCGGCCGCGGAGCGGCGAGAAGTCCACCTTGTCGAGCGCCTTGCAGCCGCCGGGCCACGAGACGACGACCATCGCGGGGATGAGGCGCGCGGCGACGTCGGCGCACTTCTCGCCCTCGACGATCAGCACCGGTGCATCGGGGCGCGCGGCCAGCCGCTCGAGCCCGTACAGCGGCCGCGGCTCCGGGAACGCTTTCCAGTTCCACGTGGAACCATCCCACGACTGCGGCAGGATTTGCTTGCGCTCCCCTTTCGGGTCGAAGCGGCTGATGTAGCCGAGGATGCCGCCGGACGCGTCCCTGTAGGCCCACGTTTGCGACGGCACGCCGAGACGCGGGTGCGTATGGGTCGGCTCAGGCTTCGCCGCTACGACGCGCGCATGCGCCTTGCCGTTGACGTGCGGCGCGATGCCCAGCCACTCCTCGACTTCCCGGCACGCGGTTGCGATGTCGACGCCGCGAACGGCTTTCCATAGCCCGAGCAGGTCGCCGGACTCGCCGGCCGAGAAATCCTGCCAGACACCGGCCTTCTCGCCGGCCAGCACGACCCCCATCGATTCGCCGGCCTCGCCGCTGACGCTACCGACTTTCCATTCGCGGCCGCGGCGCACTCCGTTCGGGAGCAGGTAGCGGCAGACGTTCTCGGCGTCCTGTGCCAGGCGTAGCGCGAGGTCTGCGGAGCTCACGGCTCCTCCGAGCGTCTCGCGGCCAGAATGCCGGCGAAGAAGCACCGCTCGGCACGGTTGAGCTCGCGATTGGCTCGAGCGACGCACTCGCGGTATCGCTCGTGGTCGCCGAAGAATTCATATTCCGCGGCTTGTTCAGCCAGCGGAACGATGTGGTCCAGATCGTGGGGATGCGAGAAAGACAGCGGAAGCTGCCTGCGTTTCGTTGACATCGATGCGCTCCGATAAGCGAATGGTGCCGGTGTAGCCCTGTATCGGCAGAACGGCGGAAGCTATCCGCATGTCCCGGCGTCGAAATTATTGCGCCTGCGCGCGGCTGCGCGTCAAGTCAGCTGCGCATTGACGATTTCGAGCAGAATGTTTGCGTGACATTGCGCGCCAAGCGGACACCAGCACGCAAGATTCTTTCCGCGCAACTCTGCCCTGTGCGCACGAACGTATTCGAAAGACTCCAATTGCTCTCGCACGTTGCCCGTAAAAAGGCAGGCATTACCCGCCATCAGGATCGCATACAGGCGCACGCACTCTGCGCGCGTTCCGTGCTTGCCGACGATGAAGGGATTTCCCCACGGGGTGGAACGATCAACCTTCACCGTGTTTTCTGGCATGCGCCAACCGCGCTTTCGTGATAGCTGAATTCGAATGCTCAAGCCCGCATCCTCCGCTCCTTCCACCGCACAACCGCCGCATCCCTGGCCCGCAGCAGCGCATCGCGCAACACGGCCGCGACGACGACGGGCCACAGCAGCGTGACCGCCAGACACACGATGACGGCGGCCGCATACGACGCGCGGTTGCGTTCGCCTTCGACGAGGAACGCGGCGAGCATTAGGAGCGCGAGGAGGTAGGCGACGACGAGGAGGGAGATCAGGGCGATTGTCATTTTCCTTCTCCGATGTATCGATCCATTCCGCGGCAAATGAGAAAGCCGCTGCATGCTGCCAAGATCACGTCGCTTCGGTCCCACGAGTGATGGCACATGACCATGACAAACCCGACGACACCGAGCAGCACTTCGACCCACCACCACTTCATGGCTCGCTCCTCTCGCACCGCACCGCCAGCGCCTTCCCATCAGCATCCCGATCGACATTCGGAACCCCGCCGTCGCCCTTGCACTGCTGCACGATCTCGCGCGTGCGCATGTCGTCGGCCATGCCGTGCGCGAAGCGTTGCAGGCCGCCGTAGCCGATCAGCGCAACGAGGCCGATCACGGCGATGACGAGCAGCAGGCGCAGCCAGTCGTATGCGGGTTCCTCGCGCGACCATGCCGCAGCGCGCTCGGCGATCAGGTCATTGCGGCGGCGCTCGATGGCGTCGCGGCGGATTTGTGCGAGTTCGTAGGGTGAGACTTTCATAGCGGATACTCCTTGCCGTTGATCGTGGCGATGAATCGCGGCGGAGCGCAGCTCGCATCGAGTCCGAGGCGGCGCCACCAGTAGCGCATGCGGATCGCTTTCGACTTCGCCATCGCGAAATTGCCGCACTGAAAGTATTCGCGCACGTTGGCGAGCTCGATGCCGAATGCTTCGAGTGGGGAGACCATGAAGGGCACGGTTTTCGTCGTAAAGCTCATGGCATTTTCCTGAAAGCGTCCGGAATTGAATAGGCATAGCCGCGCGCGCGCAGCTCGCGCTCGAAGCGCATAACGATCGCGGCCCACGGATTGTTGCCTGCACGGATCAGGTCGACACGCAGAAGCATCGCGCGCTGCAGCTCCGCAGCGTCCGGATACGGCCGCAGCCAGGCGCGGAGGCGGGAGAGGAGGTTCACTTCCTTCCTCCTGCGGACTCAAACAGTCTGCTCAGTTCGGCAATCAGCGGCTCGTCGCGTAGCAGTTCGTCGATCGATTCGCGTCCCATGTAGTTATCGAACGCGGAAGCTGGCGCAAGATGCGGGTACGGGCATTCGCCGTTGAACCCTTCGCGCGATGCAGCGAAGCCGACGACGAACCAGAAGAACGGAGTATTGGTCTCGCTCACGACACCCCCTCCAGCACCTTGCGCGGATCGAACGGCAGATTCAGCGATTCCCACGAGACGACGCGGTTGCGTTCGGGCTGGATGGGTTCGATATCATCCGGGTGCGCGCAAAATTCCTCGCCAAAACCGACAGGACGGATGATGTAACAGTCGTGGCGACCATTGATATCTCCGTTATACGGGCCGAATGGCCGCGTAACGATAGCCTCGGCCCCAATGAGTTCGGGCACTTTCGTAGCGCGAACAATGCGCACTCGCTGCCCCACAAGAAACGTAGCCATGTTCACTCCTCCTCCGGCTTGTCGATCGAATACAGCCCCACCGCGAGCGCGGCGCGGCAATGCGACGTCAGCCCGTACAGCACGCCTTGCTGCGCCTTACGCCCCACCGCAAATTCCTTGCCGCCGTAGCGGTCGAGGATCGCCTGCCATATCGTCGCGTCGTTCGCGCGCGGTGAATTGCACAGATGCAGCTTGACGTCCTTGCGATAGACGAGCTGCACGCGTGCATTCCAGCCGTCCTCGCATCGCTCGATGATCCTTCCGATCATCATGCAGGTCTCGAAGACCTCGCGGCCTACGGGCATTCCGTACGAAGCGATGCACTCGCACGCCACCCGCTTCCCGCGATCCGGATCGGCGCGGAAGAACTGGTCGATGCCTTTCAGCATTTCGGCGTTCGTGACGATGCCGAATAGCAGGGGCTTGCCGTCCCTGATCCAGCAATAGCCGGACTTTTCGTTGCCGGGATCGATCGCGAGCAGATCGTGGTCGGTGAAGGCGGTCATGTAACGCTCCAGAGGATGAGGCCCATCAGCGCCAGCAATGCGACAGCAACGCCACCGCACAACCCGAAAAAGATTGCATCCCAGAGGTGATCGAAGAAGCCGCCGCCAAGCGCACGTGATGTTTTCCACCCGGCAGCAACGCCGATCGATACGCAGATGCAGAGGTAGCAGACAACAGCGAAGAAAATTGGGTGCGGAATCGAGATCACTTCGCGCCCTCCGTCTTCGCCCTGCAATTCGCGCACACGAAGCGCGAGCCGTTGTGGGTCTTTCCGCCACGCATCGGAACCCGCTGGCGGCAACGCGTACACAGGCGCTTGCCCGAGAAGTCGAAGGAGCCGGAGCAGGGGGCGTTGGCGATTAGGTGGCGGGTGTTGTAGGGGGTCATGTCAGCGCCGCCTTGACGATCGCCGAGACGCGCTGCTTCGAGATACCGAAGTGCGAGGCAATCGATGTGGACGACTGGCCCGCCTTGTGCATTCTGATGATAGCTGCATCCCTTTTCGGGTTTGACGGCAGGCCAGGGGGCCGACGTCCGCAGGTGGGACAACGATCGTTTTTCATGTTCGCTCCGTCTCAAATCTTGAGACATGCTAATTCATCTATTGACAGACCGCAAGAGGTAGGCGTATAAAGTGATCGTGGCCCCGGGGTGGGGCTGGGAGATTCCGGAAATGAAAGTTCAGCTTATGACAGGCGACGAGAAGACCATTTGTCTATCGCCTGAATGGGATGAATCAAACGGGCGCCCGATGCGTTGGGTTGTCGCTCGCTGCGAGCATGCGAAGCACGCCTCTTTAATCGTCACGGCCTGTAACGCCCACGACGATCTAGTTGCGGCCCTCAAGAACTGCGCGCCGTACTACGCGGTGATGGGCGAAGCGACGATCTTTGCCATCGAAGCGGCGCTCGCAAAGGCGGCTCTGTGAGCCATTCCGTTGCCGCCGACGAAGCCCGCGCCGACTGGATTTTCACGGTCGCCGAGCGTTACCTGATCGATCATCCGGACATGGACCCCGACGTTGCGCTGGCGAAGGCGACGCGGGAGTGGGAGGAGCAGGAATGAGAACCGAACGTCGCAAGCACTACGATCCGATCCGCCACGAGCCCTTCGCGCCGGTCATTGACCAGTGTCGCTTGGTCCAGCTCGACAGCCTGACTCACGCGTACCTGGTTCACCTCGGCTGGGAAGAACTCGATCGCTGCGAGCCCGACGCCGTGCTCATGCGCCAGCCCCGCGGGTTCGTCGTGTCGATGCCCGAGGCTGATCGGAGAGAGTTTTTCGAGGAGGTCGCGTGAACAGCAAGCACACGCCGACGCCGTGGCATGTTGTGGATAAGCCAGACTCTGATTGGCTCGATGTGGAGTCCGAGCACATGGGTGTTTGTCGTCTTCCTCGCGACCGGTTCGCATCTGGAGACGCCGCCATGATCGTCCGCGCAGTGAACGCGCATGACGATCTGGTCGCGGCGCTGCGCAACCTGCTTCACGAAGCGAGACATTTCGGAAATCCCGAAATGGATGTTGCGAAAGATGCGGCAGAAGCCGCGCTCGCGAAGGCCGAAGGCGGTGCGGCATGACCGACTTCATCGCCAAGCTAACCACCGACGGCAGCTTCTTCGCTGCAGAAGTCGCGACGAACCCGCGGCTCCGCGCCTCGCTGATGAAGCTCGCGCTGCTGTCGCAGGCCGAGATGCAGGGCGAAATCCGGCTCGGCAATGCGGCGATCGAGCTCGCGATGCTCGACACGGAAATCCGGCTGCGGGCTGAGGAGGAGAAGGGGCGGGCAAGGCGGAGTGGGGTGGACGTATGAGCCGGGAAATCATCCCCTATACCGACGAGGCCACGTGGCTCGAGAACCGCCGCGCCGACCTGACCTCGACGGACATCTCCGCTCTATTCGGCGTGTCACCTTACCGCACGGCGTTCGAGCTCTATCACGTCAAGCGCGGCAACATTGAGGCGTCGCACGAGGAGAACGAACGCACGCGTTGGGGAAAGCTGCTGCAGGATTCGATCGCGAAGGGCGTGGCCGAGGAGAAGGCGTTGTGGTTGCGGCCGATGCCTGAATATGTGCGCGATCGCGACCTGCGTGTAGGCTCGTCATTCGACTTCCGAGTGCATAAGCATGCCGGATACGGCTATGGATTCAGCGAAACGAACTTCGCCGACCACACAGAAGACGCACTGCTCGAAGTCAAAAACGTCGATTCGCTCGCCTTCCGCAACGGGTGGACAACGACCGACTACGGCATCGAAGCCCCCGCGCACATCGAGCTACAGCTGCAACACCAGCTTGGTGTGAGTGGCCTGCGCGAAGGCTACATTGCGGCGCTCGTCGGCGGAAACCGTGTCGAGCTGCTGCACCGCGAGTTCGACGAGATCGTATGGCAGCGCATCCTCGACCTGGCCGCGTGGTTCTGGTCGCTGAAGGAAGCGCCCGCGCCGGACTATACGCGCGACTACGAGGTGATCTCGAGGCTGCACGGCTATTCGAGCGCCGGAAAGGTGATCGAGGCGACGCCGGAGGTTGTCGACCTAGCGGCCGAATACCGCGCCGCAGCCGCCGACTACTCCGCAGCCGAAAAGCGCA
>Ga0247765_1001629_pt1 | contig 10061 bp, 6 predicted proteins | sample UWRJL106311C6_FD_179949 | JGI IMG/M metagenome (GOLD analysis project Ga0247765, IMG submission 179949) | Plant litter microbial communities from Arlington Agricultural Research Station in Wisconsin, United States - UWRJ-L106-311C-6 | ecosystem: Environmental > Terrestrial > Plant litter >... | reverse complement strand
TTTTCCCCCCCTCCCCCCCCCCCCTCAATGGGTTCCCCACATAATCTACCTACCTACCTACCTGCCTACCTACCTACCTACCTACCTACCTACCTACCTAGATACCTACCTACCTAGATACCTACCTACCTAGATACCTACCTTGTGGAAGTTTACATGAAAGTCAATATATAGATCGCAGTAGGAAACCTCGGCGCCTCCCGCAACCACCTCCTCGGAGCCATCAAGATTGCTGACCTGCGAGGCGGCCTCGACAATCTCGGGCTGAACGGGCTGTTGGCGTTCATCATGCGCCAATTGATAAATGAAAATGGCATTCTAGGGGAGTATAACTGTTTTGGGAAGTCGTATGACTTTGCTGCGGTTGTGTGACCTCGCAATCGTGTAGAATGTTCTTGCAGGCGTGTAGATGTTTCTGTCTGGGAGTTTTGATTTCTAATAGACACTGAATAATGTTTTCTGCCAAGACACCCGACTTCCCGTTCGAGATGTGCATGATAAATCTGGTCGGAGATGTACAGTGTTGAGGTGTGTGTTGGTATACCTAGTATTCAGGTATATAAGTCGAAATACGACCTTTCTCTCAGGACCAAGTAGACCAACTCTCCACATCCAGTCCCCCCCTCTCCAGTCCCATCTCTTTCATACCTCTTCACCATGGCCGAACCCACCCTCGCCATCCCCAAAGGCTCTCTGATCCTCATCACCGGAATCACCGGACATGTCGCATCCGAACTCACCCGCCAGTTCCTCCACCGCGGGTACCGTGTTCGTGGCACCGTCCGCAATCTCGCCCGCGCTTCCTGGCTCAACGATATATTCCAACCCTATATCGCCAACGGCCAACTCACCTTGACTCTGGTCCCCGACATGACCGTCCCGGGTGCCTTTTCGTCGGCCGTGCAAGGCGTTGACGCCGTCATCCACGTTGCGACCATGGGTTTCGACCCGGATCCATCCAAAGTAATCCCCCCGACCGTAGCCGCGACCACTTCGATCCTCCGCGCCGCCGCTTCTTTTGAGGGATCGACAGTTCGACGATTCGTCTTTACCAGCTCTGTTGTCGCCGCGGCCATGCTCATCCCAAGCAAGGAAAACACTTCTGGCACCATACAGGTCACGCAGGATTCATGGAACGACGCAGCCCTCGACATGGCATGGGCGCCTCCGCCGTACGGTCCGGAGCGAGTAACGGCCGTGTACATGGCCAGTAAAGTCGCCGCGGAGCGTGAAGTCTGGCGGTTCGTATCCGACGAGCGTCCGCCGTTTGTCGTAAATGTGGTCTCTCCGCAGGTGATATGGGGAGAGCGGCTACCTGGCAAAAACTGCACGGCGCCGAGCGCGGCCATGTTGCCGGATTTGTTTGGTGGGAAGCCGCCTTTGACGGAGTATATGCCTGCCGGTTAGTTTTCTTTTTTTCTTTTTTTCTTTTTTTTTCCCTTTTGCTCTCGAGATACACATCTACATTTGATATAGAAAGTGAGGTCTAACTAGATTGTAATTGTGCTAGTCTACGCCGTCGACATTAAAGATGTGGGCCTACTACACGTCGCCGCCCTGCTGGACCCCGACGTGCGCAGTGAGCGGATTCAGGCTTGGGGCCGGTACCACACCTGGAATGAGATCCTCGCCGTGTTTCGTAAACTGTACCCCGAGCACAAAGTCATGGATGACTTTGCCGGACTGCCGGATCTCAACTTGGCGACGGATGAATCGCGACCGTTGGCCCTTTTGGAGAAATGGGGAGGTCAGAACGGGTGGCGCGAGTTTGAAGCTACCGTGCGAGACAACTTGAAGTGAATACATTTTAGAAAAGCATGTTGAGATAGTGGGGTAGACACCACCCAGGAAAGGTACCTAGGTTAAACATTCATAGGTAGGTAGGTAGGTAGGTAGGTAGGTAGGTAGGTAGGTAGGTAGTAGGTAGAATCATGGCAGCGACAAATACAGCTTAACAAGCCTCTCATAATCCGGCGTGCCCAACCCGGTGACCGGATCCCACCCTTCACTCGCGCGAAACGCCTCCCTCCCACAGCCGTGATTCCCTCCTGTGACGACATCCCGCATGACTTTTGGATTCGCATACAAGACGGGGTTCACAAACCCCACTGCGCTCTTGCCCCTTTTCAGCCGCGCCTCATTCACCAGCGCGAGTATCGACGCAAATACGGGCGCTGATGCCGAAGTTCCGTATATCGTCGTCCATTTCCCGTTCACCACGGCCGCAAACCCCGACGCCGCCGCCGCGACATCTGGAACTCCTCGCCCCTTTTTATCAAACAACTTGAACGCCGACATGTTTCTGGCGTAGTCCCCCTGTCCGACCAGGTATTTTTGCGCTGCAGAGACTTGCCATGTTGGTGCGGCGAATATGTTGCTGAATCCTCCGCCGGAGGTACTGGTTCGGGAACTTGAAATGTGTCGAAACGCAACCTCTGTATGTCCTCCCCCTCTCATGTCCATGTCCATGTCACCACCTAGAAAAGATGCATTTCTAGACTCTGATGGTGGCGGTGGTGTGGGAAACTGGGTACCCCCCACGGCTGTAACATAGGGACACCCCGCCGGCCAAGTCGGTGCAAACCCTCTCCCCTTGCCTTCTTCCCCAGGATCCAAATCACGGCATTCACAGCTCTGCCCCGCCGGCCCACAGTCCCCGCTCGCAACGACAACACTCGTGCCCATCAGGCCCAGCTTGAGAAATTCAAAACATTGTCGCCGGAGATATGGTTCCGAGAGGAACATTTCGTTATTAGAATGCGATATGGACAGCACTGCAGGAGGAGGGGTATTTCCACAATCAGGTAATTCTGCCTCTGTAACATTAACGGAAGAAGAATTGTTGCTGAGAAGAAGAGTATGGCAGTAAAGCCGATCGAATGCCGCCAGCAAGGGAGAGAACAGACTTGTACCCGACAGTAGACCAACTTGAAAGTTGACAATCGGTACTGCTGGTGAGGTAAGAGTCATGGCGTATTCAAAATCCAGATCCGGTTCCAGGTTGAATACCATCGCTTGGACGGCATCCTGCCAGATCCCGCCGTTGATCTGTTTGAGAAGGGGTCGATGGCCGACGAGCGATGGGGCGAACAGAGAGAAGAAGGTGTCGAGATCAGAAGGAAGCCACGAGGACCAGGTTGGCTCGTACAACGCAAACGTGTTTTTCACGTTGGGATGGCCGGCCGTGGAATTTAGTTGACGAGGAGGAGGGGGAGGGATGTGATACATGGCCCGGAGACAGTCTGGTGTAATTAGACTATGGCAGCTCGTGAGGTTGTGGGAGGTTCGTTTGGTAAAAAGGGGTTTTCGAGGATGGCCTGGACTTGGAACAGTTCTGAGTGGAGGAGGAGGAGGAGGGGGCTTTGCACGGGCACGAACAACTTTATATCGTCGTCGTCGTCGTCGTCGAGTATCATCCGCACCCACGTGTACAGTGGGCATGACAAGATCCACGTGGTGACGGATAGATACAGGCACCTTGTATTCCTCACAACCAAGGTGAAGTTTTTCTTCATCATCGCCATCACGACGGTAAAGATGGTATGTTGTCTTGAGAAGCCGTTGTGCCTCTTCCACAGTTGCGTTGTGGACCAACAACCACCCGCCGCTGTGAGAGGGCTGGATTCGCTTCGGGTCAACCCCAGCATCTCGCAGCCATTGGGACACGGCCGCGACGGAGTCAGACGACGGGGCAAACCGGGCAGCGACCTTGGCCGGATGCCAGTGTCGGCCAAAAGCGGGCGAGGCTGGGTCCGAGACTGAGAGCAGATCAGCCTCGGCCAATTGCAGGTTTTGTTGTGTCAGAGCAATGTGGAGTGGTATGATGGTATCGACCTGGACAGGCTGCGGAACTCGCTTCCACAGAGTACCACCAGTGACGGTCCGTTTCTCGTGCACAACGTGGTAGGATGAGTCTTGGCGAGCAGCAACGCCAAGACCGAGGAGGGTGAAAAGGAAAAGGAAATGCATCATGGGTGGTGGTACTTGTCAGAGAAAAAAAAAAAAGAAAGAAAAAAAACTTGCTAAAGGTGGTGAACCGGTGGTGACCTTGCTAAAGGTGAGGTTATGGTATTCAAGGCCTGGTATATATGGTGTAGCCATCCAACTAACTACTAGAAATAACCAATCGCCATGGCTTGTACGCTGCGGTAATCTCCGTTGCCAGTTGTCGTGGACTTTTACCCCATCCGGCCCGTCCGGCCCAGCCTTACGTCTAATACCAAGACTCGAGGGTAGTACTGAACCTGAACAGGCCACGACAAACGACGACAGGGGGGGACGGGTTGATATGACTTTTTTTCGGCTATTGCAACATCAGCCGCACAGTCTTGCAACATGCTTACCTAGAATACATGGGGCCCAGCCGTAAATCGCGTGTTATCTTTACCATTTTTGGTCAAGCAAAGGGCGTCCAGTTCACTCACCCTCAACATGACCCACCTGTCTACCTACCTAGGTAAGTAAGGTGAGCTGTGCCACTTAACCACTGTTTCCAGTAACCTGGACAGTCATCTCATTCGCTCGTACATGGTCGAGCCCTCACAGTGTCAGGGACATGACATTTATGCTTGACCAAATTTTATGACATTTCCATGACACACACATATACACACTTACACACACATACACACACACACACACACACACACGGTGTTGGAATTCCACTTTCTCCGAGGACATGCTCATCTCGCCTCGCCTCGCCTTGCCTCACCTGGAATTTGACTCACGGCTCGGCCAGCCTTGGCTTTGGTACTTGCAGAGACGGAGACAACTTGGAAGTTGAAAGTTGAGTCTAAATGGGGAAGGCCTGCTAGCTAGCTGCTAGATTGGGGATACTCCGCGAGGTTTGATGGCACTCGTAGGACCTATGACGAACTCCAAGTGTGTGTGAATGAGTGAGTGGGTAAGTGGGTAAGTGAGTGGTCTGTGATTCGGGAAAGGAGAAGGCGATGGGTCAACTCACTCTCGGCGTGTCTACCAGATCAGTAGCTAGGTAGGCAGTGGGTAGGCCAGTAGGTAGGCAGGCAGGCGGATACGTAGAAGAGAAATAAGTATAAAAACCTCGTTCATGTCCTCGTTTCTAGAGTTGAGAATCCTTCAAGTCATCCATCCAACCAACAACCAGTCTCCGAATCCAACTCTCCAAAATCAAAATCAAAATGCGCGCTTCCACCATCCTCCTTGGCGTTCTCGCCGCTCCCATCATGGCCCTTCCCAGCTCTGGTCCCAAGGCTGCCGTTGATGTTCGCGTAAGTCTTCTCTTCTTCTCTTCGCTAGAAGATTAAAAAGGATTTCTGCTAACCAAATTCCCTTTTATCACTTTAGGACGTCCCTCTGGTAATATCCCTCTCCTCCTCTTCAAAATAATATAGGTACACAGTTCTAACAAAGTAAAAAAAAAAAAAAACAGCCAACTTGCAACGCTCTCTGCCGCTCCATCTGCATTGGCACTGGCGGTCTGTTCCCTGCTTGTTTCGCCGCCTGTCTTGCCGGCTGTCTTGCCAACGGGGAGGAGGGCGAGCCTGCTAGTGTTGCTGATGCCTTTGTGGCACCGGCGCCGGCGGCTGCTTAAGTGTTTACCGAGGAAAAAAATGATGGATGGTTTTTCTTGCTCTATTTCTTGTCACTCTTTTATGTGCTGGATTATTTATCTACCTTTATGTTTTTCAAGCAGTACACGCAACCGTCGCTTCCATAGTAAAATTGACGTTGAGGATCCTCCACCAGTTGTGTCTCCAAGAGTGAGCTACATGTACACCATCAGGTGCCCCATACCAGGTTCAAAATTATCTACCTACTCGATGTCAACAACGCATCAATATCGGCCGTAATATCCGGCATGGGAAACCTCGTGCGATTTCCCGCCACCGTCCCTGGCACCCACGGGGTATCCCAAAAGCCCAAAATAGTATAGACAGAAGAATCCCCAATCTGCACCGTCGCCGTAACCACACTGCCATTGTGCAACGGACCAGCCTGGTTCGGAATCGTTCCCAAATGTTCTGCCGTGCGCCAAGTCCTGTCTTTGGACCGGAAAACCTGCGTACCATTCGGTCCTACCGCATTAAGCAAGACCCGCCCATCATATCTCGGCGGGAGATAAACTGCGTCGTTGAACGTATACCGAACATCCGGTGTGACGGGTATCAAAACTGGTTTTCCGGCTTTGCCGTCTTTCATATCGAAGAGGTATAGTCGTCCGTCCCCATTATTTGCCAACAGGATATCCGTACCGGGAACCACGGCCAACCCACCAAACCCCGCCTGTGTCGTTGGCGGTAACGGATCAGGGAGATACCATGCCTCAATGGTTTTTCCTTGTGCATCTGCCTTGAGCAGGGTTCCCGGCCACGTGCCCACCACATAGGTATTTCCCCGCCGGTCAGTTTCAATGTCTTGAAACCCGCCGTAGCGTTCGTGCGTGAGGTCGGTGATGTTGAGGGTCCAGAGGGTTTTCTTGCGGTCGGCGTCGTATTTGATGAGGAGATGGTCGCCGCTGACATCAGCTCCCGAGGTTTCCCAAGGGCGGGCCGAGTCGGTTAGGATGGTGATGAGCCCCGTGTGAGGATCCCAGGCGACGCCGCCAATGTGTTGGGAGCCAGTGTAGGATGTTCCAGGGAAATCAAGGACTTCAGTCACCTTGCGGGAGTAGGGGTCGTAGATAGCGACAGTGGCGTTCCATACGGACCTGTACCGGATTGTTAGTCTTGGTTCTCTCTGTCTCACTCTCTCTTTTTCTCTCTTTCCTTTTAAAAAGAGACGGGGGGCTCACCCAATCCACATGACACATCGATCTCCATCCCAATCTGCATTCTCGGGATACAGCTGAAAATGATCAATGACAAAATCTCCTCCTTTGAACGGTGGACATTTCTTGGCTCCTCCCCGACGGGATAGGTCGAGTGAGGTACCTAAGACTCTGCCAGCTGCAAGGAGCACAAAATTAAAATGAAAAAGGCCGACCATTATGTCTCAGCAGATTAAAACCTGTAATAACGTGCGATTGTCGGTGTCACAACAACATGACAGACCAAGTGTGCGTCGTGCACGTATTTATTTATTGGTGGCTGGACTGGACTGACCCAAGGTACCAACAAACGGCAGCAGCAGCAACAGCCAACAACAGGAGCTACATTTATATCCGAAATCCAATTGCCAATGTTACCATCAGTTTACGTCAGCTTTCAAGAGCCGGTACGCTAGCATGCTGGCCCGGTGGTACGCTACAGCGGTCGCCGGTGGGAAGGTAGGTACCTAAGGTAAACAGTCAGCAGCGTAGCATGACATGACAATAAACCGACTGAACCGACCTCGATCCATGTCAAGGTCGCATTTGGGCCGGTGCCCGCCCGTCCGCCCGTGTTTTTGTTGGTACACAGTACGAGTCAGCAAATTTGCGCAAAAAGAGAGCAAAGCAGTGCCGTAGTGCATGTACATGTATGGAGTTGTCTCAAACCCGGTTAGAGGGGCGCGGACAAGGTTCGGCGAGGTTCGGCCGTGTCCGGTCCGGTCCGTTATGTGGACTGGATGGCTTTGAGAAGAAAAAGAAGCCCCCAGTACTCCCACGCTTGAGCCTGGCCGGATCACGCACATCCACCTATCCGGCGAGAGGAGGGAGTCACTGGCGCTGGCGCACGACACAGTTGCTGGGAAAACGTCTCACCCGCCCGCCGACGGCATCGTCGATTTATATTCGTTTCTTGTGCCTCAGCCAAAAGATGCCGTGCTCATTGTTATTGCAGGGGCAGGGTAAAAGTGACTTGCGCGCCGCGTCAACCTATAGGATAATCTGAAGCCGGGTAGGCGCCAAACACCAAGGAATTAGCACCGCTCATCAGCTGTGCCAGCGTATGAACGCCAGAATACGAGTTGTTCAAGAGCCCGTGGTGCGGCGATCAATACGTACCTGGACCGCCATCTATCTTCTCGCGGCTGCATGTGTGTCAGAACATTACGCGGAACAAGGAATCAACACTCATCAGGGATACTTCTGTGCTATGCACTCCGGGAGTGGCTTAGGGGTTACTTACGTGTCACCGCCACCACCATCAACCCCTCCTGAACCTTCTGTTCCTTGAGGGACATTAGGTCCCATACGTGAAGATAGTCTCGAGATCATTGATACATACAGCTTCTTCAGCCGCAGCCTGGCTATGGGAGTGGGACTTAGTAGAGCCATCCTCAAGAATGCGAGACAGAAACCTACTTGCGCAGCCGCCTCGACACGCTTCTCCTTTTCTTCATATTCCTAAATTGTATCATCAAGATCGAACTCATTGGTGCAGGGGTGAACAGCAATGCTACACCTTTTTTCTCTTCTTCCAGATCTGAGGAAGAATCTAGCGTTAGAATCTTGCCTCATCTCCTCAGCCAGCATGAGAGTGAGCAGTAGAACTTACAGCCGCCTACTCGGCGTGGCGCTATTCACGTGTAAGTTGGAGTTCAAACGAAACACAAAGTTTAGACACGCCAAGTCTTACCCTCGCCTTTTCGTCCATTTCCTGAAGTTTATATGAGCTAACATACAAGGTCCAAAGGGTACCGCTCTCTTACCTCCTTCTTGACAAAGAAATACTGTAACGAGGCATGTGAGTTGTCATGTGCTAGTACATGTGTCCATGAGGATCACGAGAGATAAAACGTTACAGAGACTTTCCGCTGGTGATTCTGGAACTGGAAGTAAGCCGTGAGATGAACAAACAGGGCGAAGGCTTGTTTACCTCGCATTGCATCTCCGCATACTATGGAGATAATGTGTGAGCGGAGGAGGTCATTGCTGCGGGAGATACAAGGGGCTACTTACGGCCGGCGTGTAAGCCTAATGCAGGATGTCAACGGGAACCCGAAACTGCTACCGCGAGAAGACTGGATGTTTGTTCCATGGGGAGCTAACCTTTGGTTGCGTATTCTGCGGGTGTTAGAGAAGGTCGGCTTCGTCAGGCTGATTGACCGCATGTGTTAATGTGCTCAAAATGGAGGAACATATAATCTTTTTGGCCAGATAACCGGCATCCCGCTCCTCCTCTTTGGCAGGGCGCTTGTCTGGCTGCTTTTCCTATCATCTGCCGTTAGCTTGGTGTCACTTTTGTGGCGGTCCCGAGGCGGAACCTTGCCTCGGGATACACCGCCGAGACCGAGCTTAGAGCATCCGGTTCTCCGTGGCCCCAGCCCAACCAGTATCAGTCGCAGGCAATCATTTGAGCGCCAGCAATGAAGCAGATTCGGGAAAGAAACTTGTAGGGTGCTTGATATGTCTCTCTGAAGGAGATATGAGTTTGTCAGACGAGCCAGGGAGAGAGGGCTGGGCCTTGCTGAGACGAGTGGGATCGGCAAGTAATGTGGGCAAGAAGGGAGAATGTGACGAGAAGGGAGAATGTGGCTGAACAGGAGACTTGATACTAAAGCGGGAGGCATAAGTGGACACAGCTTGTCGGCCTTGCCATGACTCTCGCATGTATGAAGGGAGCAACCGAATCGCGCGATGCATGTGACTTCACACTCGTAGGGGCTCCGAACGCTCGAGCGGTATCAGGGGTCAGGGAAAACAGCTGAACACTCATCGTCGGACATCCCGGTCCTTCCATCTTCAAACCCCACAGTTTGAGGTGTGGGCAATGCCGACATTCGAAGATAATGTAGAAAGGCACGGCCACTCACTGTCTTGTTGTGGCTGCCACGACTGCCGCGAACACCGGATCTTCCAGCCTACAAGACGCCAACATCAGCGCTGTCTTTGGCCCAGTTTGCGTCGCTCGGTGAGATTCAAGCATATGACCCGAAGAACGTGGCTTCGGTAGGGGCGCTTACAGGCACTGCTGTCAAAAAACTCGAGATTAGTATTGTAACCAAGCTAGGGCTTTCGGAATGAGCTTAACGATATCTGAAAGTCGCTTCCAAAGGAAAGAGCAGCCAAAGTAAGCTTGGGGTTCCAATATACACCTCTACCGGGGTAATAAAGGTTAGCGTGTAAATTCCTAACCTTCTCTGGAAGGGGCCTGGTCAGGTAACTTTTCTAGCAATTTCTATGCCAGGCTACCTGCCCAGCCACCACCAACTCTGGA
>Ga0247765_1001628_pt1 | contig 10064 bp, 8 predicted proteins | sample UWRJL106311C6_FD_179949 | JGI IMG/M metagenome (GOLD analysis project Ga0247765, IMG submission 179949) | Plant litter microbial communities from Arlington Agricultural Research Station in Wisconsin, United States - UWRJ-L106-311C-6 | ecosystem: Environmental > Terrestrial > Plant litter >... | reverse complement strand
TCTTGGGTTCTTTTTTTTTTTATGTTTTTTTTTGTTTTTTTTTTTTTTTTTACCTTTGCATATGGCTCCAACTGTTATTCTTTTTCCACCATACTTTCCGGCTTGTGGAAACGGGTTTTAACGTAAAAAAAAAAATTTAAAAAAATTAGTCTCGCAGTTCGTGCTAATTGAAATAACATTCATTGCCTCTTATTTCTATTCTCCTGCTCAACGACCACTGCTATCAGACGGCGGACATGCTACTATGTACTCAATACCAACGGTAGGTGCCTAGGTCCAGAGGCAGATGGCTAAATGAACCCTAGCCAAAGTCCTTTGTTGAGCCCCTGCTTGAAGTACCGGAAGGATCATACAGTGTAGAATAGTATATGAAACTGCACACAAATGACAAGAAACAAATCACTACGGCCTGGGCATCTGCGAGGTGGCCAATCTGCAACCGACGGCTCATGCAAAGGACTTGAGTAGTATGCCCTAGCCAGACCAACATGATACTGTCTAGGGACACTTGGGCAAGCAGAAACCCCACAGAGACAAAAAACCATACGAGGCCGACGGGTATCCCTAATTGTTCGCTCTGATGACTGACCCAAGGGAGCAACGAACCTCGCCCAGCAACAAACGCCGGCCACGGGAACCCAGCGGAATAAGAGACACCGACATCAACAACAATGAGGGGGATCAAAAAGCGAGAGATTCTCAGATATCCAAATCCCGAAAAAAAACTGCCGCCACCATTTATTATATGTACATTGTTGTTGTTGTTGTTGTTGTTGTTGTTGTTGTTGTTGTGCACCAGGCGGTGTTGCGAGTTGACGAGTATCCCGAGACCCCAAAAAACTCCAAGGAGAGCACAGATAATTCCCAGCACGTTGGTCAAGATGCCAAGCTTGAAACCAAAGGAAACCAACACCCAGGAAACCAGCAAGGATTGAACAGCCATGAAAAATAGCGGAAATGCATCCACCATGGCATTACCCAGCACACTTGAGCTACGCCATTTCGGGGGTTGCGGAGTAGTAGGAATAGGAATAGGAGTACTGCTTTTGGATTTCAAAAGCCTTTTTGCGAAAAAGGGAATCATTTCCCCAAAACAAATAGACACCAGAAACACGACGGCCCATGTTTGCGTCCAGGGAATTCCCCGCATGCCGAGAAGCTTGATGACTTGTCCGGGTAGGCCACTAATAAGTAAAATTATCCATCGGATCGCGGTTGAGCCATTATCGGGGCCTCCAATACTAGTGCTCCTGCCGGCGACGGCGACATCGTCAAAGTTGTGATTGTTATCATGCTGCTGGAGCCGACGTACAAGCTCGTATCGAATATTTGAGAGGTAATTCTTGGGATCCTGGTCGAATGCGAGGGCCTGAATGGTGAGGAACTGGAGCATATCCCCCAGACAAACGAGCGGTGAGGCGCGGCTAAAGAATCGAAAATTTGTCGACTTTTGACCAAACACACTCCCGCATGGCTGGGCCATGGCGTAGAGGCTGAGGGGGGCAAGAGTCCACCACAAAACCCGCCAGTCCACTTCTTCGTCATCATCTTCTCTTGGTGGTGCTGGTGGTGGAGCCGTTAGCGCCGTTGCTGTTGATTCCGTTGTTGGGAACATGGCCCTTCCGACACCAGCAGCCGGGTTGACGCTTCCTTGATCCGTAATATAACCCTGAGAAATCCCCGCCGGTATCGTAATTTCGCCATGACCTTGACAGTCGCATGAGTCATCGGCGACGTCTTGCGGGCAGCAGAACCGGTGACCTCCGCAAGGCAATAGAGCTTCGTCATTTTGGTTTCCAGCTGATCACGTTAGGGCTGGATTGGGGGAAAAAAAGAAGAAGAAAAAAAGAGAAAGAAAATAGATAATCCTTGGGGACTTGAATATTAAACAAAAAGGAGGGAACTACCTACATAAACAAAAGTCACCGCAGAAGGAGTTGTTCCACTTGGGGTTGGTACACGCAGCACGAGTCGCTTTCCAGAGGTTTGGTGGGAGGGGATCTGGTTTCTGATGAGTCGGGCTCTTCGCCGCCACTGTGGTGAGCACACACAACGTGTTGCTGAAACAGGTGAATCCGATTGGGCAGCAGCAGCCAGACACGAGGGCATCCCAGGGCTGGCAAGGGAGATAGCCTCGTGCAAGCGTGGCATTGGGAAAGTAGCACGGCGCGTGAAAATCCCCAGCAGTGATGGTGACGAGACTCGCCCAGGTACATGTAGCAACGCCTCGCCAGCCAAGGAAGTGTCGGAATTGCATTGCCGCAGGCTCTAACAGGCCGAGAGCGAAGCTACTTGAGATAATCCACTCCAGGGAGCTGCGAATGAATTTCGCTTCTGTGGTGCAGCGGAATCAAGGTGAGTCTCAAGTACGTAGGTAGATAGGCACCTAGGCATTCAATATTCGCGCATAGAGATGGAGGGGTAATGGGCGGCCTGTAGGCTTTATGCCTATCTAAGATGGTTGGTTACGTACCTAGGTAAGTAATGCTGCCTTCAGACCCGGGCGCAAGACATAATTGCAATGTTGTGTGCAGCTAACTTACACACACCTGGGTAGGCACCTACCAGGTAGGTAGAGAGCCACGTACAAGTAAGTAGCTAAGAAATACAAGTCAGCCCATTATAGGTAAGGTAAGCAACTTTAAAGCCTACCTTCCTAAAGAGGTAGCTTAATAACAATCGGGTAGTGGACCTCCATAGCTCATGATTTGCTTCACGTTGCCTGCCGGCTTGAGCAGGAAGAGCTTTACTATGAGAAATGCGGCAGGTTTGATACCCAAGTCGCGACAAACGCGTCGGGGGGGAGGTAAAACAGCGTCCTCACCATCTCCGCCAAAATGACCAGCCGAGCGACAAGGTATAAATGGGTGCTAACGCACACCGCCCATGCTCTCCGTTTCCTGGAAGAAGAAGAAATTGCCTTCTTTGCAGTAGCCTTCTTCGCATTGTTTGTCGCTTTCTTGGCCGTGTTCACATTTGAAGTAGTTGTTGTTGTTGTCGTTGTTGCCAGGGTAAGCGGAGCGCGAAGTACCCAAACCAAAGGCCCATACAGCACCGTATACACACCTGCGCAGCGCCAAAGAAACCTATCCGCGCGTGAGGGAAACGCAAAGTTCCACCCCACAAGATGTATAGCCCCAAAGATGATGATAAACCCAATGCCCATGGCTGTTACAATCATGGCGCTTCTTTGATCATCGCCCCCTTCATCTTCGCCTTCGCCTTGTCCCAAACACCACCGGGAACCGTCAATACAGGCTGGGGATCCCGGGAGTTTGCGTTTGCTGGAGCTCAAGGAGTCATCGGGCTGCGATAAAAACCCCGGGGGAATGGTAAAGTCTCTCCGTAAACTCCTTGTCGGTTCCAATGCTTTGAGTGTTGAGAGAACTGCCTCCGGGATACAAGGTCCCGGGTAACGTAATATCGTCGTTGTAGTTCGGACGCACTTCGGTTTGCTCCAGTATAAACCGAAGGAAATGACAGCGCAGGCGGAATATGCTAATACACCCAGCTCCAAGAGGGAAATGGTCAGATGGAAAGAGAACCGGACGAGTATCTGAGTTGTGGACCAGAGTATCTGTGCGATTGTGATGGCTTTGAGCATAGGGTCGGCTTTGGATTTGTCGTCCAGTTCCTCCTCGGTGATTTGCGGTAGCTTCTCAAGGTGATTGTTGCGTCGAAGAAACATAATGTCCGATGCTGTTAGATGGTATGGGTTGTGATGTGGCCTGTCCATTTCGTCGGCCTCGGTGTCAACGCGTATGACAAACCCTCCCATGTCGGCGTAATGGCTGTGGGATGATGTCCAGGGAACTCCATCTTCCAATGCAAACTGCTGTTTCAATTCCCGGCAACTCTTGCGAGCTGTGATTAGATCGTTGACAGCTACGGCGATGATGCCTTCCGGTGCAATGATGGCAACGGCGAATAGTTTGACGCGCTCGAAAAAGTATGCAAGCCCCCACCGCACATCTCCCTTCCAGCCGGGATTGCGACCATCGCGCTGCTCGGGAATGCTGGGATGCTGCACTGTCCAAGTACACAGCAAAATTGTGAAAAGTGACCCCCAAAGGATCTCGAGCGTCCCACGGGTACTAGGTGCCGTTACGAAATTGACGGTGTCAGAAGGCAGGGAACATGTTGGTTTGAACACAGAATGGGCTTTAATTGGTAATATCCAACTGATGAGAAGGAATTGAAACGTGGACAAGACCATGGTTATCATAAGGCAAGAAACGCAGTCAAGGAGTGCAGCCCTTCTTTCTTGCATTTAATTACTCGACATGAGCTAGGACTTACGTCTCATAAAAGCAGGTGGAATATGGGCTTTACTGTCTACGTCGGTTTGCAATTTGAGTACCTAGGCAGCCAAGAAAGACTCATTAAGGACTATTCTCGGTGTAGTTTATCCAGGGGACACAAGCGCGGCAGATAATCAATTCGGTCAACTACATGGAGGATGGTCGACTCAGCCGCACTTTGTCAATGAATATTACTACCCACCTGGGAAACCCAAAAGATAACTTCAAATTGCGTGATAGACGTTCAACTACCGGATATGTGAGTAGAACTAAATCCTCGTCGCCCAATCTGGAAACATGTCCTCCCGAATCGGCACCGACGCTTCATCGCGATCCCTGATATACTCTTCCAACGCCAACCTCTGATGTTGACTCCGGTCTCCCATTTCGACTCCGCGTTTCTGAATGAACCGTGCATACCCCATGGTCATTCTCTTCCATTTTTCTCGCGTGATAATCCCCGCGATGTAATCCGCATAAACCATGGCGTCATACGCCGCCTGTGATGTCGACGCTACCGTATGCGGACGGAATCCCGCGAGCGCATCACCAATCAAGACCACTTTTCCATTCAGAAACTCATTCGCCGGACTAATCACGTCGGTGACAGCTTGCACAAACGGACGTTTCGCTTTGCCAACAATTTCCGCGAATGGCGGCGGGAGGACTTGTCGGGCAATTTCTTGCTGCCGTTTCCAGGCGACGGGGTCAGTGAGGCCGGGCGGTAAAGTAATGCGGTGACGGCGACCGTTTTTATCAGTAAGAATCTCATCGAGCTCCGCAGAGTTGGCGGGGAAATTGGTGTAATACACAAAGTTGATAAGACGCTGTCCTGGCTCCACGGTGCCGTGTAGTCCCGGGATGAGGTAGGCGAGAATTTGGATCCCAGGGCCATGGTAAAAAGTGAAGCGGTTGGCAAAAAGATTGCGGGTTGAAGGGGTGGCTTCGTTTTCTGGGACGGTTCCGCGAAGAGCGCAGTACCCTGCATACGTCCGCTCCAGACCTGGCGCAAAAAGCGAACGGATGAATGAACTAGGTCCATCAGCACCAACGAGACGGTCGGCGGTCATGGTGCCGGTGAGGGATGGGTTGCTGGTGGATTTCCAAGACACAACCACGCCGTTGTCGTCGTCAGAGGGAACAACTCCCGTGACAGTGCGGTCGTGGAGATGCACTGCCGCGCCGTGAGTTGGGTCAATAGGAGGCACATCGCAATAAGGACTGGAAATGCCATCGTAATTCGCGCGTAAAAGGAAGTAGGTCAAATCCCAGGAACTCATGTTATGGGCCGCATCGACCGAGTGAACAATGTTGCCTTGCTTGTCAAGGTACTGTCTCTTTTCCGAGGGAACAGCAACCTGTCGCTGACAGCGGTTGTATCTCTCGAGAAATTCGAGAGAGTGGCCGCCGGCTACGATGCCGGCGCCTTGGTCGTGCAGCAGCGGTGTCGCATTTCGTTCAAGGATCGTGGTGTCGTGGCCGAGTGCTTTTAGGGCTATGCCCGTGGCGAGACCACCGAGGGATCCGCCCACAATGACAAAATGGAGTTTCTTGGTTCCATTTGTGCATTCGGATGTGGTCATCTTTTTGTCCAGTATTGAATTAGATATGTGTCTGGTGAGAATTGCAACAGGGGTGGCTTGGCAAGATGATCTCGTGGATGAGTCCAAGGTTGGTCGGTTAAGAATGAGCAAGGATATATGTATTTCCGCAGCTGTCCTTGTCCAGTTGTACGAGTTTTGCGCTCTGCCGGGGGTCCACGGGGTTGACACGCGGGTCAGGGATGCTCCAGTCCCCACCCCCGAATTCCTCCCGTCCCGCTGTCCACTGTGCAGCGCCTGCACTGCAGCAGCGTTTCCCGGCGCATATTACCGCTGATAATGTATTGACTCGCTTGGATTGTTAGCGAGCTTGCATGCTGTCAGATTCTGGGTGCTCAAGACTGCAAACGGGCCATGGAATTTTGTAAGGGGAAATCGAGATGATTTCATGAAATGGATTGGATTGGACTTGGTACGGTTTAAGGTCATGGCCGCTCTAGCCTGGGCATTTGCTGCGGGAAGAAAAACAGGTTCGCCAATTCGCTTTCAGCTCATTTTTTTTTTTTTTTTTTTTTTTTTTTTTTGTTGCCGATTGGACTACGGAATTTGGCTCAGATTTATATATGCCCTTCTCAAAATCGACGCTGGGCATAACGTCTTACAATTTTTGTTTTCTTTCTTTCTTTCCGGGATCCTAGACATGTCATGAAGATGGAAAAGAGCGACCCCTCCCCACACAGTAATAAAACTGATAGATAAAGTACTTGACAATTACAAGTTCTATCTATTGTATCTACAAGACGAGTTTAAAGCTGGGCTCTCGGTCATCGCCGCAGCCAATATGCTTGTCGTACTTGCCCGCTGCCTTGTCCCGGTTGATTTTGGCGCAGAGAAGAACGTTGGACAGAATACTATAATAAATCATTAGCTTTTTCTCTCAAATCCAGTCATACCTGAGTTGAATGGGAAATGGAGATGAGAAGACTCACAAAAACCAGCCTACTACTAACAACCCAATAATCACACTGTGACCACGCTTAAAGTTGGGGCCATCCACATCCGGGTACAAAAACACGGACAGAATTCCACCGCAGTTGGCAATGGCTAGCTGCAATGCCGCCGCCGTTGCTCGCTTGTAATGTCCCGCCGAATTGTTAGACAACCAGGCGAGAACGGGCGGCACGCTGCTGTAAACACCAGTGCACATCATAATGGTCATGCCGTACTTGACTGTGTTGTGCCCCTCGCCAATGTTGGCAATGACAGCATAACCGATAATGGCAATGGGCATGGTGCATAACATCATGATGCCTCGGACCTTGAGTCGGTCGGATACGAATGCGACCACGAGCGTCATGCAGGCTGCGACGCCGTAAGGTGGCACCGACATGAGCTGTGCCTCGTGTGCGGTGTACCCCAACTTGAGGATAATAGTGGGGAGGAACAGACCGATGGAGTAAATGGCCGAGAGGAGACCAAAGTAGGCGAAAGCGGTCAACCAGGTGAGGGGATACATAACCGCTCGGCGGACTTCAGACCAGGCGAATCGCTCGGCACCCTCCTGGTTTCCGGTTCCGTGCTCGACACCGCATTGTCGGGCAATGGCAATGGTGCGTTCTTCTTCGTCCAGGAAGGAGGCGGTCTCGAGGGTGTTGGGGAGCATGTACCAGGTGAAGGCGGCGCAAACAATGGTCTAGGCAGTCAGCAGTCAGAAAAAAAGGGAAAAGGGAGAGAAAAGAAAAGAAAAGGCAAAGTGGATAATACAAGAAAATGAAATGGGAGGGAGAGACAGTGACTTACAAACAAGCCCTCAATCACAAAAATCCACCTCCATGCCGTCAGCCCACCACGGTCTCCCACGGCACCCATAGCTCTCGCCAACAGTCCGCCGAATCCACTGGACAGCGACGTGGACGTATAGAGCACGCCAATTCGCAACGCGAGTTCCGACCGTGTATAAATCGTCGACAAGTACAGCACCATTCCAGGGAAGAGTCCTCCTTCGGCCAAACCGAGCAACGCGCGCAGACTGATAAACTGGTCGAAATTATGGACGAGTCCCAAACACATACAGAACAGACCCCAGAGAAAAGTCATGAAAGCCAGCCATATCCTCGGCGTAACTTTCTTGAGGATCAAATTACTGGGAATCTCGGCGGCAATGTACAGCGGGTAGAACACCACCAGGCCTTGTTGGTATTGTAGTGGGGTAAGACCGAGTTCCTTGTCCATGTTGTAGACTTTGGCGTTGCCGACATTGGTGCGGTCGAGGAAGGAGCAGAGTACGAGAAGGACGAAGACGGGGAGGATTCTTTCAACCCGAGAGTCAGTTTGTGAGATAAGATACACGAGAGGCTTGGGGATGGAGAGAAAGGGAAGGAAGGCTACCTGGTGTCCAACTTCCATAGAAGCTTCCGAGTCCGTCGCTTCACCTCTGGGTCTTCGGAAGCTGCCTCAAGCGAGCTTACCGACTCGACCGTTTTGGTGACACCCTCATCACTCGTCTCATGTTTCTCGTCGGCGTGCATTTTGTCCAGTCGTCAGTTGACGTTGACGTTGACGTTGACGCTGATGTGACGTCGCCAGTTGAGGGGAACAGGTGATGATTCTCTCCACAAATATTCAGAAGTGTGGCATTTCTGGAAGGCACCTTCTGGAAATTCTCGACCGAAAAAAAAAAGTTGCACAAAACCACAAATCTCTGGGAATGGACGCAAAGTAGCAGGGAAGATAAGTCGGGACTCGGTTTGGAAACGCCCAGCTTTTCTAGATGCAGCAGCAGCAGCAGCAGCAACAGGGTTCCAGTCCTTTCCCGTCCGTCCTGTCACACAGCAGATTGGAGTACCACAGAAATACAGTACCAAATACAACACAGTGAACAAACCCGGGGTAACACGGCCCAGCATGCTGTCAGAAACCTCGCTGTCAGTTTATCACTCAAGGGCAAAACCCCGCTCGGTAAATGCGCAGACCAATGGCAAAGCATGCATGCAGAACAAGAACCTTGAAAATCAATGAAATGCGGGCAAGCAAGGAAGCAAGCAAACCCGCCATGCTACGGAAATAAAATAAAAAGTTGGAATTTTCCCCAGCACGCAAGCGGCGCAGCCCAAAACTGATGCATGTTGTGCTGTGCTGTCAGGGTAAGATGTAACATAGCCTGAAAGATTTTCTGTCTCTCTCCTCATATCCTCATACGACAAAACGTTTTCTGCCGAGGACCCCCATGGTCCTAGGTACCCATGCAGCCATGCAGCCAGCAGCGGAGGATTCTGTGTAACGTCGGGTTGGGAACGTGTCTGGGCTAGCTGGGACTAGGATACAGATTGTGTAGCCAGCATTTTTATTTTATTTTTGAGAAAATGTCTGATCCTGATATCGGAGGACCGGCTTCCCTGACCCTCTAACCACCTAGGTACAGAATGAGAGTCTGCGCCGTATCAATACACCAGACCAAACCAAACCAAACCAGAACCATGACAAGGTCCGGGATCGTCGACGGAAGCGAGCACACAGCGAACCGGTCAGCAGCATATCGTTCGGATCTTCCCTCCCCCCTCATGTCGTAAGATTCAAAATGTGGGAAATCTGGGGCACTGAGCGGCCCGAGATAAAACGTGCACTCGACTGGGTCTTGAATTGGTCATGTTGTTCACGCTGGGTGATTGGTCTCGTTGTACGAGCCGGGGGCCCAGACCCAGACCCAGACCCCAGGCCGTCGTGGTAATTACCCTGCAGTGTCCCTGCACTGTTACTGCTACTGTTACTGTCGCTGTTAGTGGGCTGCACCACCTGAAGTGAACCCCCTCGGACATGATGCCGAGAGGGGTCTCTTGCGGCCGCTTGCAAAACGGTGTTGAACCAATAGATAATAAGGCACAAACAGAAACAGGGTCTGGGCCGGCCCAAATCCGACCGCCCGAGGTCCAGTCAATGCATTTAATACTATGCCCCGAATACCGTTCCCCCCACTGTCGCAGAGAATTATTAATTGCGGTTTTACAGGCTACATCCTGGTACGGAGACAAGCAAAAATGCGACGCAAACAAATTCCTTTGCGTGAGAGGGGTGGTGGTCAAATGTTTTAAAACTTTGACTTGAATTAAGCATTGATCTAGCCCCCAATGCAAGCCAAGCGAGCCAAGACCGCCACCCTTTTTTTTTTCCTCACCACCTTTTCGAGATCGGCGCCCTCGAGATCGGCCGCCACGCGATTGCCAAG
>Ga0247765_1001627_pt1 | contig 10066 bp, 3 predicted proteins | sample UWRJL106311C6_FD_179949 | JGI IMG/M metagenome (GOLD analysis project Ga0247765, IMG submission 179949) | Plant litter microbial communities from Arlington Agricultural Research Station in Wisconsin, United States - UWRJ-L106-311C-6 | ecosystem: Environmental > Terrestrial > Plant litter >... | reverse complement strand
GGAGGCTATATCTAACGAGTATCGATCCAATGTTTTCAATGTTTTTGTGCGACGAATCGGGGGCTGATAAAATTTCCTTTTTTCATACGTCGCCTACGTGACGTTGCTTACCCCGCTCGCATTTCTCCATCGTCAAACTCCCATCAAATTATCGGCCTATTCAGATTACACGACATGACTCCTCAAAAGCCCAACATGGGCAGCCGCTTTGCAAAAAAGTACACCCAACTCAGCGCCTGCGCCGTCTTTCCCTCGCCCTGACCAACTATATCGTCCGCCAGAAATGCCAGCGCCCAGTCGGAAAAAATGGCGCTCGCCGCAATCATGATCATGGTGAGGACCTTGACCGCCCTCCAGGCAATATGGTTGACCATGCCCCCCTCGAGAATCGCGATGGACCATACAAAGGCCATGATGACAAGCCCCATGAAGACCAGCATCAAAATTGTAACAGGCACCAGATTACGCGGAAGCGGCTTGGGCAAGGGCCAATCCTCGGTCCAGATATCCTCATAGTCATCGGTAGCCTCGTCGAACCTGAAGACGGCAGCCGAGAGACCCCCGAGCCCAACCATGGCGCTGATCATGTAGGGTATCATGAAGATGGTCCACACCCCCACCGTGGAAGTCCACTTGGTCATCACCGAGGGATACCGACGCTGCTGCTGCTGCTGCTGCTTTTTGCCGTACATGTTGTACTCTTCGGCTCCGTCCTCCTCCGCTCTCTTGTTGTTATCTCCCCGGGCCGCCATCGGAGACTGCCAAAACGTGCCAAACATCTCCAGCGCAAAGGCCGTCACACCCAAAAAAAGCTTCCACACGGCGACGCACTGCAGCTCGGTGGTGCCCTGGCAGCGCACCAGCGTCGCGATGGAGAGGGAGAAGGTGATGAGGAAGGCAACAACAAAAAGGGCCGTGTCCAGCTTAACCATGTGCAGGAATGTCCAGGGCCTAAGCGGGGCGCGCCCGGCCGCCCAGCACCAGGAGCTGTAGAAGGTTAGGATGTGTGAGACGGTGCCGATGGCGCCATAGGGGAGGGCGTAGCAGTGCATTTCGTCTTGTATCCGGATTGCATAGTTCTTTCTCATGTTTTCTTGGTTTTGGCTAGAGGTCGAGTTGCTGGCGGTTGCTGCTGCTTTGGCTTGGGTGGAGAGGGTGGCGAGGAGGAAGAGAGTGAGGAAAAGGCGGTGCCACGGTTTTGGCTGCATGGTTGTTTAGGATTGTCCCCGGGACAGATTACCTTAAGTACCTACCCTACTCAAGGAAAACAAAAATTTTGAAGATATTTTGGTCGGAAAACCTTTGACTGTGGTAGATTGTCTCTTGATATACACAGCTCTACCGAGTCTCTCTCAAACAAGCTCTTCTGAAACTGACTGGCCTTGGCTGTTAGCCCGATTCCAGACCCGATTGGGCGGTGCAACAAGGGGCTTGGCGCGTCTCTGTTCGCCAGTAGCGGGTGCGACGCGACCCCTTGCATAGACGCCGGCCCGCTGGGTCTTCAGTGTTCCAGGCTGGCCTAGCTAAGGTAATTTTGGCAACTATTTTCAGCTGATAAGGGCAAATCCGTGACTTCTGGGTCGCTTCCAGTCGAGGCTCCGACCAGATATGTTGCAACACAGGTTCCTCGCAGCAGCAGCAGCAGCAGCGCGCCTTTTGGGGGGGAAGCGAGCGCCTGTCACGATGATGTGGTGCGGACTTCAGCACGACAGACGCCTTGGGCCACCACTGTTCGTCTCAACTCTGCAATTTGCGATAGTTTCTAAAGGTGGTTGCTTAAGGGCGAGAAGAGAAGCCCGTTAAGAGAGACGATTCGAATATTTAATTAAGGCTTTCCAACGCAAATCACTGACTTCCATCATCTCTTCTCAATATAATAGCGGCGAGACCGACGGGCACTGCGGCGAGGGGTTGCCAGAAAGCATTTGGTCGTTGCAATTGAGGAAAGACAAGGATGCAAGTATGGAGTGGCATGGCATCGAGGTAAATCAGAGTGTTTCAGGGGGGTGCCTGAACAGTGCACCGAAACTGTAACAGAACCAATAGCGTTATCCTCCCTGCTGGTCTACCTACCTAATCACTATTTTATACAAAATATCCCTTTCCTCTAAATCAAAGAGGGAACCAGAATATATCTTATCAAAAGTCGTTTCCCCTTCCGTTACATATGCTCCATGCATTCTGCCGGGAATAATAGCCTCTCCAATAAGTTAGGCAAGGTACCTTACAGCAGCAAATGAAGATGGACTTCAACATGTTCATTCTCGCCCACCCTCCCTTTTTCTTCTCCTTCGCCTCTTCTTGGGCGCTGTGCCGCGCCACCTGGGAATTTCTCACTTACAAGACCACGTTGCATACACCGGGATAGTCAAAGATGAAAATAGAAAATCATTTTGCATTAGAAATAGACAAACATGGGGTATCAATAGTGTCCGTGTCAATAATGTTGTCCGGCCCTACCGGCGCTAAGACTGCGGCTTCTCCCGCTATGCATCTCCTCTTTTGACATTCTCACCTCGCTAACGATATCAAGCTCGTCATCATAAACCCGTCGTCCCCTATTCGATGCAAAAGAAAAGGTAAACTGGGAGAGACGCGTCGATCGTTCGTTCGAGGATGCGGGAGACCTGACGAGAAGAACGCGGAGAGTGGGAATACAAGCGGCCATCATGGTGGCGGTAGACTCGGCAATATCCCAGATGAAGAGGTCCGTTTCATCGTCTGGCAATTGTTAGCAACGGAAAAAAAAAATGGATGAAATGTTGAAATGGCTTACAAGAGTCCCCTGCACCGAGATTTAGCAGCTTGATGCATTTTACAATCGCCACTGATCCCGCCCTGCCACTCGGGTTAGAAATAGTAAACCAAAAGAAAGCGAGATAGACTTACACAACTCCCATACTCATGGCAATCAAGATGCCCACTTTCTCCTTTTGTCTCAACAAGGTTCCGTACAGAAAGGTCCACGGAAGAGCCGCGAGAAGAAAGTCCATGGCGGCGGATTGGGCTGATTTTAGAGTGTTGTTAACAACGGATCCAAGAGAAGTCAAACCTGGAGCAAAACGAACCTCCTGTTGCAATCCATATCTTGGTGCCAACCTTGGGAGCCCAACATGTACCCGGAATGCTGTTATCCCATCCCTTCGCCAGAGGCTTGCACTGAATCCAGGGGACTGCAGCACTGAAGCCCATGGAGATGTTCATGGAAATTATAATGGCCCATACGAGAGCCCTGGTTTTGTTCGTCGTGAGTCGAAGCAGCGTCGCAGCAAAAGCTGTCTTGGTCAAGACGATGGCGGTGATGGTAGTGGTGGCGCGACTGCTGAGAACAATCATGAACTTGACTCCATCGTAGATTTCGAGATCCCAGCTGTGTCTGCCAAGCTTGAACTGCTTAACCAACACGGTGGTAAGGACATCGGTCGCGATAATGGCAAACTGGGATAACCCTGTCAGCTAGGGACAAAATGCCGCGCATTTCACACATCTAGTGCATGCGTGAAACCCACCCAAGACGCCACCAAGATCCAATCATCCCACCAGAGTCGTCTTTTTCCATATATCTTGCAGTAGATTCGCAGCGCCAGAAAGAGCGTCGCCAGTGAGGATAGAATCCAATGAACGGCCAAGAGTAGTCCGCCTCGGTCGTCGTGGGGCAGCGCCGCGAATTCCTCCGGGCTCAGATCCTGGAAACCAGGCATGCTGGGCGGACAGGCAAAACTAACCCCGATCTCAACTCACGACTGGGGCGTGATCAGTCCAGTACAAGATCGGGAATGGTGTAAGGCGACTAGTGCGCGGCGTGGATAGAGACTAGACAGGGTCTAAAACTGACAGGTCAATTCATGGACGTGCCGTTGGCGGGAAGCAAAATATAGAAACCCTCGAACCACGACGGGCCGGGGGGGGCATTTAGTGACGGTGTCGGACGAAAGTGGAGTGGGACGGGGAGTATTTTAACGTCACAGATTATTCTAGTTTCCCGGGAGCCGTTCTCAGGTTTCTTGGAAGGAGGAAAACCAGACACAGATCCGGGCTGAAAACAAAACCCCCCATCTCGCCTATCAAATCGGATATGGTGAACCCCGTGTCTGTAATTGGAGCGCATAAACCGCAACAGCTACATTGCTTGTTGACGAGCCGTGTGCGGGGCCGTGCACTGCAGCTCTTGCGATGCCTCGAGCGTGCCTCAGAAAACAGATCAATGGTATTTGTGGCTTGGTTCCGAGCCCGTTCTTATTGATCCTTCCCTCCGCGGGGCCGCCTTGGCCACCCAATCCAGAGCTGACGGGACTGAAATCGGCATGGGAATCTCCTCCCTGCACGCTCTAATATTCATCGCCTCCGCTACCAGATTTGTCCTACGGGGAACCTCCTTGTTCCAGAACCTGCATCTTTCGATCTCCTTGGCAGATCTTTTCCGAGATGATCAGATAACCCTCTCCCCGAAACGATCAGATAACATCACAGTGATTATTTTCCCACGCAGCATGGATCGACATCAAACGGCAGCCATGACGTGACGTGTCGCCCAGGAGTTGTCAGTGCTCTCTGATGAACTACTTTTTAACGGGCGGGTTCCGTGCGGAGGTGCCTGGTATCCCCCGCGCATCAATCCTGTCGCGAACCCAGGGCAAGGACACGCACGACCTGTTGAACGAATTCGCGACCAGAATTCGAGAACACAGACACCCCTGACCGTCGGCCTCCGGAAAGCACCGAGACCATGAATATGTCCCCAGCTTATAACTCCGACGGTTCGATCTGATGTTGACCGTGGACAAAACAACCTCGCCTTTATGCATTCACAATACGTGGGGGCCAAACCCAATAAAAACAACCAATCCAGGTGGACGGTTGGGCCTGTGACATCGACCCGAGCTACACTGAGTCTCCACCAGGATAACACTATATTTTGCGTCAACCCGTCCAATCCAGTCTTCCGGGCTACCATATGACGCGGCCCCTCCCCCACCCCTTTGGATCGACGCCCCTGTACATCAACCAAGCCGTCGGACAACGCCGAGACGTCAACGCCCAGTCCACTTTCCGGTTGCGAATAAGCAAGGGTTCATTCAGCGGCACCAAAAGGCCCAGTTTAACAAAACCTCGATACTTTTTGCTGTCTACTCACAAATGATGCAGTGGCTTTAGTGGAGTGAATGAAACAGAATTGTTGGGTTGGCTTTCGTATCAACAAGACATGGTGTCCCCCCCAAGGAATAGTAAAAAGGGAAGAAAAAAAAAGGGAGAAGAATGGAGCAGTCACCTCCTTATGCAATTCGCCACTTCCGCTTGCAGCTGCCATTTTTGTCGTCGCTTCCGCAGGAACGATGACCCTGGTGCGGTGTCTCCATTCAAGATACGAGGTGTGATGTCGCGTTTCGTTCTGTGATGCGATGCCTCGTTATGGTATGCGATAACCTTTTTGTATTTGCTGGTCATGTTCATAAACTGTTGGTCACCTCACCTGAACGAAGCAAACCAGACCAGAAGACACACAAATCAAGACCGATAGGACATTCCCCCCAACACTGTGGTTAGGTTTTATTCTGCCAAGGTGGCGTCGTCAATCATGCTCAGGGGGACTGCAGTGAGAGATGTAGTCGAACCAGAGAGAATGTTCAGAACTATGCAAAAGGTATGTGTCTGTAGGGTGAATTGAGAGGATCAGGGGGGAGGGAAACTGGCCTGCATTGTGGCGATTGATGCTTTTGGGCGTTCGTGAATATGCCCGGAAGGGATGGATTGGGTGGTATGGAAGCCATAAAACTCCGCCCGTGTGCCTGCTTTTAAATTACACACACCAAAAAGTAGGTACTGAATTTCACCATTAGACAGCTCTTGAAGCCCGCAAGTCAAATCAACTTTAGTTCAATCTCCACCGTTTCGGGAGGCTGTTCCATCAAAGCATTGCAAATTGTGACCCACGCCAGCCGCTCAGCTTGGCCGAGCTCTGGACACTCTACTAATAGCACTAACACTGCGGTGGGTATGCATTCTGTCTCAGCTGAGGCGTTGAGTACAAGTACCAATCATTAAAAGCGTCATTTCTCCCTCTTACAAAGCACGATAAGACTTCACTAGTAACTCTTTGGCCCCCCCCCCCTTTCATTAAATCTGGATACCGATCATAGCTCCGAACATCAAGACGCGTAGAATTTTTGAATATCTCGACAGGGAACGCCCACACGCGACCCCGGTTTGGCTTGGTTGTGGCGCTGGAGTTGCAATACTCGTTTCTATGGCTCCTGGCGTAATCCCATCAACATTGGTGATTACATCTCTTGAAGATTAAGTGGAACCTAAACCAAACTTACCTGATGTCAAGTTTCCTCCTGTAGTCGTTAACACTGCCACTACCGCCGTCTGCAGCTGCGTCGTCCCGTTGGCACAGTACTCTTCAAACACTCCCACTGCGCTCTTAACCTGAGCTCGGGCATTAGAAGACGACCCGCAATTTGTGCTCACAGCCGTAGAGATGTCCCAGCTAAACTTGCTATAGCTGTCCGTGCAGAAACAGCTGTACGAGGTAAGATCCGATCCATCACCGCACCCGTTTTGCATTCCTCGGACAAGTGAGCTGAGCGGATCTTTGGCACATGCGGAGAGGTTTTTGTAACCAGGGACCACATCGATGTAGATTTTTGTTGGTTTGGGGGCACTTGCTCCGGAAATTCTGGTAATTGATGACAACAAAAGTAAAGGAGCAAGGGAGTTTTGGTGAAGCATCTTTGTCGCAAAGCGGTGTTGGTGATGGTGGTGGTGATGGTGGTGGTGGTGATGGTGGTGGTGGTGGGATAAGAGGGAATAACGGTAAAAGCAAGGTACAGCTGCTTAGAGGACTGTTTTAAAACTTGGGACGAGTTGTAAGTGCCTACCTACCTAGGTACCTAGTCACCTTAGCCGCAAGTGCCGCCCCCCCTCCTCCACCCTCCATTGCTCAGACGGAATCGTTGAATGTGTTCTGTTCACGGAAAATGCCGTCGCTATCGAAGCCTTGAGGACCCAATCTCGCCTATAATTTCCAAAAAAGGTTGCAATAGAATAGACGCAATCTAGAAATAAAGTTCAGTTGTTGAATTGGTGCAACTGTCGTTGATGTGTAGTCAGTTTAACCACCACGAAACACTGTTAATAACTGCCGGTGAATTGTCCGATGCTTTGCAGCTATGGACAGGCTGAGCTGCGGGACGAATAGAAGCGAGAGAAGAATGGGAGCCAGAGCCATGGATATGGGCGCGCAGGTCTAGACTCTGTGCAATTTATGATGCACACCCTTATTGATACCTGCAACTGCAATTTAAGAGTTTATTGGTCGCCCCGTGTCTGGTCATTAGCGTTAGGGGTCTGGCCACAAGCCATATGGTGATCAGCAGCATGGCGCCAGAGCCTTCCCATCGCGTAGGTACGGCACTTGAACAGAGATTGTGGAGAGGAGATTGTGGAGAGAAGATAAGAAGCAAGAGGCCACAACTGACGGATTCGTCTTTTTCCTAGTATGGAATTATTGTAATGAACAACACCGGCCGAACAAACGGCAGACTTTCACCCCGACCATGTCCAACCCCAGCATCGAGCCCAAGGGGCTGGCAACAACGCCTAGAGCACCAAAAAACGACAGCCAAAGCCCGGCGCCACTGGGAAAAACTCTCTTGGAAGCCCGGGATGTCACCGCGGCCCAGGAAAGAAAGGAGGAGGTGGTTGTGACGACCGAGATGGTCAGTTCTGAGGCGCCACATCCAACTCTTCACCGATCCTGCCAAGGGTCCTTCGCTTTTCTGGCTAGCATGCCAGTCTCTCTCTATTCGACCCTGAAGAGACTGTGCCACATCCTAGTTCATCGCCGGTGGTTATGGGAGTTTGCGTCGCTCGCTGTGAGCACTTTGGCCATGACGGTGATTATTATCATCCTGTTCAAGGTGGATGGAACAGCACTCAGTGACTGGGCATTCCCCATTCAACCAAACTCTATGGTATCCGTTTTCATGACCATCTCTAAATCGGCACTCCTTGTCCCCATCGCCGAGTGCATCAGCCAGTCCAAATGGCTTCAGTTCCGCCGGGCACCGCGCCCCTTAGCTCTGCTAGATGGCTTTGACGAAGCGAGCAGAGGACCATGGGGTTCCTTTATGCTCCTCTTCAGCCCCAGGGCTGCCGGGTTGATAGCCTGGTCGGGTGCTATCATGACCATCGCCTCCCTGACCCTCGACCCGTTTACGCAGCAGATCTTGGCCTACCCTTCCCGCAATGTCCCGTCGCGAACAGAAGTCGCCGAGATCACCGTCTCGCAGACCCTTGAGAGAATCGATCAGCCCGTGATCCGTGGAGCCGTCCTAAGCAGCCTCTACGTCCCCAAAGACCACTACATGACGTACAACTGCACCACCTCGTCCTGTACCTGGGAAAAACCTGTCATATCCCTAGGCCTCTGTGGTTCGTGTCGAGCCATCACTCCTCTCGTCATCCCCACCTGCGTTACCACGCCCGGCCCATTGTTTCCCGCCGCCGCCGCCGACGAAGAGCACATGCAGGCATGGAATATGTCCATAACTACGTGTACATACGTCGTCATGCCCGAAATAGCCCTCACCGTCTACATCCAGACCCTGCTTCTCCCCGCTTCCAACGACCGACCTGCTGAACACGCCACTTGGTACACGCAGGTCAAGATGACAGGTGTGAATGGCAAGCGGGACGGTTGATCGACCCCGGCATCCGATGGATCTTCACCGCGCTCTCCTTCGTCAGCGTCTTCGATAAAGACCAGCGAAAGCTGCCCCCCGTGGATATCAACATTCTGAATCCAGAGCTGTCCGCCTGCGGAGTCTACTTTTGCGCCCAGGTCTTCCCGTTTCTGGCCGTGACCAACGGCACGCTCGTCAACACGTCCCAGTCGGCATCGTATCCACTGTACCCGGCATTTGGAGCTGGCAGAAACACTTCGTCGGATGACGACTGGGAAGAAGCTCAAGTTCTCAACGGCTCTGCGCCGTTGTTACCAGGCAACGTGAACGAGACTAGCTTCATGGTGAGCCAGCAGTCCGTCTTCTCGCTCCGGGGCATCTTCCTGGAAGTGTTCAACGTTACAAAGACCAACGGGAATGACAGATTCAGCGTCTTTCCCGATCCGGATTTTGGCATGGATGGAATCTCGACGTATGCGTACAGGAACATATCCTCTGCCTGGGAGGGCATCGTCAAGAGCGTGTCTGGCCAGATTCGGGTGGCCGAGGGGAGCCAAAGGATTGCCGGGCACGCCATGGTTGACGAGACGTTCATCTCGGTCAGCTGGGGCTGGGTGTCACTTCCTTTGGGATTGCTGGCGTGCGTAGGCGTGTTGCTGGGAGCTACAACCTGGAAACATCGAGCAGACAGGATCTGGAAAGGGAGCAGTGTGGCTTTGATGGTTCATCCGCTGACAGGATGCGAGCATGACTGCCAGGAACATAGGCTAGACGGCCTGGAGAGCATGGGTAGGTTTGCGAGCGGAGTCAATGTGAGGTTGGAGAGTCCTAGTGGGATGAGCGATGCGGATGGTATCGAGTACAAATTTGTTAGGGTCCCAAGTCAGTAAAAAAAAAAAAGAAAAGAAAAAGAGGTGGGGAATGGCATTATTAATTCTCATTTATGTTTTTCCTGGTAGGTGGGTTCGCCGAGAACTACCACCATCTCAAACGCTCAATGCCTCAAATCGATAAGCTTAGTGATTATCGATACGTCGGCAATGGCAAGCTCTCTAGGAGGCCTCCCTCAACTAGCAGCTGCTGAACGGGCTTTACTACATACTCGTGGGAGCTGGCTACTTAGGGCTATTGGGAAGGATGTTATTCTCCGGATCTGAGATGCATAAACCGTTATTGTGTATATTTACGTTCTGAAATCCTCCTGTGTGACATCATATAGCCCCAAGGTACCGGTCTTTTCCGCCAGAAGAGTGAAAACACAAATGGCTGCTGTTAGAACTAACCGCCTCCCCCCCACTCAGGAGGTACCGACTTAAGGTCCCTACAGCAGCCAGTAGCCAAATGCTGTCTAGTATACTTTAACAGTTAGTTTGTGTAGG
>Ga0247765_1001626_pt1 | contig 10067 bp, 10 predicted proteins | sample UWRJL106311C6_FD_179949 | JGI IMG/M metagenome (GOLD analysis project Ga0247765, IMG submission 179949) | Plant litter microbial communities from Arlington Agricultural Research Station in Wisconsin, United States - UWRJ-L106-311C-6 | ecosystem: Environmental > Terrestrial > Plant litter >... | reverse complement strand
TACTACTACCCCTACTACATACCCCTAGATACACTTGTCACTAAGGACATCCCTCCACATTAGCCTAATAACCTAACAAACACCGAAAGTTGCAAGTGACCTACGTACACGGCCGCGCACGTCGGGAAAGCAAGCAACGCCCTCTGGCCCCTATCCAGCTGACAGAATACAAAACATTGAAACCTATTTGTTTGTTTAGTGGTACTCCCGCGAATAGGGAGATGCAGTCATGAAACAAAAATAATATAATTCTCATTGAACTTGAGGTATCCTGAACTACCTTATTGATGGGATATACGTAGGTACATACGCTTGACCCGTGTCCCAGCCCCGAGAATGCGCTCAATCCAAACTGGCTATCTCTCCCCAGGTCGTTCAAGGGTAGCTAGTCCCTAATAAAATATATAGGTAGGTATGCATGTACAGCATGTTCGAATCCATCAATTCCGCTGGGTTGTGCTCTTCTTGTTCCCTTTTTTCCTTTCTCGTCTGTCTGGCCAGACTATTGACCTTCAACACCTGTTCAATTTCATGTTTTCTCCTCAATCTCCTCTCTCTTCTTCATTGTTTGCAGAATTTGCCTCCGCTTGCATTCTCTGCGCTATTTGTCGCCAATTGTTACGCAGATCTTTGCCCTCCTCCACACACCGGCACTGTTTTACATACATGGTGTCGTCGGTCTGAGTTGCGGCGTTGATCATCGTCGTGGTCGTGGTCGTGGTCGTATGTGCTGCTGGCGGATAACCTGAACTCGAACTCGACGACGACAACGGTCCGCCTGCATGTGAAGATGGTTGATTGGTAAAAGGGTTCGGCCGAGATGTCTTTGACTTCAAAATTCCCCAGCCGCGTGCGGCAATGTCCGGGTGCGGCCCGAAGCCCAGGTCTGAACGTAAAGCAGCTGGGTCCACGACACGGCAAGTATTTGGATCGTAGACGGCGCCGGGATGTTCTTTTGTAGGCAGAGGATCGAGGTTCAACCTACGGTCCGCGAGCAGTGCCGGGTAAGGGTCATCGTCTTCGTCGCCGTTGAAGATCTTCAGGACAGGCTGGTTGGCGGCTTGCTGCACCTTGTGGACTTGGACTTTCTGCCTGCTTGTCTTCTTAACTTGGGCACCAGTTGCAGCCCTGAGGCTGAGGTTCATTTCTACAAGCCCGGAGATGCGTTCTTCAGTGCTCTCACCGGACTGCAGTGACCCTGTCCGCCCATATGTAGGCCAAATGTTGCGTGCACTGTCTGTACCGTGTGGCCGAGTAGCATCGCCGGAGCTTCTCTGACCAGGTAAGTTGTTTGTCGGCTGCTGTGGAGCTGCCATTCCTGAGGGCTGCCTCAGCGCCTGCACTCGTCGAGGTACTGGCTCCAGACGGGGATGCGGAGTAAACCCTGGCGGATGCCTCACATGCGGAGGACGAGGAGTAAACCCCGGTGGATGCCTCGGCCTAGGTGGTGGTGGGGGCGGTCTCGTAGAAATTGACGTCTGTGGCTGCTGCGGTATAGCCGAAGGGGCGGCTGGCCTAGTGCTCGTGCCTGTGCCCATGTGCGGCATCAGAGAGGGAAGAAGGGCCCCGGTCGACGTGGACGGCGGCGCAGGAGGGCGGCACATTCTATATCCATGTCCTTCATATATCTCCTGTCCATGTCGATACGGTGCTTCGCTTTGTACATGTTGGAGCCGCAAGGATGCGGATATCAATTCCGACGAAATCGTGATCGGTTTAGAACTAGGTTGGGTCCTTTTGTTGGTTCGATTTGCCTTCGCCCGTTCCTGTTCCTGTTCAAATTCAAGCTGCAGCATCTTGAGAAGCCGCTGCTCTACTTCTCTTGGAATGGGAATATAATCTTTCATTCTCGAAGAAGGAAAAAAAAAACCCCCCTGCTGAGATAGGTATGCTGTGGACTCGAGGGCAGCTAGGAAGTTCTGGTGCCGGGGTCTTGGTCTTGCTCAAGTTGGACATCTGGTGGATGGGGTGTCCTTTACGTTCACGATTTTAAGGACAAGAAGGTCCGGATGTCATATTTACAGTTTGAACTCAAATACACCTGGATCCATCCTGCTCAAGCCACGATGAGCGGGTCCTCAGCTTGTGAAACTATGACTGGAAGTCACCAAGGCGAGTCTAATGACGGCACGGGGAAAGATTGATGAGTGACATTATATAACAAAAACTGAGGCGCAGCACCACCTTGGGCGTCACCTTTCTATTGCAGCTTTCGGGCACCCTATGCTGCTTGTAAGCATGATTCGGTACGTCTTATCCCCCTTGCAGCGTTGAATGTCTTCTGGGTTTCTTTCTCGCCAGCCTAACGCTGGGTCAGCCGAACCCAGACAAAGCGGTAATGTGGATAATGGCGTCCATGTACATCCAGTTTTGGACGGTGCATTCTACCCCCGGCTTGATCTTGAACATTCCGTGGGGCCCAATCGTAAACTCAGGCTCGCTTCCAGTGCGCACCCTCACCTTGCCTGTTGCCACCGAGCAAATACGTGTCTCGCTGTCCCCCGATTTTATTTGCAGCGTGCCACCCGAATGGATTGTGTCGACGCGGAAGGAAACATCCTCACACACGGGCACCACTTGGTTAGTCGAGAGATATGCCTTGGAAAAGGCAATGTCTGCTTCGTCGTCAGTGCGGCCTATACAGATAGATGGTTGGGGCCGGAACCCACTTTCAGGGTTGGTCGTCGAGCCTTCTCGGATGCGACCTGGAGCCACTTCCCACGTCTCCATCTCGAGAATTTCCATGGGCTGAACCGTCCCAATAGAGATGAGTGATGAGGAATTGGTACGTGGGGGCTGGGAAATATGGCTCGATGAGCGATGTTGAGCGCTGCGTGTGATCCGGGCCGTCGGCGCGGTGCTTGCTGATCGGGTTTCTGGATATGGGGCTTGCTGCTGGAATGGAGGAGCTGGAGATTGAACAGGTGGGTCTCTTATTCCTGGCCGCCAATTCTCGGTGCTGTGGTCCTTCTCTCTTGGAGTTGCACTGCCTTCAGCATTTGACGATGACAGCAGGCTTGTGGGCTGGTTTGGGGCGTTGTATGGCGGCATGGACACCTCGACTGATTTGGCGACGGCTTCTCCTGGGGTTTGCGTCAAGTCGGTGGTGGTGGACGATTCGTCCTCCTTTTGTCTTTGCCCTTCAGATAGAGCCCATCCTGCAGGCCGGTTTTGGCGTGGGAAGGGCGATTGCGGCCGTATCACAACCCACTCTTTCAAGTTGCAGTACGTCTGGTTGCCGTGATATAGACAGCTGGCGCACGAAATGTAGCGGGATCTAGCGTCTGGAAAGGCTTGGGTTGATATAACAATGCATTTGTCGAATATGCCCTTGTTGTCCCGGCACCGTGTGCATTCGAGGGGCGGCGAATCCCCCGTCAACTGTATGATCATTGCGGCAATGTCGCGGTGCGTCTTCTCTTCGAACTTGCATCCGCCACTCCTAGAGAGGTTGAAGCCAAGTTCTCGTTTCTGGGGAAGATGGAGAAGTTCTTGCACGTAAGCACCTGAAGGAGGTTGATCTGGTATCACGTAAGAGGAAACAAGATCCCAGACGCGATTTGGCCCACTGGCGTTAGCGTCCTTGTTCCCTTGGGGCTCTGCTCGGAGTGCCTGCTCCGTCTCCCCGCCGTCGGCAAGACCAGTAGTCACCGATGTGTCCTGAGAAACGACAATAGGGGGTGATTTGTTCTGAGGTGTTCCGGTTACTGAAATTTGCTGTGTTTGGTAGACACCCAGAATGCTGAATGTACCGTCCCCGTTATCATTTAGCCGGGTCCCGAAGTGGGCACGCTGAGGAAACTTCAGCAACAACAACAAACTTCTCATAGATGGGACGAAACATACCAAAAAATGGTACCCGAGTTCGTTCTTCTTTATAAACATCAGTCTGCACGTCCGGATAGGGCAAATCCAAGGGCGGTTTGAAACTGATTTTGATAGTTGATATCCCTTTGGCAGAAGGAGTCCATTAGTGGTTGCCAAGACCCCATCATCGTCTATTTTGCATTAGCGATATCGTCATGGAAAAGATCAGGCAGCAACTGAGAGGGAGTGGGCGCGACGGCTTCGTACCTGGCCACATGTCATACGGCCTTCCCGGCTCGGCCATTATTATTCTTCTGCGACCCAGATCCTCAGAGTCAGCCTTATCATTTGTCTCGGGTTGTTGGAACTCGGGCGTGTCTTGGTCATCAAGGATTGGCGGCATCTCGCTGCCACTGGTTTCGACTTCTGACATTTGATCGGGCGTGGGGGTGGAGGTGGTGCCAGAAGCAAACCCAGGTACTAGTGACCTGGCCTGCTTCGACGAGTTGATGAACTTTGTCATGCGTTGCTTGAAGATGTCATTGTTTCTCTGGGCACCCCACTCTTTGTGCGAGCAGTACGTTTGCCCGTAATGATAAAAGCAATTTGCGCAAGCATGGATACTTCGCAGGGGTATTGGATGAGCCTCACTCGAGATCATTATACAGCCCTTGAATGGTCCTCTCCCCTCGGTGCATTTCCTACATGGGGTTGCGGCCTCCTCGCCGGTTAGTTGGATGAGCAGGGCCGAGACATCGCGTGGGTGCGAATCGGTAAACGGGTGGTTGGTAAGCCAGGGGTGGTTCCATTCGATGTCACGAACTTTGGGAAGCCCGACTAGAAATAAGACGTGCCCCTTTTCTGGGAGTTTCTCCCCTTTGTGATGTATCAAGAACGGTTGACAATACTCCCACAGTACTCTCCATGGCCCCTTCTCGTCCATGGCGGGAACACTGAGACCGAGTGGGCTGTTGTGATAAGCCATCTGGTGGGCTCGGACAGGATCTATTGGTGGTCCTGGCGGTTGGGCTGGTTGATCTTTCAACACAACTGAGGGTTCGATTGGAGGAGGCTCGTCAGGAGGTGGCGGGCCACGCGAGATTACTAAAGATGGCTTTTTGTCGTGTCCAGTGCGCCCAGGGTCATAATGCCCTCTAAAAGACAGCGTACCGTCGAGGTTATCGTGCAACATAGTACCCCGATGGAGGTTCTATTGTGAAATTAGACGGATCCCAGACCGACGAGACTTTGGCCACCTACCACGAAGTGAGCCCCCAGGGACCGGATATGAGGGAACAGCTTCCGGCAGCTGCGAATCGGACACACCCAGGGAAAATTGGGAACGGCATTTGAGAACTGGTAGCCCTCGGGAATCAAAACACCACGGGTACGATGTCTGTGGCCTTGCTCATCTGCATGTGGGTTAGTCTAAAGAGAGTGGGTAACAAGGAGAGATGAAGAGCCCACCAATGTAAACGCGATAAGAACGACCTGGTGCAGCTTCTTCTATTGAGGGAGGAGGCTCAATGGGAGAATCGCTAGTTCCCACCAGCGACTGTACCTCGGTGGGTTGGACTGGCGAGTCGAGCTGTGATGGGCTAGAAGATGTGCTGCTGCCTTCCCAGTCGCCGTCCCGTTCATCATCTTTGATGACGAAATCAGCTGACAACTTGCTAAAATCAACCATGTCGACATCCGGGAGAGAGCCCCCACTCTGCGGTGTCGAAGCAGGGGGGACATCAGAATCCAGACTCTCTGAGAGCCTACGTGTAGTGATGTCAGATTTCGGGCCATGGTTGTCTGAGAACAGGTGAGCGAGCCGTGCCGAGCTCAGAGATGATATCCGGTTGTGGTCGGAGCCGGAACCGCGCCGGGATTTCTGAACAGCCCCTGAGCCTTTCTCTTTGTGTAGAGCTGAGTTCTCGAGCTCAGCCTGTTGTTTCCTGAGTTTCAAAGTATGAAGCCGTTTTTGGTGCACGTGATCCATAGAACCAGAGGCCCACCTCTCTATTTCAACTGGTGTCAGCCTACCCCTATCACCACCAACAAAAAAAGAGGAGACGGACTTTTTAGCGCGAGTTTTAGAGCATTACGTCTCTCCTGGTCGCGTTTCCCTCTGTTATTGGCATCCGCAGGTGAAAATGAAGGTGCAGACATTGCCACAGGGCCGCCCGCGGATTGCGATTGCGCTGGAGTCGAAAACGGCGGAAGCGGAGCAACATGGGGGATATCACTGGTTATTCTCGCGGGCTCTGGTTCTTCAGCCGATTTCTGTGGGGAGGCTTGAGCCTGCGATATGTCGAGAAGAGACCCAGTGAGACTGGTCACGGCTGGAGAAGACCTTTGGGGATCATTGTCTTGCTGTTGGGCAAGCCCCTCGTTGCTTCCTTCCGCGTGGGCCAGGATAGATGTTGCAGTCGCCAATAACGACCCCACGTCCGCTGCAGCTTCGAAGGCGAGAGATGTTGGTAAGTTGGCGGAAGAGGGAGCTGACCCAGGAGACTGCGAGGCGGCTGGGCTAACCACGGTGGTGGTATCAGCCATAATGGCAAGAGGCGGCGAAGTGCTGTCCATTAACTTTGCAATTGGCCCATTTGGCTGTGGATTCTCGGCACGTCGGTTTTCAGTCCTGGAGATCCAAAGGCCCGAATGTCAATAGAACGCGTCCAGCGCGAAGCTGCACGCGCAGCGGTTTCTAAGACCTCGAGCTGGTGTTCCGACTCCTGAAAATAATAAATCAATTGACGAAATCGGGATGTAGTTGCCAAACGCGCCACGAGCAAAAAAGCGCGGATCAAGCAGCTGATAAGAGGTCCGTGCGCATACTATCGCCTAATCGGCTAGGTACTTTTGAAACCTAGCGGCTCCATTATTAGCAACAGTATAGTATTCGCGCTTTTTGGTAAAAAGTTCAATTTGTTCTTGAAAAATTGCCATTGCTACCTTAGATGAGAGGTTACAGCATATATACCAAACCCTTAGAAACTATACATAGTAGTCTCACTTCTACAAGCTAAAAAAGGGCTTTTTTCAATCAGTTCATCTGAGGTCCCGCTTTCGCTTGCTTCAATTCAATTCAACTAATTTAATTGCTGCGTCAAATCGCTGCAAAATCTTTGCTGACTAATATGGTACAAGGGTTAGGGTTTTAGAGCGACGTCAACACCAAAGCGAGGCCAGACGGTGCCGCTTCATCTGCCATGTCATTCTGTACAACCCTCGGACCACATGAGTGGATGGCGGTATCAGTTTGTAATCTTGGAGGTGATGGCCGATGTGGCTGGCACGATCCGTTTTCGCGGACAATCCATAGCGGAGAGTTCGACGCACATGTGGACACGGCTACAGTCCAACGTTCAACGTTGTGGTGCCCGCCAGGTGTGGGGCACGCATCAGCCCAAACGGTCCGCAGTCAGCCTCAAGGTTTGCTAGGGAGGGAAGATGGATCTCGAGCGTGGAAGGGGCTGCACGTTTTCTATTCGAGTTCTTCTAGGTTCGCCTTGAATGAGACACATAATCGTGCCCGAAAGTGAGTGAGAACTAATGGGATATGTGCGTGTATGGTCCATGTACGGCAGGCATCAGTTGATGATATGAGCGCAATTGATTCACGCGAGAAGTGGTCAGGCAGGCTCGAGCGCGCCAGGTGGGCCATTCTCTCCTCTCGTGCGACCAAGGGTAGGTACGTACCTAGGTGAGGCGTAGAAAGCTCCATCAAAGTCTGCTGGGCCTCACGACAAACTCTCACTTAGGTAACCACGGCAATTTCTGCGGGTCTACCTTTGATTGGAAACTCAACTGCCCGCCAAAGCCTCTGGGGGTCCAGCCAGAGACGAAATAAAACCCCAAGCCACCACACCAAATTCCCCCATATTCTCCCATCATCCAACGCTTCCGCCCACCTCGTCAAGTAAGCAACCCAGATTGCGACTACCCCAGTCGTGTTTCTTCTGGCATTCAGACTTTGCGTGGTCATTATTGAAGCGATAGCCAGTTGGATTACCTGTTGAACGTCCGGGAGCCAGTGCCAACAGCCTATCTCCCTTTTGACCTCCCGGCAGACATCGTTGTTTTCTTGGTTTTTTTCTTTCTTTTACAACGAAAATTCAATGAAGACAATCTTTCCTCTGAAACGACCCGGCTCGCCGCAAATATGGGCGGGAAGGCGGGCGAATGGCGACCTTCACACCAAGAACGGTACCAGCAACCCTTCATGACAGGAAACAATCGACAGTGGAAAGAAGCGGATATCGCTTTCTTTGTTCCCCATGATCGATTCAGCGACGAAGAGGAGAAAGAACTACTTGCGCCAAAGCAGGGAAAAAGGCATGGCGAGATTCCCCGCAAAGCGACTGGCCACCCAGCCATAATCCTGAAGCGGATATCGGAGAAGTCGACGCACGTTTTAATTGTAGCAATCTCTTCCCATTCGGCAACCGAGCAAAATAACTACCAGCCACCATGGGAACAGCCTGGCCACGCGTGGAAGAAGCCGAATGACTTCCGTGCACTTGTTGGCTCTCAACGTCCCAATCACCGCCCTCCCATCTACCTCGAGGACGGAAAGCCTATGCCAAAGGACAGGGGTTGGATCCGGTATGTGCCCATAGCCTCCCACTCCTTTATCGAATTGACCGAGCTTACACGATTCCAATCATAGCGTTCGGGAGGTTTACGTGGTCCCTCTCACCTTAATCACGGATATGTTCGACGTGAAGACGGAACCAGAGCCCCGCCGAATCCGGGAAGACAGCTTCAAGGACCTGCGCAACCAAATGCAGGGACTTGAGGAAAAATTCCTCGGAGAGACAAGGAGAGAGAGCGCATGTCCTCGATGGGAAGACTGCGTAAAACAACTCCAGGACTTGGAGCCCGGCGCTGTCAAAACCTGGCCAGCATACGACACCAACTGGCGAGAACGCGGTAGCTCAGGCGCAGAAGAGTGGCTGGCAGGACAATCCACGCCCGCGATAACACCCCCAAGAGATCTCTCGTCTCCCGAACCGTCACCAGTGTCGGGGAGATGCACCACACCTCCCACTAGCACCAGGTCTTTTGAGCGAATCTCCTGGGAAAGACTCAACAACGGGAGTTCACCGTTCTTCTTCTCACATGCGCCTGACCCACGCCGGATCAATCGGCCGGATTGGGAGAGCATAGGAGAAATGAGAAGACAGGCAGTTTCCCCAGTTGTTTCACCTTCCCGCTTGTCTTCATCTCATCATGGCGAAGGAGGCAATTCCGACACGGCCTGCATCCCCTGACCTGAATTCGTTAAGTTCTGATGAGTTCCCGTCCCCCTGACTCACCTGAGCCAAGTATGGTTGACATCGATCCATGACAAGCCTGGCCATAAATAGACTGGAAGCTACACGCATAGGAGCATGTGCGACAACCCGAATTCGTGTTATGCATTAAATGGTATGTCGGTCTTGGATAATATCCGTTGCAACTGAGAGATGTGTGCTGACGAGCCACATCAATATAGGCATCTCGTGGCATCCTCATGTGGATATGGATTGAGGCCAAGATTGGGCAGGCACTCGGAGCGACTTTCAAGTTAGAGACTGTGGCTTATCTGTTTTTCAAAATTGATGTCCTAGACCTTGACGGGTTGCGACATTGTTGTGTACAAGAATGTTTTTGGTTTTAGGGCACGACTCTAAGTTGAGATGGAGGAAGTTTGGAACAGGGCATGGGATTCTAGTTCTATTCAAGTTTGGACAGATACTGGACATTGATGTACTAGATGGACAGCGACCAGACGTCCTTGGACGTTCCTGATACTTTAGGAGTCAATTTTTCTTGCCTCTTGACTTCTGGAAAAATAATTCATCCTCTTGTCCATCTTCCTTTTTCCCTTGGGCTGAAGTGAACATCTTGTCCCTCGTCATTGGCTGACCTGTTGGCAACTGTCCGCCCTGACGTTGCTTGAAATAGCTGGGAACACCAGACCGGGAACACACATCTCCATATTCCGTTCTCTTCGGTCTGGTAGCTTAAGGTATGTCAACGTCAATATTGAATGTGTTCGCTTTGTCAATTCTGGCGCGGCCGGCCAAAATCAAATCCGCGAGCAGCGTGTGACTATTCATCGTCCAGTCTCACCTACGGAACAAGCAATGGAAGCAAGCAAGCATGGAATCTTTCCCACACAGGTCGGAATGGACTGGACTGAACTGGACTCTCTCTCGGTGCTACTCCTTGATCGCGAGTTATTGTTTTTTTTTTTTTTTTTTTCAAAAAATATTTATATTTTT
>Ga0247765_1001624_pt1 | contig 10085 bp, 6 predicted proteins | sample UWRJL106311C6_FD_179949 | JGI IMG/M metagenome (GOLD analysis project Ga0247765, IMG submission 179949) | Plant litter microbial communities from Arlington Agricultural Research Station in Wisconsin, United States - UWRJ-L106-311C-6 | ecosystem: Environmental > Terrestrial > Plant litter >... | reverse complement strand
ACACTGCCCAGACAAAAACAACAAAAATTGAGATTCACCGGACCCTAAGGCAAACTCAGAAAAACCTCCTTCAACGCCTCAAAATCTAGCGTTCCCAAGCCCGTGACCGCATCCCACCCTTGACTCGCTGGAAACACTGTTCCAAACCCACAGCCACCGACAACACCCACCTCGACCTCCCTGACGAATTTCTCTCTGTATTTATACAAAACGGGGTTAATGAACCCGACGGGTCCCTTTCCAGATTTGAGTCTCGCCTCATTCACTAATGCTATCATGCTCGCTACAATAGGTGTCGATGTCGACGTGCCCCTTACGAGATGGTATTTCCCATACAAAGAGATTAAAAAATCTTTGCCAAGAGCACTAATGTCGGGATATCCCCGGCCGTGGGCGTTGAAGAGGCCTCTGTCCGCTAGGGTGCGGAGGGTTGTCCCGTTTATTTTTGTATTGTCGAGATATGCTGTTGTGTCTCCATGCTCTGTGTCTGTGTCTGTGTCTGTGTCTGTGTCTGTGTCTGTATCTCTGTCTTGATGGTGAGAATGATGGCGATAACGACGAGTCTGAGTCTGATACCACGGCGCGGCAAAGACTCTGCTGAACCCGCCCGAGGATTCCGTGCCATTTACACTTAGCGCCGTTTCTGGAGGGAATGCCTTGCCAAGTGACCACGTCGTTTTTGTCTCGGTGAGTTGCGTAGCCCCTACTGCGGTAATCCAAGGACAGGATGCGGGCCAGGTCGATGAGAAATGCACTGTTCCTCCTTCTTCTCCTCCTCCTCCTTCTCTTCCTCCTGGTGGGACTCCTCCTGGTGGGGAAATCGTTATATTGGTAGGGACGTTCCCCTTCCCCGGTAGAATTCCAGAGATCCCCCCCGTCACATTCCCCGTGTGCGGATCAATACACCCGCCCAGCTGGTCTGCCGTTCCACGATCTCCCGTCGCAGCCAAGACGGTAGTCCCTTGCAGACCAAGTTTAAGAAATTCGAGACATTGTCGACGGAGATGCGCAGCGGGAAAGTTTGCTTCGTTTTGGACTGACTGGATGGTAATCACCTTGGGAGGGACAAATCTGCCGCAGTCGGAGGCGTTGTTATAGTTGTGAGGACGGAAAGTAGGGTTCGGCCAGATGGGGTCAAAGGAGGCGTTAAGAGCCGTGGTGCAGTAGGTTGTGTCAAACGCGGAGAGCATAGTGTTGAGGTTGCCGACTTGGCTGTAGTCGCCCACTTGCATGTCGGTTACGGGGATAGGGTGGATAAGGGACATGGTGTATTGATAGTCGAGGTTCGCTTCGAGGTTAAAAGGGATGAGCTTATATTCGTCTTGTCGGTAGCCGCCGTTGATGGGCATGAGGAGGGGACGTTGCCCGACAAGGTTGGGGGCGAAGTCGCGGAAGAACATGTCCATGTCATCAGGCAGGTATGTGCCCCATGAGGGGGTAAACACGCCGAGAGAGCTGTTGGAGTGGGATTTGCTGTCGTTGGGGAGTGTCGGGATGTTGTAAAGATGGCGAAGGCAGTCGGGTGACACGTACTTGAAACAGTCGATGGGTCGACCTGCTGTTCCTGCTGCCCGGGCTGTCAAAGGATGGATGTGAGCAAGGGATCTGGCGGCGAGGCTCCTGCGAACAATACGCTCAGGCTCATCGTGACCTGGCAGGATATAATCAATGTACCGTGCTACATGTTTGGGCACAGAATATTTGTTGGGAAGGATGGTGGCTCTGGACATATCACGACGATATCGATAAAATTTGGACTGGAAGAGCGTCTTGGCATGTCCAGCCGTAGTCCGGAACGACAGACGAGCCCCATCGGCAGAGAGACGCATGGTATCCCGCGGCACTCCCGAGTCGTTGAGCCAGTGAGCTACCTCACGCACATGGTTTCTTGGGGGCGAAAAATGCTTGGCGGTTTCCTCCCGGGTCCAGTGCTGGCCAAAAGTTGGGGAGGAGGGATCAGAAACCTCTTCGAGAGCTTTTGCTGCGGCTTCATAGCTTTCTTCGTTGAATGAGAGCGCAATCTCCATTCGAAGAATGTGGTCATCATCAACAGCCTCGGCTGTTCTCTTCCACTCGGAGCGAGCAGAGATGACGAGGGAAAAGTCAGACCTGTCGGAGAGGTGGGCAGTGAAGCCAGATGCCGACAGGGTAAGAAAGAAAATAGTGAGCAACATGATGAGATAACGGTGGTGTGTTAGCAACTTGCCTGTTGGATCAGTCCTAGAAAAAAGAGATATTCGGCCTATCAAATACCGACAGATATATGCGACACGGAAGTTTCCGACATCTCTCTCTGGATGCATGACAATAGGCAATACTTGCTGACCAAAGGTGCAGCAACTAGTAAACTTTAGTTAGGATGCATTTGCCGGGTGCTGCCGTTGGAGGGTGGTTTAGTAATTTTCTTGGTAAAGGTGGGATTACTCAGGACTACCTGCCTGCATACAGTTGATGACCAGGACCCTACCTGCATACGTGTGCCTACATACAGTTGAGTCCAGTCTCGGATTGGCAAAGCTACTAGTTTTGGTAAGTCATCCATGCATTGACTTTGGGACTGGAAGATACGAAGGCAGGTAGCCATCCCGATACAAGAATTGACTCTAAAAAGCCTAGTGGGAAAATTGAGAGTTGCATGCCTACCTACTTACCTACCTTACCTAGGTACGGTAACTTTACCTACCCAAGGTAGAAATTGTTAATACTGTATGTAGGTGTATGTGGGATCGGTTGACAAAGGCGACATAACCAGACTCAGGTCAGTCGGTGTCGGTGTTCTTGATTATCTCCAGTCACACGTAAAGGGTCAGGAGTTTGGGAGGATTGCAACAAAAGCACATCTCCCAAGATTTGCTTCTGTTGGTCGATGCCAATATCTCATTATATGCGAGAAGATCAGTGCGACACAGCTGCCTAACGAAATTTGCAATAATACCTACTTAACATGTACTGACTCTGAGTCTGGCCATGTGATAAGGGTTCGATTAGAAAGAAAACCCCACGTTCGACTGTTTTTTTTCTGGCTTGGCCAAGCTGTGAACACCTACAGGTACAGACACGGGTAGCTCGGACGTGGTTCGATCAGTCCATGATGACGGCAGTTAGAAAACGCAGGTTACATGTGCCTTGGGGCGGCTACAATGTCATTTGATGTCCTCGGGCATCGGGTGACGTGGTAATATTGACTGGGCCATGCAAGAACTTTACAATCATGATGAGTGTTTAGGGTCTGGCTAGCCGGGATTGGAGTGGGGATGAACTTCTTCGGTGCATGGCCGAGGACTTGCCGAGAGAGGAAGGAAGTCTGGATGAGGGGCTAGGTCAAGGGAGGTTTTAGCTAAGGATGGTCAAGTTTCAAAATACTTAAACCCCGTCATGTCCGCTCAGAAAAGTCAGCAGAAACATCAACAAATTACTACAAGCCCAGCAAACCACCCCTAATCTCTCCAAGAGGAAAAACAGAAAGACTAAAAGTCAACATGGGTCTCATGAAGCTCTTCACTCTCGCCGCAGCCGGACTGGCCATCGCCTCGCCCCTTGCCAATCCTGCCCCGGTTGTCCCCGAGATGGAGACTGCCGTTGCTACGGTTCAGAAACGTGTAAGTTTTTCCTGCGTCTATTCTAGTCTGTCCGGGCAGAAAATCGTCTGGTCCAGTCTTGTCTTTGTCTAATGCTGACGCTGAGGCTAACCTGTCCGAACCATAGGGACTTCCATTTGTAAGTTTTTCCCCTCCTTCCCTTCCCCCAACTCACCACAACCAATCCGTTTCAAAAAGAATACAACGTTACTGATTCAACATGACCTAAATTAACCAGGAGGTCTGCTTCCTCGCTTGCTTCCCCTTTGCCGAAAACATCCTGGTCTTCCTCGCTTGCATGGAAGGCTGTGGACTTGCGGGCGACGATGCCGGAGCCATTACTGGCCAGGATGCCCTGGCTCTCTATGAAAAGTCCCTGGCCGACGGCAACGCCACTCCCGTCACATCTAAGCGCCATTGAGGTTGGATTGGGTTGACCGCGTTTGAACTTGACATCAATGTAAGCTTTCGGATGCATGTCTGCCGCGGGGCTGAAAAAGTTGCTGACTGACCGTGCTGCATACCAATCTTGATAGGTATCGCGGTGTGTGTGTGTGCGTGCGGTATTTCTTCAACAGTTGGTGTATTTTAGTAGCTGCAGTCGACATGATGATGATTATGACACTCTTTAGTGAAAGGGTTACTCTTGGTGAAGGATGCTTTCCTTCGATAGGTATCTTCATGACATTGACATAATGAAACTATACCAACCATAGGCATTAACACATTCTTTTTGGCCTCTAATACCGATTGACTCATAATTGTTGAAGTAGGCACGATGTTATGATGGATACTCTGGTCATGTAAGTAAAGAGTTTATCAGACTGATGAGATGGAACGGCTCTCCCCGCACCTCAAACTTGGTAAGCAGACAGGTAGGCAGGTAGGCGGCATGTCGTGCATTTCCCCGGCATTCAATTCACCGCGACAGAGGTTGTCAGCCGGATCCCATCACATGGCTCGGCAAATCAGAAATCACGAACGGATCTCCATGGGGTAAAACTTGCGATATCTCTGCATGAAAGGACTGGAAACCACGCAAGGCAAGTATGAGTGCACTACCGTCAATGACAGCCCCCAAAAATTTTTTAATTCTAGCCAATACATGATGCAAGCAGCTAAGCCTTACCCAAGAACTTGAAATCCTTTGACAATATTTAGGAAAAGAGGCGTCAATGGTAGAGCCTTTTTCATGTTCGTGGTCGAATCACTTTGTGTTTATGACTACTACCTACCTGATTCCCAAAAAGAAATCCTTTTTGAATTCTGCAGGATACTACTAAGGCCTCTGCGTCTTGCGCTTCCTCGACGCTTGTCACAGCCGGCAGTTGATAACAGACATTGATAAAAAGATGTCAATGAGGTGGGGGTGTCTATCACCCAGTTCACAATGACCAAGCTCGAGTTGAGATTGACTTCAACTGGGGAAGTCAGCAGGACTGACTGACCCTCGCCAAGCTCAATCGTCCCAAGATTAGCATATATATCAATCCTTTTCTCACCCTAGTTGTGAAGAGATGTACAAGTGCAACAAAGTATATAATAAAAATATAAACAACTCTCAGTCACAAAAACAAGTCTCATTAACTCAATCACTCACCGGCAAATCACACTACCTAGTTAGAAGAATGCATTTCACCAAACTCTTCTCTACTCTGGCGCTTGTCCACCTTGCGACTTCCACTGCCCTCCCTGTTATGGAGAACCGTGACATGTCAACTGAGTTTGAAAAGCGTGTAAGTCTAGTCCCCCTCTTACTCATGTTATCAACACATCTCAATGCTAAAGAGTATTTTTGCAAATATCAGGGCGTCCCCTACCCCTCCTGTGTCGCAATCTGCTTCTTTGTCGCCAACCCCATCGCCTGGGCAGCTTGTATGGTTGGCTGTTTGGCGGCCGGAGAGACGGCGGATGGGGGAGAGGTTTCGCTGGATACCATTATCAAGGAGCTGGAGGCTGCAAAGGGGGCTTCTAAAGTTTAGAAGGGGTTTCTTTCACTACATGCACGTTGTGAAATACGTTTATGCACTGTTCTGCGGGGAATTATGGGCGAGATGGATTGGGGTCAGGTATCCTGGACCGGGATAGACCATTCGCTGATACGTATTGAATGAGAAAAGCGATGAAACAACCTGACTGGAACGAGACAGAAACTAAAGCAGGTGATGTCATCCACCTCGCTAATAAGTGGGCGCGGTAAAGGGTTTAACGCAGTTCAGCTCTGGGATTCCACTCCGGCGATTTGTTGGCTTTGCTCTTTTTGAAAACCTTTTGTTCTAGAAATCAGAAAAAGAAAAAAAACTGGGACAGATCCTCACCAAAGAAAAAGCCATACCTCAGCTTCATCGAAATTACCGTATTTCCCATACAGACCAGTCTTGTAATGCAAACGCAAAGCCCATTCAACCCCCGCTGCAGCTGTGACATCCCAGTGCTGCAAACGCCCACATGACAGAACAGTTCAGTAAGGACAAGGTGATGATGGTGTGTTTTAGGGGAGTAACGGCGTGGAACAGCACTAACAGAAGCAAGATAGTGTAAACGGGTTGGACATGACGGCCTTGAAATTTCCAGATTTTACGTCGGTCCCACGTAATAATACAAAAAGCCCGTTAGGGTTAGGCCTGTAAGGACCGACCCCCACTTTCCAGTCCACGACAACCAAACAGAAACAACACACTAGTGGCACCCAAACTGAATTGACAAACAGGTTCTCCTCACCGCAACTTCATTAAAGACAGAGAATTCAACACTCAACACTAGAAAAGCAGTGAAATAACCAAATGACACCTCCAGATGCAGCAAATGCTGAAACCATCAGAAAGCAGGGCAATGAGCTGTACAAACTCGGGAAGCTCGTAGAAGGTATGTCAAGTTGACCTCCAGGTTAAGGTTTTCACCGCTGATTTGATCTGGACGGCAGCCGGCCGCGAATATGAAAAGGCCGCGGCCCTCGCTCCCAACGACCCATCGCCGCTGTCCAACCTTTCTAGCGTCAAGTTCGAGCTGGGAGAATACGCTTCTGCCGCCGAGTACATCCTCAAGGCTCTTCAGGTCACGCAGGAGGATGACTCGGAAACGGCAGCGAAGAAAAGGACCCTTCATGAGCGCTTGGCTAAGTGCTACATGCACGGAAGAAAATTTGAGCAAGCCCGCAAGATCTCCGACGACATCGGGGATGGTGCTTCCGCTGATGCTATCCTCGGTGGGCTAGAAGCCCTCAACACCTGGACTGCCGCAGCAAGTAAGGAGGGAGGGGATGCACTGGCGCATCGGATGTTGATGTTCGATCGCCTGCCTCGGCTGATGGCTAATCTGGACAACTTGACCGAGTACTATGCCATCGGACATGACGTGGCAGACACTCTCTTTGACGATCGCCTGCAAAAGTCGTCTTCGCCTCGGGACTCGGTGGCGCTGATGTTTTGCGGTAGCGGCGACGCCCGTCACGTCTTCAACACCATTTTCATGATGGGCATGCAGGAATTGACGCAAAAGAAGCGACTCTGCAAGGACCTTCACATTACTCTCGTCGACATCAATGCGGCCGCCATCGCCCGGACCCTCATCTTTGTGGACATGATAGTTTTTTACTCGGTCCTCAGGCTCAAGAAAACGCCGGGAATCGAGGACGCAGGCACTGTCATGGCATATCTGTATGCTGCACAGGTTGTGCCAGCAGTGGTCAACGAGAAGCTGCAAATGCACATTGAAACCGTCCTTATGGGCCTTGAAGCCGAGGATGATGATGAGCCTCTGTATGACTGGCTTTATCTCCCACTAGCAACCCGCAAGGCAGCTGCGCGCGTTCTCCGCCGATGGCAGAATCCTCCTCCTCAAGAACGCTGCTACAGTCCGCGTCTGATCCGACACATGGTTGTGGAGAGGATTACGAGGGAGAAGATCAAGGCCTCGATCATGTACGGCCAAGGCCACCGTAAGGAGACAGATCCAGGCTTTGAGCTTGACCGGAAGAGTTTCAACGACCTGGGCGTGATCCTTCCGTCCAAAGGCTTTGCTGAGAGACGAGACGAGCCGCTTGTCGCCCTGATGGACGAGTACAGAAAGGGATCTACAGCTGCCAAACAGAAGCTTGGAGCTCACATTGACGAAAATTGGGTCAGCAACCTGACTCTCATCGACTTTGACTACTCGGAAGCCCGCAACAAGGCGGAGGATCCCATGTTTCCCATGGACGACGACGAGGCCAAGGTGCCGTCGATTGAGAGTGATCCCACCGAACTGGCCAGGATGTTTCCAGAGATCCGCAGTGGGCAAACCGTGCTTGAGAGTCTCGGAGATTTCTTCACCACCACGGCGCTGATGCTCGCCCGCATTGGGGCAGACGACCGCCTTATGATTGAAGCCGTGGTGGGGGATATGACTGACGTGATGGAGCGTCTTCGCTGGGGCTGTCTCGAGAGTCGGTCGTCTTCGCCAAAAGCCCAAATCAATCCGGCCAAATTCCCTCGCAAATATGACCGAATCCACATGAGCAATATTCCGTAAGTTCTCTCCCAGATTTTTTGGCTTGGAGACTTTTCTTTTCTAACGACAAAAGTGATTACATTGGCGGACTCTTCCCCGTCGCTCTTTACGCGCGGCCACTGCTCCGGGAAAACAGCGAGTCCAATCTGAGGTTCACCGTTCTCCTAAACCCGCCCGAGTTTAGATCTCACCAGGACTTTCAGTCCGAATACTTGGTGCTACATGACGACAAACGCATCAAGGATCACTTCGCCATGGCCCGCATACCCGGATACACGAGGGGGGATGATGTCGACGACGCTGAAACCAAGTCGGCCATGCTGCAGGCCATGCGCATGAATGCAGGCTACTCCCACTTGGACTCGATGGACTTTGTCACCGAAGGATACATTGTCTGGGAGCAATCTCCCACCAAGAAGCTGTCCAGAGGAAAAGATCTCCTTTCCCGCCCGGCACTGGAGAAATGGCTCCACGGTTTCTTCCTCAAGATCTGCGTACCCTTCCCTCGCCCGCCAGTCACCATGAGCCCTGTGTACACGCCGCTCAACCTAACCGCCTTTGTCCGCCTCATCGCCCACCTCGCTGAAATCGGCTACCCAGCTCACTGGCTGTCTGGAATCCTCGTGGACCTATGCAGTGGCGTGATCAAGACTACCGCTCGCGCTCCCCAGGCCGTCATCACCACGCCGGAACATATCAACGCCGTCTCCCCAGCGCTGGCTATATCAACCGCCCCTTGGGCTGCAGAACTCTCTACCCTGCTTAGCATCTGGAGTCCGCTATTGCCATTTGGCCTCACGACACCACGCGGCCAGGTCGTGGCCCCGGGCGAGATTGCCGAATATTCGATATCCTTTTCACAATTCAAGGATACCTCGTTGTTGCGATTTCCTCATTTCGTACTTGTATTTCTCAAGCCATTCTCTCCGGAGGAACAAGAAGAGAACGTGGGGGAGGTGGAAATGCCGCCGCCGGGGGACCTATTGCATTCCATCCTTCGCGAAGATGAGCTCTCTGAGCTGGAACTTACAGCCTATGATGAGAATGAGCTGAAGAGGGATAGGATTCGGATTTTTACTACTTTGAGCGTGAATCAGAGTGTGAGTAGCGATGATGTTGAGACGAAAACGGGGACGAGAACCGTGGGGTTTTGGTCGAGAATCGATGCAATGGAGTTTCAAAAGGAGGAGAAAAAATGGGAGGCTTTTCTCTGGAGGGTAGATCGCTGGACCCAGGTCACGGAGGGGGTGAAAGTTGAGGAGGAGACTGTGACGATGAAGCGGCGTTGGTGAGCGAGCACCCGGGTGTGAATTGAGTTTTGACCTGCTAGGGAAGTAGTAACATGGAAAATCGTACAGGGCAATTTGGTCGAATATCAGTGACGCAACCAGACTGAACGAACGCAAGGTGCCAACTAGAATACCTAGGTGAACTGGGTAAGGCTAATGCAATATGTACCCATGTGCCTACCCTACTCAAATATATACGTGTGTGTTGTCAAAAAAAGAAAAATATCACCATCAGCTTCTACATTCTGCCTCTCTCTCTCTCTCAAGAACAAAGAAAGCTGACAGCTCTATTCTGTCTCCTCGTCGGTTGAACGAACCCTTCCTTACTTGGGAAAGAGGCTAGCACTTCCGCCAATCAATGCCCAGCCGACCACCATAGATGTTGTAAATCTCCATATACGAAGCCTTGGGCTTGACCACCGCGGTCGCGACGTTCGGGCCAACACGGACTTCGGAACTGAGCTGGAGCGTCGCGCCGGAGCCGCAGGCCGACCATTGGCGCGCGGTGCCGACGTAGCGGTCGTTGCGGAAATAGAGACCGTCGAAGGGGCCGTCGAAATAATACCGGCTCGTCAACTATTCTTTATTAGCATCTATCCATCTATCCGTCCTGTTTTTCTTTTTTTTTTCTTCTCCTTTCGGCTTTTTTTTTTGGTTGGTTTCTTCTTCTTTTTTTCTTTTCTTTTTTGTTCTCTTCTTTTGTTTCCAGGATAACAAACAACAAAAACAA
>Ga0247765_1001623_pt1 | contig 10086 bp, 3 predicted proteins | sample UWRJL106311C6_FD_179949 | JGI IMG/M metagenome (GOLD analysis project Ga0247765, IMG submission 179949) | Plant litter microbial communities from Arlington Agricultural Research Station in Wisconsin, United States - UWRJ-L106-311C-6 | ecosystem: Environmental > Terrestrial > Plant litter >... | reverse complement strand
CTTTTTTTTTTTAAAAAAAAAAAAAGTCTCTTAGATGATATACGCGACGACACGTTCACCTCCTCAAACCGTCGCAGAAAACGGGGCACCGTCGACATTGAGCCCCCCCCCTGAGCCTGAACAACCCGAACCCGACGCAGCACCTATCCAAGACGACGACTCTATCCTCCAAAGCTACCTCGAGAACCACCTTCCCGCGGCCTTCACCCACACCAAGGAACCCCAAGTCGCGATGGCCCAACCCACCCGCCAAGATCCTACCTCCTTCTTTACCGCCGAAAACACCCGACTGCGCGACACGGTCCGGCAGCTGCGTGAGGAGAACAGGCTCGCCCACGCCCAAAAGGAGGCGTACCGCGTGCGGCTAGAGGCGCTGCGCGAGAAGGTGGTGGGGCTGGAGCTGAAGGTGGAAGAGACGTTGTATTGTGGGGCGTTGCCTAAGGAGGTGTTTGAAGGGTTGTTGGAGTTGTTGGAGATGTGTAAGGGGGTTAAAGGGAATTTGCTGTAGATTGTGGGGGGTAGCTATGGTATGGTAGTACCTATCTAGTAGGGTGTGATCGACAAATTCAGAGTTGGCAAAAGCGATCTCTCTTTTTTCTTCTTTTTTTCTCTCAATACCCGCATGCTCGTACCTAAACGGTAGCTCATCATTTTACCCTCCTTTAGAGTGACACAGAGGCCAGCCGAAAACTTCCGTAGAATATCTTGTAGGTTGGTCTCACGTCCATCCTGAATCGAAACACAGTGACAATCATGTCCACATAAACCTTCCGTCGGCCGAGCCCGATTCCAGTGGGGAGAGAGTGTTGAGCGGATCCCGACAGCAATACAACACGTGTATAGGGTATTTAGAAAGTGGGCTGCATTCTTCAGCGTGGTATATGGGATGGCGATGTGGACGAAAAGGATCTAGACTGTCTCCTAGGTAAAGCGGCATGAGTTCGGCTTCTTCAGCTAATCCCGGCTCTTGAACCAACACCATATTCACTCCCACTAGGGATTGTCAGCCAGTGCTCTTAGCGCTTCAAATGCCCCCCTGAAAGGACTGCCTGACCGTAGGTTCCTTTCTATCTGCTTGCCGATTGACTTGGGAAAGAGGAAGCTCTCCAACAGGATTGGCATGCTCGGCGCGACCCACTCTGTTGCCCATGAAACATATGAAGGCGAGCGAAGTGAGAATATGTCTCGGATCGCCGAGCAGTCGGCTGACCCATTCCGGTGCTGAGTTTAGATCATCATAGGTTTCGTTATTTGTTGAACTTTAGGCATGCATTTGATCAAGCGCACTAGGGTCCCTCCCATTGATGGCACACCCTTCCACGCCATCTTGAGTGCATCGAAGATAGCCATTCATTCATTCCATATCCATCTTCCGAGACAATGCAGCGCCAGATGAAGATTGTCTGTCACGTTGAATGGTCGCCCATCGAGGACAACTCGACATGAGCCGGAGGAACCGCCCCACAGACATACGGAGAGAGCTGCGTTCGGTGTTCCTTCTTCTAGGACGCAGTAGCCTAGGTAGTTAAGGCAAGGGGTAGTGTGCAATTGATTTCATCACGGAAAAGTCACGGGATAAACTTGAGGAGCCGGCTTTTTCTAGCAATATTCGGACGACGTCGTAGTTCCTATATCTGGCCGCTGCCCGGTATGCATCTATATACCTACCTACTCTTCGCCCGCAAGTTGGGGTAGCTGGGGAACCTAATTCTATGCAGAAGCGTTTATACCGACTCGTAGTGGCCACCAACGCTGATCGCCAGAACTACCTCGCCGAACCAATCCCCGCCCGTCATCGTTTCATAGTAGATCACGATCCTCGCTAATCCACATAAGTTAGTGTACCAACGTGCCAACCACATCAGCACGCCCTTCCACTACTGCCTTCCAAAATTCCTCCCAGTGCGTTATCGAGCCTTACTCCATATCACCGAATAATAAAGAGTGTTTGGCTCAGATCGTACCTGTTAGTATCAGTCGCTCAAGATCTCATATAAAAGGTAATTATAGCGGGGAAATGTTATAGATAAGAACACCAGACGGAAAGAGCACTAGCAAGGGGGAAGCGTGACATTTTCCAGCTTCAAACAGAATACCACCCTGATTGACGAACATACTAGTACATGTAAGAAAAAAAAAAAGACTGTCAGACGGCATGATAACCGCTTCAAACTTTTTTCGACCCCATATTCCAGAATACACCAAAAGCTAGGTAATTTCCGACAAGCAAACCCAAGGCAGTTCAGCCACAACGTAAAATTGCTCGTCCTGTCTTTGGTGTTTGGACAACTTGTGAAGATTTGATCTAGATTCGAGGCACGTGCGGCGTTGTGGACAAACTGCAGTTGAGGAAACTAGACTAGACTAGACTCACGGGAGACGGAACCAGGTACGGAATCAATAGCTTTCACGTCCGCTCAGACCAGTGGAAACAATAGAATACTTGGCGCGGGTCTAGTACCCTAGAGCAGGTGAGGTGGATTCTTTTGGCGGTGTTGCACAACGCCTGTTCGTAGTGTAGGGTAGTGTAGTGTACCCCTGCGTTGGTTGAAAGTTCCACACCCGATCCACTCTCTACCCTAAGGGATCAAAACAAACAAAACAAAAGAATCAACATTAGACTTTTTCTTCTTCAAAACACAAATCCTCGTCAAGTTTATCTTCAACTTCAACACCAGCTAAAACCGATATGCCTACCACCGCCCCCCGTTATCCCCCAGTTGAACTCGCCGCGTTATTCCTCTCCTCGTTATTTCTCTCCTTTTATCAATTCCTTACAACCTTGCATTACTCTGCATCCGATCTACAAATCCCTCCACCTACTACTTCTAGTACAATCCGGAACAAAGCTAGGTACAGTCCGTTACTTGAATTGTTCGCAGCCGAATCTGTGATGCCCATCGTAGAAGCATCACGTGACACATCTTTGACCAACCCGCCCTCCCGTGTCATCTGAAGCCAATTTTCTCTTCTTGGCTCCACAAGCAGCTGCGTGTGTCAACACAACAACCACCACGATGAAATCGCTCCTTCCCTTCCGCCGCAAATCCCCACTAGCCTCAACCAAGAACCACCAAATCCAAACGCTTCATGATATTTTCAATTGTCTCCCTGTTGAGCTGCTTCTCGCCATATTCGCGCACCTCTCCACCCCCGCTGACGTCCTCTCAGCACTGAACGTCTGCCGCGCCTGGCGGTGTATCCTGCTGTCCGCGGACATTTGGCCGGCCCTTGCAGAGCGCCTTGTTCCAGGTCTTGCGTCGCATATCCGTGCCTCTTCTGCCACGCCGGCAGAAAATGGCGGCGAACTTGGGGTGCTTGAACGCGAACAAGCTGAGGGTAGAGCCTTTCATTCCGCTCTGCTGCTGCAGCACCTCCGCTCCTCGGGCTACCCCTGTGCCGCTACGCACTACACGCTGCGCCTCAACTTGGCCTCCTCCTCCTCCACTCCCCACGGCCACCAGCCCTTCACCCTCTCCAAGTCCCTCCCGCTCCCAGCCGGCGGTGTCCACTCCCTTTCCGCCGTGCCGGGGCTCGACTCCAACCCCGCCGCGGAGGCCGAGCAAGTTGCGCGCCTGAAGCTATACTCGCACGGTCGCGTCGCGTGGTGGCCGGAGGGGTGGCACCTCCCGTACTTTGCCGTGGTGGATGACCTGCAGACGCAGCGACGGAGGATGTACCTCTTCCCCTTCCAGACCCAAATCCCTGTTGACTCTGGAGGTTTTCACGCCGAACGGAGAGGAGCGGGGAATGGCGGCGGCTTGGGCCGAGGAGAGCAGACGGGATGGAAGACGGCCATCGGGGAGGTCCTGTTCGTCATGGGCCAGGAGAACGCAGGTGTCTGCGTCTGGCATCTCCAACGTGACGAGATGCGGCGTGTAGAGCTACCTGGGGCGTTTGATCGGTGCGTGATGCAGGGCGAGCGGCTGCTTTTCGTGGGGCGGAGGGCGGCCGAGGTTTGGCTATGGTCGTGGGGCACTAGCGAGAGCGGAATTGAGGTCGTCGATGCCGCTGCGCAGGGATGCTACTACAACCCTGGCCCGGTTACTATGGGCGGGCAGATGGTGCTTGGCGACCCGCGGCCGGCGCCCAAGGTGGGGTTGCGCTTTCGGGACACGGATGTCAAGCTTGACTTTATACTCCATCCAACAGACCCAGACGTGATGTTTGTGGTGACGTACAATGAGGTTGATCTTGTGGTGCACGAGCTGACAGCAGGGAGGGCTACGGAGCGGATCGTATTGCCGCGGGGCCACGCCGCTTTCCAGGTGTTGCAGCGCGCCCAGAGTACCGGGATAGTATATTACCTCCGCCAGGAGCCGTGTGATGCCCATGGAGGCTACTGTCTCGTCACGGCATGGCTTGGTCTCGATCGGTTTTGCAGCGGTGGTTGCGTCTACGCGGGCAGCATCGGATCCGTGGTCTTCAACGTCTACAACAAGCGCTTTTCTGCCCTTGTCCACCACGCCGTCTATCAGCGGACACCCGACACCCATCTCTGGGATGGGCTGCTCGCTTTGGGTGTTCAGGGTAGCCATGGCCAACCGAGAGGCGATGATGCCGGCAGCCTAGAGCTGGCGGTCGTGCTACTCAAGCCATGCGACGGCCACGCTCCTCCCTCCAGCTCGCCACTCAGACCATGGGATAGGCTCCCGGTGCGTAGGACTGTGATGGCAGCCCAAACAAACCTCTGCTTCTTCACTACGCCGTCTACAGAAGATGATGGTATGCATCCTCGGCCGCGGCAGCTAGATCGTGTAGCGTATGCGCTGGCAACAGGAAGCGACGGCACATATGGCCTGAGCGATCTGGGTTGGCTAGACATCATGACAGCTGAGTGGCTCAGCGGGGACGACAAGACGTTGATATACGTGACCGGCAAGGAGTACACTGTCTGGAGGTTTGGCTCTGAGGATGGAGGCTCCAAGGTGGAGGACAAGAAAGGAGGGCAGTCATGGAAAGATCGATGGCGGAAAATTGTAGACTGAAACGGCTTGCTCGTCACAAACCCCTACGGCAGGGAATCGTAGGGAAAAAAAAATCCTGTTTGCTTTGGCATGGGTGGAAAGACCCAAGACAGCCTAGTGATTGGATGGTATCCTACCAAAAAAAAAAAAGATAATTAAAAATAATTGTGATTCCCTTTGCAAAATCTTCCTCACAGATATATGATCGACCTCTAATGCCGAGAGATTCCTTTTTTTTCTTTTTCTTGCGTGTGTGTGTGTGTGGAGGAAATGCCGTCTTGCACGAAAAACTCCGTTTCTTCATTTTTACCCGTATTGTATTGCCCCATGGTCCAAAAGGAAGTCAAGTACCGCGTCTGTGGTTTCGTAAGCAACCACCTAAGATGAAGAAGTGAAAGAAGGGTCACAGAGTGCGGGCCGTGGCAGAATCTAGGCGGTGAGACTCGGGGCTCATTATGTCAGGCAGGCGCTGTCACAAAACCCCGCTGAATCTCGGGCGGGAGCTGAAAGTCTGGAACCTTTTCTTCCGACTGCCAGTGGCGAGCTGAGCATCTCCCGGATGGCTCCAGAGGCCGCATGCTCGCCAACGAGAGCAAAGAAAAAGACTGGAACCTTTTCTTCCAACTGCCAGTGGCGAGCTGAGCGTCTCCATTTCCTGTCCATGGCTTCATCACATCACCCTCCCCCTCCCCTGCATCAGGATCTTGACCAATCATGAGGCAGGGAGCTGTCCAAACTGGTCTATCTACTGCGTGTCTCGGTCCGGAGCTCGTAGATGTGGCCTGATAAATGCATCACCGGGTGGTTAGACCCAATGCCAGAATCTTGCTCACCACAGGTTGTCGCGCAAAGTGGAACCTGGCCATCACAAGGATTGGCCAGGAGCACTCCAAGGAAAGGTGGAGGGCGGCAAGCGGCTGCCAAAGTAATAGAGCCACCAAAATGCGGCATATGAGGTGCTCGCTAACAATCGTCTTAACAGCTCCCTCACCTTCTATCACCCTACTATCAGGGAATTTTCGATAGAACCCTCAATGATTTGAGGGTAGCGGACACCATCAGGAAATGAGGAGATGCTAGCTGGTTCTGTGATAGTAAGGACCCCAGATCTGTTATTCAACAGAACGTCAGCTGATGGGGGATGGTACGAAGACGTACATTTCGTTGTTAGTAATTTTGGCGGCGGAATTGGTATGGGGCGAGTACCGTGGCTCTATTATTTTGGCAACCGCTTGGGGCGGCTATTCGTCTGGTCATCACAGGAATGGAATCTGTCAGGCCTGCGAGCAAAATGTATTTAAACCTTGTTACCTTGCAACCAGTTTGATAGCGGTCAACGGATTTTCGAGGCCATTGACAATTACTGCGAGTCGAATAGATTTGTTAGGAGCCCACAGGGACACACTCTGTTCCAAGCCACAACTGCACCCGCCACTACCAGTTGTCCCTTGTCACACACACACACATCCTGCCATTGTCAGCCCGCTCTCCTGACTTGACTCTTTTTTTCACCACCACAGACACAAAACTACCTCCTTACCTACGCTGCTCCATCACCTAACATGGCGGCCCCCTCGATCAACATCCGGCTGGTGGAAAACCGCAAGCTCATCACGACGACGGGCGAGTTCTGGTCCAACGGCAAGAAGCTCGGCACGGGAAAGTGGAAGGACGCGACCCGGTTCATCGTCTCGGTGCCGTCCTGGGGCAACTGGTGGGTCGGCGTCCTGGTGAGCGGCGGCATGAACACGGCGGTCGCCAGTTCCGAGCAGGCGGCCCAGACCATCACGCCCAGTCACTTTGAGCCATTTTCCGGCACCAACATCCGGCTGGACGAGAACCGGAAGCTGATCCTCCGGTCGGGCGAGTTCTACGGCAATGGGGTCCTGCTCGGCTACGGCCAGTGGGAGGGCTCCCGGTTTATCGCCTTTGTGGCCGCCTTTGGCGACCGGTGGTGGGTCGGCCAAATGGTGCCCGGCGGCATGAACACGGCCTCGGTCGCTACCGAGCAGGAGGCCCGCACCATCACCCCGACCCACTTTGAAAAGTATTCGGTCCCGCAGCCCAACGCGCCCGGCTACAACGTCGCCCTGGCCGAGAACAACAAGCTACTTACCCCCTACGGCGAGTTTTTCGACAACGGCGCCCTTCTCGGCCTCGGCAAGTGGCTGCCCAACGGCCGCTACATTGTCCAAGTCAAGTCCTGGAGCGACGTCTGGTGGGTCGGCGTCTTCACGCCCGGCGCCGCCCCGGCCGGCATGAACACCGCCACCGCCAACTCCGAGCAGGCGGCCCAGACCATGTCCCCCACCCACTTTGAGAAGTTTGGTGGCACCGGAGGCGCCGTCCTCTAATTTAATCCCAACCTCACCGGATAAAAGATTTTATCTTGCCGCAAAACGCATTCCCCCCCCCCCCTCCCCCCTTAGGGATCGGTACCTATGCAGCATGAAATCTTGAGTTATTCTTTATTTTTTATTCTTTTTTTTCGATGGGGCCGGTGTGTGCTAGGTAGGAAAGCTGGGGCCAGAATGGAGGCAACAAGTATGGTGTGCGGCCCCTTTTTTATCTCCTTGCTTGACAAGGAAGCTTCACTCTTTTTTAGTAATTACGATCGTCTGTCAGAGATGTGCAGTTGGCTGGATGAGAATGCCTTTACCAAGGTAGTAACCATTTGGTTTTGTTGTTTAGCAGTTCATATTCATCCAAGTATCATCTTGCTGCTCTCTCTGACAGGTTTCCCTTGTGCCTCGCCCCACCTGAAGGACCGCTGCCTCTCGAAACACCGAGCTGAACCTAACTTAGGTAGGCTAGGTAATATCACGTCTGCTTCGTCTTACATTACAGCAGTAACGGAATGAATGTTGTGGTGGCTATACAACTGGCAACGGCTGGCAGCCCCACCGGCACTGCCAGCCTCACCTAGATGGTTTCCAAAATGGGGGCCAATTTTGGGCCTACTCGGCTAGAGTTGAGGCAATTGAACATGCTGCGGCGCAGAGTGCCGAAAATGGTACTTGGCCTGAGCAAAGGTGAGCAAGCCTGAGCAAATCCTGATTACCTAGGAACTGAGCCGGCCCTGAGCCGGGGTGCGCAGTGTCACGTAGGCGAGGTATAAAAAAGGGAATTTCGTGTGCCCAGATTCGGCTATATAACAACAGCAAAGTACCTCAACGGCAGTGGCGATTGCAGCACGGACAATCAAGACAAAGACGACAACGACGACAACGACGACATGGAGAGCGGGGCTGCAGCCAAGCCAGTCATCGGCAAGGAAACTCGGGTACAAAATTTGAGCTTGGGATCTTAGCTCACCTTTTTTCTCTCTTAGTACGGAAATGAGCCTTCGATCAAGCTCATCTAGGTAGGTACTCTTCCCTAGCCATAATCATCGATGTGCTTACAGGTGGCGCGCAACACCCAACAACGCGAGTGGTGATAAGAAGACAGACAGAAAGAAAGAGACGCAAGCATTCAAGCGAGGGTAAGACAGGCAAAAACAAAGCCGAGCACTCGAGCGATAACGAGGACTGATATAGCCTATTACGCCCAAGCGCTATCAGCGCTGTATCCCAAGTTGTCCTCTTGACGAATGGAGATGTGTCAAGCTCTGGCTACCTATAGCTTTGGTGCGCCTGAACGAATAAGACTCTTAATTGTTAGAAACATTTTACACACTGGAACTGTGAGCTAGAACTGCAACTGCATGACTGAACTTCTGGCTCTCTGGCTTTGTCAGAGAGAGTATTATGCTTGTACGTTCAGTTCAGCTCCGTTCAGATTCATCAGACCTGTCCAGCTCTGCTGAACTCCGATCAGCCGTTTTCCACCACACACACACTCCACTTGGTAGTCAACTCTGGCTAAAACATCTTTCTTTTTCTAGGAAATACCACTACCCTAATTCAATTATTTGTTTTTATAATTTCGAAAACAAAAACAAAGAAAAGAAAAAAGTTCCCAAAAAAAATTTAAAAAATTTAGGGGTTTGCTCCGGGGACCCCCGATAAATCTCCCGCGACCCCCCTCCCCACGTAAAACCCACACCTGCCACCTGCATCTAAAACACTGAATTTCCCATACAAAACCGGGACATCTCGATGCACCAGTCTATCAGGCTGCATGTACCAGTACCCAGCACCCAGCACCCAGTACCCAACGCCCAAGGTCATACGCCGGGTACATCCATTGCGCAATTAACTAGATTCAATCGTTCAAGCAATTGGATTAATCGCGCAGTTGGATTAATCGCGCAGTTGGATTGCGCGCGCAACCAAGGCTGTGTTGTGCGAGTGACTGACAGGGAGACATTGAAACTCTGACTTTTTCTAGTACAAAACCTTGCCTTTCAAATGCCCAGCTGGAGATGGGGGGTCGCGGGAGATTTATCGGGGGTCCCCCGAGTAACCCCCTATCCGTATCCCACGCAATTCTAGCGCCACCCGAACCCAACATCCTGCCTTACACCTTGTAATCCGTACAGGCGAGCGCGGCCACACACGGCAAACACCGGCGGATGACGCTGTTCTGTTACCAGGGGGTGCTTTCTCTGGCACTCTATTCTCGTGCTCAGAGATGTCAGTAGGAGGATAGTACCGAGTGTCAGGGCCTCTTAAGTCAGGCAAGGCTACCAATCATCAACCTTGCAACTCTTTCCACGCAAATTCTTTCACAGCTGCCGGGCATCAATATATTCCCCTGCTGACGTGGTAGGGCTGAGCAGACGCCTCACTCTTAGCATATGCACCTCTAAAGTTCCCCCTTGAAGGATATGGGTTCACCCAACTTCGCCATTGCTTGCCTCTGTTTCTTATGCAAAAAAAAAAAACGTTCTGTGGCCTGGCCTTAGCGGTTGAGCAGTTTAGAGAACATTAACTATTCCCAGTTGTACCTCGTGACTGTACGAACCATTAAGCGCCGTGGCTTTTGGCTGTGCAAGGCGCGACTCCTATTTGTCCAAAGATGTTCCAGTCACCGTTCTGGCAGCTGAACATTGTGTGCATTAGCACGTCTGACATGCGCATGCTTCGCCCTGACAAATGCAGGCTGGGCACGCAGCCTTGGTTCAAATTGGGTTTAAACACACCAGCTTGTCTATTGTTATAGAGCACGGGTGTAA
>Ga0247765_1001622_pt1 | contig 10088 bp, 4 predicted proteins | sample UWRJL106311C6_FD_179949 | JGI IMG/M metagenome (GOLD analysis project Ga0247765, IMG submission 179949) | Plant litter microbial communities from Arlington Agricultural Research Station in Wisconsin, United States - UWRJ-L106-311C-6 | ecosystem: Environmental > Terrestrial > Plant litter >... | reverse complement strand
GGCGCTGGGGGAGTCTATTACCTTCTCCCTTTTCTCCCAGTGACAACAAACTAACCCTGGGAAAAAAAAAAGGACGACGAGGAAACTATCAACAACAAAATCACCTGGGCCAACAACCAAGGCCTCGGCGGTCTCCTGATCTGGTCCGTCGACCAAGACACGGACAATTACTCAGCGCTCAGTGCCGTGGTCGGAGTCGAGGCCCTCTTCCGGGTTCTCAAAAATGCCATTGGCGATGACGCTTCCTACTGGCAGGGCATTGGTCCGCAATCCTGTCGTCTTACCGAGTGCGGCGGGTCCTGTCGCACGGGGGAAGTGCCCATCACCAAGCAGCCTTGCGGGGACGCCAAGGGGTTGGGAAGACATTCTTCCCAGGCGGACAGCACCCTGTGCTGTCCGTTGGCGAGTGCGCCAGACCCGAAAAAATGTCACTGGCGAGGACGCCCCACCGAATGCAATGGCGTCTGTCACGACGGCGAGGTGGCACTACAGCAAAACCGCTGGGGCGATGGCAAGTACTGTGAAAATGGCAACAAAATTTACTGCTGCGAGACGCCGCAGGGGAGGAATAACGACTGTTATTGGACGGGCGAGGGGGGGTCGTGTCGCGCGGGGGATAAGCCGTTGACTTTTGCGGGCACTTTCCTGTCTAACCTGGCCGATGTGGTGGATTGGTTTGGCATCGTGGGGGATTTGCTGGCGGATACCCTCGACGACTACGATATGGATTTGCGGCGGCTGTACTGTTGTCCGCCGGCGGATCTCGACCGATGGAAGAACTGCCGCTGGAAGGGCAAACCGGGTTCGTGCTTTGATAATGCCTGCGATCTCAACACGCAGGTGCAGTTGACGAGCAGCCACTTTGGCGGCGGTCAGTCTTGCGGGTGGTATCGTTCCGAACGCCAACGGAGTTTCTGCTGCGATCCGCCCGATGGTGAACCGCTTTTCCCGCCCGTGGCGCTGGACCGTCTCTTCCCCAATCCGCCAACCGGAGACGATGTCGATATCGACTTTGAGCTCGAGACGGATAATACCTGGGGCGATGGTCAGCCGGACACGTCCGGGGGCACTGGACCGGAAAATGCGGCCTTTGCTTTTTACATCATTGCCGCGCCAGACGAGATCCAAGTGACGCTTGACAAGCGGGATGGTTCCCACTGGGAGCTGTTCAACTGCAACGACGCCGTCAGCGAAGACGAACACACGGTCCAGATGATCTGCACCAACCCGTCTGAGGATAGCAACTGTGGAGACATCTACAAGGGTCATGGTGTCGCCGGTACCATCATCCAGATGCCCGTCGGGCAGGGCTGTGGTCCAGGCAAGTATGCTGTGGCCAAGAGCCTCGAGGTCTCAGCGAACCAGACGCTCCCTCGCCATCTCGCCCGCCGTGGATTCGCGCACAACCCAGTGGTTTACGACCTTAGCTTCAACTACGACTTTTCTCTAGTGCCGCGGGACATGGGCGATGCACAACTCCGGATCGACTTTAGCAACCAGGAAGGCTACTGGGACAATGTCGTTGCCGACGCTGCCAGCAAGAAGAGAAAGGTCAAGAGATCTCTCGACAGCATGAACCGAGACCATCGACGTTGGCTCGAGGAAGAATGGCGCGATGATGTCCACCTTGGCGCGCTGAGCCCCGATGAGCTGCACAAGCGCTGGTTCGGGTCTGACATTGCCGCTTGGCTGCACAAGTTGCTCGATGTCGAGATCAAGCCGACGATCCGCCACGACATCGACGAAGAAATCTCGGTCATCCTGCTGCGTGAGCGCTACATGTGTGATATCGGCAATGTGCGCGTCAATGCCAAGCTCGATGCCGTCGCCACGGCCAGCATCAAAATGTCGACGTCCTTTGGCTTCACCCTCATCACCAGGCTAAGCTTCCCCCTGGACCTGAGCAACGCCTTCCTCCACTTCAACAACGAAGGGGAGATCGCCGCCATCTTCACCATTGAAGCCCTCGTCAGCGCCGCGTACGAATCCAAAGTGACCAACTTTGTCCGGATCCCCTTTCCCGGCGCATCCTTTTCCATCCCGGGCATCATGACGCTGGGTCCTCGACTCGATGTCAACGGCCAGCTTTCGGCCCAGGTCGCCCTGTCCGGAAAGATGGAAGCCCGCGTGAACGTTGCGTCATGGCAGATCCGTCAGACCTTCCCCGACCAGGGCAGCGAGTTCGACCCCCAGCAGATTGACGCCCCCCGACGCGATATCTCGGTGCAAGGCGTGCAGCCACCAACGTTTGACGCATCTCTCCAGGCGTTTGGGTATATAGAAGCCCACGTCATCCCCACCGTGACGTTTGGCATTGTCTTTCACGAACGCTGGGGCATCGGGGAGGCCGCGGTGGAACTCGCCGCCGATGGCTACGCGAGGTTACGCGCGCAGAGTACCTTTTCGACAAGCGGCGACGGTTGCGATTTTGCCTATGCTATTGATGCGGGGGCGAAACTCATTGCTACGGCTAAGACGCCGGCGGCGCTTAACTGGGATGATGTCCCCGTGGAGTTTGGGCGCATTGATCGGAATATCATCCCCGGCAATGGCCAGGAATGGCGTTGTCTGACGGGGGGTGGCACCAAGAGAAGCCTACCTCATAACTTTTTGTTGGTGGATAACGAGGTTGCCCAGGTGGTGGCTAACAGTAGTAGTGGCGTCCACAACAAGCGCGGAGACAGCTATGGTCCCTTGATTCGCCTACCGCGGGCGGGTTGTCCCAGCCGAGGAGGGGATCAAGACAGCACGCCATGCTCCCAGATTGTCGGTACCAGTGACGTATACGAACCTCCGCGTGATTACGGGGTTTCTGCTTCGTTCTTTTCCAAGCGCAAGCTGAAGAGGCGATCCGAGACGGCGACGACAACGGCACCGCAGCTGGAACGCCGAGTCCCCAAGGCCAGCATCAACGTCTGCGAGGACAACGGGCAAATGACAGTGGCATTCCCAGACTACCCGGCCCACCCCGCAGGTGCCCCCATCTTGGACAATCAGCGCTGGGACGTGTGTGAGAATCTGATCTTTGGCGTTCAAGCCCAAGAGCAGGCGGGTCTGCAGGACCACTTGGGAAATTCACTAAGCTACCAGACCGAGCACGCGCTCGAGGCTCAAGCCATCAAGGTCTTTATGGAGCAATTCCGCAAAGCCCGGGATACCACGTCGCGGTGCAGCATGATGAAGAAAAATGGCTGGGACCGCGTGTATACCATCAACGGCTTCTCAGGCAAGCCTTGGGAGTACGTGGGGCGGGCCTGGCCGGGTACGGGTTCGCACGAGAACGAGTTTATCCGCGTCATCGACACTATCAACAATGCCAAATCCAAGGGCTGGCGAAGACAGAGTCCCTTTAGTTTGGACAACGTCATAGCCAACCTCGGCGAGAGCGAAGGCCCCGACTGGGATGCTGTGCTGCTAGACATCAAGATCGGCATCATGACCTACAAGTACCAAGCCCACCCGACATTTAACGCCGCTCTCGTCGCCCAGGCCAACCGCGTCCGGGATGCGCTCCAAGCCGCCGAGGACGCCGTTGCCGCCGACACGAACCGCAATCCAAACTATGTCCGCATAGGCTTGCGCAATCTCTGGGTCGCGTGGATCAGGGAAGAAGTCGACGCCATCAAGGTCCGCTACAAGAATTTGCTGAGAAATGCCCTCAACGAAGTCAAGCTCAAGCTCGGTGATACGGAACCTCCGGCCGGCACCCCCAAATCCGATTGGCGTGTGAAATTTGAGCAAAAGACGGACGCGCTCGAGATTGAGGTCAATGCCATTTACAACAATAACGTGGCTGTGAACTGGGTGAATCCGTTTTAACTGTCTTGTACCTAGGTACCTAGGCATTTTTAATAGTTTCGTAGTCAATTAGTTTGTGTGTGTGTGTGTGTGTGTTTGTGTGTGTGTGTGTGTTTTTGTGTGTGTGTGTGTTTGTGTGTGTGTGTGTGTTTGTGTGTGTGTGTGTATGTGTGTGTGTGTGTGTGTGTGTATGTGTGTGTGTGTGTGTGTTTGTGTGTGTGTTTGTATGTGTGTGTGTGTGTGTGAAAAGTGTTTGTCAACATTGTGCGCTGCCGTTGTCAAGTCGTCTTCATTTTGCCAGCTCATGAGGAAATGGTGCCGTTAAAATTGATGACGGAGAGTAAAACTATGGTTACCTAGGTATCTTACCATCAGACATGAAGACTTGGGCGAGGATTTTCTCTCGGTGAGTGAGCTTGGCTACTTGCAGGACAGCATTGCCAACACCAGCCATGGTCGCCAGCCGTGGTGGGCTGGCCTTGATCCTTCCGACCCAAATTTCAGGCGTTAACCCTGTGTAGGTAGGTAGATGAACATGTACCGAGTCAGCATTCAGGGACTGTGTTTCGCCATGTATTTTAAGTAGGGCAGTATTAGTATTTGCCCTGTCTTGCCAACATGGAAAGCCTCGGCACATGTATACCTCATTTCAACATTTTATCTCACTATTGTGTCTGAGCGCATTGCGTGAATGCCTTGCTCTCCCCATTCATTCATCACATATACATCTTAATTTTACATGACTTATTCCTGGACTCTCTTGATATTTCCTTAGGTACCTATCTTTGTCATGTTCTTATTCCCGGTCCGGTCCGGTCCGGTGCGGTGCGGTATCCCCACGAGCTGTTGTTCTGCTCTGCCTGTTTTTAAGAAGGAAACCCAAGTAAAGGAAGTGTGCCTCGCCCGCCCTGCCTGCCCGCCCTGTCCTGTCTTGCCCCCCCGCCCCTGATTTCACTGCCGCATGTCAATCATGCCCCAGAAAAATAAAAATACAACTCTACTATACTCACTGCTCCCGTTGAAACAAGCTTTCTGGGCGCTTTCTGGGCAGAGGATTTGGGGTTTCCGGCGGGGCATGATCGAGCCGGGTAACATTGCCACTTGGCCGTTCACGCCAACATGTGGCGTTGGCTGTGCCTCATTTCGACCCTCATGCCGCCCGCGATTTGATGGTTGGTGCGCTGACAAGCATTTTTTTACTGCCGCCATCCTACCCTAAAGAAGGGGGCGGTCCATGTGCCGGGACACCCGGAGGAGGAGGAGGATGAAGATGATTCTGGAAACAGGAGAAGGTGGGATGATCGGGACGGATTGGCAGTGTCGTTGGTGACGGGTATAATTTGGTAGAAGTGGATATACTCTTAGCCGGCCTCGAGTCAGTAGTCGCCCAGTGCTAGCGATGAAGCACTTTGGTTTCTTTTCTGTTACCTACATAGCAACCTTCTGGATGCTTACTTGTTCCATGTGTTTGGTTTGACATGTCGGGAGTTACAGACTTTGTTCGCACTCAATATGAAATGCATGAATATCCGTGGCGTCCAAATCAAAATCACCAACCCGGGTCGTCGTGGCGCAGGCAGCGTAGTATCCCCTGCGCCGCGCAGTGATGTATGATTCATTCTTGATTCCAGTTGCAGATTCAACCCTAAACCGTCATAGATACCTATCTTACATGTACCTAGGGGTAGGTAGGTAGGTATGACATGACAGGACAGGATAGGATAGGACAGAACATGGTTGACAACAAACCCGTTGTCAATGTTGCAATCCGCCCCTTCTGCCTTCCTACCCCAGACAGAGATCGCCAGTGCCAGCTGATCTGAGCTGTGCCGGATTAAGTTCCAGAGGAAGAAACCCGTTGGATCTTGTTTGCTTCAGTTAGATTTCCACTCGTAATAATAATGACGATCACGGTCCGAATAGGGCATTTGAAGGCTCGCTCTTAATACGAATGGAGGAGTTCAGTAATGCCTTGCCTTTGTCGTGGGCTGTCTTGGGGTAGCACGAACCAGCTGTGAGGCCAGAGACTGGCGAGTTATAGTTGAGGTACTGACGTAACCACTTGTGTTGGTAGTTGCTACGGACATGGTTTGGTTCCAGCGCCCAGTGTTCCATCTGGCCATGCGACGGCCCTACATGTACATGCAGTGGCAACAGACCATGGCAAGGGTAGAAACCCCCACATTTCATCCGTTCAGGTCAGGTCACTTGTAATTCGTAGTGGTATATACCTACACGGTCACTGTCTACTAGTATCAGCCGTGCCCAGAGAGATGCCTGCTGAAACCTGAACCCCCAAGATGCTATTCGCTTTTGAAGTCGCGGTTGCTGAAGCACACACACACATCGGCACATGTAGGGACCTAGTAAAACACGCAGACAACTAAATACAGGCGCAAAATCTTGTATTGACATGACCTAGCCTAGGTAAGGTAGCTGGTTCCTGGTTCCTGATGCTAGTGTACTTAAACGCAGCGATCATTCCGCCTTTGGACCTAGAAATAAAGGGACGCAGGACCCAACCTCGGCATACCACGCTGTTGGTTTCATATTCTACTCGCAAAATGCAACGCAACATAACATAACACCGCACAGCTGGGCATCATTAAAATACCAAATACAGCATTAATCATTTGAGAGTAGGTTGGAAGGTAGGCGAGGCGCAGCTGGTCCCTTTCTGTCCTTTATGTCCTTCCTATTTTGTTATGATCTTGAATTATTATGGCGATCGACGATGCCTCGAGGACTTAGCAAGTGAATGACGAGAGGACCTTGTTCAGCTTTGGGAGACGCCAGGTTAGTTAGTTGGCGGTGATCTTGTTGTTGTGTGGAAAGGGGTGAGATTCGTGTATAAAAGGACCGTCAAAACCCAACTTGAGAAGAAGAATTCTCGACAGACTCAACAGTCCACACAGCTCACAGCCAGTCCACAAGACCAGCCCAAGAACAAAACTGCACTTACCCACCTCACTTACTCAACCCCACCCAACCGTGAGTTCCACCACCACTTTACTTCCAACTCCTCCACTTAACAAACAAAAGCTAACCCTTTCAGAAAACCAAAATGCGCTTCACCACCGCCCTCACTCTCCTCCTCACCAGCGCCACCTCCCTCGCCATGCCCGCTGCCTCTCCTGCCACGGGCACAGAAGTACTCGACCCCCGTGCCGCCGCCGGAGCCTGTCGGTGCAAATGCCTTGACGACTGCCGCATTCGCTGTTTCGTGCAAGCCACGCCGGGCAGCGCTGTGGGTGCGGGATTCTGCATCTCTGGTTGCTATCGTGAGGAATGTGGTTGTGCGGATGACAGCACTAGCTGCACCTAGACTTTTCTACCGTACCTACCTAGATATCTAGGGAGGGGGGACATTGGTTATGTGTGTAGGTTAGCTACCTACCTAGGATGGGTTGGCGTGGTTGCTGTGCTGTGCTGTGCTGGCGTTGCAGATGGTCCTGGGCGGTGCACAGTCTATGGACCATTCCCTGTCATTACCGAGTTACTGTTACTGCTGTAGTTGCTTCAGTTGCTTCATGTTCGCTTCTTGGACAGTCAGTTAGTAACAATTGATGCAAATATTTGCTATCCCTATTATTTTGCGTATTGCATACATATCCACACCATACTTCTTTTACCTCCTTCAGCATCAATCTGCCATGGCATCTTAACATCCGTCTCTCTGAAGTGCCCCCGGCCCCCTAATGAACCCCCTAATTTCCCACCGGAATCGGCGCATAAAACCCAAACCTCCCCTTTGGATCCCATTTCCGTTTCAGCATCTTGAGCTTCTGCACCCGCCACTTTTCATGGCCGTATAATTCCTCGGTGGACTCATCTCCAAACGCATAGTTCACATATCCCCTTAGCGGCTGGTTTTCTCCCGTTCCTTTTACCATGGCGTCGCGAATCGCGCGTGACGCAGCCTGGATGGTCCCGGCGAGAGAACTATCGTTGTATCCCCATACGGGCGAGCTCAATATCGGATACGCGCGATTCGGGAACGCAGTGCTGTCCTCGGGCACGGCATTCACGGCTTGGTGGGAATATCCTTCCAGAACATAAACGGAGAAAGGCGCGATGCTGGGATGTTGCGTGGTAGTGTTTGTGAAAATGCTATGGACTTGCCGGAGAGCAGTGGCGTTATACCGAGGCAGGTACGTCGGGAACATGTGGCGAAACAACCCCTTGCCACAGGTTTGCGGACTGGTTTCGTCGTTGCGGTTGATGACGAATAGCTCTGGGTATTGGATGTTGCTGTAGTTGGTTTGTCGGGCGGGACCGAGTGCCCAGAAAGGAGCGGCGAGACGGGAGAGGGAGGAGAAATCGCCGGCATAAATGAGGTTGATGTTGATGACGGCCTATATATGTAAACATTTGAGTCCTAGACTAAATAAAAAAAAAATGAGGGGAGAATAACTGGGGGTGCTTACACTGCTGTTGTCGATATCCGGACGGCGCATCAGTGTGAACCACGCAATCAGTTCCGCGGGATGAGTCTCCTCCGACACGAGGGTATTGGCGAGATCAAAAACCTTCTCCAGTTTATCTTGAGTGAAAACAACATTGACCTCGGACCATTCAGGGATGGCATCGTAAATCTTGTATCGCAGACCCGTAATGATGCCAAAGTTGTGTCCGGCACCACGGAGAGCCCAGAACAGATCCTTGTTGGACGACGGCGAGGCGACCACAGAACTTCCGTCGGCGAGAACCACACGTGCTTCGAGAATCTGGTCGGCGAGGAGACCGAATAGACCCTGCAGGTATCCATGTCCGCCACCCAACATGATGCCCATGATTCCGGTGCAGAGACAGTTGCCGGTGACGGTTTGTTTCCCGTTGGCCCAGAGATAGCGGATCAGTTCGCCGTTGGTAAGTCCGGGTTGTAACTCGGCGGATTTCCCATCGGCATTGATCTTGATGCCCTTCATTTTGATGAAGGAAATAGCGATGCCCCGTTGCATTTTTCCCAGGGTGGAAATGTGACCGTGGGCGCCGTCTACTGCGAGGAACGGCAGGGAGTGTTTGTTTGCGAAGCGGACCTATACCATTTATACCAGTCAGAGTTTGATCACTACACTCCTCGACAAAAGACAAAATCACTGGGAATAAAACTCACCACGACACCAACATCAGCTTCCGCAGCCACCTCCACCACGGCCGAGTATCTTGGCTGCGAATAGGCCTGCCATCTCTGGTGTCTTGTGATGAGAGGATCGCTCGGAAGGATGATGGCCGCGCCGGGGGACAGAAGCGGGGCAAGCTGCGCAAAGATATCGGTGCGGTCTTCGAGCGGCCCCGATTCTGATGACTCTGACAAGGAAGTCACCTCGGCGAGGGCACCCACTGTCACTACAAGACAAGTCAAAAATCTGGCAGGAAACCTCATCTTGGAAAAACTCAAGTGGACATGGCCGGCTTTGCTTTCCTCCCTCGGTATCCGGTTTCAAGAGAAACACGCACATTTATCACTCTTCGACCCCAAATGGAAACGGAAACTTCCGCCCGGCATCGCTGCACCTAGTCGCCTCCCATGACCATTTCAGCCAGCCACAAGACAGCGAAACCCCCATTCGGTATGGCGCTACTGTATGTGTGCTGTATGGCTTTGTTGACGACCCAATCAGCTTTCCCCAACTGATCCCGAAGCACTGCACCTTGTCAGCTTTGGGCAGTGCCGCAGCGATCTGGAGCGATCTGGCTGGCCTAGCCAGTGTCCAGCAGTGCGTGCAGCACACTAATGTGCACATTTGATGCGGGGTTGGAAAGGAAGGAATCAAGGAATCAAGGAATCAAAGAAATCCCCGGTGCCATGTCCCATGTTTTTGACAAAGAATGCTGACTGGTGTTATTGGCTGGGCGAGGTTGCCGTGAACAAGTTTGATAGGATGATAGGGAGGATACCTGCATTAGTGGAGGGTTGGCAAATATTCCTTTGATGTGATGTGCGAAAAAGCTGGAGCTGAGTCAGAACAGAAAGAGTGCAGATGAAAAAAAGGTCTAGATTCTTGGGAGGGTCGTTAGCGTGATTCCGCGGACCCTGCAACTGGGAAATGGGGAGGAGGGGTTCCGATATTAGGAGTTGAGATACCTATGCGATATCAGAAAACCATCTGCTGAATATCTACCTACTACCTACCTTGCTTAGGTGCCTATGATGCCGTTTTCGCAAGAGCCACTATGTTCTAATACGGTATGAGATTGTTCGGGGTCGAGAACCTTCAGTCAAAGTCTGGGTCCAGCCACTTCGTTTACACATACCGACTTTCCGGGGGGGGGGGGGGGCAGGCCCA
>Ga0247765_1001621_pt1 | contig 10089 bp, 12 predicted proteins | sample UWRJL106311C6_FD_179949 | JGI IMG/M metagenome (GOLD analysis project Ga0247765, IMG submission 179949) | Plant litter microbial communities from Arlington Agricultural Research Station in Wisconsin, United States - UWRJ-L106-311C-6 | ecosystem: Environmental > Terrestrial > Plant litter >... | reverse complement strand
CTGTTTCTGATTCAATTATAGAAGTTTCCTAGTATTGTGGTTGTGTAGTTGAGGATAGTTGTGGTAGGGTGATGGAAATTGATCCACTCGCTTAGATGATCCGCTCGCTTATCACGCACGTTAAACGATGAGATCTTAATTTAAGATTAGCGGGCGTTATAGCTAGAGTTTATAGCCGGTATTTATATTTTCGACCGGAACTAAGCCGGTAACGTTTCGGTATATAATCTCTCGATTATATAGGTTCTATAGAGCAAGAGCTCCTAAAACGTTTAAGGATCAGTAAGTTAGGGTCCCACTGGTCTTATAAGTGGTAGTACTAGCCACCACTCTCTACAATATAACCAGTACTATGGTCTAGCTATTATAGTAGCTGGTACTACTACGGTATAGTACTACGGTACTATAGAAACAGGGTAGTAGTAGCTATCTTCTAATAATAGTATTCTTCAAACAAGTAAGTAATAATATAGCTTAGTAAGTTATATCTTACTAAGCTATACAACCCAGTTATTCCTACCTTATTACAGTAAGTTAGTCCACTGTATTTACTTCCTTTAATATCTTAACTAAGCTCTACCATCGTACTGGTAGCCTACTAAGCCCTACTATACAGCCCATTAGCTTCCGCACTTTGCTTTAGCAGCGTACGCTAAAGTAGCTAGGTACTATAGTACCCCTATACAGGTACTACTTAATAGACCTATTAAGGCACTAGCTTTAATAAAGTACTTTAAATTGACTAATCCTTTTAGTATTTTATTAAGGGTGGTGGTTTTAAAGACCCTGGTTCGGCTTATTCCGTATAGGGCGTATTCCGATAGAAGGTACTTAAACTTACCTAATGATGTTTCTTTTATTTTAAAAGGCTATAACAGTATAATATTAGATACGAGACGTATTATTATAAGGTAGGTTAGGAAAGTACGCTGGAAGGTCATTCCTTTACAAATTAAATATTTCTTTGTATAATAGGTAAACTTTATTACTACGGATTAATAGTAAAATTTCAACAATCGTATATATATATTAATAAATCCTATACCCCCATATACTTCATCCCCAACCATATAACGGTACTTACAACTGGAACACTCGTAGCAGCAAGCTAACTTACGGCTAAAGACGTCGAGGCTACCGTTATTAGTATAGTAGATATACTCGTTCTCGCTACTTTACGTTATTTTCTCATATCCGTATACTTCCCCGGATAATAGTCTGAACTCGAACAAGTTCCGAGCTCCTAAGCTTTCTTCTCTTTACGGCGAGCTCTTCTTCTTTGTCCGTTGGATATACCGTTGTAGCGATCACGCGAGTCCTATGATGGTTTCGATTGTATCTCGCTGTTGTTATTACTGTTGGCGGCGCTGGGATACGGTTCGGAGGGTGTCTTCTCGGCGTAGTAGCCCAAGCCTTCCGAATAGGTAGTAGAGGAATTATTAATACCGTTTTTATACCTTTACATATTTGGCTTTGTAAAGTCGTACGTGGGAAGATTAAGCTTTCCATATTGGGGTGTGGGAATGGGAGTCTTTTTTATAAACGGTTACCGTATTAGCTAATAGAAGGAACTGGCGTAAGGATCTGATTAGTAAAATCTTTTATTTATAGAGGTATTTCGCTAAATTAAGCTTATATATATTATTTAAACGTTTCCTTGATATTATAGGTAAGCTCCCGTGGGGTAATAGATTATAGCTGTTTTGTCACGGTACAGTGATGCTGCCTGCCTGTGGCTGCAGCTAGATGTAGAAGGACTACGGTGCAGTGCCCTGACTGCACAACGTTCCACTTTTTGTGGTGTTTACGCATTGCGTCCTTTGGTGCCGTGACATGTTTCGAGATTTCCTTTATTATTTCTAATTAGAGAACCCGCTTGCCTTAGTCTTACGAGTATTTTAAATGGAAGGCTAATAGTTTTATTATTATTTTACTGAGTTGCTTGGTTAGGGTGGTATACTCTTTTTATCGGCTAATATCGTTAAATATCCTATAAAAGTACTGTTAGCTCTAGGGCTAGTAAAAGCCGAGGCTAAGATAGTAATAGAAGGCTATCTTACTAGTTAATATAAATTAATATTAGACCCAGAATAACCGTTTAATTTAGGAGCTTCCCGTTTAATTAATCTATCTTATTTTATATTACGTATATAAGTTTTTTAGCGTTTTTTTTCTACTTAGGATCCGACTTTAGCTTTTTCAGCTTCTGGAGTATAGGTTCGATTTTAACGAAGGTCGAGTAGTAGCTAACTCTTAGGTCCTAAAAGACTATCTTGTAATTTTTAAGCTCGGTAAACTTTTTTAAGCTTAAGTATAGCTAGCCAAATATTAGCTTAAGGACGTTAGTCCGGGCCTTAAGTATTTTATAGTTCTCTTTGATGCTTTATATACGCTTAAGGAGCTTGGTGATATAGACCGCGAGATCCAGAAATTTTTTAGGATTCGGTACGCTTATTTTTATGGAGTTTTTACTGAGACGATTAAGGTTGCTTTTATGGCCCGGGTTGGTTTAATAGGAGCTGTAGAATTATGGGCGTGGTAAGTGTTGAGGAGATTTGAAGTTATAAGCTAACCTAATACCGTGACGTTTACTTGTTTTTAGCGCAAGGTATTTAGTTAAAGAGCCCGTTACGCTACCTTTATGTAAAGCCGATGCGCTATTAGCGAATCTCCTTAGCGGGTATACTGTTATAATTGGAGCTATATCCTGATACCATACTACTATTAGTTAATAACTGCGGGGTGGTATAAGTTACAAAAGAGAGTCCCCAACTAGTACCCCAGAGTAAAATATAGAGAGCCAGAGGCATTTATTGATATTTATTGAGGTATATTATATGAGATTGGGTGAACGCTTCGCCGCTACTAAACTAGGTAAATATATTTACTTCTTGAAAAATATAGGAATTACGGTTGAGAAAAGTCTGGATTACGCCCTTGTCTGCCCTTTTAAAGGTCTTCCTAATTGTAACGTTAAATATGGTTAAAATTTGGTAATTAGGAAGAAGATAATGGTTTTAAAATGACAAATTTATATTATAAACGCGATAAGCTGAGTTTTGCGGACTAATAGTGATATGTGGATAACTATGCGTGTGTGGTAATATATTCTCGGCTTTGAATCTTGCTAGCCCATTTATATAGCTGTCACCATCTACTACCTACTATTTGATTAAAAATAAAAAATGTAGTATATGATCTGGTTTGTATTCCTTTATATAGAAAACTTTATTGCAATCGATGTATCTAAGAGTTGCGCCTATATTTCGAGTTTAAAAGTATTGCGGCTAACTGATACTTCTGCGGCGGACCTACAGGGTGACAAGGGGGCCAACGTACCCCCTACCAGTGAAAACTGGCAAATACTGGGCTAGTATTCGCGAGAAGATTAGGGCCTTAGTTAGAGTGAAGGAAAGCGCGGCTAGGTGGTGGTGGTAGAGGTCCCAAAACTGGGTCCTTGCAACTCTACCGCCATTTTAGACCCGTGGCAACTGTAGCCGAGGCAGCCCAGAACTGTGACCCCTCGCTCAGTCTGGCTCAGGCCAAGGCGGCAACCGCTCAGTTTCGAAGAAGGAAAGGGAAATTCGTGGTGTCGATTTTAGGGTCGTGAACTGGCTGTTACTATTCACACATCAATTCATTCATTCATCGTTAGCAACTCCAGGCATAGCCCCATCGAAGCCATCAACACATAGCCTTCACTAAAGCTATCAACACAAATTCCCAACTGCGCCAGTAAATATCCCTTCTCCTCCTTTCTTCCTTTCCGACATACCCTAATCCCACCTAGAACTAGATCACCCCTTCGAGCCTATATTCTGCAACCTAAAACTCCCCGCCGCCGAAGTCGAGTCCTTGCCCTGCTGACCCTGACTCTGGTCCGGATCCTCCACCCACTTGACCCCCCTTCCGGAATCCCTCTGTCGTTCCAACCTCTGCTTCTTTTGCCTTTCTCGATAAAACAGGAGACCTAGCCCCGCGATTAACGCTACCCCAATAATGGACCCGATGGCAATTCCTGCAATGGCACCCTTGGATAACGTCACTGTCACTGTGGAAGAACCTGGCTTCGCCGTAGAAAGGGGTGGTCCGTCAGCGCCATGGCCAGGAACATTCGTCGGTGTTCCCGTAGTAGTAGGTTTAGGAATATCCACTGGGTCAGTGGCGTTAAAGCAAGGGATGTTGGCATTGTTAAAGCGCGAAGGATCGACGTAGATTATGTCCGCACAGGCATAAAAGACTTGGTTCTGGGGAGAGTCGAAATCTGCGGAGTACCGGATTTGAATGGTCGCGTTGGCGCCGGTGACGGTGCCGGGGGGAGGATCCGCTACGTTGTAGCACGTGTGGCCAGGGTCGACTTCTCGAATGGGTCCGGGGAAGAGGGGATAAGTGAAGTCAGATTGGGTTTGGGGGTCTGTTTAGTGGTACTCGGTTAGGCGATGGTGAATGGGAAGCGAGAGGGGAAGGAGGTAGAACTTGCCGTTCTTGAAAGAGACGGTCACTTCGGCGTTATAAGAGTCATCTTGAGCGGTAAGGGAGATTTTTCCACCAGCTATCGACGCTAGTGTTAGCGGCACGGGGGTGGAAGAACGGTGAAGCAAGCAGTGTGTACGCACTCAGCGGAAAGTCAGCTCGGGTTGTAACGCCGGCGACGGAGCCGCACGGCGCGGTATTATCGACGTTCGCGGCCCATGCTCGGTCAGGAGGGTACCAAAAAGCTGCCGGGCCTTGGTTTTCGGACGCAGCGAGTGCACCACCCGCCGCTGTGGCAGCAGCAACCAAGGCGAGTCGGAGAGGCGCCATGAGAACAGTGTTTTGTGATTTCTCCCGGATCAGATGCAGGTGAAAGCAGAGAGAGAAACTGGAGTTCAAATGGGACACGGTATTAGGGTAGGTAGGTAGGCGATTCAGCCCAGAGAGAGAGGGGCGGGGGACGGACACCGACGGCTAATAAAGTGACGAGGGACTGGGGTGGAGGGTATTAAAGGGCCACTTACATAGTAGAACTAGATGGGCGGGTGCCATACAGCGAATATTATCCCCCATGGATACATGCATCCCCGCAGATGATTGTGGGTGGTCTTGGACACCACCGTTCATGACTGATAATTCCGAACCGGCCGACATGGGTCGACGGCTTCCGACAAGTCACGGACGAGAACGAATGACACCTTCCTGCGCGTTGAACTTTCGGGTTCCATTGTCGCTGAAAGTGGAATGCCACAGAATCTTGGCAGATGACGGGCTGTCTGGCCGAGACGCGGTTGGTGTTCGGTGAAAGGGTCGAGGGCTGGGTTGCGTTGAAATGCTGGTCGAGATGTGCTCATGATCTGATAAATTGGCTTGGCGAAGTAGTTGAGTGGAGCATGCGCTGTTATCTGATCTTGATCTCGTCTCTGATTGGACGAGCTGGCGGGTTCGTCTCACCGCAGGTCCCCGGTTCGGGTGGAAGAGAGAAGGAGCGAGTGTGACTGATGGCAGTGAAAAATTGAACATGCAAGCCGACATCGCTCATTGACGCTGAATTCGTCCAGCCAAGTCGGCCACGCCCGGATTCAATCAAGAAACCCGACACCAGCCTCTGGAAATCCGGCTGCTCCCCGCTCGCCAACATGGCACATGCTCATCTATTTCTGCCTGTATAAGATCTTGGCTTTTGCGCCGGAACTGTCACGCCTGGGCCATTTTTCTTCCATTCAGAGCTCTTAATTTGCCAGCATTCCCCCTCCACCTGATTGTTGCTGTCGCGTTTCTAGTTGGAGGAAATCTTGGCATTCTTCCATAACATCTCATCAGCATGTATCTTCGGTTTTCACTCGTTTTTGTGGCCCTAGCGGCAGTGGCTGCTCAAGCTGCGCTTCCCCTCGAATCGCGGGATTATGTCGCCCTTCTTCAACGCCAGGAACCGGGCACCCCTCTGTTTGATTGCCACTCCAACTGCGGTACGTCGCAGCCATGTCTCATTTCCCTCCATCGAACACTGACACCTTCCCATTATAGGCAACGCTTTGGCTGGTGGCCGTGTTGAAGGACATTGCAGCAACGCAACTTGGACAGCATCTTATGAAGCTTGTCTGAAATGCGCCCTTCAGTTTGACATTTGGAAACACTACGGCAATGGCCTTACCAAGGCAGCATCGGCTTGTAGTCTGACCCCCACGCCGTCGCCAGCGTCTGGTTCAGCAACTGCAACTAGCGCTGTGTCCGGAACTGGCGCTGCGGCCCCTACTACCACGCCTCCGCCGACTGGAACTGCAGCGTCTGGCGGTCCTGCCTCAACAGTACGCCACCCTCTCAATATTACACCGTCCTTTGTCGCTAACCTTCTCCATTAGGGTGCCTCAACCGCCGGTGCTTCAGCACAGGGAACGGCCCTTCTGAACCTGGGGCCGATTTTTGCAGTGTTCCTTGGACTCCTTGCCGCTTTGTAGGAAATCAGATTACTTCACATACATCCATATACCATGCCCTACAAGGCCCACGATGCAGTAGTGTAATAGTTTGTCCTGCACCGTCCCAGCCCGGTATCCTAAAATGTAATTCGTCCAGGCCACCGTCGTGTATGCCGAAGCCAGTTACTGCGAAGGCTCACAAAGGCTTCATTCAAGAAGTACATGATAGATGCCGCATACATGACAGCGAGGGTTATCAACACAATAACCACTAGATGTCGGCACCAAACGGGCCAATTTAGGGACGGACAGACCCTAATGTTTGGATCGTTTCCGGTGCATGTGTATTGGAATCCAACCGCTAAGCTCCACATTGACGCAGTTACACTGTAGCTCGCTCATCGCAGGTGTAAGTGTATCTCTAACATTCCACTCTTCTGACTCTGAACTTGCATTGAACCGATAATCCCCACACTTGTATGCTCAATCCTACCCTGTCCTACCGATTTCAGAACGATGACTCTTGGTGTAATAGGTGAGTCAAGTCGCCTTTACCCGACGAATTACACGTGATATGCCTCATAACCTGAAACCGCCCTAAGGGTTAGTGAGTCAACATGGGAAGGTGGCGCAACGTCAATACCAGACAACTTCAAACATAAAGAGGGTAGAGAACCGCAATTGATCGAAAGAAGACAAGTCAACATTGTTTCGACTCCAAGCTTGAGCCCAGTCTCCAAAAATGAATCGACGAGACATTAAATCTTACGACCTCCGCGCGTCCGAGACGCTGACGGCTTCGGCAAGAAAGCTGCTGCGCGAATACAGCGGGATTGAAGACGACGAGGCCATGGACAAGCATGTTGAAGATATTGTATGTTTCCAGTCCAGAAACAACCTTTGCCGGTTTTTTTTTCGTGTTTGCTGATATTTCTTTCTGTTGTCGTTTAGCGTGTCAAAGCCTTTGCAGTGGTAAGTATTCGTAAATCACTCCCAATCCCATCCTTTTTATCTCGTACCAAAGTTGAAAGCTAACCAATGAAAATAAAAAGGCCCCCTATCCCTGCGTGGGCATGTTCCAATTCCTCGACCTCAGTCTGGTCAAAATGCCCATCTACCCAGAAGTGCTCTCGCGCGTTCAGAACGGCGCCAAATTCCTCGACCTGGGCTGCTGTCTCGGCCAGGAAATCCGCCAGCTTGTCCTCGATGGGGCGCCGTCGGCCAACACGTACGGATCGGATTTATACCCGGGGTTTTTCACCGTCGGCTATGACCTCTTCTCCGATAATAGCGATACCCTGCACACTACTTTCATCGCTGCGGATATTTTTGACGAATCTTCCGAGCTTGTGAGAACTCTGGCAGGGAAGATGGACATTATTTACACGGGGGCCTTTTTCCATCTCTTCAACCTGGGTGAACAGGAAAAGGTAGCGGAGCGAGTCATCCAGCTTTTAACTTTGGAGAAAGGGACCATGGTCATTGGAAGACAAACCGGCAGTGATGAACCAGGAGAGTTTTTCCGTGCAGGAGATAAGGAGAAAAATGGGAGGTCACATTATCGACATAGTCCGCAGACTTGGACGGACCTTTGGGATCGGGTAGGACAGAAAACGGGGACAAAATGGGAGGTTCAAGCGGATTTGGGTGGGGCGGAATATACGCTGGCAAAACCGGAAGGGAAAAAGGCGGAGGAGATTGAGAGGAAGATGAGCAGTGAAGGGCTGCGGTTTGTGGTGAGGCGGGTGTAATGTTCTCTCTGTATCTGTTTAGGTACCTAGTGGAGGGAGAAGAGGAGGGACTTCATGTTCAATCTGTCCGGCAAACCCGATTCGTGTTCTCCGTCATCATTAATGCTAGATCAAGCCAGATGCGATCATACGATCACGTCTACTACGCCCAATGCGCCACCTTGTCAGAATTCCGGTTGACGAGCCGGATCCCAGAGCACGCCCAAACTTTATCTCCCCGTTCCGGCCGAGATTCCCCACCCCATGGCCGGTGGCTGAACCGATGACGAGTGCATATATATTTCTCGTCCAGGTGATCTTTGCCCCTAAAATTTGCTTCCAAAGTTTGACTTTTGCGTTATATATTACAGTGTCCTGAGATAATTCTTTCTCTCTCCTCAATTCTCACCTCCATTTCTCGGTTTGGTTCGTGCATTCAAGTCTACCGACACAATGACCAAGATCAACATGGAATTCCAGGCTCGGCCCAAGAATGAGCAGCCCAAGACAGAGCCCAACGCAGAGTCCAAGACAGAGTCCAAGCAAGAGCCCAAGAAAGAGCAACCGGCTCAAAACCTGATGAGCTGTCCGCGGTATATCGCCGAGTTGAATGCCAGATATTACCGAGACAAGCCCAAGCCAGCAGAGAGAGGGCCGATAGATATTGGTCGGGAATGGTGGGCTCCGATTTTTGAGGAGGAAAAAGCTTTGGAAGGGACACCCTCGAAGTTGACTCCGGCTTTGAAGTTGACTTCGTCCCTGAAGTTGACCTCCACCTCGCCTTCGACCTCAACCTCGAACTCGACCCCGACATCCACCCCGATCTCGACCTCAATTTCGACCCCAGCTTCGACATCCACCCCGATTTTGACTCCGACCTCGACTCCGACCTCATTGCCGGGACAACACCAGTCACAGCCCGGACGGAGAGCCGAGATTCCCCTTCCTAAAGAATCCTCCTCCCAGTCCCAGTCCCAGTCCCAGTTCCAGACTACATACACATCCCCAACCCAGCCGCAGACCCAGTCTCACACCGCCCCAGGACCATCTCCCGCCCAGAGACGTGTGTCATTCTCCACGCCCACTTGGAACATTCACGTCACCGCCCCAAAGGACTATCCTGGTGCTCTTTCGGTTGTGGTCGAGCCTGAACAGGTGGATATCACCATTGGGGGGTTGTCGTCGTCGTCGTCATCTTCGGGAATAACGAGAACTACACACTATCCCCAGATGTGAAGATGAACATGAACCAGAATCAGGGTAACCAAGGTAAAGTGCCTAGGTACCTATTCCCTGCAGCCAAGATGGATCGCTGTGTGAACTAACAAAGAAGACTCCATCAAGCCTAGGGCAAAGAACGTAAAGAAGACGAAGAGCGAGAAGACGAAGAAAGCGAAGAACGAGAAGAATGAGAAGCTGAAGAACGAGAAGAAGGCGAAGAAGACGAATACCGCTGCCGCCGTGCCAATGCTGTCCTCACCAAAAAAGAAAAACCCCAAAACCAAGGACAGCATGGATGCTATGCTAGGTCAAGATCGTTCTGCCGGCACAAGTACAAGTACAAGTACATCTACATCTGCAGACACCTGTGACGGCCAACTCAAACCTGAGCCAGATGCCGAGATTGCCTTGTTTGTCGCCATGTCCGGCTTCCTCGTCCTAGTCTTCTTTTTCCTCTTCCTCATATTCCGTCTCCTCCAGTTTCTATATCGAATTCTTGTTTAGGGGGATCTATCTTGAGTTATGTCCTAGCGGTAGTATGGACTATGGCATGGGGGGATACGGACATGGAAATGGACATGGATAGGTACCTACATAGGTATCAAATCATTTCCATATTGTATATGTGTATGTCTGTATGTGTATGTGTGTGTGTGTGTGTGTGTGTGGCCTTTTGAGGTGTGGGACGCACAGTTCTGGGTGAGGCTGAGAGGAGTCAATGGTAGCGGCAGCAAAGGAGAGAGAAA
>Ga0247765_1001620_pt1 | contig 10104 bp, 7 predicted proteins | sample UWRJL106311C6_FD_179949 | JGI IMG/M metagenome (GOLD analysis project Ga0247765, IMG submission 179949) | Plant litter microbial communities from Arlington Agricultural Research Station in Wisconsin, United States - UWRJ-L106-311C-6 | ecosystem: Environmental > Terrestrial > Plant litter >... | reverse complement strand
CAATGACGCCGCGCTGGTCGACGCCATCAAGCAGCGGCGCTGGCGGGATCTGCCGGACCTGACGCCGCGCCAGCGCGCCCTCTGCACCGTCGCCGAGAAGATGACCCTGGAGCCCACCCGCATGACGGCCGCCGACTGGCAGCCCCTGCGCGACCTCGGCTTCGACGATCAAGGGCTGCTGGAAGCCGCGCACGTGATCGCCATCTTCAACTACTTCCCCCGTATGGCGGACGGCTTCGGGCTGGTGCCGGACCCCAAGGTGCGCGAGGCCGGGGAGACCGGCGTGCCTTTGAAGCCGGTGGGTTCGTGAAGAGCGAGGCCGGCTAGGCCGGCGTCCATCGCGCGGGGTCCGCGAAGAGGAGGAGCGGCTGCTCGGCGACCCGAAAGATCGCGCGGGTGCCGAAGGGGAACCGGGTCGCCTCCCGCGCGCCGTCCACGAAGAGCCAGCCGGCTTCCATGGCCGACTCGACGACCAGCTCCTGTCCGTCCTCCACGAAGCCGGATTCCAGAACGGCGGCGCGGCGCCCCCGCGGGCGGTAGAGCTCGCGGGCGCGGAACTGGAGCCGTCGGGTGACGAGCGGCATCGGCTCGCCACCCGCGGAGCGGATCCCGGCCGTCGAGCCCGCCCCCGTCGCCACCCACAGCCCGGAGCTGCGCTGGTCCTCGCCGCGACGGCCGAGGCGCAGGTGATAACGGCTGGTCGCCGCCGGCTGCTCGTGCGCGATCAGGACGTCGTTGAGCGCGGGAGGCAGCCGCCGTCCCTCGATCTCGGCCTCGATGCGGTCGACCACCTGCGGCAGCAGGGTTCCCCGCGCGATCCGCGCCAGGTCCCGCGCCAGGATCGACCTCCGCGTGAGAGTCAGGTACCCCACGCTCGACCGCGGCGCGGAGTTCACGCCGAGCAGGGCGGCCCCGGTGATCCAGTGTGAGGCGGTGAGCAGGGTGCCGTCGCCGCCTACCGAGATCACCAGGCGAGCGGCGGCAAGCGTGCGGCGGGCCCGGGCGTCGACGGCATCGACCGAGACTGTTACCGGCGTGACACCCAGACGAGCGAGGGCCTCTTGCAGGGTGTCGAGAGTGCGCTCCTGCTCCCGCGCCGCGTTCTCCACTTGCCCCGTGAGTCGCCGCCCGGTGCTGCCCAGCCGCTCCGCCACGCGTTCACGCGAGGCCACCGGCGTCTTGATCACCAGGACGCAAGGAGATAGGAGGCTGTCGGCTGGCGGCGTCGGCATGGGGCGAAGAGTATCGCGAAGGCGACCGGCCGCGCCTGGGGCAGGCCCCGCGTCCGCCGGAAACAAAGCTAGAAAAAGGGCTTACAATAGAACATCGGGATTTTCTCTGGCCTGCGGCTGGCGAGACGCCGCGTTCTCCGCTCGCCGGGAACTTCGCGAAGCTCGCCGGGCACTTTCTGAGGCTCGCCAGGGATTTTGGGCGGCTTGCCGGCCGCGGCGAGCCCTTCGCCGGAGCCGGCGAGTCATCCGCCGGAGCCGGCGAGCTATCCGCCGGAGCCGGCGAGCCATCCGCCGGAGCCGGCGAGTCATCCGCCGGAGCCGGCGAGCCATCCGCCGGAGCCGGCGAGCCATCCGCCGGAGCCGGCGAGTCATCCGCCGGAGCCGGCGAGTCATCCGCCGGAGCCGGCGAGTCATCCGCCGGAGCCGGCGAGCCATCCGCCGGAGCCGGCGAGCCATCCGCCGGAGCCGGCGAGCTATCCGCCGGAGCCGGCGAGCTATCCGCCGGAGCCGGCCGTCGTTGCCTCCCGTAACCGCGCCTGGGCGGCGATCTCCTCGGCGAGCCGCTCCAGGGAGGCAGCACGCCCGGCCTCACGGGATGCTTCAGAGACCGATTCCTCGCAGACGCGTTCGAGCAGCGCCCAGCTCTGGAACTCCCGGGCCACCCGCACCACCGCGAGTTGCTCGTCTTCCGGAAGCGGCTCCAGCCGCGCCCAGAGATCGCTGGCGTGCTCGCGGTCCTCGGCTTTTGGGGAATCGGCGGGGGGCGCCAGCCGGAGCAGGCGTTGATAGGTGCCGGCGAGCACGGCGGACAACTCTTGGCTCAGGTCCTCGGCTCCGGCTCCCGTCCTTCTTCTAGGGGTGCTCAACGTATCGGCCAGCCGCAAGACCTGTTCGCCTGCCGCCATCGTGAGCCCGGCGCCCTCCGCCAGCTTCGCCAGATGGTCGAGGCCGGGCTCCACCTGATCCAGCTCATAGCGGGCCAGCAGGGAGAAGTCCACGCCGGTTCTCGCGGCGAAGTCCTTCTGGGTCTCTCCGGAAAGGGCGCGGAATAGTCGCGCCAGCCGGTTCCTGGGTCTCATACGATCCTCCTACTGGCATGGATTGAGGAAATTTCGCGCGTATTCACCCGAAAAAGCACCATGATTAGCGACAGGCGCGGCCCGCGCGGACCATGAAGGCTCGCGGCGGCGCCGCGCGGGAGATGAATCCCATGCGCAGATCTCTCGTCGTCGCGACTCTTGCAGCCTTCCTCCTGGTTCCCAGGGCCAGCCATGCCACCGTGCTCGATCCGCTCTGGGCCCTTTTCGCCTCGCTCTGGAGCGGAGAGATGGAAAAGGAGGGCTGCGGAATGGACCCCAGCGGGCGGTGCGCTCCGGCCGTACCCCTCAAAGCTGATGAAGGATGCGGCGCAGACCCCAACGGACGGTGTATCCCAAAAACTCAGCCTTCGACGGATGCCGGCGGCGGGTGGGACCCTTTTGGCTGACCTCATGACGTGATAAACCGGTGGCCCTGGTCATAGCGAGCCCGAAAGAGGTAGTCCAGGATGCGGCGTGCCAAATCGATGGTGACCTCGTTGCGTTCAGCCGCCTCTTGGAAAAGCCGCAGTGCGGCCAGGGCCTCTCGGTGCACCCCTTTGGACTCAAAAATCTCGGCAAGGCTTAGAGTCAGGACACGGAGTTCGGCTATTCGGCTCTCCTCCAGTAGCAGCACCGCCTCTTCCAGCATTGCCAGAGCCACGTCGTAGCTCATTCCTCGCGCTGCAAACCCCCACCGTGCCTGCCGCAGCAGTGTTCGAGCTTCGGCGCGCTGTCCACACCCGGCCGCGATGCGACCCATAAGCCACTTCACACGGATCAAGAAGACCTCATCGCCGAGATACCCTGCTATCTCGCCGACCTGCCGCGCTAGCTCTGCAGCTTCGGTGTAGCAGGCAAGATGGCAGAAGTTAACAGCTAAGTTGAAGCGCAGTTTGTACCAAAGGCGCGGCTCGGCTTCACGGCTTATCAAGGGCTCCGCTTGGCAAAGCGTCTCGACTGCATGTTTGTAATTACCTACAGCTTCCAGCACAAACCCCTTGTTAATAAGGTAGCGCTCCGGGCGGCGACCCACGCTCAGCGCTTGATCCAAAAGGGCCAGAGCTTCTTCGAAGCAACGCTGGCCACGGCGAAGCGATGCTTCCAGCTCAAGCAGCCGCCCCGGATCGAGTACTTCGATGGAATCGTTGCCACTCTTCCACAGCCGTTTGGCTTGCTCCAGAATCACCTCTGCCGCTTTAGGCTCGCCCTGGACTCGTAAGGAGTTCGCCACGTGAGCCAGGGCGAATCCCTGAACGCGATTTCGCCACTCCTCCGGGCCCTGGACTCGCTCGGCGATCTCCTGGGCGAGCCGAGCCAGGGAGGCCGAACGCTCGACGTTGCGGGAGGCCTGGACGATCGACTCCTCGCAGACGCGCTCGACCAGCGCCCAGGTCTGGAACTCCGTGGCCACCCGCGCCACGGCGAACCGCTGGCCTTCGGAGAGCGGTTCCAGCCGCGACCACTGATCGCGGGCCTGCCAGCGGGCCGCTTCGAGGTCGGCGGGCCGGGGGTAGCCATCCACCGGCGGGAGAGCGCGCGAGCGCCGGACAGCCGCGGAGAAACTCTTCCGCAGGAGCCGAGTGCTTTCCAGGATCCCCGCCTCGACCTCGTCGCGCTCCTCGGGGGTCATCTCCTGGTCCTGGCTCAACGCCTCCAGGGCTTCCAGGCAGGCGGTCACGGCGTCGACCTCCGCGGCCCGCGCGCGGACCCCCCGGAGGAGGCGCTCGTAGACGGAATCGTCGAGCTCCTCTTTCTTGAGGTAATACGAGACCTGCTTCTGGGGAATCCTCGCCTCCGCCCCGATCTCCTTCTGGGAGAGGTCCTTCCAGATGGCGAGGATGGCAAGGGTCAGCGGACGGTGCGATCGTGGCATCAAATTCCTCCCAGCAAGAATTTACCACCTCCTGAAAGGATCGAGTGCGCCGCAAGCCCCGATCGTGACACGCCGCGAGGTGACATGGATGCCTTCTCCCGGAACCCGTGTTGCCGGAACAGGAATTTTCTTCAGGTTCGGGAGTAGAGCCCTGAAGCCTGGAGCCCGCGGCCAGAATCCTCCGCGTGAGGCACCACCCGTCCGAGGAGCTGCTGTTGCGGTTCATGCGCGGAGATACGACCCGAACCGAGATCCGCGAGGTCGTCCGCCATCTCCTCGCCGGCTGTCCGGAGTGCCGCGCCTTCACGAGCTCGGCCTGGCGCGCCCAGGAGGCTCAAGCCATGGAGGAAATCAAGGGATGACCGCAGTGGAGCTGGCGAGGAATCAACTCGGACCGGTGATCGAAAGCCTGCGGGCGATCCGGTCTCGGCTGGTGGAAATTCAGGAAAGCGTCCCGCCCACGAGGCAGGAAACCTCTCCCGAGGATCTGGAGGGCGAGCCCGACCCGCCAACCGAAATTCGCGCCATTCTCGGCAACGCCGTGCGCGACCGCCTCGATCCGCTGATTCTTGATCTGATCACCGTAGCCGGCGATAGGCCAGATAGAATTTCTTAAGTGGAATGGCACGACGCCACAGTCCAGTCCGCAGCCTTTCGGGCATGGAGCCGGCCCGCTCTCCAGCTTTCAGGACGCGGGGAAGAGGCGCGGGATCGCTGAGCTCAAGGTTTCTTGTTGGGTATGCCCGGCACGCAGATCCAGCGCGCGGCGGTCGACTCCATCGCCACCTGAATTTCGGCCGTGCCATCCTCTTCCACCTGAAGAGTAGCCACCGCGTCCTGATAACCGCTTCTCTTGACGGTGATGGAATAGGAGCCCACCGCTATGTCCTCGATCGTGAACATTCCCTGGGCGTCCGAGCTGGTCCCGCCGGCTCCGATCGGATATTTGCCTTCCAGGACATCAGGCCTCCAGAGGGTCACGTAAGCCCACGCCACTGGCTGGGAATCTGTATCGGCAATGACGACCCGGCCGCTCACGCTGCCCGTCCGCAGCCCGATCTGGAGATGGCGGTCTTCCCGCAGCTCGATCTCCTGCTCGTGGAGAAGAGATCCGCGGGAGAGGTCGAAGATCCCGACTCTGTAGAGTCCGGGAGGGAGATCTTCGAAACGAAACTCCCCGCGGGTATTGACGAACACTTGCTTCCAGGACAAAGACCCTGGCGGACCGCTCAGGATTCGAGCCATCCCATTGCTCATGGGCTTGCCTGCCCGCAGGATCTGTCCGGAGAGGAGTAGGCCGGGACGGAATTCGAGGTCGAAGGTGGCCTCGCCGGAGCCTTCCGTCAGGGTGCCCTTGGCTTCGACTGTGCGGTTGCCGGATTCGGCGGTGACGATCCAGTCCCCAGGCCTGAGACCGTGGATCCGGAATTCGCCGCGAGAATTGATCGGTTCGTCCGGCTCGGGGTAGATCCTCATCTCCGCGAGGTCCTTCGCGGCCAGCCCGCGAACCCTGCCGTGGAGGGTCCCACCGCGATCCAGGCGAATCTCGATCCCGCGGACGGAGCGGTCGGTAAGCAGGACCGGAACGGAAGCGGGCTCGAGATAACCCTGCTTTCTGATCTGCAATCGGTAGCGGCCCGGGCTCACTCCCGAGATCAGGAAGTGGCCGGCGTCGTCACTGGCGTCTCCTCCGAATCCGAGAGCGGAAGGATCATCGGCGGGATCTGGCTCCAGGCTTGGCCACGCTGCCGGCACCGGCTGGCCGGCGAGGTTCACGATCCGCCCTTCCACTTCGAGACCATGCTCCAAGCGGAGGTCGAGCCGGTTCTCGCCGGCGTGCAATTTCAGCTCCTTGGCCACTGGAAGATAACCGGGGTGCCGGACGGAAACCGACCAGATCTCGTCGGTAAGGCCTATGATGCTGAAGCGCCCGTTGACGTCCGTCTCACGCAGGGAAATGTCGGGTAAAAGCCGGCCGGGCTCTCGATTTTTTATCGTCGCGTTGACAAGGATGTCCGGCAGCGGCTGGCCGCCGGGGCCGGTCACCTGCCCGACGAGCGTCGAGGGGCCGGCTTTTAGCACAACGTCCAGCCTTCCCTGGCCGCCTCCCTGGGGAGGATCGAAATCGACCTCCCGAGGCAGATAACCCGGCGCGTGGACATGGAGAGTGATCCTTCCCGGCTCGTCTACCGGAAACTCGAATCGTCCCTCCTCATTGGCCCATCCCGAGGACCACTGGGCGCCTTCCCTGAAGTCCGGAGCGTTCTTCGACCGTTCGGTCAGGAAATAGTACGAGCCCGCTCGGACGGGGGATCCTGTTTCGTCTTGCACCGAAACGGAAACTCGATAAGGCTCGAGGTTTGCGGCACCCGCTGGCACCGCGGCCGAGATTCCGAGAAGCAGGAGATAGAAACGCAAAAGGCGCCGGTTCATGGCCGTGGCCCTACTGCAAGCCGGATACCATGGATCAACGCGACAAGATCTCTCGAATGAATAGATAGATCGAAATAGAGTGTGTCCACTAAAACTGTCACGCCTGTCTGCATTTTCCAGGCGTGTTGGTGTTTTTCCACCGTCATGGCCCTACAGAATGGCGGGCATTCGCCTTGCACTCCGGGGTTTTCAGCAAGAATTCCCGAGGAGAAAAGCCATGAACAGACAGGTGTTGAGGATCGCGATGGCAGGGGGGCTGTTGATCTCGAGCGCACTGGCGGCTCAGCCGCTGAAGGATCTCCAGGACCGGCTCGCCGCCGTGCGGAGCGATCAGCCGATCCGGGTCAAGGTGGATGTCGAGCTTCAGCATAAGGGGACGGCTCCGTTGCACTTGAACTCTGACAAGCAGCGGGGGCGGGTCATCATCGAGGCCGGCCCCTGGGGTGTCAAAGCGTGGGAGCAGAAACGGTCAGGCAGCACCTCCCGCTTTTCGTTCTGGGGGTCGAAGAAGGAGACCGATCCTGATCCGTTGATCGACGAGGTCGACGCTCAGGCACTGATCGATCCGGCCGGATGGATCGGATCGCTCCTGAATGAATCGGATCTGGTGGACGATCAGATGGCGGCTTGGGAGGGACAAGCGGCCCGGCTGCTGCTGATCCGGCCGTCTGATCTTCCCGCGGAGCTCGAGGCGTCCAGGGAAGGCGAGCCGAAACCCGCGGTCGTCGAGGCGAAGATCTGGCTGGGCGCGGACGGCTTGCCGCTGGCTCTGGAGAGCACGGGGGAGCTCCGGCTGCCGGGCCTGACGACGACGCAGTATCAGACGTTCACGTTCCAGCAGGTCGGCGGGCGCCTGCTGGTGGCCCGCTCCACCGAGACGGCCTCCGGGACCGCGCTGGCGGTGCTGCGCGGCTCGGACGTCAAAAAGATGAAAGTCACCGTGGATTGATCAAATCCCATTCCGCAGCGGCGCCCGCGTCCACGGCGTCTTGTAGACCACGATCTCATTGCCGCCCATCGTGATATTGCCCTGGATCGGCAGGGTGTAGAGCGCCTGGAAGCGGGGGTCGGCGGCGAGGTTGGGGAACCAGCTCGGAAAGATCACCACGTAGTCGGGATGGCGCCGCTCCAGGGCGGCCAGCATCGCCGCGTCCCAGGGGGTGCCGGCGGCGACGGCCCGCGACACCTCGCGGCCGATCTCCGGGGTGGCGATGCTCGCCAGGTCGACGATCGGATTGGGGAGGAAATACTTGATCGCACCGATGTCGTTGACCGCCAGCACGGCGCCGGGGGGGACGCGGGCGGCGAGCCAGCGGGCGATCGCCACGTCGCTCTCCTCGACGTTGGCGACGTTCTGGGCGTAGAAGGCTTCCCCCTGGACCAGGATGCCGACCGTCGGCGCGAGGATCGCGACGGCTCCGATAGCACCCAGGGCGGTCCGCAGCGGCGCCGGCAGGCGGAGACGGACGATCGCCTCCAGCACCGGCTCGAGCGCCAGCGCGGCGAGGATGGCCAGCACGGGGAAGAGCGGGAAGTAGTAGCGGCCGAAGTTCCCCAGCATCCGGCTGGGCCCGGGGGTCAGCAGGGAGTAGGCGAGCGGCATGCCGAACAGCCAGAGGGCGGGGAGGAGCCCGCGGTCGCGCGCGGTGCTGAGCCGGCCGGCGAGGACGGCCGCGCCGCCGGCGGCGAGCAGCGTCGCCCACGGCTGCGGCCGGAAGAAGAGGGTGAGCACGTTGGCGAGGTACCGTAGGTCGGGCAGCAGGTGCCGCACCTCGCCGCCCCCCTTGGCCGCATAGGTGGTCGGCAGTACGGAACCGCCCGCCCATCCGTAGAATAGGAAGGAGCCGGCCAGGGCGCAGGCGGCGAGGCCGGCCCCGGCGAGCAGGGTGCGGAGGCTGGGACGGCGCCAGCGGACCCCCTCCGGGCTTTCCGCGAAGACGAGGACGCGGTCGAGGAAGGCGAGGAGCAGCAGGAGCAGCCCTTCCGGCCGGGCGAGCACGGCGACGGCGAGGACGGCGAGCGAGAGCGGCGGGCGTTCAGGATCGGCCCGCTCGCGCACATGGAGGATCACCCCCCAGAGCGAGAGCAGGACGAAGAGCGGGATCTCCATCCCCGACAGGGCCGACCAGACGAGCCAGCTCGTCGCCAGGGTGAGCCCGGCGGCGAGGGCCGAGAGGCCCCGTCCAAGGCCCAGCTCGCGGGCGAGGCGCCAGGTGGCGTCGATCCCGGCGAGGTAGAGCGCGATGCCGAGGATCTGGGTCCAGACCACGACGCTCCCCGGCAGGAGGAAGAGGAGCGAGAGAACGGCGGTCCAGAGCGGCGCCGTCGAGCCGGTCACCATCTCGCCGGGGTTGTAGGAGAGCCCGGCGCCGTGCGCGAGGTTGCGAGCGAACTGCAGATGAATCCAACTGTCGTCGAGCGGAAAGCCCATCCCCCCCTTGAGGCGGGCGATCTCCGCGAACAGGTAGCGCAGGCAGGCGACGAGGCCGGCCAGGAGCAGCAGGAGCCGTAGTGGAATCCTCATGAGTCGAGCGAAGCATACACAACTGTCGAAGTCCGGTTTATCATCGCGGGCCTCATGATCCTGCAAAGACTCGAAGCCCGGCGCCGGCAGGCGGCGCGGATCGCTCTCTACGGCAGCCTCGTTCTGGTGGGGGGGCTCACCTGGGGTGTCGTCAAGTTCCTCGACGCCCCCCTGAAGGCCCGGAAGACCGAGGCGTGGATGCACCGCGACTTCGCGAACCTGCCGGAAGTGAAGCTGCTCCAGAAGTATGCCCAGATCGACACCAGCGAGGCGACGGGCGACGAGATCAAGGGCGCCGAGTTCCTCGCCCGCCAGTTCCAGGCGGCCGGCATCCCCTACCGCATCGAGAAGGTGGGCCCGCGCAAGGCCAACATCTACGCCTGGCTGGTCGGCAAGGATTCCCGGCCGCTGGTGCTGCACAACCACATCGACGTCTCGGCGGCCGATCCCAAGGAGTGGTTCTCGCCGCCGTTCGAGGCGCGCATCGAGCTCCCCTGGATCTACGGCCGCGGCGTCTTCGACATGAAGAGCGTCGCCATCGCCCAGATGCTGGCGATGATCGACCTCAAGAAGAGCGGCGTGCCGCTGACGCACTCGGTGCTCTTCCTCGGCACCAGCAGCGAGGAGCGCGGGAGCCGCCTGGGCATCCGGCGGATCATTCAGCTCCACCCGGAGATGGTCCGCAACTTCTGGGCGGTGCTCACCGAGGGCGGGGTGGTGGAGGCGCGGGCGCGCGACGAGATCAAGTTCTGGGGGACGGAGTTCGCCCAGAAGCGCTACGCCGACCTGATCGTCTGCGGCGACGACCGCCAGCGTCTGGAAGACCTCCGCAAGACGCTCAAGGAGATCGGCCCGACGGTGACCGACCTGCGCCTGACGCCGGAGGCCCGCGCCGTGTTCGCGACCTACGGCCCGACCCGCGACCGCAAGGACCTGCGGGAGATGATGACCGACATCGAGACC